>Ga0308405_1000054_pt1 | contig 93817 bp, 103 predicted proteins | sample HotsprSampleMS13_FD_203473 | JGI IMG/M metagenome (GOLD analysis project Ga0308405, IMG submission 203473) | Hot spring phototrophic mat microbial communities from Mushroom Spring, Yellowstone National Park, Wyoming, United States - 20060912_MS13 ...
GAGGTTATCATCTTTCTCAACATAATAGATTACCTTTTGAAAAAATTTGTTATTTGTTAGAAACAATCTATAATAACATCAAAGATAAAAAAATTAAAATTCACGTTGGTGACTGGAAGGGAATTAAACAAAACTGTAGTGAATATTACAAAATAATTGATGAGATTAACAAAAGTAAGGATTTCTCTTGCACTGTTAATTCTTTGAAAAAGAATATATTTCCCGATTTAGTCGTAATGGGATTTTTAGATAGATTTGATAAAAATAATACATTAGTATTGGGGGACAAAAGAAGTGAAATATATTACGTTAAATTGAGTGATTTAGCAGTGAGTTTTGCAAACGAAAAAAGTTTATTAAAAAAGTATAAAATTTATATCAATGCGGTAGAAAAATTAGTTGAACCAATTTTGGAAGAACTATTCATGATACTATTCAAAGAATTTGATTCTGTTAATATATATGAATATACATTTATATTATCTGATCCAAACTTAACTACAGACCAAAAGATAAATCTTATCAAAGAATATAGAAGATTAAAAAAAGTACAACAAGCAAGTATAATCTCTTATATTCAGAAAGAATTTCAAGAAATCAACAAAAGAGCAAAAAATAAGACTGAAAAACGAGATTTTATGAATTGGTATAATGAGTCGTTACAAGTTTTCAATCTACTGAATCAGACGATTTATTTTAAAACCTTTAGAAAGACAATTTTAATGTTAAGCATCTCACAAGAAATTTTGGAATTTGTAGCATCAAGGAGCCAAAAAGAAAAAGAATTATATTTTGAATATCACAATGTACCTAAAAAAGATGGTTATCAATTACACCATATTTATCCAATTTCTTATGCTACATCAAGAAAAGAATTAGAATTAATTGATAATCACAAAAATCTCATATATATTTCTGATAAAATTCATTCTAAAATACCGCGAAATAATACTTTCGTAAAAATAGAATGGATACAGAATAAATTGTTTTTAGTAGACCCTGTAAGTAAAGAAAGAATAGATATTACTAATGATTGCTTATTAAACAGAACAAAAATTTCTGAACTTTTAGAATACAATAATAAGTTAATTGAAAAGGTTCAATAGAAAGTAAGATAAAGTTTTTTGTTGTTTTTGTTAATGAGAAATAGATTATTGATGAAAATCAAAAAGATGGTTCTTATAGGTCATCAGTAACCATAAGTCCATTGGAAGAAACAAGATACGCTTTATTTTCAATCAATATTTTGGAAGATTTGATTCAAGATATGATTTTTTACTATTCTGAAAATCATCCTGATATTCTATCAGAAGTTAAACCAATGAAAAAAATTTATGAAAATATAAAAAATATTGAAAAAACTTATGAATTCATAAAAAGAGGATGTGAATTATGAAAAACATAAACGAAATAATAAAAATTTTACAAAAAGAATATCCTCAAGCAAAAATAGCGCTAAATTTTTCAAACCCGATTGAACTACTTGTTGCAACTATACTTTCAGCACAATGTACTGACGAACGTGTGAACAAAGTTACAAAAGAGTTGTTTAAAAAATACAAAACTGTAGATGATTATGCTAATGCTGATATAAAAAAGTTTGAACAAGAAATAAAACCAACTGGGTTTTATAGAATGAAAGCAAAAAATATAATAAATGCAGCAAAAATTATTAAAGAAAAGTTTAACGGAAAAGTACCTGATACAATGGAAGATTTAATATCTTTACCAGGTGTTGCAAGAAAAACAGCAAATGTTGTGTTATCAAACGCATATGGTAAAGTTGAAGGTATTGTTGTGGATACACATGTAAGAAGGTTGTCTTACAGGATTGGTTTAACAAAAAATACTGACCCAAACAAAATTGAACAGGATTTAATGAAAATTGTACCAAAAGATAAATGGTTTATCTTCCCATATTTACTTATTGACCATGGAAGAAAAATTTGTTCAGCAAGAAAGCCATTATGTGAAGAATGCGTTATAAATAGATATTGTGAAAAAAAAGTATTGTCAAAAATAAAATGAATTGCGGATAAAATAATGTTTTTATAGGATATTATATTGCGTGATTTATTATGAGATATATTGTTCTTTGATAGTTTAAATATAGCACGAAGTAGTCGGAAAGAGTAAGATTATTTATTTGATATGAAGTAATATGTATTAAGTTGTTTTTTTTGATTATTTATATAGAGATTCCTATAATAAATTGGGGATAGCTCTTTGAAAAAGCAATTTCCTCATTTGAAAATTTGAGGTGAATAAAAATAAGAATGAATAAAAATAAAATAATAGCAGTTGTATTACTAATTTTTTTATACAAAACAAGTTCTGCATTCCATTTTGGTTTAGGGACAAAAGAAGTTGTTAGTAAAATTATCTCCCAAGGACAAAAAGAAGGAAAAATTGCTTCAACTAAAGAAGAAAAACTTAATCAGTCACAAACAGTACCACTTCCACCAAGTAATCTTTATGCAATAGCAATATCTTCATACCAAATAAACCTTTCTTGGCAGGATAATTCTGTCAACGAAACAGGGTTCAAGATAGAACGAAAGAAAAAATATGAAGAAATGTTTGTCCAAATAGCAGTATTACCTGCTAATGTTACTTTTTATATAGATACAGGACTTGAAGCAAATACTACATATTACTATCGTGTAAAATCGTATAATTCTGTTGGAGATTCTGTATATTCTAACGAAACATATGCTGTAACTACAGCTTCAACACAAGGTCAATTTAATACTCAACCAAATATAATTTCGTTGACTTCAAGTTTAACTAATGTTCCACCTTTGTCTACAACAACAATAACATGTATAGCAACAGATCCTGACGGAGATATACTTACTTATTCTTGGATATGTAGCAGTGGGACAATTTCTGGCAATGGCAATTCTGTTATATGGCAGTCGCCAGTTATACCTGGAACTTTTACTATAACCTGTATTGTTTCTGATGGCAAGTCAGGAAGTGTACAAAAAAGTGTTGATGTTTATGTAAACTACGATATTAAAATTTTATGGCAGAAAAGTTTTTCTAAAGAATCTCCTGCTATTGATAGTTATGGAATAACAATTGATACTTCAGGAAATGTCTATATTTCAGGATATACAACTTCAACTATAACAAATAGAGATATTGTTATATACAAATTTTCTTCTGATGGTAACATTTTGTGGAATAAAAACTATGACAGCGGTGGCCCTCTTGATATAGGTATGGGTATCACATCAGATAAGTATGGTAATGTTTATGTTACAGGACAAGTTTTTAACAGTTCTAATTTTACTTGGGATATAGTAACACTTAAATACAATCCTTCAGGGAATCTACTATGGCAGAAAAAATATGATGGTGGTAGATCAGAAGGCGGGTTTGGTATTGTTGTTGAACCAGAAGATAATTTTGTCTATGTTGCAGGAACTTCTTCAAGAGGAATAAATAGTGATGATATTATTGTTATAAAATACGATAATAATGGGAACACAGTTTGGGTAAGTACATACAATGCTGGTATTAAAGACCATGCATATAGTATTGCTTTAGATAAAGAAAATAACATCTATGTATGTGGCTATGTGTTGAAGAACACATATGATTATATTGTTATAAAATATGACAGAAATGGTAACAAGTTATGGGAACGAATTTATGACAGCGGAGAGCATGATAATGCAATAGGTATTGTTTGTGATTCTGAGAACAATGTATATGTTGCTGGACAATCGTATAACGGTACAAATTACGATTTTTTAGTTATTAAATATAACACAAATAGTAATTTAGTTTGGGTGAAAAGATACGATACTGGCAAAGACGACCTAGGATATGCAGTTGCTGTTGATAAGTATGATAATATATATATCACAGGACAAAGTGGAAACCAAACAAACCTTACTTCGTTTGATTTTCTTACAATAAAATATGATAAACACGGAAATTTTGTTTGAGAAGAAAAATATGATGGTGGATTGTTAGACGGCGGGTATGCAATTTGTGTAGATAAAGATAACTCTGTTTATGTTTTTGGTCAGACGCATAAAAGTCAAACAAGTTATAATTATATTTTAATAAAATATCAGCAGTATTGAAAAAAATTTTGTCATAAAAAATTTATCAAATAGTTAAGGTAAAAACATGTTTGCTTCAATTTTTTCACTACATGAAAAAAAATATAAACTAATTTTTATAACTATAATTTCTTTCCTTGTTTTATTCCACAGATTAGGAGAATCAACATTGGGTTATGACGATGTTTATTATGCACAACGTGCTAAAGAAATGATTCATAAAAAAGATTGGTTCTATACAAACCCAACCATAGGGGGACAGTTAAGTTTTGATAACAAACCACCGATGTTGTTTTGGGTTCTATCATTAGCAGGAAAGTTGTTTAATTTTAACAACTGGTCAATGAGGTTGTTCCCAGCAATTTTTGGTTTCTTATGTGTATTGGTTATGTTTTATTTTGTAAGTAACCTATATGGTTACTATACTGGTTTTATTAGCAGTTTTGTTTTGTTGTTTGCTCAACAATTTTTGTATTATTCTCGTAGTGCAACTATGGAAACAATGTTCAGTTTGTTTTTCTTTCTTGCATTGATAAGTTTTTGGAATGGGTATTATTATAACAAAGAAAAAAGTTTTTATTTAACAGGTTTGTTTATTGGTCTTGCAATACTTACACGACAGTTATCAGGTTTGTTAGTTTATGCTGTAATAATTATATTTTTAGTATTAGTTAAAGATAAAAAAGTTTTGAAACAAAAAAGTTTTTATTTAGGTATTTTGTTAAGTTTTGTTATTTCGTTCCCTTGGCATTTATATATGGTAGTTAAACATGGAGATAGGTTTGTTACAGAGTATTTCAGTATAATTTCTCGTGGTATAACAAAAAGTACAAACTGGTACGAATATATAAGAAAAATTTTAGAAAATTATTTGCCATGGTTCCCATTTCTTGTTTTAGGAATATACAAAAGTATAAAAAATATGAAAACTTTGTCCACTGATGAGCAGAAGAAATTAATGTTTATTTTTTCGTTCGCATTTGTTCCATTTTTTGTACTCCATATTTTAAAATTTAAAGCAGTTCAGTATTTAGTTCCTGTTTATATACCTTTTGCAATAATTGTTGGGAAAACAATTTCTGATATAGATGTTAAAAAAATTTTTTATTGTCAAAAATTTTTGTTTCCTTAAGGTGTTATTTTAACTGTTCTGTGGTTATGTTTTCCAATAATACCGAACACTTTAGATAGTAACGAGTTTAAAGATACTATAAAACTTATACCATATGTTAAAAATATACCACAAGAATATAAAATTTATATTATAGATGATGGTGAAAAATGGCATTATTTTAACGGGTTATTGTTTTATGCAGACAAAAAACCTATTGTATTACCAAAACAAGAGTTTATAAAAAAATTTTTTGAGATACAACCTTGCGAGTATTTTGTGTTGAACAAAAAAGTTGAAAACGATATTTTGTTAGATAAAAATTTTGTTAATAAAATAAATGTTGTTATAGAAACAAAAAATTCGTTGATAATAACACCTAAAAATTAGTTCTGATACTTAAACTTGAATTTAACAAAAAATTTTTGTAGTAAACTTAACCACTACTTTTTAAAAAAGGGGGAAAAGTATGGAACTAAAGTTACAACGAGAAGAGTTTTTGTCAGCATTACATTTGTTAGAACCTATTGTAAGTGTTCATACTGGCTTGCCTATAACACCCGATGTTTTAATTTCTTCAGATGGTAAAGATAAGTGTAAACTAATAGCTACAGATATTGAGACAGCACTAAAAATTGAAATTAATTGTAAAGTTATCTCTGAAGGAGAGATTTGTATACCAGCAAAAAAGTTGATTGCAGCAGTGAAAGAACTTGATGAAGAAGAACTTATCCTGAGAACACAAGATGAAAAAACGCCTGTTGCATATATTTTTTGTGGGAAAGCAAAACATACTTTTATTGGTCAACCAGCTAAAAATCATCCTGGTATGCCAAAATATGATGAAAAACAAACAAAATCTAATCAAGTTGTAATAGGTTCTGAAGTTGTTTTAGACGCGTTTGTTAAAACAGTATTTGCTACATCAAAAGAAGAAACTAGGTATTATCTTAATGGTGTATATGTGAACATACAAAAAGATTTAGCAAAATTTGTTGCAACTGATGGTCGTAGGTTAGCTTATGTAACAAAAAACATTGATTCAAACAAAGTTGTTGTTTCCGGAATTATTCCAACAAAATCTGTAGAACTTGTAATTAATATCCTTGAAAAAACAAAACAAGAGAATTGTAAATTTTCTGTATTACAAGACCATTTTGTATTCGAAATTGATAATATATGTTTTGTAAGCAGGTTAGTCCAAGGTGAATTCCCAGCTTATGAACAAGTTATACCTAAAGTTACAAACACTTTATCTCTGGTAGTAAAAAATTTAATGAAAGGTATCAAACAATCTTCATGGGTTGCTGGAGAAAAAGGGTTTGGTATAAAATTTTTGATAACCAAAGGTGGTATAAAAATTTCTTCAGCTGTAGAATCTGTGGGTATTGCTGAAGTTGAACTTGATGTAAATTATGGTGGGAAAGATATAGAAGTAAAATTTGAACCAGCGTATATCTTAGATATGCTTAGTGTACTTGATGAAAATACAGAAGTAGTTATAGGAATAAATGAACCTACTTCACCATGGACTTTTTACCCAGCAGATGATAAAAACTATTTGTATATTCTTATGCCTATGAAATTATGATACTATTACTTTTCAAAAAAATGCTTGTCTATGAACAATTTTGTTAAATCAGAAGTTGTATTAAAAAAAATTTTTTCAAAGTTAGGAATTTCTAAAGAATTAGTTGATTTATATAGTGTATGGGAAAAAATTTTAGGTTCAAAACTTGCTAAAAAAATTCAACTTTGTGGTGTTAAAGACGATGTGTTGTTAGTTAAAGTTGAAACATCAGCACATCATCATTATTTAAAATTAAATAAAAAAATTTTAATAGAAAAAATAAATAAAACAATGTTTTCTGATGAATCTAAGGTTAAATATAACGATATAAAAGTTGTTAAACTATGAATAATAAGAAATTGTTTGGTACAGATGGTATACGAGGTGTAGCAGGTAAGTTTCCGTTAGAAAAAAAATTTATTTCTGTAATTAGTGATTGCGCAGCATATTATTTTAATAAAAACTTTGGTATTAAAAAAGTTGTCATTGGTTGGGACACAAGAGAATCAAGTAAATGGATATCAGAATTGGTCATAAAATCGTTTTTACAAAACGGGTTTGATGTGTTTTCTGCGGGTGTTTTTACTACAGGAGGAATTGCGTTTTTGTGTAGGGAAAATAATGCTATTGGTATAGTTATTTCTGCTTCACACAATCCATATCAATACAACGGAATAAAATTTTTGTCACCAACTGGTGTAAAGTTATCTGTTGAAGTTGAAGAAGAAATTGAACAATTAATTTTTTCTAACAAAAAAATAAAAAAAGATAAAACTACTAAAAGTAAAGTTATTGATTATAAATCTTCAGCTGAAAAAATTTATTTCGATTTTCTTACTAAAAGAATAAAAGAAGTGTATTCTAAACTTCCGATTGATGATTTATCTTTAGTTATAGATTGTGCTAATGGTGCAACAAGTAAGTTGGTTCCTAAGTTGTTTAAAAAATTGTTTTCAAAAATAAGGTTTATAAATATAAATCCTAATGGGGAAAATATAAATGCTAATTGTGGTTCGTTACATCCAGAAATTTTAAAAAAAGAACTTAAAAATAACGAAATAGGTATAGTTTTTGATGGCGATGCTGACAGGGTCATCTTTGTGGATGAGAAAAAAAATATTCGTGATGGAGATTATATTATTGGAATTTTAGCAAATGAATATAAAAAAAACAAAAAGTTAAAAAATTCGTTAGTTGTTGTATCTGTTATGTCAAATTTAGGATTATTAAAATTCTTGTGGTCTAAAAACATTAAAGTTATCCAATGTCCTGTAGGAGATAAATATGTTTCTGAATACTTAGCAAAATATGGTGGCAATCTTGGTGGTGAACAAGCAGGACATATTGTTTTATACGATCTTTTACATACAGGAGATGGTGTGTTAACTGCAGTTGAGATTATCAAAACAATGTTGGTTAATAGAAAAAAATTGTACCAACTTTGTAATATATTCAAGAAATACCCGCAAGTAATAAAAAATGTAGAAACACAAATAAAACCGCCAATAGAAAAAATTTTTGACAAAAATATGTTGTCTGATTTAGAGAAAAGAATAGATGGTAGGATTGTTTTACGATACTCAGGTACAGAACCGTTGTTTAGAATAATGGTTGAAGGAAAAAATAAAATAAGTATTGAGAAAACAGCAAATTTTTTAGCAAACCAGTTTTTGAAATATATAAAAGATGTATGTAGATAATGCCAAAAAATGAAAAACCACAGAAAAAAAGAATAACATAGAAACACGGGGAAAAAAGAGAGACAAAAACATAGAAAAAGGATTGTTGACATCCTACAATTAGGAAATCACTGAAAAATTCTCGCTCTGTAAATTGCGAGAGAGAATGCTGAAAACTTTGTGTATTTTGTAGTTGTCCCGTACCGCAATTTGCGGGACTGCAACTACCTATAATTTTGTGGTGTAGTTTCAGCACCTTGTGCTGATATAAAAAAGGAGTAAATTGTAGCTGCTTTCTGCAAATTGCGGGACTCCTCGTCCCGCTAAAAGCGAAAACATTTCAGCAGCATTGAATACTTTTTTCAGCAGTCTTCAATTAGTGGAATAGTCTATAATTGATAGATTTTTAAATTTTTTGTTTTTTTCTGTGGCTCAGTGGTATAATATAATTAATCTTGGAAGTAAAATTTATGGTAAAGTTAGGTGTAAATATTGACCATATAGCAACATTGAGACAACAACGGAAAGTTGGTTATCCTTCAGTTATTGAAGCAGCAAAAATTGTTGAAAAATGTGGTGCTTATCAAATAACTGCTCATTTGCGAGAAGATAGAAGGCATATACAAGATGAAGATGTAATACAGTTGAAAAAAATACTTAAAATACCATTAAATCTTGAAATGTCTTTAAACAAAGATATAGTAAATTTTGCATTAAAAGTTAAACCAGATGAAGTTTGTATTGTACCTGAAAGAAGAAAAGAATTGACAACTGAGGGTGGGTTAGATGTTGAAAAAAATTTTAAAAAATTAAAAGAAACAATACCAAAACTAAAACAACAAGGTATTATTGTAAGTTTGTTTATTGAACCTGAGGAAAAGATAATAAAATTAGCAAAAGAGTTGAATGCAGATGCTGTTGAGTTACATACAGGAAGATATTCATTATGTAAAGTTGGGACAAAAGATTTTTATATAGAACTTGAAAAAATAAAAAAAACAGTAAAGTTTGCAATAAAAGAAAATTTAATAGTTAATGCAGGTCATGGCCTGGATTATAATAATGTGAAACCTATTGCTGAAATTAAAAACATCAACACATTGAATATTGGTTTTTCAATTGTATCACGAGCGGTATTTGTAGGATTAGAAAACGCAGTAAAAGAAATGTTATATTTAATAAGGAGATAAAAATGTGTGGTATAATAGGTTATGTAGGCAAAAGAAATGTTTTAGAAGTTTTAATAAACGGGCTTAAGAAACTTGAATATCGAGGATATGATTCAAGTGGTATTGCTATTTTAGATAAAACAAATGTTTTGTTTCATCGTGCTGTGGGTAAAGTTGAGAATATGGTTTCAACTTTACCTGGAAAATTTAAAAAAGTTTGTGATAATGTGCAACAAAATGATAGAGTTTATACAGGGGTTGCTCATACAAGATGGGCAACTCATGGTAAACCATCAGAAGAAAATGCTCATCCACATACTGATTGTAAAAAAGAATTTGTAATTGTTCATAATGGGATAATAGAAAACTTTGTTCAGTTAAAATCAAATTTAACCTACCATAAATTTTTGTCTCAGACAGATACCGAAGTTATTGTTCATTTGATAGAAGAAAAATATAAATTTTATAAAGATATTTTCAAAGCATTAAAAGAAACAATAAAGATGTTAGAAGGTTCTTTTGCTATTGTTCTAATTTCAAAACATGAACCACAAAAATTGTTTTTTGCAAGAAAAGATTCACCTTTAATAATAGGTGTTAAAGATAATGAAAAAATAGTTGCTTCTGATGTATTAGCAATGTTGGATTATACAAACAAGTTTATATTTTTAGAAAATGCTGATTATGGTTATATTACAAAAGACGAAGTTAAAATTTTTAATATTTATACAGAAAAAGAGGAAAAACGAGTTGTGCAAGTGGTAAACTGGTCTGCACAAATGGTCCAAAAAGCTGGGTTCAAACATTTTATGTTAAAAGAGATATATGAACAACCACAGGTGTTAAGAGAGAACATTATATCAAGAGTTTTTGGTAAGGAGATCGTTTTTGATAAAGAAGAAATTAAGTTTAGTAAAGAAGTTTTTAAAAAAATAAAAAAGATACTTATAATTGGTTGTGGGACATCTTATCATGCTGGATTGGTTTGCAAGTATTTTTTTGAAAGCATACTTAAAATACCTGTAGAAGTTGATATAGGTTCTGAATTCAGATACAGAGATTTTGTTTTAGAAAAAGATACATTAGCAATTTTTATTTCTCAGTCAGGTGAGACAGCTGATACGCTTGCATCGTTGAGGATTGTAAAACAAAAAGATGTTCCGACGATAAGTGTTTGCAATGTAATAGGGTCATCGTTATATCGTGAATCAGATGGAAATATATACATAAAATGTGGTCCTGAGATAGGTGTTGCATCTACAAAAGCGTTCTTAGGACAACTTGTAAGTCTTTATTTATTTGGTTTATATCTTGCAAAAATCAAAGGAACTATCACAACAGATATATATTCAAAACTTCTTTCAAGTTTAATAAAAACGCCAACTTATATAGAAAGAATTCTTTCTGATACTTCATATATAAAGTTTCTTGCAGAACAGTTTTATACAAAACACGATTTTTTATATTTAGCACGTGGGATAAACTATCCTATAGCGTTAGAAGGTGCGCTTAAACTAAAAGAGATTTCTTATATTCACGCAGAAGGATATCCAGCAGGTGAGATGAAACATGGGCCCATTGCTTTAATTGATAAAGACACTCCTGTTGTAGTTATAGCAACAAAAGGTGCGTTATTACAAAAAGTTTTTTCAAACCTTGAAGAAGTAAAATCTCGTCAAGCTAAGGTTATAGCATTAACAAATTACGATGTTTCATCAAAAAGTATTGATTATAAAATTGAAGTTCCGTATGTTGACGAACTTATCTCACCTATAATAAATGTGGTCCCTCTTCAACTTTTAGCATATTATATAGCAGATTTTTTAAGGAGAGAAATTGACCAGCCAAGAAATTTAGCAAAAAGTGTTACTGTAGAATAAAAATTTTATTCTGATAGCCGAATTATAGAACCTGTTTTTTTTGTATGATGGTGTGATAAATTAATTAGATAAAACAAAATAAAAGAGTATACTATACATAAAATAAATCCTTTTAATAACCCATATTTAAAACTTTCTTCAAACCCGTATCCTTTTCTAAAATATTCTAAAAAATAAGTCAAAGGTATAAACTCTGCTATTTTTATTAACCATTTTGGTAAGATATTTACCGGATAATAAATACCACAAATCAACATTGTTAATACTGAGACAGACCATGCTATAATATCAACTCTTTGACCATAAAGAAGAACAAACAAATTTACAAACATTCCTAAAATTAAACCTGTTAAAAAAATACCTAAAAGAGAAACTATTATATAATCTATTTTTGGTAAGTAGAAACCAAACAAATAATATGATATTATTGAAAGTAATATAAAAACTATCAAACCACGGATAGTACCAACTATCCAACTACCAAGGATATAATGGTAATGTTTTGTAGGTGTAATAAAAATTTGTTTTATACTTTTGGACCAGATCTCATAAAGTAATCCATACGAAACTTCAAGCTGTGTAACTTGTAGTACACCAGAAGTTATTGTCCCTGTAAGTAAAAAAGATAACAAACTTTTATCTAAATTTAAAAATGTAGACATCATACCTATAGAAATTATTCCTATTATTGGCCAAAAAAGTAAGTCAAAAAAAGTGAATATGTTTCTTACTGCAAAAACATAGTTTCTATAAATATAAGCAAAAATTCTTAAAAATTCTTTTTTCATAAATGTACAAGTTTTAAAAACGCATCTTCAAGATTTGTTGTATTAGTATTTTTGTAAATTTCGTAAATAGTACCAATAGTAAGAATTTTCCCACTATTAATAAACGCAATTCTGTCAGAAAGTTCTTCTGCTTCTTTCATATAATGAGTTGTAAGAATTATAGTAATACTTTGTTCTTGTTTAATTTTTTTGATAAAATGTCTAATTTTTATAGAAACTTCAGGATCTAACCCTAATGTTGGTTCATCAAGTAATAAAATCTCAGGTTCGTTGATTAACGATTTTGCTAATGCAAGACGTTGTTTTGTCCCTGTGGATAATTCGTCAAATCTTACATCTGCATATTTTTCAAGTTCAAAAATTGTGATGTATTTATTAACTTGTTGGTTAAGTTTTTTACCTGATATACCATAAAGTAAACCATAGAATTTTAAAATTTCTTTTACTGTCATACACCAAGGAAAATTGGGATTGCCAGAACACAGGTTCATTTTTCTTTTAATTTTTTCTGGGATAGAAGTTTTTATCTTAGTATCAAAAATATAAATTTCGCCATTATCAGGAAGAATTTGTCCTATTATAGTGTTCAACAATGTTGTTTTACCGGAACCATTTGGTCCTAATAAAGTGAAAATTTCGTTTTGGAAGATTTCCAAAGAAATATTATCTAATGCTTTCGTTCTTCTTCTGTTTAGAAATAGCAAAGAAGTGTATATTTTTGAGATGTTTTTTAATTGTACGATATATTGTTTCATAAAAAATATTTTTATTCTTTTTGTTTTTGAAGTTCAATATTTTAGTTTAAAAGTTAAACTTGAAAAACAAAAATATTTTTGATAAAAAACAAAATATGATTATTACAAGATTACATGTTATAATCTTTTCTATTATACTTTTTGTTTTGTTAAACACAAAAGAAGTTTTTGAAGAAAAAATAACTTTTGATAAACCAGTATTTGTAAAAAAAGTAGCATTGACTTTTGATGATGGTCCTCATCCGTATTTCACAGAAAATATAATCAAAACAATTTCTTATTACAATGTAAAAGCAACATTTTTTTTAGTTGGTAAACAAGCAGAAAAATATCCTCGGTTAGTGAAATTGTTGTCAGAAAACAATTGTTGTAAAATTGGTAACCATACATTTACTCACAGAAATCTTACAAAATTGTCAAGATCAGAAATACTTAATGAACTAAAAACTACACAAGATGTTTTAAATTCTATATGTGATGGTAAGAATGTAATCCCATATTTTCGTCCTCCAGGTGGGCATTATGATTATACTGTTTTAAACATATCTGACAAACTTGGTCTTAAAATAGTGTTATGGAGTGTGTTCACAAATGACCATAATGAAAGAATTACTGAGAAAGAATTAATAAACAGAATTGTATCATCTTTATCTTCAGATAAAGAAATAATTTTACTTCATTCTGGCAGTAAAACAACATTAGAGTGTTTACCAAAAATAATAGAAATTTTGAAAGAAAAAAATTATGAGTTTGTTACTGTAGACGAGATATTAAAAGATGAGACCTATATTGTCAATTGATTATGGTGAGAAACGTATTGGGTTAGCAATATCTGACGAATTACATCTTTTAGCACATCCGTTGAAAACTATAAAAAATGATAAAATTGTATTTGAACAAATTTTAGAAATTGTTAAAGAATACAATGTTGAAAAAATTATTATTGGATACCCAACATGGGAAAAACCTACAGATATTGTTAAAAAAATTGAAAATTTTGTAAAAGAACTAAAAAAATTTGTTAAACTTGAAATTGAATTTGTTAACGAAATGTATAGCACAAAAATTGCTTGTGAAAAACTTATTTCTTTGGGGAAAAAATATAAGAAATATAAACAAAAAATTGATAGTTATGCTGCAACAATAATTTTACAAGATTATTTAGATTCTGAAAGACAAAACATAAATGTATGAAACCTGTAAGAATAAAATTATTCATAAGGACATTAGTTGTTTTAATTTTTATAATTTTTGTTTTTGATTTTATACCTAAGGAAAAAAAATCTGTGTTTATCCCTAAAGATTCTACTGCGAAATATGTTGGCAAAATTTTAGAAGAACAAAAATTGATTTTGTCAAAAGATATCTTTCGTTGGGCCGTGTATTTTACAATGAGTGAGAAAAAAATTAAATCTGGAGATTACGAATTTTATTTTTCTATCACTACATTACCAATAGTGTATAATCTTATTAAAGGACCAAAAGTTGTTAAAGTTACAATACCAGAAGGGTTCACTGTGGAACAAATTGCACAACGACTTTTTTCTAAAGAAATAATTGCTGACACAATTGAATTTGTAACATATGTAAAATCTAAAAACATTGAAGGATTTTTATTCCCTGAAACTTATTATTTTTATAAAAACCAGTTATTAGAAGAAGTAGTTAACAAAATGGTGAAAGAATTTTATAAAAAATATATTCCAGAATTCACTCAACGTGCATACGAACTAAAAATATCAACCTACCAAGTTGTAATTTTAGCTTCTATTATAGAGAAAGAAGCAAAAAGTTTTGAAGAAAAAAAACTTGTCTCCGCTGTGTTTCATAATCGACTAAAAAAAGGATGGAATTTAGAATCTTGTGCAACAGTAAGGTATGCACTAAAAAAATATAAGGAACCATTAACATATAAAGATTTGGAAGTAAATTCTAAATATAACACATATAAATATCCTGGACTTCCACCTTCGCCTATATGTAACCCAGGATTAGATTCTATAAAAGCAGCACTTTATCCTAAAGAAACAGATGACCTGTTTTTCTTTACACCTGATAATAATACTCTTGTGTTCTCAAAGTATTACAAACAACATTTAGAGAAACAAAAGAAAATGAAGAAGTAGATATTGTGGATGAGTAAATTAAAATTTACAAAGATTAATAAGTAATTTTATGAAAAAAATAATTATAAGTTTTCCATCATACGAATTAAATATAGAATGTGAACTTAACGATACAAGTATTGCACAACAAATTTATCAAATTTTGCCACAACAAGCAAAAGTGCATCTCTGGGGTGAAGAAATATATTTTGAGCTACCACTTAAATTACCAAATGAAAAACCTACTTTAGATGTTGATGTAGGTGATGTTGGTTGGTGGCCTGAAGGAAATTGTTTCTGTATATTTTTTGGTAAAACACCAGTGTCAACATCGTCTAAACCAAAACCTTATAGTGAAATAACAATTATTGGTAAAATAAAACTTCAAAAAGATACTATTGAAAAACTAAAACAGATAAAATCTAATAGCAAAGTTGTTTTATCAAAATAAATTTTATGAAAAAAAGTATTTTAGTAGTGTATAACCCACAAAAGAAAGATGTAGAAAAAGTTTTAAAATTGTTAAAAAAAAGATTAAATAAGTATGACTTAAAATTTTGTAGTTCCTTAAAAGTAACAAAAGAAATATGCGTAGGTGATTTGTTAATAACAGTAGGTGGTGATGGAACATTACTTAAAGTTGGTCATTATGCAACAGAAAATTCTGTACCTGTTTTAGGTATAAACTTAGGTAGGCTTGGGTATCTTGCTGAGTTTAAAATAAACGAAGTTTTTAGTGTCATAGATAAATTTTTTAATGGTGAGATAACTCCACAAAAAAGGGGTGTTTTAAGAGTAGAGTTTAAGAATAAATTTTATTATGCAATAAACGATTGTGTTATAAGAACACTTTCTGCAAAAGTGTGTAGTATTGAGTTGGTAATAGATGATAAAAAAATTGTTGAGATTATAGGCGATGGAATCATTGTCGCAACACCGACAGGGTCAACTGCGTATTCGTTAGCATCTGGCGGAAGTATTGTTGAACCAGAAACTGAAGTTTTGCTTATTACACCTATTTCACCACATACTTTATCAATGAGGCCGATAGTTATTTCTTCAAACAAAAGAATTGAGTTGTATATCCCAGAATTTAAATCAAATAAAGATCTACTTTTATCTTTAGATGGACAACGTGATTTTAAATTAAAACAAACTGATAAAGTAATAATTTCTTCTTCAGAAAAAAAGTTGTTATTCATTTCAAATCCTAAGAAAAGTTTTTTTGATATCTTAACACAAAAACTTTCCTGGGGAAAAAGATAGACATAAATGGAGAAAATTAAAGAATTGTTCTCTTTGTATAAAAAATTCCATAATGAAATACAAAAAAGAAAACAAGAATTTTTAAATGGTAAAAAAGATAAAACTCTTGTTTTAAAAGAACTTTGTTTTTGTTTGTTAACACCTCAATCAAAAGCAACAAATTGTTGGCAAGCTGTTGAAATTTTGTTCAATAATGGTTTTCCTAAGATAACTGCTGCACAGGTCCAATCCGTTTTAAAAAAATATACTAGATTTTATAAAACAAAAACAAAATGGATAACAGAAGCAGTAAAGAAGTTCGATATTATTTGGCAGTTGGTTAATAAGAATTTTGAACCTGTGATACTGCGAGAGATTTTAGTAAGAGAAATAAAAGGTATGGGATATAAGGAAGCAAGTCATTTTTTAAGAAACATAGGATATTCGTTTGATTTAGCAATAATAGATAGGCATATACTTAAGAATTTGTTAGGATACAGAGTTATCTCAAGTATACCAAAAAGTATAAATAAAAATAGATATTTAGAACTTGAACAAAAGTTTATCAAGTTTTCACAAGATATAAAAATATCATTAGTTGACTTAGACCTTCTTTTTTGGGCGAAACAAACAGGGGTTGTGTTTAAATAGTTATGCATATTTTGGATTTTACAAAAGAAGAACTTGAAGATTTAATTGTTACAAAGTATAAAGAAAAAAAATTTAGAGTTAAACAGATTTTTGACTGGTTGTATAAAAAGAAAACAGACAATTTTGACAAGTTTAAAAATTTATCAAAAAAGTTTATAGAGAAACTTAAAACTGATTTTGAAATTTACACGTTTAAGTTGGCCTCTAAACAAACATCAAAGTTAGATGCTACAACAAGGTATAATTTTAAAACAAAAGATGGGTATTTTATACCAACTGTTTTTATACCTAAGATAGAAAGAAATGTAGTATGTGTCTCAACTCAGATTGGTTGTGCTATTGGATGTAAATTTTGTAATTCAGGGAAAGTGAATTTTGTAAGAAATTTAACCTGTGGTGAGATCATTGAACAGATTTTAAGAGTTGAAGATGGTAAAATCAATGGTGTGTTATATATGGGTATGGGAGAACCGTTGCTAAATTATGACAATACTGTTAAATCAATAAAAATTTTAACTGATGAAGATATGTTTGGTTTGGGGAAGAGAAGAATTACAGTTTCTACTGTAGGTATTGTACCAAACATTTATAAATTAGCAGAAGAAAATCTCAAAGTAAAACTTGCAATATCTTTACATACTTCAAACGATAAAACAAGAAAAGAATTAATACCAAATTTAAAATATAGCATTGATGAGATTCTTAAAACGGCGGTGTACTATGCTAAAAAAACAGATACATCAGTTACAATAGAATATGTTTTAATAAAAAATAAAAATGATTCTATTGCAAACCTGCAAGAACTTATAGAAATCTTATTGAACCATTCTGATAATAGAAAAATTTATAAAATAAATTTGATTCCATACAACCCAGTTGAAGCAGGTGATTATAAAACACCAGAAGATAACAAAATAGAAATTTTAAAAAATTTTTTAGTATCAAAAGGTTTTCTTACTTTTGTAAGGAAACCATACGGATTAGATATTAACGCAGCTTGTGGCCAACTCGGGTTTTAAAATATGATAGGAATAGATATTATAGAGACAAAAAGAATTAAAAAACTTATAAAAAACAAAAGATTTTTAAACCGAGTGTTTAGTTCAGAAGAAATAAAATACTGTGAATCTAAAAAAAATAAAGAACAACATTATTCAGCAAGATTCGCTGCAAAAGAAGCTGTGTGGAAGGCACTTGCTGGAAAAATAAAAATTCCACTAAAAGATATTGTTATTAAAAACATTAAAGAAGGTAAACCAATTGTTATGTTTACCAATAAAAAAGTAAAGAACATTAAAATAGAAGTTTCGCTTTCACATACAAAAGATTATTCTGTAGCAGTAGCGATTTTGTTGAATAAAAAATAAAACTATGTGTAATAAACATCAAATAATAACAAAAAGTATAGCAAAAGATTTTTTACCAAAACGTCCACAGGATGTACATAAATATAATTTAGGACATATCTTAATTATAGCTGGCTCAAAAAATTACACAGGTGCAGCCATATTAGCAGCAGAAGGATGTTTATCAGTAGGATGTGGTCTTGTAAGTTTAGCTGTCCCTGAAAGTATATATGAAACAACCGTTGCAAGAATAAGACCTGAAATAATTGTTTGTTCTTTGCCAAAAGAAGAACATGGTAGTATTTCAGAACAAGCAATAGATGATGTTTTAGAATATGTACAGAAAAGAAAAGTTGATACAATATGTATTGGTTGTGGATTAGGCAGAGAAGAAAAAACAAAAAATTTTGTCAATGGATTACTTAAAGTAATTTTATCGCCACAATCTAATATTCAAAAAGAAGTTTCTGTAGTAATAGATGCAGATGGTTTCAATTTACTTGAAGTAGAAAATAAAAAAATAAAAGTTTTAAAAAACTCAACAAAAAAAGTAATACTTACACCACATACAGGCGAGTTTAAGAACTTGTTTAGTATTACTGACGCTGAATTTGAAAAAATTCAAAATGAACCTTGTTTATATGTTGAAGAATTCGCTAAGAATAATAATGTTGTTTTAGTACTAAAATCTTCAACAACGACAATCTCAGATGGAGAGTATATATTTAAGTTGAACCAACCTAATAATGCTTTAGCAAAAGGTGGCTCTGGAGATGTATTAGCTGGAATAATTGCAGGACTTTGTTATCAGATAAAGAATTACAATAAGACATTATTGAAATATAATTTTCTTTTAAAATCTGCAGTGTTAGGTGTTTATTTACATTCACAATCTGCATTTATTGGGAAAAAACAAAAAACCGAATTTTGTTTTACTCCAACAGATATTGTTAAATACTTGCCTGATGTCTTTAAAGAATTAATTTAAAAAAAATTTTTGTTAACCCTCTTGACACATGTTTTTATTTTTAATAATTACTAAACTTTAATAATTACAAATTAGTATTAAATTTAAAATTAAATTTATGCAAAAGATGAAAGAAACTTTAAAATCAAAAGGTATAAAACCAACTATACAAAGAATAAAGATATATAAATATCTTACTGAACACAGAACACATTCTGATGTTGAGACGATATATAATGATTTAGTAAAAGAATTACCAACTATTTCAAAAACTACAATATATAACACTTTAAAAGAATTTGCAGAAAAAAATTTAGTTCTTGAGATACCATTAGAAACAAAACTTTGTTTTGATGGATATACTCAACCTCATAGCCATTTCATATGTGAAAAATGTGGAGAAGTTTATGATTTAAATATAGAATATAGTTTTGCAAAAAGACAAAAGATTGATGGTCATTTGGTCAAAAAATTTTGTGGTATATTTAAAGGAATCTGTAGGGAATGTCAAAAGAAAGGAAAAAAATAAAATGAATCTACAAACGCTTTATAAAATTGGTTATGGTATGTATATTGTTTCATCTAAAAACAAAGAAGGAAAATTTAATGGACAAATTGCAAATACTGTTTTCCAAGTTACTTCAGAACCACCTCAGATTGCTGTATGTTTAAACAAGAATAATCTCACAACTGACTATGTTAAAGAAAGTGGTATGTTTATTGTTTCTGTATTGAAAAAAGAAACGCCTTTAGAGTTTATTGGCAGGTTTGGTTTTAAGTCTGGTAGAAACATTAATAAATTTGAGAATCTTAACTACAAAACATCTAATTTAGGGTTACCTATAATTTTAGAAAATTCTTTAGCATATGTTGAAGCAAAAGTTGTAAATAGTATTGATGTTGGAACACATATATTATTTGTCGGTGAAGTAGTAGACGCTGAGATTTTATCTGAAGGTGAGACAATGACATACGAGTTTTACCATTTAGTTAAACGAGGAAAATCACCAAAAACAGCACCAACTTATATTAAAGACAGTCAATAGTTCATAGTATGAAAAATCATAAAAATGTAGGGCAAGGCTTTAGCCTTGCTAAAATTTTTCTAAAAATACGAAAGGAGAAACTAATATGAAAAAATATGAATGCAAAGTATGTGGATATATATATGACCCACAAAAAGGTGATCCGGAAAACGGTATCAAACCAGGGACACCTTTTGAACAACTACCAGATGATTGGGTCTGTCCAGTATGTGGTGTAGGTAAAGAAGAGTTTGAGGAAGTTAAGTAGTTAATAGTCAACAGTTGATAGTTCATAGTTAATAGTTCATCCAGCAATCTGCGGGATAAAAATTGTTTAAATGTATGGCATAAATGTAGTGCAAGGCTTCAGCCTTGCTAATATTTCTTAAAAATATGAATTTTTTATTGAGTTTAAATTCAATACTATTATCCTTTATTTGTGGTTTATTAACTTGGTCTTTGACAGCCTTAGGTTCTGCAGTTGTGTTTTTAAAAAAAACATTATCAAGAAAATTTTTAGACGCATCTTTAGGTTTTTCAGCAGGGATTATGATTTCAGCAAGTATTTGGAGTTTACTTTTACCATCAATTGAGTTATCTCAAAATATAAGTTTACCAAAATGGTTTCCTCCTACAGTTGGATTTTTATTAGGTACTATTTTTTTAAATATTATTGACAATTTTACTCCACATCTTCATATATTTGAACCTGAAGAAAGACAAGAAGGGATAAAGTCAAATCTTAAAAAAACAATGTTGTTATTTTTAGCAATGACAATACACAATTTTCCTGAAGGTTTAGCAGTTGGTGTAACAATTGGTTCTGGAAGGATTTTAGAAGGTTTAATTTTAGCCTTAGGTATTGGAATACAAAATTTTCCTGAAGGTATGGCTATATCTTTACCTTTAAATGCTGGTGGGTTGACAAAGAAAAAAAGTTTTTATTTTGGTCAAATAAGTGCTTTAATTGAACCTATTGGTGCTGTCTTAGGTGCGTTGGTTGTTTCTTTATGGCAGAAAGTTTTACCTTATGCTTTATCATTTGCAGCAGGTGCTATGATTTATGTCACAGTAGAAGAACTTATACCTGAATCACAGAAAGCAGAAAATACAAATTTAGCAACATTTTCGTTAGTTGTAGGGTTTTTGTTAATGATGATTTTAGATTTATCATTTTAAGAAAATGAACAAAATAAAAGTTTTATTTTTATGTGTTGCAAATTCGTGTAGGTCACAAATGTCTGAAGGGTTGCTAAGACATTACTATGGTGATAAATTTGAAGCATATTCTGCTGGTTCAAAAGCAACTTTTGTTCATCCGTTAGCAATAGAAGTTATGAAAGAGATCGGGATTGATATTTCAAACCACAGAAGTAAGCTTGTATCAGAGTTTTTTGGTCAAAGTTTTGATTATGTTATAACAGTATGTGGTGATTCGTCAAAATCAACTTGTCCTATGTTTATTGGTGAAGTAAAAAGAGAGACATTACATTGGAATTTCCCAGACCCAGCAGAAGCTGAAGGAAGTTTAGAAGAAAAGTTAGCAGTTTTTAGACAAGTTAGAGATGAAATAAAGAAAAAAATTGACAATTTTGTGATATAAATTACATCTAAATAATGAACACATTGATGTGTTTTAATTAGTTGTTGGGTTATTGAGTCGTCTAAGAAATTAATTATAAATTAAGGAGAATAAAATGAAAAAAATAATGATAATGTTTCTTATGTTAACAACAATTGCTTGTGCACAAACAAAGAAAAAAGAGAATATTTTAAAATACTTTGATTTTGAACTACCAGTTGTTAACTCTACAGAAACCTTAAAACTATCAAACATTGTTGGCAAAAAACTTGTCCTTTTAAACTTTTGGGCGACATGGTGCCCATATTGTGTAAGAGAAATTCCTGATTTAAAAAATGTTTATGAAAAATATAAAGATAAAGGATTAGAGATAGTTGCTGTAAACATAGGCGAATCAAGTAAAGAAGTTTCAAAATTTGTTGAAATAAAAGAAATAAAATACAAAGTTGTTTTAGACCAAAAAACTCAAGTTGCAAGAATGTATGGAGTAAGAGGTATACCAACTAATTTTTTGATAGGATTAGATGGCAATGTAATTTTTGCAGATTATGTAATGCCTGATGAAAAAATTATTGAAGAAAATTTGCCAAAAATTCCAACTCCTAAACCTAAAAAATCTAAAACAGAAGAAAGGAGGTGATGGCTATGCCTTGTAAAAGAAAAAAAAGCTGTAAATGAAAACAACAAATCAAATAACCAAAATTATGATTGAAAGGAGGGGAAAGCTATGGAAGAAATAAAAACAATAAAAATAGGTGAAAAAATTCCGGAGTTTACTTTAGAAGCATATTATCCTTACAAAAAAGATTTTGGTAAAATATCTTTTTATGATATATTGAAATCTGGTAAATGGTTAGTTTTGTTTTTTTACCCTGCTGACTATACTTTTGTGTGTCCTACAGAACTTGCTGATCTTGCAGATAAGTATGAAGAATTTAAAAAAGAAGGAGTTGAAGTTGTCTCAATTAGTGTAGATACTCATTATGTCCATTATGCTTGGCAGAATTCAGAGAAGATGTTAGCAAAAGTTAAATATCCAATGGCTTCAGATTCAACTCATATTGTATCAAAATCTTTTGGTGTTTATGATGAAAATACTGGTTTAGCCTTAAGAGGGACCTTTATTATAGATCCTGATGGAAAATTAGTAGCATCAGAAATTAATTACTTTCCTGTGGGTAGAAACTCAGATGAACTTTTAAGAAAAATAAAGGCGTTTAAGTATGTAAGAGAGAATCCTACTCAAGTATGTCCTGCTAAATGGGAAACTGGTAAGAAAACATTGACTCCTTCTAAAGATATTATTGGTAAAATAGCCGAAAGTTTAAAATTGTAGATTTTGTTTTCTAATAGTTGAATTTTTAAAACAATATTTTGTATAATTTCTTAAATAATCTTCAACAAGTAGAGGTCTAAGTAATATGAAATCATTAAAAGGTACAAAGACGGAAAAAAATTTACTCACTGCTTTTGCAGGAGAATCACAAGCAAGAAATAGGTATACATATTTTGCATCAGTTGCAAAAAAAGAAGGGTATGAACAAATATCTTGGATTTTTTTAGATACTGCTGATAATGAAAAAGAGCATGCAAAAAGATTTTTTAAATTTTTAGAAGGTGGTGAGGTAGAAATTCAGGCAGCGTTTCCAGCAGGGGTTATTGGTGATACAAAGACAAATTTAAAATCAGCTGCAGCTGGTGAAAATTATGAGTATACAAAGATGTACCCAGAATTTGCAGAAATTGCTCGTTCTGAAGGGTTTGAAGATATAGCAAAAGTTTTTGAAGCGATTGCAGCTGTAGAACAAGGTCATGAAAAAAGATATTTAAAACTTTTAGAAAATATTGAAAAAGGTTTAGTGTTTAAAAAAAATCAAGTTGTAAAATGGAGATGTAGAAACTGTGGATATATACATGAAGGGCTTGAAGCACCTGTAAGATGTCCATCTTGTGATCATCCACAAGCATATTTTGAATTGTTTTGTGAAAATTACTAATGAGCAAAAAAATTTGTAAAGAATCACCTATTACTACTTTGTTTTTTATAATAGGTCTTATTGCAACAATTTCGATACGGTTGATTGGAATTGCTGGGTTTTTCAGTGGTCTTATTGCGAAGTTTTTATGGTATGTTGGGATTGTAGGATTTTTGTTGTTCTTTATATACAAGTTTAATGCTGAAAATGAGAGAAGAAAGATAGTTAGTAGTTCAAACATAATTGAAAAAATTGTCAATGATGATAAAATACCATACGAAGATAAAGAAATTCTTGTTTCTATTTTGTGCAGTTTGACATCTAAGAAAGATATTATAAACTACTTTGTGATTTTCTTTACTTCAGGAGTAAGTTTAGTTATTGCTTTACTTTTTGATTTAAAAATTATAAAATAGGAGTAAATACTGATGAATAAAAAAGTAAAAGTTTATTCAACACCAACTTGTCCATTTTGTATAATGGCAAAAAAGTTTTTAAAAGACAACAATATTGAATTTGAAGATGTTGATGTATCTCGTGATATAAAATCAGCAAGAGAAATGGTTGAAAAAACAGGTCAGATGGGTGTGCCAGTTATAGAAATTGATGGTGAGTTTGTTATAGGGTTTAACAGAGAAAAAATAAAACAACTTTTAAATCTGTAAAAAGGAGGATGTAAAAATGAAAAAGAAAGAAAGTAAACAAACAAAGAAACAAAATAAAAAGAAGATGAAATGCGAAGTATGTGGTTTAGTTGTAACAATAGATGAAGAATGTGGTTGTGTTGACACTTGTGATTTAATATGTTGTGGTAAAGAGATGAAAGAGGTTAAAAAATAAAATTTTATAAAGGAGGGATTTTTATGAGTATAAAAAAAGAATTAATAGACATGTTGAACAAAGCAGTAGAGTTAGAATATGCTGCAAGGATACAATATTTAGCTCATGCTGAAAAAGTAAAAGGTTTAAATTCAGAACCTATAATTGAAAGATTAAAAGAAATTGCTTCTGATGAGTTAAAACATGAAGAAATTTTTAGAAACCTTATCTGTAACTACTTATGTGGTGAGGTTTCAATGAATATTGAAAAAACATATGATGCTAAAGAAATAAATGAGATTTTAGAGGTTAATCTTAAAGGTGAAAAAGATGCAATAGATTATTATAAACAGATTTACAAAAAAGTTGTAGAAAATAAAAATGAATTACAATACGAATTTGAAACATTAGAACATCAGATTAGGCATGTTATAATAGATGAACAAGAGCATGTAGTGGAACTTACAAATTTATTAGGCAAATAATTATTTATAATAAAAGCAGTTTTAGGAGAATACAATGGCAGTAATAAAAATTAAAGAAGATATTTATTTTGTTGGAGCTAATCATTGGGACAGAAGATTATTTGATGAATTGATACCATTGCCAGATGGGACAAGTTATAATGCTTACTTAATTATCGGTAATGATAAAATTGCTTTGATAGACACAGTTGATCCTCAAACAAAACAACAATTGTTTGATAACTTGAATCAAATAAATATCAAAAAAATTGATTATGTAATTTCAAACCATGCTGAACAAGACCATTCTGGTGTGATACCTGATGTGTTAAAACAATATCCAGAAGCAAAAGTTGTAACAAATGAAAAATGTAAATCAATGCTTATGGATTTACTTTTAATACCAGAAGAAAAGTTTATTGTTATCAAAGAAAAAGATACAATTGATTTAGGTGGTAAGACACTTGAGTTTTATATGATACCTTGGGTACATTGGCCTGAAACAATGGCTACATATTTAAAAGAAGATAAGATTTTATTTCCTTGTGATATGTTTGGTTCTCATATTGCAACATCAGATATTTTTGATGAAAAACATTTTTATATACCAGCAAAAAGGTATTATGCAGAAATAATGTATCCGTTTAGAAATAATGTAAGAAACAATCTTGAGAAAATAAAGAAGTTAGATATAGAAATAATTGCGCCATCACATGGATACATTTATAAAAACCCGCAAAAAATAATCTCAGCATACGAAGAATGGTCGTCAGAAAATGTAAAAAATGAGGTTGTATTAGCATATGTTTCAATGCATGGGTCAACACAAAAAATGGTTGAGTATCTAAGAGAAGAACTTATAAAAAGAGGAATAAAAGTTAACTTTTTCAATTTAACAGTTACAGATACTGGAGTACTTGCAATGAGTTTAGTTGATGCAGCAACCTTGGTCATTGCAGCACCTAATACTCTGACAGGTATTCATCCTAAGGCTGCTTATGTGTTATATCTTGCAAACTTGTTAAGAGTTAAAACAAAATTTTTCTCAATAGTATCATCTTATGGTTGGGCTGAAAAAACATTAGATGTTGTGAAAACATTAGCACCGAATATAAAAGCCGAGGTTGTCCATCCTGTGATTACGAAAGGTTATCCAAAAGAAAATGATTTTAAAGAATTAGAAAAGTTAGCAGACGAAATTTTAGAAAAACATAAAAGTTTAAATCTTGTTTAAGGAGGTGAATTTTTATGAGAAAGCATCATATATATTTTTTTATAATTTTTTTGCTACCAATTTTATCTTTTTCACATCCTGCGTCAGATATAAAAATACAATATGATGTAGAAAAATCAGAAGTTGTTGTTGAAATACTACACTCTGTAAGAGATCCAAAAGACCACTATATATACGAAGTAGATGTTTTAGTGAACAATAAAAAAACTATAAAACAATTTGCTTCTGCTCAGGTAAATAATACTTCTCAAAATTTAATTTATGTAATTCCTGGGTTAAAATATGGTGATAAAATAGAAATTATAGCAGAGTGTAACAAATATGGTAAGATAAAAAAATCTTTTTTAATAGAGCAAAAAGAAAAAGATAAAGATAAAAAAGAATAGTAATTAACAAGGAGGTGTAAAATATGTTTAAAGTAAACGAAGGTACAACAGATAGAGTTATAAGATTAATTCTTGGTTTAGTTTTAGTAATAGTTGGTACTTTTTTACTTAAAGGTCTAATTTCTACATTGCTGATAGTATTAGGAATAATACTTTTTATTACTGCTATAACAGGATTTTGTGGACTTTATGCACTTTTAGGTATAAATACAAAAAAATAATTTTTAATTAAGGAGGTATAAACCTATGGCAGTAAAACAAAAAGGAGAGGTATATAAATGCAGTGTTTGTGGTAATATAGTGGAAGTGTTATATGTAGGCGGTGGAACACTTGTATGTTGTGGAAAACCAATGGAACTACAAGTTGAAAACACTGTTGATGCATCAAAAGAAAAACATGTACCTGTGATTGAACAAACATCTGATGGTATTTTAGTAAAGGTTGGTTCTGTAGAACATCCAATGGAAGAAAAACATTATATTATGTGGATAGAACTCAATGTTGATGGAAAAGTATACAAACAATTTTTAAAACCAGGTGATAAACCACAATCTTTGTTTAAAGTAGATGGTAAAGTATTATACGCAAGAGAATACTGCAACCTGCATGGTCTGTGGAAGTCAAGTTCATAGTTTAAGTATTAGAGATCGGCGATTTAGTGATTAGGATTTGTAGGGCACAGCTTTAGCTGTGCTTAATTTTTGCAAACCTAAATCCCGCAGATTGCGGGATAAAGGTTTGCCCTACATTAAAAATATAGATATTATCATAATATTATGAACAAAAAAATTTATGATTTAATAATTTTAGGTTGTGGACCCGCTGGGATAACTGCTGCTATTTATTCAGCAAGAAAAAAAATAGAGTTTATAGTCATATCAAAAGATGTTGGAGGACAAACTGTCTATAGTTCGTCTGTTGAAAACTATACTGGTTATCAAGTTATTACTGGTGCAGAGTTAGCATTAAAATTTAAAGAACATCTTGATATGTTTGATATTGATTTAAGAATGCCAGAAATTGTTAAAAATGTTAAAAAAGAAGGCAACATCTTTGTTGTTACAACAGACAAAGATGTTTATTATTCAAAATCAGTTATCGTTTCTACAGGCCGTATTCCACGAAGTTTAGGTTTAAAAGAAGAAGAAAAATTTAAAGGAAGAGGACTTACATATTGTGCAACTTGTGATGCGCCTTTGTTTAAAGACAAAGATGTTTTAGTTGTTGGCGGGGGAAATTCTGCATTAGATGCTGTTATCCAACTTACAAAGTATGCAAATAATATTTACATAGTTGACATTGCTGAAAAACTAAAAGCTGATCCAATAATGATTGAGAAAGCTTTTAACTATCCAAAGTTAAAGTATTTCCCTAACAGCAAAATCATAGAAATTTTAGGTGAAAAATTTGTTGAAGGAATAATTTTAGAGAATATTAATGACCAATCTAAAACAGAACTTAAAGTACAAGGAATTTTTGTTGAAATTGGTTCTATACCATCATCAGATTTTGTTGAAAATGTTGCTAATAATAAAGATGGAGAGATAATAGTTGATTGTGCTTGTAGAACATCTATAGAAGGACTTTTTGCAGCAGGTGATGTAACAAATGTTTTTGCAAAACAAGTGATAATTGCTTGTGGTGAAGGAGCAAAAGCAGCTATAGCTGCTTTTGAGTATTTGATAAAAAGTAAAGATTAGATGTTATTAATTAAGCCTTTGTAAGGCAAGGCTTTAGCATTGCTCAATTTTTACTCAAAGGTTATACATCTATGGGATTAATTAATGAAGGTATAAAAGCAAAACTTAAAAGTATTTTTTCACAACTAAAAGATGAGATTACTTTAAAAGTTTTTACGCAAGAGATAGAATGTCCTACATGTAAAGATAACACAAACTTTATGCAAGAGATATCAGAATTGTCATATAAAATAAAAATTGATATTTTAAATTTTGTTTTAAACAAAGACGAAGCTGAAAAACTTAAAATAGATAAAATCCCAGCAACTGCTGTTTTAGGTGATAAAGATTATGGTATAAGATTTTTTGGTATTCCTGCAGGTTATGAATTTAATTCGTTTATAAACGCTATAAAAATGGTGAGTTTAAAAGATTCAGGATTAAGAGAAGATATAAAACAAAAAGTAAAAACAATAAATAAGCCAGTAAATATAAAAGTTTTCGTTACGCTCACTTGTCCATATTGTCCTATGGCAGTTGAAGTAGCACATAAGTTTGCTTTTGAAAATGATAATATTATCTCAGAAATGATAGATGCATCAGAGTTCCCACATTTGGCAAACAGGTACGGTGTTTATGCTGTACCAAAAGTTGTCATAAATGAAAAAATTAGTTTTGAAGGCGCGGTCCCTGAAGATTTGTTTTTAAATTATATATTGGAAGCAATAAAATAGAAGGAGTTTAAAAATGATAAAACTTTTTGGTATCTTAACTTTTGCATCTTTAGTAATGACAATTCTTTTTGGAGCAAGAGTTATTAAAACGTCTATTTTGGTACATAAAATTTTTGCTTTTATAACTCTTGTTTTTGCACTTATACATATTATATTAGTAATTTTAGCACACTAATTATAATCATTTAGGAGAGTGATATGAAAAAAGAAGTAGAACAAGAGTTAAACAAACAACTAAACAGGGAACTATATTCTGCATATCTTTACTTATCAATGGCAGCATATTTTGAATCAATAAATCTAAAAGGTTTTGCTCATTGGTTAAAAATACAAGCAAAAGAAGAATTAGGACATGCAATGAAATTTTTTGAGTTTATAAATGAAAGAAATGGTAAAGTTGTACTTGAATCAGTAGATAAACCAAAGATAGATTGGTCTTCACCACAAGAAGCGTTTAAAGATGTATATGAACATGAACAAAAAATTACAAGTTATATACACAAACTCGTAGAACTTGCAAGACAAAACAATGATTATGCAACAGAAAACTTTTTATCATGGTTTGTAGCAGAACAAGTTGAAGAAGAAGCACAATCTTATGAAATATATCAAAAATTACAAGTATGTGAAAAATCAGTTGGTGGATTGTTTAATTTAGACCATCATTTAGGAAAAAGAGAAGGATAATTTTTGACTATGGTATTAAAACTTATTTTAGGGCCAATAATTGGAGCATTAATTGGGTTCATAATTGGAAGTATATTTAGAAAACTTGGTGGTGTATGCCCGTTGACTTGTAATCCATATATTTCAACAATATATTTTGCTTTATTAGGACTACTTTTTGTGTTGGTTAATAAATAAAATTTATAGATAGGAGGTTTTTAAAACATATGACTAAAATTTTTGATATTTCTGAAGTTTACCAATTAGCTATAAGAATTGAAGAAAACGGGATGAAATTTTATTCTGAATTTGCTAAAAAAACAAAGAATAAAAAGTTAAAAGATTTGTTTTCTGCTTTAGCATATGCAGAAGTTGAACATAAAAAAAGTTTTGAAAAAATGCTTTCAGAAATAGAGAAGTATGAACCACAAGAAGCTTATCCTGAAGAATACTTTTCTTACCTAAAAGCATACGCAGACGGGTTAATCTTTGATTTTGATCAATTAAAAAAACAACAAAATAAATTAAAAACTACAGTTCAAATTTTATATTTTGCTATACAAAGAGAAAAAGATTCTATTCTGTATTACCAAGAAATAAAAAATTTAGTTTCTGAGACACAACATAAAGAACTTGAAAAAATTATTAACGAAGAACGGAAACACTTGCTTGATTTGACTCATCTCAAAAACACTTTATAACAGTTACTTATTTTCTAAAAACCAAATACTCCTAATAATAATCTCAAAAAAAATTTGGAACCATTTTTGTTTTTGCTACAAAGAAAGCAGATTTAACACTTATGGAACATGCATATATTGTTAGTGCTTTATTGTTGTTCTTAGCAGTATTTTCTGCAATTATTGCATATCATATTAACACACCTATTGCTTTAGTTGAGATATGTATGGGTGCAATTGCAGGGACTATAGCAAATAAGTATTTTGGTTATGGTTATTTAGGGAGTAATCTTGAATGGCTAAAATTTCTTGCTTAAACAGGGGCAATATTTTTAACTTTCCTTGCTGGTGCTGAGTTAGACGCAAAAGTTATAAAATTTAAACTTAAAGAAGTTTTAACAGTAGGACAATTGGATTTCTTGCCCCTTTTATTGGTTGCTCACTTGTTGCATACTATATTCTTAAATGGGATTTGAGAGCAAGTTTAGTTGCAGGTGTAGCTCTTTCAACAACATCTATGGCTGTGGTTTATACTGTGATGCTTGAAACAGGATTAAATATGACAGAATATGGTAAGGGTATACTTGGTTCATGTTTCATAAACGATGTAGGGACAGTTGTTGAATTATGTTTAATTTTTGCTCCTTTTACATATAAAACTTTAGTTTTTGTGGTTACAGTTGCTGTTGTTACTGCGATTTTTCCAAGTTTAACTACATTTTTTACTAAAGTTTATGGGAACAGAACCGCAGCAATTCGTGTAAAATGGGTTTCTTTTGTATTATTTAGTATGGCTGCATTAGCTGTATGGGCTGGAGTTGAAGCAGTGTTACCTGCTTACATTGCTGGTATAGCTCTTGCAGAGTTTGCTTCTTACAATCATATATGGGTTAGACGTTTGAGATCTTTAACTGTGGGATTTTTAACACCTTTTTATTTTATCCGAGCAGGTTCTTTTGTTTCTATTCCTGCGTTGATATCAGCACCGATAATTTTTATTGTACTTTTTATGGGTAAAGTTATATCAAAAATTTTTGGTCTATATCCGATAATAAAGTTATTTAGGAAAGAATCTTCAGAAGTTTGGTATTATACTTTGTTAATGTCTACAGGATTGACTTTTGGGACAATATCTGCCTTGTACGGACTTACTCATAAAATAATAACAGAATCACAATACTCGTTTTTAGTAATAACAGTTATAGGTAGTGCAGTCATACCAACTGCTATTGCTAATTTCATGTTTTTACCCAAAACACTTATTAGTCGGTGTACCTAAAAAACATATAACTATAAAATCAGAAGGTCCAGAAGAAGAATAGAAAAAAACTTGTATGCAACTTATCTTTCTTTTTTACAAAAAACAAATTAAGTATTGAAGTTTGCAAAAAAATTGTATTTTTTTAAACTTTTGTTTCTGTTTTTTTATAAAGATTATTTTAAAACAAAACAGCTGTGATTTATAATGATTTTTTTATTTTATCAGAATCAGCAAGAGAGGTTTTCTACCTTCAATAAATTCTGTAAGTTGGAGAATACTAAAAAACCAATTTTTTGTTCTCATTGCGAACGATCCCACCAAAAACGGGGTAGCGTGGTAATCTTATTCTGTCTGTCATTGTGAGCTTGTCAGAGTGTGGCAATTCTGCAATCTGCGGGATTGTTCTTCTAAAAAAAATGATAGACAGCGTAAGACGCTGCAACTACAGATAGATTTTGTAGTTTCAGCACCTTGTGCTGATACAAAATCATTTTTTTCTGTGGTCTCCAATCTGCGGGATTGCTTGCAATGACAAAGAATACTTGTAATGTAGGAGGGACTTTCTAGTCCCGATCACTCCAAAAGCTGGGGAACGTGGCAATATATTTTTTTACAACGAGATTGCTTCTCCCGCAAAAATGCGGGATCGCAATGACACATAAGTTGTCATCGCGAGCTCACAATTTGCAGTATTAAATTGTTTTTCAGGTATGAAGAAGCAGCAACAAAAACAAGGAAAACTTAAAATGCCAAAAATTTTAGTTGTTGACAAAGACAAAGATGTTTTAAAAGAAGCAAGACAAATTTTTTCTTCTGTAGATTACAAAATTTTTTTTGAACAAGACGAGAAAAAGGCTCTTCAAAAACTTGTAAAAGAAAATGTGGATGTAGTTATTTTTGATGTTGAAACACCAGATATTGATAATATACCAATAATTGATAAGATAAAACAACTCTCACCACAAGTTGAAATAATCATCTCTGCAAAAGAAACTTCTTTAGACTTATTTCATAAATTTGTTAATCAAGATGTATTATTTGTTAGGAAAACGTTTAATCCTTATGAGTTGTTATCTTTAGTAAAAAGAGCATATGAGAGAAAACAACTTTTGAAAAAAATTTTTGATTTAGAACAACTTGATAAAAATAAAGATGAACTTTTATCTTTTGTATCACACGAACTTAAGACACCTATTATGGTGATAACAAACGCAGTAGATCTAATTCTTGAAAGAATGGGTTCTGCTAAAACAGAAAAAGATATAGAAAAATGTAAACAAAATACAAAAATGATGTTAGAAATGATCACAAGACAACTTCATCGGATAAAAATTAATGTTGAAAACTTGCTTGATTATACAAGAATAGAAGTAGGGACTATAAAAATAGTCAAACAGAAGGTTTCTGTATTAGAACTTTTTAAAGAAGTAATTTCTGAAGCTGAGTATTTAATAAGACAAAAAAAATTAAGGTTTTCATATCCTCAAAATTTAAAAGATGTAGAAATTGAAATTGATAAAGAACAGATAAAAAAAGTTTTGTTGAATTTGATAACAAATGCTGTAAAGTTTACTGCTGAAGGTGGTAAAATAAATATTTACTACAAAGTGTTAAAAGATAAAATAGAATTTAGTGTTGAAGATACTGGTATCGGTATTGAAAAGAATAAACTTAAAAAAATTTTTGAAAAGTTTTATCGTGTTGAACAACCAGAAAAAATTGAAGGGTTAGGATTAGGTCTCGCAATATGTAAAAAAATAGTAGAACTACATAATGGAAAAATCTGGGCTGAATCAAAAGGTATAGGTAAAGGAAGCAAGTTTAAGTTTTATTTACCATTGAAAAATAAAGCAAAATTTTTTTGTGTGGGGAAAGGAGGAGTGAAATTAAGTGGCTTCCTATGATAAAATTAAAAATTTGTTAATTATTACTTCAGACCAAAAAACAGCAAAAAATTTGGCTTTCCAACTTGAAAGAAAAAAATATAATGTTTTTATTTGTCTAGCTGATTTAAAAGAGATAGAACAAACTATAAAAGAAAATTCAGTAGAAATCGTTCTTATCCTTACTGATATAAAAATCCAAAAGCGTAAAAAAATTTGTAAGTTTCTATATACTAAATTTAAAAACAAAGTATATTTTACTTGGATGACTCAAGAAATCTGGAGTTTGACAAATGTGAATTGTTAGCACAGAATTTATGTAAAAACAGTTTTTTATGGTATTCTGTTAAAAAACAAAAGGGTTACGAAAGTTTAATAAACAGAATTAAAATTTTAGTTAGCAGAACAGTAGAACGTAGTATTTTAGAAATACATAACGAAATTAGAGATGTTTTAAGCAAAACTTCAGCAAAAGGTTTGTTTTATACAAGACAGTTAAAAGAAGGAAAGATATATAGCGATATACAATCAATAGAATTTTATGAAAAACTACTAAAAGAAGTGTTTGACAGAATTTTGAAAAAAATAAAGAAAAGGTTTACTGCTGACAGAGTTTCGTTATTCAGTTATAGTGATAGAATAAAAAATTATAAACTTATAAGTTCTTATGGATTAAAAATTTATGAACATCCAACTGTTGTCTCACGACAGACAATTTTGATAAATTACGTTTTACAAAAGAAAAAACCTTTACTTATACAAAACGGTGCTATTTACTATCCTGAATTTAAAAAACTTAAAGTAAAGCCACAACCAAAAATTGTTTCTTCAATGGTAATCCCTATAATAGTGTCTCAAAGAATAATAGGGATATTAAACATAGCAAGGATGTTCCCTAAAAAAGAGAGGTTTACAATGTTAGATTTTGAATTAGCACAAGTTTATGCTGAACGTATCGGTCTTTTACAATTACTTTTTTCATCAGTATTTGGATTTTTAGAATACGAAAAATTAAAACATGACTTAATAGCAATAATAAATCATGAAATGAGAACACCAATAATGGCAATCTCTGCTGCTTTAGCACTTGCTTCAAAAGAAATTTCCAAACAGTTATACGAAATACTTGAACTAAATGTTAAATGGTTGTATGATATTGTAGAAAACTTAATAAAATTTAGTGATATTAGTAAAGGGAACTATACTATAGAGAAAAAAGAAGCTTCTCTAAAAGAACTGATTGAAAAAATTAAAGAAACATATGATGAAAGATTAAAAAATAGTGGCTTCAATTTTACAATTGAACAAAAAATTAAAAATGACAAAGTGTATATTTATGAACAAAAAGTTTTACAGGTTTTAAATGGTCTTATTTCAAATTCAATAAAGTTTTCAAAATCAGAAGGTGAAAAATATATAAAACTTTATGTTTAAGAAAAAAATGACGAGTATTTATTCTGTGTTGAAGATAACGGAATAGGGATTGATAAAAATAATTTAGAAAAGATATTTTTTCCTTTTGTTAAAATAGGCGATGTTTTAACAGAACATAAATAAGGGTTTGGTATAAGTCTTTATATAAGTAGATACATAATAGAACAACATGGTGGCAGAATCTGGGCTGAGTCAGAAAAAGGAAAATATACAAAAATGTTGTTCACAATACCAAAAAAGTAATTAAAACAACCACTCGCCTTTTTTCTTTTCTTCATCCAACAAAGATAAAACCTTTTGTTTGATACTCTCAGGTAATGAAACTTTGTTTTGAACAATTTTTTTGTTTCAATTTCACCAGTTGTTTAATAATTTCTCCTTTTACTCTTGTATCAGTATCTCTTTCATATAAATTAAACAACATTTAAAAAGTTTCATCACTGCAAATTTCAATAAGTGCTAAAACAACATTTGCTCTGATAACTGGGTTTTCATTATTTATCATTTGATGTAAAACAGCATAAGTTTTTTGAGGATTTACTTCAAACAAAGTTTTTAACATAGAAGCAAGTTTTTCTCTATAAATCTCAAGTTCGTATTCTGTATACAACTCTGGTTTCCCTATGGTTGAAAGAAAAGATAGAATCTGTTCTTGTTGTTTATCAGTTATAGGCTGGGCTTCAATTTTAGATTTAGATGAAACCTGTGGTTTTGTTTGTGGCTGTATAACAGATGTTTTTGACAAAGTAATAATTTTTTCTTGTAATGCTGAGATTTGGCTTTCTTTTTCTTTTAATTCTGTCTCATAATGTTTCATCTGTTGTTGATACATTTTTTCTTTTTCTTTGTATATATCACCTTCTTTTTTTGCTTCTATAAGTTGTGTTTTTAATTCAAAATTTTCTTTTTGTAAAACTTCAATTTGTTGTTGTAACAAATTTTTTTGTTTTAAGATGAATTTTAAACTGATATATAAGGAATAAAATTACTGACAAAGAAAACAGTGATAATGTTATAAAAAACAAAAATTTATATTTTTTGTTTTCTACGACCACAACTTTAGATTCTTGTTGGACAGATTTTTCTGTAATAGTTTGAAATTTTGGTTTTTGTTCAACATCTTTTTGTCCTTTTGGTTTTGTTTCTTCTTTTTGTTGTTGAAGTTGTTTTTTAGTAGGTGTTTCTGTTAGTTTTTTGACATTAGTTTCTTCTTTTTTTAGAATATCAGATAAAATTTTGTGTAGTTGATTAATTTTTTCATCTTCAGTGGTGTATTTTAAAGCTTTTGAAGTATATTCATACGCTTTTTTATAGTTTTGTTTAATATAAGAACTATTTGCTGCTTCATAAAGAATTTTTATGATAAAATTTTTATATTTTTGTTGTGGTGATAAAGAATAAACTTTTTCCATATATTCAACAGCTTTGTCATAGTCGTTTTTAATATATTTTTCTACTGCTGCGTTATATAAAACATCAATGTTTCCTTGTGAAAACCCAAAAGTTGTTGTGAATATGAAGAATAATAAATATTTCATATTACTCACCAATTTCTATCAAAGTATCAACTTTTTTAAGTAAATCCAAGGCAGAACTGTTATCAGGTTCTAATTTTAAGATTTCAAAAAGTTCTGATTTTGCATCGTTATATTTTTTCTCTAAAATCAATTTTTGTACATTACAAAATTTTAAAAGAACAATTGTTTTTTGTTTGTATTATCTATTTCAAGAAGTTTATTAAGCCGTTGTATTGAAGATCATAATTACCTTTTTCATACGCATCTGTTGCTAACACGTATAAATACGAAATTGTTGATTTGTCTGAATATTTGTTTACTAAATACAACATTTCTTTTGCTTGAAAATTCTCAGGGTCAAGTTTTAAAACTTCTTGTATAACATCTTTTGCTTTTGAATAATTTTTTTCTTCAATCAAACTTTTTGCATACAAAAGTTTTGTTGTTATATATTGTTGTTTTTCTTGTTCTTTTTTAAATTTTTGAAGTTCATTTTTTTGTTCTATATATTCTTGTAGTAAGCCTTTTTGTATTGATTAATTTTTTGTAATTCTTCTTCAGCTAATTTTTTAACTTCTTGTGGATAAAAATTAAACTGGTATCTAATTGCAAAACTATGTTGAAATCCAATAAGATTATAACCTAAGGAATAAGAAAAGTTTAAATTATCTTTTTCAATGTCAAAACCAAGGGATACTTTGTAATAACTCAGTGAAAAACTTAAAGATAATGGTATATAAAAAAAGTCGTATGTTGAACCGATGCCCCAACGAAATGATTTTTTGTTTATTTCATAAAAATCAACAATGTAAAATTCAGTATACAACTTACTTCTGAGAAAAAAATTGTTCTACTATATGGTTTAGTGATGTTATAATAACAGGACAAAGTTTTTCATCACCAAATTTTGTTGGTAAAATATTTAAAAAACTTATTCCCCAAGTATAATCTTTTTTTGTCGGTGTAAGAATACCAAAATCAAAATTTGCTGAAGATGCAAAATAATCGTCTATTGATTGAAAAAATGTTTTTAAGTTCATACCAAGGTTTATATCATAGTTTCTTAAATAATAACTTAAAGAAAAGTTTGTATAAACCAAAGTTTCTTTAAAATTATATCCGTAACTTTCTTTAAACATATTTATTTTTTCAGCTTCAGGCGAGGTTATACTACCGACAGATAAAGATATAGGGATGTACAAATTTTGTGTTCTTATATCTGATGTAAAATTAAAGAAAGCAAAGTTTCCTGCTGAAACTAACGGTGTGTATAAAAAATTTATTTCTTTATAAAAAACTCTGTGTATTATAGCAGGGTTAAGAATTGATAAAGAATGTGTATTAACAACAGCGTTGTTTACATATCCTAATCCAAGATATTTTGTCTGGTATGGGAAAGAAAATATGTCTTCTAATACATAACCACTTTCTTGTTGGTTAAAAATAAAACAAAAAATTTCTGTTGTAAGAAACATAATTATTAAAGCCAGGAAGTTGTTTATTGAAAACATATCTATTTTAGTAACTTTTTTATTTCAGCAAGCATGTCTTTCATTAATACAGGTTTGTAAAAAAATGGTATACTGTAAGTTGGTTGTTAACAGTAAACAACTCTTTTGTCCCAAGTTTACCTTTTAAAGCAACTATTGGAATATTTTTTGTTTTAGGGTTTGATTTAAGTTTTGTGTTAAATTCTACTCCATTAAGTTTTGGTAACATCACATCAAGGATTATAAGATCAGGCTGGAATTCCTCAACTTTTTTCAACGCTTCTTCACCATCGTATGCATGGTCTGTTTCAAAACCTTCTTTTTGTAAATTAAGTTCTATGATAGTGTTTAAGTCAACATCGTCTTCTATAACAAGAAATTTTTTTGCCATACTATTTATCCTCCATAATTGATATTATCTACTATTGTTCTTCGCAGGCTACATGCCTGAGGCAGTCCCTGCCCGCGGCAGGCAAGCGCCTGTGACGGAAATGCAACCATTACGAATATAAGTAAATGTGTGAATGAGTAAATAAGTAAATGCGTTAATTAAACTACCTGACACCTTCATACTTACTACTATCTACTTCCTACTATTATTTTACGCAAGCTAAAGCTTGCGGCTACAGTTTATAACTATATTGCGCAGGCTGAAGCATACGGCTACTATATCAGTTATTTTTTAACTACACCAATATGTTTATACACAATTTGGTTACCAAAAACAAGTTTACAAACATACATTCCTACAGCAACAATACTTCCTTTATCATTTCGTCCATCCCAGGGAAACTTGTTTCTTTTACCTTCAGGCGAACCTTTTGATATATGCCTTCTATTCCTTTTTCAAAATGTAGTTTTTTAACAAGACCGCCTGAAAATGTAAGTATATAACAATCAATATCAACATCTTTTGTTAAAACATATTCAATTATAACTTCTTGTACTTAAGGATTAAACGGGTTCGGATAAACTGTTATATCAGAAACATCTTGGTTAGTTAAACTTTTTGCAATGACAGTGTATAATCCGAATTTGTCAGAATATGTTTCAATAGCAGAGTTTGTTGTGATACTATAATTTTTTGGTTCAACAAAATTTTGTTTGTATTCAGTAAACTCCCAGGATTGTTGTTGTGGGTTAAGATAAGAAATTTTTATTGCTTGTTTTGGTAGTTCATATTTTTCTTCATTAATACCAAAGACAATTTTGTATTTTAAGTTAACATTTTCAACTAAGTTAAAATTTTCGTCATAAAGATTTATATCGTAAAAATCATAAGGTAAAATTTTTATAAACCTGTCAATTTTATCTTTTTTATCTGCTGAATAGATTACAGGATGTGTTGTTCGTTCATTATAATTTACAACTTTTTTAATATAAACAAAAATTTTTTGGTATTTCTAAAAGTTCAGCATATACTTTGTTATCTTCAGATATGGCTTTGTATCTTGGATAAGTGAAAAATGTTTGTATTTCAGAAAAATTTTCAGTGTTAAACATATCCTTTGCTTTGACACACCAAAAATATGTTTGTTGTTCATCAATTGTTGGATATGAGATTTCTATTTGTGTATCTGTTAGATTATATTTTTCAGAAACAATGTTTTTAAAATCAGATGTTGTTGAAAGATAAAAATCATATAAGATTTTATCATTAATGTTAGGGTCAACAGATGCTTCCCATAAAAATTTTAATTTATATGGTGAAGTATAAGAAAAATTTTTAGGGTATAAAAGTTTTGGTTTTGATGGTGGTAAATTGTTATTTTTTATAGAGAACACAGGCGATGTTGAAATATCAAAAAGTCCACCTTCATCTTCTACTTTTAGTATTAAATAATAATTTGTATCGTTTAAAAACAAGGTTGTATCTAACAGGTAACTTGTTGTGTTTTTAAACTCAGCAATTTTTGTTAAAGAAACAAGGTCTGTTGTAATAAACAATTCGTAAAAATGTTCATCAGCAAGGTTAGGGTCGTAAATAGACCAGTTTATTTCTGTTTTACTGACAAGTATTTCATTTTGTTGTGGTTTTATCCATGAAAGAATTTTTGGTGGGAAGTTAGAGTTTACAATTTTTATATTTTTAACTTCGTCATATGAAGTTGCCCCACGGGTATCTTTTATTTCAATTCTTAATGTATAAGTAGAATTTTTCACTGATAAACTGTTGAATACATAATATGTCGTATTTGAAACAGTTGTTATATTTGTTACAACTTGGTTTTCTTGGTTGATCAAGAAAAGGTTAAATGTATTTATTTGTTCATCAGTGTTAAAATCGTAGTAATACCAAGAAATTTGGACCTTATAACCGTAAATTTGTGTATCATCAGTAGGATATAAAATTTTTATCTCAGGTAAAAAGTTTGTTATAGTAGAAATAAACACAGACATAGTTGATAAATTTAACGCTTCTAGGAATTTTAAAGCAATAAAATATGTTGTATTATTTTGTAAATTTGTTAAATTAAAAGTTATCATTGTTCCTGTGGAATAAGTGTAATTAAGTGTAAGTTGATATACGAATTTATTGACAGAATCAAAATTTTCTTCTGTTATTTCTGTATAAGATGAAAACGCAACAACTATTGACCCACAAAATGATGTTTCTTCTCTGTTATCACCAGTAAGTTTTGTTGTTATTTGTAATGTTTTATCTAAAGTAGGATGAGGATTCGCAACAAGATAATATGGTGCATTAGGTGCCGTTGTGTCAAATTCAAGTTGGAAATATGATGAAAATTTGCTTTCATCAAAAGCAGCATCTTTTGCTGATGTTCGCCAAAAATATATACCTGTATTAAGTGGTTCAGTTATTCTGAAGTATGTTGTTGGTATGTTAGATTGGTCAAATATTAAATTAGCAAAATCTGTTGAAGTAGAAATCTGTAGCCTATACGAGACAACATTGTCGTTTTCAGGATCAGTTGCAGGTTCCCATATAAAAGTTGGTGTTAAAGTGTTCGTAGATGAATAAATTGGATTTATTTGAGTCCCAATTTGTATTAATTTTGGTGGATACGGAGCAAGATTGTAGGTTAAAACAATTTTGTCAATATACAAAGTTTTTGGTGGTTGGTAGATATAAAAATATCCTTTAAGTTTTATAAATTGTTTGTTGTTAAAAACATCTGAGAAAAAATTTTGTTGTGTTGATGTAAAAAAAGTTGATGGTTTACCATCAGGACCTAAAAATTCTGAGAAAGTTTTGTTGTCAGTAGAATATGCAACTTGGAATTTAACATCTGTACCTAAAGATGGCGGTGGAGAAAATTGTAAATTAAGATATCGCATCCTTGTTGGATTGTAAGTAAATATTGTGTCAGAAGTTATCTCACTATAAGTTGAGCAATAAAGATAGTATGAATCTGAAAGACCAAGATAACCAGTAGTTCCACCGAACATAAAAAATTTGTTGTTTAGTTTTACCATAGAAAACTTATCTCGTGCTGCTGGTTTAAAATAAGTATCAAAAGAAACAACTGTTGATGTAATGTAATTAAAAAATAATAAATCGTTTAGGTATTTACTTCCGTTATATCCACCAAAAATTATTATCTGGTTTATTTCATCAAATAAAGAGATAGCGAAATTAGATAAAGGATTAGGTAAATACTCTACTTGCAACCATTCTCTTTTTGTTATATCATACGACCATATATCAGATAAAAAATCAGTTGTTGAGAACCCTTTTTGTCCTGCAAAAATATATATTTTTTTGTTTTTAGGAACATATACCATTTTATAGCCAAACCTTGCTTGTAGCGGTGTAGTATTTTGTACTAACTGCCAAGTTTTTGTGTTTATATCAAAGAACCAAAAATCGTTTAACACGCCTGATTGGTTATACCCACCAAATAAATAAACTTTGTTTTCTTCAGGGACAAAACACATTGAATGGTAATACCTTGCTTGTGGCGAAGTTGAGGGTTGAACTAAACTAAATGTTTGTGAAGATAAAGAAAATATGTATGTGTGATTTAGGTATCCTTGTGCAGAAAGACCACTGAAAAGTAAAAATTTGTCTTCAGAAATGTTTACAACAGAATGTCCGTATCGTGCTTGTGGAGATACTGATATATTTAACCTTTGCCAGTTATTGGTTATTTCATTAAAAACCCAGCAGTCGTTGTAATAAATCAGTGAACCAAATTCGTCATTGTTTCTTCCACCAAATAAAAAAATAGTTTGTGTATATGAAGAATAATCCATAGAATAAGAATACCGACTTGGTGGAAAAGTTGCTAATGTAAGTTTTTCAAAATGGTTGTTTAACAAAAGTAGTGCTTCTTGTGGACTACCTATTATTACAACATTTTTTCTTTCAATAAAATAGTTTTTAAAATCTGTTTCTGTAGTAAAAGTGTAAGATGAAATAGAAAATCCTTGTGTTGCAAACAGCAGTAATAACAAAATTAAAAAAATTTTTTTAAAGTTGAACTTCATATATATAAATTATATATAAATTACTATGAAAAAAATAAAGTGTTGTTTTAAACTTTTTATTTTTGTATTATTATTAGCAATGCAAGAAGAATCTTATTCAAGACAACCTGCTGTTGCAGGACAGTTTTATCCAGCAGAACCTACTGAGTTAAAAAGTACGATCTTATTGTGTTTTGATAAAATAAAAGATTTACCACAACCTGAAGGCGAAATTTTAGGTCTTATCTCACCACATGCTGGGTATATTTTTTCAGGACAAGTTGCCGCGTATACTTACAAATTTTTGTCTCAATATAAACTTGACAATCCAATTGTTATTCTTATTGGTCAATCACATTATTTTTATCTTTCTAAAGCTACTTTGTATTCAAAAGATAGTTTTTTAACACCATTAGGCGAAGTAAAAATTGAACAAAAATTTGTTAATGAACTTTTGAAAAACAAAGATTTGTTTATAGACGACCCACAACCACACCTGCCTGAACATTCGTTAGAAGTACAACTACCGTTTTTACAATACATATATTCAAACAATTTCACAATTGTTCCGATATTAGTAATCAGTTTTGATTATGATAAATCTTACAAGATAGCATCTGTTATTTCTGAGACAATAAAAAATTATCCTGCGAAAAGAAAAATAATTGTTGTATGTTCTACAGACATGTCTCATTATCCAAAATATGACGATGCAGTAAAAATTGATAACCAAGCAATAGAACTTGTGAAAAAATATGAACCAAAGAAATACTTTGATGAATTACCAAAACTTGAACAAACAAAAATGGCAAATTTACATTGTGTATTTTGTGGTGAGACAGCAGTCGGTATTACAATGATTATAACAAAACTGTTAGGTGGGGACAAAGTTTTAGTTTTAAAATATGCAAATTCAGGCGATGCAGAATTATATGGAGACAAATCTCGTGTTGTAGGATATACTTCTATTGCATTTATGAAAAGTGTCTCTATTAAGGAGGAACAAAAAAGTATGAAAGAGACAGAGTTTAAAATATCTGAGGAAAACCAAAAAATACTGTTATCTCTTGCAAGAAAAGCTATTGAAGAATATCTTAAAACAGGTAAAGTTTTAGAATATAAAACAGATAACAAAGAACTTTTAACACCGTCAGCAGTGTTTGTTACTTTAACAGAAAGAGGTCAACTTCGTGGATGTATCGGTACAACATTTCCTCAGCAACCGTTATACCAAGCAGTGATAAACATGGCAATAGCAGCTGCTACTGAAGATCCGAGGTTTCCACCAGTAAATTTAGACGAACTTAATGGTATAAAAATAGAAATCTCTATCCTTTCACCACTTAAACGTGTCTTTTCTCATAAAGATATAAAAGAAAAAATTCATGGTGTAGTTGTAAGAAAAGAAGGTAGAAGTGGATTGTTTTTACCACAAGTATGGGAACAGATACCTAAAAAAGAAGAGTTTTTATCACAACTATGTTGGGGTAAGGCAGGGTTACCACCTAACGCATGGCAAGATCCTAAAACAGAACTTTATGTATTCACAGTATTTGCTTTTGAAGAAGAATAGATTCATTCAATCATTTTTGCCATTATCGCAGTTCTTAGATATTTCAAATTAAATGGTTTGAATATACAATCATAAGCACCAGCTCTGAACGCTTCCACAACTTTTTCTGCATCTTTATAGGCAGAAATCATTATTGCTTCAAGATCAGGTTTTATCTGTTTAAGTTTTTTAAGTAGTTCTACACCGTTCATCTCAGGCATTGCTATATCTATTATTGCCAAATCTATCGGATATTTTTGGACATATTCAATAGCCTGAGAAGGTCTTGTTGCAGTATAAACTTTGAACCCTTCTTCTGCTAAATATGAAGATATTAACACTACAACATCAGGTTCGTCATCTACAACAAGTATCTTTGTTTTTTTAGTTATAGGCATAGTATCCTCCTGTAAATGAAGTAAAATAAGATTGTTTCTTCTCCTAAGTGGGAGTTAGTCCCACTATATAGGAGACCACTGAAAAAGTGGTATATTCTAAAATTCCACAATATGGAAAATAGAAGGATTTTCTAGTCACGACCCTGCCGACAGTCCCGCCTTTCCGTAGAAACATAGGTTGTCTACTGGAAGTGGCTCTACTGCACCAATAACGTTGTAGAAAAACCATTCTTGATATAGGGGATATTAATCTTTAACAACTTTGAACTAAGAACTCTTTCTCACTTTTAAAACAATATCAACAGCTTCATAAAAATTTTTTACAACAAAATCTGGTTCCCATATCAGTTCTGGAACATCATCTGTCGCAGAAAGCAAAATTGTTTTCACACCAAGATTTTTACCAAAACCTACATCTGTATCTTTATCACCAATCATAAAAGAATTTTCTTTATCCACATAGTCAATAATTTCTTTAACAGCGCCTGTATTAGGTTTTCTACATTCACAACCACTATCAGGCATATGTGGACAAAAATAATATCTGTAAATTTCTACTCCGTGTTGGGTTAAAACTTCAGAAATTTTTTTATGTATAGCATAAAGATTCTCAATCTGCACAATACCTCTTGCTATACCAGATTGGTTTGTTACAACAACTAATTTAAATCCTGCGTCATACAATTTTTTTAACCCGTCAATAACACCATCTAAAAATTCTATTTCATCAGGATTGTTAAGAAAAATTTTGTCTACTATGATAGTACCATCACGGTCTAAAAAAACTACAGGGAATTTATCAGTTGTTGCCATACATCAGCTCCTTCATTAATCTCAAGTTTTATATTACAATAATATATTTTTTCAAAATATTTTGGTTCTATTTTTTCCATCAAAGGTAAAATTTTAACAATATCTTTGTATGTCATCACAACAGGATAATTTATTTTCTGTTTCCACATTTTAAGATCTTTTATTTTGTACCAATAATGGTCTGGATAAAAAATTTGGTGTTTTATCTCAAACCCTTCAGTTTTTAACATTCTTACAAAAATTTCTGGTCTACCAATACCACAACATACAGCTATATTTGGATAAAACAACAGAAATTCGTTTGGTTTAAACATTTTTTTAGACCATAAGTTTACAAAATCTGTAATTTTATAACTTGTTGAAATAATTCCTACATCTTTGTTATAAAACTTAATTTTGTTTTTAATATCTGCAAGTATAGAAATGTTTACAATATTGCTATGGTTTAAAACAACATATTTAGAATGTTTTACTGCTGAAAATAATGGTTCTCTCAACCTACCTAAAGGAAATAACAATTGTGGTTCATTCACAAAATCGTATATGTTTATTACTAAAACATTGACATCTTTATAAAACTTAAAATTTTGGTATCCGTCGTCAGAAATAATTACTTCAGGCGAAAATTTTAATAGTTCAGATATTGCATTAACACGTTTTGAAGATACAGCAACTGGTATATTTAGTTTTGAATACAACATATATGCTTCATCACCAACTTGTTCTACAACCTCAGTGCTAATTTTTTCATTAGGTTTTAAAACCACAACTTTTTTTTCTTTATTTTTCCTTTTATATCCGCGCATAACAATACCTAATTTTTTACCTTTTTTTACAAGTTCTTCAGTAAAAAATGACACTATTGTTGTTTTCCCGCTGCCACCTAAATTGTAGTTTCCAATACAGACAATTTTTACATTATCAAACTTTTTTTGTTTCTTTTTATTAAAAAACTTTATAATTTGAAAAATACAATAATATACTGGTACCAAAATTACACGAAATGGTAACAAAATGTATAACAAAATCTTTGTCATTTTTCTTTCCATCTTTTATGAAACCACATCCATTGGTCTGGATATTTGTAAATGTATTTTTCTATAATTTTATTAATTTGTAATGTATTATATTCTAAATCTTTTCTCAAGTTTTCGGTATATAAAGGATTATAATGATCTTCAACAAAAACTTTGTAATGATTGTTTATTTTAATACAAAACATAGGTAAAATTTTGCTACCTAATCGTTTATTAAGCAAAGTAACTACTGGTGTAGTAAACGCTTTTTTACCTAAGAAATCTACTCGTACTGAACCTTCAACAATGTGTTGATCTGGCAGAAGATACACAATCCCACCAGATTTTAACCATTTCGCTATTTCGTTTAACTGGTGTGCATAAAAAACTTTCCCACCTAAACTTTCTCTTAATTTTTTGACTTGTAATTCAACAAATTTGTTTCTTAAGGGCCGGACAATAGCAGCAATTTTGTATCCTTCTAAAACTAACCTTTGTGCAAGAAGTTCCCAATTACCAATGTGTGCGGTCACAATTATTGTATTTCCTGACAATTTTTGTTGAATAAAATTTTTGTTAAGAATAATTTTTTCAACAATTTTTTTTGGGTTATACAAATACTTAATAGAAATTAAAAAAGTCCACCCAATGTTGAACCATACATTGTTAATTTTTTCAACAACATCTTTTGACGACATTTGAGAAAAAACTGACTTAAAATTTTTCAACATCAATTTTTGACGGTTATACAACAAAAGTTTTGCTATTGGTACAATCAATCTTAAAAAAATTTTTAACAAAAATTCTGGTGTTAACAAAACAAAAAGTTTTAAAAAATATACAAATATAAACTCAAATTCTTCCTTAATCATAAAGAAAACAATGTTTTTAAATAAAAATCAATGTTTTTCAAAAAATCCTTTACACTCATAGAAGAAACATCTTTCCATTCAACTCGTGGTAGGCAATAAAAATCAATTTCTTTATCTAACTCAATTAATCCGTTTTTCAAAGTTACAGCAGTTTCATACCCTTCTTGTTGCATAATTTTTTTATAGTTTTCAAACATTTTACCAAAAGGATAACAAAAATGGTATATTTTAACACCGAGAGTATCTTCTATAATTTTTTTAGATTCTTTTAATTCATATACTATTTTTTCGTCAGAAACTTTGCTTAAGTCAGGATGTGATACTGTATGAGAACCAATTTCAAAGACATCTAGTATCTTTTTAAGTTGGTCAAAACTTATCATTTTGGCTTCACTCATTGAAGGATAAGTATAATACCCATCTTTTACTGCCTGTGTATGTATAAAAACAGTTGCAACAAAACCATATTTTTTTAATACAGGATATGCGTTTAACAGGTCTTCGTATCCGTCATCAAATGTTATACAAAACTTTTTTCTTAAAAATTTTTTATTGTTTTTTTGAACAGCAGTTTTTAGTTCTGTTAAACTTATAGACCTATATCCTCGGCGGAATAAATAATTCATTTGTTTTTCAAAAGTTGATGTTTTAACATACAAAGATTTTAGCCCACCTTTGTAGTTATCAATACTGTGATAAACTAAAATAAAAGTCGTATCTTTATATTTTAAATACAAAAACAGATACAAACTTGCCAAAACAAAAATAAGGCCTATAATTGATTTAATAATTTTTTTCATAATAAAAATTTAGATATTCATCAACCATTTTTTCGTATAAAACTTTTTGTAAACTAAAATTTTGACTCTCTTTTTTATAAAAACTTAAGTTTTTTATCACTTCTTCTGTTGAATTAACAAAATTTTGAACATTGCGAAATGGGACAAATTTTATAAATTTTAAATGTTCTTTTTCCAAAACTTCACTAACTTTAACAGCTTCTGTTGTAACAACAGGTTTCCCCATCATAATACTTATCAAAATTACTTTTGACATACCTTCGTATTCTGAACAACATAAGATAATGTCGCTACTGTAAATAAAATCTTCAATATTAGATACAAACCCTGTAAATATAACTTTTTCAACAAGTTGATTTTTTTTAACATATTCAACCAAATTTTTGTAATAAGATTGAGATTCTGCTTGTCCTACAACAAACAAATAAGTATTATATCCTTTATCTAACAATTTTTTTACAACTTCAACAGCAATATGTTGACCTTTATTTTCTTCTATTCTGCCTATTATAGAAAAAACAATTGCATCTTGAGGTATATTGTATCTGTTTCTTATATTTTTTACTTGAGGGTTTATATTAACAGCATCATAAATAACCTTTATTTTTTCTTCTTTAAGTTTAAAATCTTCCATTATGTATTTTTTTATTTTTTCTGAAACAACTATAACTCCATTACAAAGGTTGTATAAGAATCTGTTTATTATTTTTTTTATTCCTTTTTTTCTATATTCAACATTTCTTGTTATAAAAACTTTTTTGTTTAAAACTTTGCTGATGAACACACCTAACCAATAAAATTTTGGTGAGTGTATATCAATAACACCAATTTTGTGTTTTAATAAAACATAAACTATTTTTATTGCAGCAAAAATATCAAGGTCTAATACAGGATGGATGTTATAAAGTATAACTTCGTTTTTTAACAAAAGGTTTAACCTACTTGTTGGTAAACATATGACAACAACATTATGCCCTTTTTGTTTAAACCTTTTTGCACAAAGGTAAACTCTTTCTGCACCACCAGACCAATATTTTGCTGCGTCAAATAATAATATGTTCATAACTCACAAAAATAAATTTTATATGTTCTTATCCTAAAAGATTTTCTGAAAACATCGTATTTTTGAACAAACCTATACTTAAACCCTTTTTCTTCAGCTGAGGGTGTTTTTACATCAGATTCGTAGTTGATAAAATAAAACTGTTTTGGAAATTCTTTGTTTTTATTAAAAATACAGAACTGTTTTTCGTTATAGTACACATTAAGTTGTGAGTTTGAATAATAAATTAATTCTGAAGCAAGTTGGTGGTTTGTAGTAACTATTGGGTATTCCAACTTTTGTGTTGTTAAAAACTTAGTAAATTCTTTCCATCCATAGAACCAGTTCGTAGGATCTGTAAGTGTCCATGTAGGATTCAATTTCTCTAACGGAATTATTCTAAAACAACCGTGTAAATATACAATAAAGATTAAAACTAAAGAAAATGTTATTGACGGGTATAAAAAGTATTTTTTTATTTTTTCTTTATTTATTGAATATTGTGAAACAAGAATTGCTAATGTAGGATAACCACATAATGGCCAGTTCATCTCCGCTGGTGTTTTAAAACTTGTGATTGCAAAAAATAATATTGGTACTAACGCAAAAATTGTTAAAAACCGTATTTTTTTATTGTTCACAAACAAGTTTTTAAACAATACATAAAAACAAAATAGTCCTAAAAATACACCTAAACTTATGATTTGTCCACCAAAGTATGTTATTATATTATTTAAACTACCATGTGTTTCTGGTATACCATGAAATAGCTGATATTTGAAAGAAACAAAATTGTTGTTATAATTCCATATGATAACAGGTAAAAACAAAACAAAAGAAACTATTGGTATAATCAACCATCTTGTTGATATTCTGTATAACAAAGCAAAAATAATAAATATACTAAATAACAATAAAATTGCGTTATATTTTGATAACAATGCCAACCCACAAAATATTCCTGTAACATACCACAAAACCGGTTTATCTTCTTCTATTGCAGAAAATAAAAAATATAAAAATAAAACTGTAAATAACATTAATGGAATATCAGGCGTGATAATAAACCCTAAAGCATTTGATGGGAAACTATTAAAAACCAACAATGTTAACCAAGCTATTTCGTCAGCAAAAAATTTTTTACAGAAAAGATATAAAACAATGTTGAAAATAACATAACTAAAAATTGTACTTAATCTTAAAAAAAATTCTGATGAAGAAAACAAAGTTGTAAGTTTTATAAAATAAGCTACCATTGGCGGATGGTCAAAATAAGATAAATCCAAATGTTTTGACCATAACCAATAATATGATTCGTCTGGATGTAATTGAAGTTTTAAAGAAAATAATATACGAAAAAATAAAAATATAAAAATTAAAACAATAACTGTTTTTTTCATAAAAGTTATTTTTTATACTAAATTTATGTTGTTTTTGCAACAAAAATTTTGTAATTATAATTAATATTCAATAGTTCATAGTTAACAGACGAAAATAATGAAAAACAAAATGTATTTTTATCTCATAATAATTTTAATTTTTTCCATATTTGGTATGTTTGGCAAACTTTCAATTGCAGAACTACAACCGTTAGGTTCTGCTGTACATGCTGCTATATCAAGAGAGATATTAAGAACTGGCGATTGGCTCACATTACACTGGCCACATTGTGAAGAATTCAAAGATTTTTATCAATTCCCACCATTGTTTTTTTGGCTGCAAGCAATAACATTTAAAATTTTTGCTATCTCAGATGCTACTGCAAAATATGTCTCTTCTTTTTTTGGTGTAGCAGTTATTATTTTAACATTTTTTCTTGCAAAAATTATTTCTGACGATGACTACCTTGCTTTTTTATCTTCGTTAACTTTAATTCTTCATCCATATTTTTTCAAACATTCAAGAAAATGTGAATTAGAAACAGGACTAATTTTTTTTATCACACTTGCAGTTTTATTTTTTGTTATTTCTGAAAAAAAACAAAAACCGTGGTTCTTACTTCTTTCAGGCATTTCTTCTGGGTTAGGATTTTTGTACAAAGGTCCTCCAGCATATTGTATCTTAGCAATAGTGCCAATATATTATTTTTTAACAAAACAATACAAAAAAATTTTTAGTATACAATTTGTTTTATTTTTACTTATCTCACTTTGTCTCCCTTTAGTATGGATAATACCACAACTTGTTTACAAAGGAAATGCTGTTATTGAAAAACTTTTTATAAACCAAATTTTGTGGTCAATACAAGGACGTAGTGTAAAATATGTCTCTGTTTTGCAAAAGATAAAAAATTACTTGTTTTTTGTTCCTGTGTTTTTTAGTTATTATCTTCCTTGGAGTATAACAGGCATTTTTGGTGTAATAAAAATTGTAAAAGAAAAATTGTATTTATGGTTCATACTAATAATCTGGGTCATAATTGTTTGGTTAGGCTTCACACTTGCTGGGTATAAAGACGATTATTATCTTTTAGCATTTTGGCCTGGATGGTGTGTAATAAACGGATATATATTCTCTATATGGACAAAAAAGTTTAAAGATACAATTGCAAACATTTTCGCTGTATTAAGTGTTGTTTTTATGTTGATAACAATATTTGCTCCAGTTAAGTTTGACAAAATTAGAAATCCTGAGTTTAGAGATATGGCTGAGTTTGTTAAATCAACAGTTCCAGAAAACAAAAGAATTTTACCTTATAACCTTTTTTATTATGATATGGTAGCATTGATACCTTGGTATTGGGACAGAGGTGTGATAAAATCTTCTTTACCAAATCCTAAAGCACCACCTGATGCAAAAGCATGGAAAGAACATTGTGTTGAGACAGAAGATGAACTTTTGAATTTTATTTCTGAAGATACACAATATGTTTTAATTAAAAAAACAGATTTTGAACAATTATCTCAAAAAGTAAAAGATAAGTTAGAGATTCTCTATGATATAGACAGGTTTTATTTCTGTGTATCAAAACCTTGATCTTTTGCTAAATTAAAACTTACCCCTAACAAAAAAAATAATACATAAGGTGCAAAATGTGCTCTAAACGGTTCATCTACAAAGCCGTAGACTAAAAAAACAATCACACTTCCAATAGTCCCTAATGTCAAAGATTTAACAAATTTTTCTTGAGATAAATAGTATGTTTTTATCAACCATTCTAAGATTTTATAAAACAAAACTAAAAAAGTTAACAATCCTAAAATACCTAATTCAAACAAAATGTGTAAATACATATTATGTGGATGAAAATGTCCTTGTTCTGGAAAGTCAGGATAATGTTCATAAAAAACTTTTCTAAAACTATCAGGACCGTAACCTAAAACAAATTGTTTTAATACCAACTTAGGTGTTTCTTTTAAGAAATAAATTCTAGTAGTTTGATTCCCTGACTCAAAAGTTGACAAAATTCTTTTTTTTGTTTGTGGTATTAAAAAAATTAAAATTGAAAACAACAAAATAAAAAATACTAATCGTTTATCAAATAGGAAACTTAAAACTAAAAAAGCAAAAAATGTTCCTAACCATATACCACGAGTAAATGTTAAAACAATACCAGCAAGTAAAATTATACTGTAAACTAAATTCAACACTTTTTTTCTTTCTAAAAAATAAAAAAAACTTACCACAATAGGAAAAACTAATCCTAAAATACCAGCTAAAGAATTAAAATGGCCTACTATACCAATAACTCTACTATATTTTTGATATCCTTTGTTAACAATATCAATCCCTGTAAAATACTGAACAATTGCATAAACAGAATGAATAACACACAATAATACAAAAATTTTTAAACATTTTTTAACAAAATTTTTGTCTTCAAATGAAGATAAACCAACAAAAATAATAAAATATCCAGCTACTGTTATTGTTCGCTTGACACTTGAGATTTTGTCTGATGAAAAAATTGTTGAAACTATCATTATCAAAACGAAGATTATAATCAAATAAATAATATTCCTTACTTCGGGTTCTGACGAAAAAACAATTTTTTTGTTTGTAAAACATAAAACAAGATATCCTAAAAAAAGTAAACTTACTGATATACTTATCCCAGAGATTGAGAAAGGCAAGAAAATTGATAATATCAACAAGGAAAATTTTGTCAAACTTGAAGGGATCAAAAAAAATTTGTTCATCTTGCTAAATTTTGTTCTCTCTTTACCCAAATAAAATTGTATGATGAAAAGTTTGTTAACAAATCTCTTACTTTACTTCGTAAGACACGTAAATTTGGTTTTTTACATTCATAGACACCTTTAAGTTGTTGTATCACAAGTTGTGAATCACCATATATCTCTAACTCAACATCTTTTGTTGAAACACAAGATGTTTTTAAATAATCCAAAAATTTTTCTATCCCATATAAAACACCATAGTACTCAGCTTCGTTAACAGTTGTTTCTTGAGACAAAATTTTTGTTTCTTCTAAAACTTTTTTATCATCAAAAACAACTACATATGAACAACTTGTCCCTTGAGGAGTTTTGTTACCATCAAAATAAAGTTTGTATTTCATAATACTATCTGTTATAATATGTTGTAACAACTTTTTGTAAAGTATCTTTGATATAATCTTTTTTTGTTGTAACAAACTTTTCAGTTTCTTTTTCTATTTTCTTTATTTGTTTTTTTTCTACAGATTTTTCAACTGAAGCTGACACATATTCTTTTATAGGCAACGGTTGTCGACCTATTTTAGGTAAAACATAATAGTTCAAAATGTAAACAATAACAAAAATTATACATAACCAAATAAGTATTTTTATAATAACAGAAGTGATTTTTAACAAAAGTTTTATTAAAATAATTGAAGCAATTACAAGTAAAACAAGGATAAGTAAATTTTTCATCTTATTCTACATTCTCTACAGATTTCACTTCAGGAATATGTTTTTTTAAGTATCCTTCAATACCCATTTTTAATGTCATAATAGACATCACACAATGTGCACATGCACCTCTAAGTTTTACTTTTACTACACCATCGTCTGTAATATCAACAAGTTCTACATCACCACCATCGTTTTGTAACATCGGCCTTATTTCTTCTATTTTTTGTTTTATTTTTTGTTTAATTTCTTCATTCATATTTTATTTCTCCTATTTTTTTAAGATATGTAGACCATTGGCAGAACTGAACTTTCTTCTTATTTCCTCACTTTTTGTTTAATGATAAAATTCTTTCTTAAACTTATTTTTTTGTTCAATTATATCTTTTTTAAACTGTTCTTTATGTTTTTCAATCCATTTATTTCGTCTTTCTTTAAATTCTTCAAACTCTTTTCTATACCTTTGTGATAGTTTTACAAAATCGTTAACTACAGATTTTTTGTATTCTACCATATCAAAAGACAAACTTGTTACTGTAGGCAAAACTAATTCATGTGTGAAAACAGTTTGTTGTTCTTCTTCTATAACAACACTTTTCTTAAGTTCATAAAATTCTTCTTCAAAAAGTTTGTCAAAAACATTGTCTGTAATTTCTGTTATCAAACATTCTACCATACCTTTGAACACAACAATTTTTGTGTTTTCATCATCGTCAACATTTACATAAAAAACAGTCCCACGAACTGACGCAACTGAAGTTGGTGTTACTATATGTAAAGAACCAAAATTGTAGTTGTTAAACACATCTACATCAGTTAACACTGTTCCTTTATACAACTTAAATCCAAAGTTTATATATGGTTTTGTTTCATCTTCATAAGAGTACTGAACAAATTTTTTTAGTTCAAACACACTTTTTTCTTCTATCCTTAAACATATACCAGTATCAAACACAAGTTCTACAGATGATGCAGAATAAGTTTTTATTTTGTCGTTTATATACAAAGGCATATATTGTTCTATCTTTATTTCTTTTTTATTTCTTTCAACAACTGTTTTCCCTTTAGTTTTTATAACTAATGCAACAGGGTTTTGGTTTTCTTCAGCAATCAATTGTAGTGACAATAAAATTGTAAAAACTAAAACAATTTTTTTCATATATTTTTAACTTTGCGGATAAAAACTTTCATTTTCTCAAAATCTTTTCTTCGTGGAAGACGTTCTACACCTGAACATACATCTACACACCACGGGTCTAAAAGTTCAACAACTTCTTCAACATTATCAACGTTGAGTCCTCCTGCTACAAAAAAGTTTATGTTTATATTTTCTTTTTGCAACAAATTTTTAATTTCTACTAAAACATTCCAGTCAAACTTCTCCCCTGTACCACCAACTGCTGTCTCTATATATGTATCAAACATAATATAATCAACAACTTCAGAAAATTGTTTAACTTTTTCAAAAAGAAAATTAATATATTCTTGTATATTTTGTTGATCCTCACATTTGGGTTTGATTTTTATTACTTTAATAATTTTTACATCAGGTAATCTCATCTTTAGTTCTTTACAATACTCAACAGTTTCACTGCCATGAAGTTGGACATATGTTATACCAACTTTTTTACAAATCTTTATTACCTGGTCAAGTTCTTCATCTACAAAAACTCCAACTGCTGTTGTAAACTTTGGTAAAGAAGAAACGATTTCTTTAGCATTAGAAACAGAAACTTTCCTAACAGAATCTTTATAAAAATTAACTCCTATAAAATCTGTTCCTAAACTTGATGCCCAAAACGCGTCTTCTTTGTTTGTTATACCACAAATTTTTACTTTTGTCATACTTGTTTTCCCATCAAAGTTATTACTGCTTGTTTTATATCAGAAGAACTCATAAAATATGTTCCTACTAAAACAACATCAACCCCGAGTTCTGTAAAATATTTTATATCATTATACGAACTTATCCCACTTTCTGCTACAATTGTGACATTTTTAGGAATAAACTTTATTAATTTTTCTACTGTATAAATATCTACAACAAAATTTGTTAAATTTCTATTGTTGATACCAACAATTTCAGGTTCACAATTTAAAACTTTATCAAGGTCATCTTTTGTATGAACTTCAAAAATAATTTCTAAATATAAACTTTTTGCAATATTATAAAACTGTTTAAGTTGTTCTTGTGAAAGAATTGATGAAATTAACAAAACTGCGTCTGCGCCATAGTATAAACTTTCATAAATCTGATATTCATCTATGATGAAATCTTTCCTCAACAATGGCAGTGGTACTGTTTGTCTTGCTATAACTAAATGATAAATATCGCCATAGAAATATCTTTCTTCAGTCAATACTGATATAGCATCAACAATTCTGCTTTCATAATAATCTTTCACAATTGATACAATATCATAGTTTTCTTTTATAACACCTTTTATAGGTGTTGCTTTTTTACACTCTGCAATTAAAGAAATCCTATCCTTTTTTCTAACAATTGCGTTTCTAAAATTTCTATGTTGATAATCTAAACTGTCAATTTTTATCAACAACTGTTCCTTAGGTAACACTTCTTTTCTTTTGTTAACTTTTACAATTTTTTCTTCGACAATTTTTTTAATAATAGAATGTAAATGTGAAATTTCTATATTATTCATTTGTATATTTTCTTAACAACTCTAATTTTTTTAATGCATAACCTTTATCAATTGATTCTGAGGCAAGTTTAATACCATCTTCAATTGTCCCCGCTTTTCCCGCTGCAACTAACGCAAATGCTGAGTTTAATACAACAACATCTCTTTTTGGTCCACGGTCTTTCCCTTCTAAAATATCTAATATAATTTTTGCATTTTGTTTCGCATCACCACCTTTTAAATCATCTAATTTTGCACGATTTATACCAAACTGTTCTGGTGTTATAGTATAAACATCTATTTTGTCACCTTTGACTTCTGCAATTAAAGTTTCGCCTGTAGTAGAAATCTCGTCCATCGTATCTCTACCATGTACAACAAACCCATGTTTTATACCTAATTTCTTTAATACCAACGCAATCTTTTCTACCAGTTCTTCTGAATATAAACCTAACACTTGTGCATTTGTAAATGCTGGGTTTGCAAGCGGTCCTATGATGTTAAAAATTGTCCTTATACCAATTTGTCTTCTTGGACCTATTGCATACTTCATAGCTGTATGCCATACAGGGGCAAACAAAAATACTATACCTATCTCTGAAATACATCTTTCTGCTTGTTCTTTAGTAATCTCAAGTTTTATACCTAAATGTTCAACAACATCTGCTGAACCACAAACTGAAGATACTGACCTGTTACCATGTTTTGCAACAAAAACGCCACAACCTGATACAACAAACGCTGTTGCAGTTGAGATATTAAAAGTTTTTGTCGCATCACCGCCAGTACCACAAGTGTCAACTATTGTTTCATAATCAATATTTATATCGTCTCTGTCAACACTTACAAGTTGACCTTTAGTAAGTTTTATTGGTGTAACAAACTGTCTTAAAACTTTTGTTGCACCGGTTATTTCGTCAACCGTTTCTCCTTTCATACGTAACGCAGTGATAAACGCAGCAATTTGTGCTTCAGTTGCTTCACCAGTCATTATTTCTGTCATAACTTCGATCATTTCTTGTTCTGTAAGGTTTTCTCTATGGACTACTTTTTGTATTGCTTCTTTAATCATAATTTTGTCCTCCGGGGAAATAGAGCTCTGTTAACTATTTTATGATGTTTATGAAAACTATAGATGAAAAAATTAAAAATGATGTATTCCACAAGTTAGAAATCGCTGAAAAAGTACTTAATGTTGCCAAGATATTCCTGCTTTTGGTGAAACGAGGAGTTCCGCGAAAGGGAGAGTAGCAGGCCCGATTTATCAGGACAGAACAAAGCAGCGCTTAACGCTCTGCAGCCATCCCGCCATTGGATGGATTTTTCAGCATTGTCCTAAAGAAGCGAGGCTCGCAATAACAAAAAATATGTTTTTTTAGTGGTCTCCAAATCGCAGGACAAACAAAAGAAATAGTTTCAATTTTGAATCCTTTGTTATATCTTTGCTAACTATCATCTTCACTTTGCACAATATCAAAAATTTGCTCTATAACAAAATATCAGCTATCACTTCTTTGCTTAACCATATATCTTATACCTATCACATTATTACTAATTAATATTTTATAACATTGACTAATAACTCTATTTTTTGTATTTCAAAGATCATCATTTTAGATATCAGAACTACCTGCAAAATTGCGTGATTCATAATGATATTAAATTACATCTATTTCATCCACTAATACGATGGGATGGTTGAAAGTTGTTGCACAAGCGCCGATTTATAGTGGTATACAGCAATTTAACAAATTACAGAATAATTGTTTATTTTTTACAAAAAATATTGTATAAATTCAACAATGATGAAATAAAAGATAGATTGGAACTTAAAATTTTTGAGTGACATCTTTGGGTTAAAAAATTTACATTTTGGTTACTGGTTAACAACAGAAGAGCTTACTCTTGATAATCTTAAACTTGCACAACAAAGATATATAGACCTGTTAGTTTCAAAAATACCACAGGGTGTAAAAAAAATTCTTGATGTAGGTTGTGGCACAGGCGAACTTGCAAAACAGTTAGTTCAGCAAGGATACCAAGTTGAATCTTTATCTCCAGATAGTTATCAATATAGAATTTTTAAGCAGGTAAATCCTGACATAAAATTTTATCTTACAAAATTTGAAGATTTGCAGACACAACAAAAATATGATTTGGTTTTGATGGCTGAGAGTTGTCAATATATAAATTTAGAAAAAATGTTTAACAAACTTCCTGAAGTGTTGACTAATAATGGATATTTACTTGTATCAGATTATTTCAGAAAACAAAATGTGCAGTATTACAGAACTACACATATGATAGAAGATTTTTATTCTTTTGCAAAAACAAACAAGTTTAAAATTATTTCGGAAGATGATATCACTGATAATGTCCTGCCAACATTAACTTTTGCAAAAAGTATTTATTCAAAATATGTTATTCCTATAATAGAAATACTGTTAGGATATTTTACTGACAATTATCCTTTAGCAACAAAACTTATAAAATTTTTGTTCTACGGGTTTATAAAAAAGTTGAACTACTACATATTTTTTCATACAAAAAATAAACTTGATGAAAACATGTTTAAAAAATTTGTTGTTTATAAAATAATTTTGTTACAGAAAATATAAAATTGTAAAGTTCCATCTTGCAAGTTGGAGAATACTGAAAAACTATCTTTTTTTGTCATTGCGATGGTCATTCCCCAAGTTGTGGAAGAAGAAGCTCAATTTTGTTGCTCTCTTCCAGCCAAAAGTGGGAATATCTTGGCAGTTCAAAGATCGCCAACTTACTTGGTGGTTTTGCTTATATACAAAAAAGATAGGTGTCGGTATTTAAAAAAATGGAAAAAATTATAGAAGAATATATATTCCCGTCAGTAACAAAAGAAAAAATTGAAAGTTTTGGAAATAACATTTTTTTAAGCATAGTTGTTTTTATCTTATCTTTGTTTGCCCGTTCAGAAGCATATTCTTTAGTCAGTTGTTTAGATATAAATTCTTTTTTTTATTTTTTTATAACAAATATAATAAGTATAATTTTTGTTTTGTTTATTTTTACTATATGGGTAGGATTTATTTCTGCTGTGGTTAAAAAAAATGTTTCTGTTACAAAATACTTCTCAGGATTGTTAAATTTGTTTTCAGTATATATTTTATTGTTACCTATAAGTTTAGTTTTTGTATATTTTGACCTAAAATTTTTGTATTATATATTAGATATGTTTCTTAGTTTGTATTTAATTAATTTGAGTTTGAGATATACAAAATTATATTATGGGTTTACCAAGAAAGAAATGTTTTTTATTATAGGATTGCCATTTATTGGGATTACTTTATTGTTTGTGTTACCAATAATATATCTTTTCTTTTTGTTTTATGGCAAAATATAACAAAGTTGACCAAAAAAAGTTTGAAAAACTTGTTGATACATTATACGATATTTTATCATGTTGTATTTTATGTGGACATAGATGTAAGGTTAACAGGTTAAAAGGACAAGTTGGTGTTTGTAACGCAAAGAAGTTAAAAATTGCAAGTTATGGTCCACATTTTGGTGAAGAAGAACCTATCTCAGGTACACATGGTTCTGGAACAATATTTTTTTCATATTGTAATTTACATTGTGTATATTGTCAAAATTATGAGATAAGTCAGTTAGCTGAAGGTGAAGAAATTACTGAAGACCAACTTGCTGAAATTATGGTTGAACTTCAAAACAAAGGTGTGCATAACATAAACTTTGTTTCACCGACACATTTTTTGCCACAGATAATAAAATCTGTATATCTTGCAACACAAAACGGACTTAATACACCTTTGGTGTATAATACAGGCGGATATGACAGTCCTGAAGTAATAAAGTTGTTGTCAGAAATAATTGACATTTATATGCCTGATATGAAATATTCAGACAACATTTTTGCACAAAAGTATTCTACTGCAAAAAATTATTGGGAAATAAACAAAGAAGTTGTTAAACAAATGTATCATCAAGTAGGCGTGTTAAAAACAAAAAATGGTGTTGCATATGAAGGATTGTTAATCCGACATCTTGTTTTACCAAACAACGTTGCTGGCAGTAAAAAAATAATTGATTTTATATCTGAAGAAATAGATAAAGATGTTTATTTAAACATTATGGCACAATACAGGCCTTGTTATAAATCAAAGTTTATACTAGAACTATCACGAAGGATAACTTATCAAGAATATATTGAAGTTGTAAGATATGCACAAGTTAAAGGATTAAAAAATTTAGATGTTCAACAGATTTCAGAATTTTTACTTGTTAATTTTTGATGAAAGAATATTTACCAAAACCTGTTTTCAAAAGTAAAGTTTCTGTTGAAGAATGTTTATTAAAAAGAAGGTCAGTAAGAAGTTTCAAACATAAGAAACTTACTTTACAAGAAATTTCACAACTTTTATGGTCAGCATATGGTGTTACTGAACAAAAAAATTTGTTTAAGACAACACCGTCTGCTGGTGCTACATATCCACTTGAGATATATTATTTAATAGAAGATGGAATATACCATTATTTACCTGAAGAACATACAGTTGAACTTATTAAACAAGGTGATTTTAGAAAAGAGTTGGTTTCCTCTGTTTTAGGACAAGGGTTTGTTTTTGATGCAAGTATTAACATAATAATTTGTGCTGTTTATGAAAGGACAACTTTGTATTATGGCGACCGCGGGATTAGATATGTTCATTTTGAAATAGGACATTGTGCACAAAATGTATGTTTACAAGCAATATCTTTAGGATTAGATAGTGTATGTATAGGCGCGTTTGATGATAAAAAACTAAAAAGTTTGTTATCAGTTTATGTTGATATTGAACCATTATATGTTGTATCAATAGGTGTAAAAAAATGATTATTTTAAGTATAATACTATTTATTTTAGGTTTAGCAATTTTTTATTGGCCAAATAAAGTAATAAACTTTATAAATTGGTTAGAAAAGGTTTTATTAAACAGAAAAAAACTTTTGTTACAAAACAAAAAAATAGGTTTGTTTTTTATATTAGTAAGTATAATTTTAATTTTTACAAATATAAGAATTTTAACTAAAAAAAATGTTATGTATAAAGCATATACAAATTTTTATTCACACAATTTTGCTACAACAGAAAAAGTTTGTCAGGAGATTTTAAATCAACAACCGAATAACATAGATGCATGGATTTTGTTAGGTAAGACATATTTTGTTACAGGACGGTTTTTATTATCAAAAAGTGTATTTACAAAAATAAAAAATATGTCTTATATAAGAGAAAAAGATAAAAAAGAGATTGAGAAATATCTTTTATTAATAGATAAAAAATTGGAGATACAAAAATGAACATAAATTCTTCAACAAAACTTTTAGGTATTGTAGGTTATCCGATAAAACATTCGTTGTCACCTACATTACATACATTGTTAGCAAAAAAGTACGACCTTAATTTTGTATACTTAGCGTTTGAGATAATGCCTGAAAATTTTAAGTTTATAAAAAATGCGGTTGTTACATTAGACATTTGTGGGTTAAATGTTACAATACCTTACAAGGAAAAAATTATTCCATATCTTGATGAATTAGATAAAGAAGCAAAATATATCGGTGCTGTAAACACTGTTGTTAATAAAAATAGTAAACTTGTAGGTTATAACACAGACATCTATGGTGTGACAAAATCGTTAGAAAATGTTAATGTAGAAAATGAAGAAGCAGTTGTTATAGGATGTGGTGGTGTAAGTAAAGCGATAATATGTGCGTTTGAAGAATTAGGAGTAAAAAAAGTTTATATTTATGATATTGATAAAAACAAAACACAACAGATAAAAGAAAAATTTGGTAATTTTGTTGATATATTAAAACAAAAAGATGTTAACAATGTTGTATCAAATGTAAAAATAGTGGTTAATGCTACACCTTTAGGTATGAAAGAAGATGATTTACCACCTTTTGATTTACAGAAAATAAAAAAAGAACATATTGTATACGATGTTGTTTACAATCGTGAGACAGAACTTATAAGTTTTGCAAAAAGTGTTGGTTGTGAAAAAGTTATTAATGGTGTTGAAATGTTTGTTTATCAAGCAGAACAATCATTTTTTTTGTGGACAGGAGTGAAACCAGATACAAAATTTATGTTTAAATTGATGAACAAGTTATCAAGAAAATAAGTTTTTAAACTATCTATTTTCTGCTATTTGAAATCGTTAAAAAAACTATTTTTATGATTTTGTAAATTATAGAGTTGTGATAAGGTTGTGATAAAAATTCAAAAGAAACTGGTTCTCTATCAGTCCTGTTATGTTTACTATTTTTGGTGATAGTTCTTATAATTTTGTATAATAATAACATTAGTATTTGTGTAATACTGTGATTAGAATCACGGATGGCCTGCTAGAAAGACAAATCTGTCAATGGCAGAAAGAAATTTCTCTTACAATAGAGAGTTTTTCAATATCTTTTAGTTTATAGAACAATTTTTAAGAAAAGTATAAATATATGAATTATCTTACATATTTTATGTGAAAAAAATAAATTTTTAATAATTTTAATTTGTTTCTTGCGGGATTTCTTTTAACAAGTTCGTGGTTACTTTTTTGTTTTTTTCTTAATCATTGTAAACTTTTGTAAAATTTGACAGAAAAGTTGTAGGAAGGAGGGATTTAGATGAGGTTTAATCTTACACAAAAGATAATTTTGTCACATTTGGTTGGAGAGAAGAAAAGTTTACCTCAACCTTTACAACCAATAAAAATTAAAATTGACCAAACGTTAACACAAGATGCTACTGGCACACTTACTTATTTACAATATGAAAATATAATATCTGAAAAAAAAGATAAAAAAGTTAAAGTAAACCTTGCTGTATCTTATATTGACCATAACACATTACAACCTACTTTTGAAAATTCTGATGATCATAAGTATTTACAGACAGTTGCGGCTAAATACGGGATAATTTTTTCACCGCCAGGTAATGGTATTTGTCATCAGTTACATCTTGAAAATTTTGCAAAACCAGGACAAACTCTTATCGGGGCTGATAGTCATACTCCAACATCTTCTGCAGTGGGTATGTTAGCAATAGGTGTTGGCGGATTAGAAGTAGCCTGTGCGTTAGCTGGAGAACCATTTTCTTTAAAAATGCCATATGTTGTAAATATAATTTTAAAAAATAATTTATCAGATTTTATTTCTGCAAAAGATGTAATTTTGTGTTTATTAAAAAAGTTTACAGTGAGAGGTGGGGTTAACAAAGTTTTTGAATACACTGGTGACGGGATCAAAAACCTATCAGTTTACGACCGTGCAACTATAACAAATATGGGAACTGAAATAGGATTAACTTCTTCTATATTTCCGTCAGATGAACAAACGTATAAGTTTATGTTATTTCATAACAGAATAAAAGATTTCAAGTATTTTTACCCTGACGAAAATTGTGAATATGATGAAGTTTATGAAATAGATTTATCAAAAATATCGCCAATGGTTGCTTTACCTCATTCACCAGATAATGTTGTTGAAATAAAAGAAATTGAAGGATTAGAAGTTGACCAGGTATGTATTGGAAGTTGCACAAATTCCTCTATTAAAGATATGATATTTTTTGCTACAATGTTGCAAAACAAAAAAATAAATCCTAACATTTCAGTAGTTGTTTATCCAGGTTCAAAAAAAGTTATGTACATTTTAGAAAAACTTGGACTATTAGAAAACTTATATCGTAGTGGTGTACGTATTATGGAATCAGTTTGTGGTGCTTGTATAGGTCAAGGACAAGCTCCTATAAGCAGTGGTGTATCAGTTCGTACATTTAATCGTAATTTTGAAGGACGCTCTGGTACAAAAGATGCTAAAGTGTATCTTACTTCGGTAGAAGTTGCTACTGCGTGTGCAATATATGGTAAGTTTGTACATCCAAAAGTTTTAGGGAAATATCCAAAAATAGTTCTTCCAAAAAAAGTTGATTTTAAACCAAATTTTATTTATCCACCAAAAAATGTTAAAGATATAAAAGTGTTTTATGGACCTAATATACAACCATTACCAAAATTTGCTTCGTTAGAAAAAAATTTAGAACTAAAAGTTATTAAAAAACTACCTGATAACATATCTACCGACGATATTTTACCAGCAGGAAGTAAAATTTTGTCGTTACGTTCTAATATTTCAGCAATAAGTAAATATATGTTTGCTAACAGATATCCAGAATTAATTACTGAAATTGAACAATATAGTTTACAACAAAGAAAGTTTGTTATAATAGCAGGACATAATTATGGCCAAGGATCGTCAAGAGAACATGCTGCTGTGGTTCAACGATATAATGGTATATTAGCAGTTATTGCAAAATCGTTTTCAAGAATACATAGAAACAACTTGATAAACTTTGGTGTTTTACCACTTGAGTTCTATGACGAAAATGATTATGGCAAATTAAAAGAAGGTGATGTTATATTAATTAAAGATATTGTTTCACAAATAAATTTTAATTCTGTATTTGTCAAAATAGAAAAAGTGTCACAAGTTATAAAAACAAAATTACAACTTACAGAAGAAGAAAAAGAAATAATTCTTGCTGGTGGAAAACTTAATTTTGTGAAAAACAAGATAAAAGTAAAAAAGTGAAAAAAGTTGTAGTTGGTGACTTGTAGTTTAAACTAAATTTAAACTAACCCTAAAAGTAACAATCTACAAACGATAAACCACAAGTTTGTATAGGCAAAGTCTTTGACTATGCACCATTTTATGGATGTAGGATTCATTCATGGTTCAAAATTTGATATTACCAAAAATTTTGAAGGAGTAAATCTTATGAAAGGTTTTTCATCATGGGTTAAAGAGATACAAGATGTTAAACAAACATCGTATAAATTTGCTAATTTATCTGAAGAAGTTTTAAATGAACTACTTAAAAGTATCAAAGAAAAATTGATGATGTATAAAAAAGAAATTTTTTCTGCAAATAAGAAAGATATAATTTTAGCAAAGAAAAAAAATTTATCCAAAGCACTTGTTGATAGGTTAACTTTGAGTGAAAAACGATTTGATGAAATGTTGTCAGGTATAGATACAGTTGTTTCTTTGTCTACACCAATAAATAAAATAATATCCCAGTGGGAACGCGAAATTAAAGGGAATAAGTTTACAATAAAAAAAGTTTGTGTACCATTAGGCGTAGTATGTATGATATATGAATCGAGACCTAATGTAACTATAGATGCAACTGTGTTATGTATAAAATCAGGCAATTGTGTTATACTTCGTGGTGGTTCTGAAACAATAAATACAAACAAATTTTTGGTTAAAACAATAAAATTAGCAATAGATGATGTTTGGCAAAAGTTTAATTTAGATTTTAGTAAAGATGTAGTGTTATTTATTGATGAACCATCTTATGATTTATTATACAAAATTTTACAATTGGATAAATATATTGATTTAGTTATTCCTCGTGGTAGTGAAAAAATGGTTGATGCGATAAAAGCAAAATCAAAAATTCCTGTTTTATCACATGGCAGTGGTGTGTGTCATACATATGTTGATAAAGATGCAGATATAGATATTGCAATAAAAGTATGTTTGAATGCGAAAGTTCAACGTCCAGCAGTATGCAATGCTATGGAAACACTATTGGTTCATAAAGATATTGCGGACAAGTTTTTACCAAAAATAGCAAAGATATATCAAGAACACAATGTAGAACTTAGAGGTTGTAAAAAAACAGTTGATTTGTTAAAAAAACACGGGATCAAGGTAAAACAAGCAAAAGAAATTGATTGGTTTACAGAATACTTAGATTATATTTTATCAATAAAAATTGTAAATAATATAGATGAAGCAATATATCATATAAACCATTACGGTTCACACCATTCTGATGCTATAATTACAAAAGATAAAACAGCTCAGGTTAAGTTTGAACAAGAAATTGATTCATCAGCTGTGTTTATAAATTCTTCAACAAGATTACATGATGGTGGTGTATTTGGTTTTGGTACTGAAATTGGTATTTCAACTTCAAAACTACATGCTCGTGGTACTATGGGGTTAAACGAACTTACAACTACAAAATATGTTGTTGAAGGAAATGGTGCTATAAGGGAGTGATTTATATAATGAAAAAGATAATTTTGTTTGGTGGAACTTTTGATCCTATTCATATAGGACATCTTATTCTTGCAGAATATGCAAAAGAATTTATTAATGCAGAAAAAGTAATTTTTATTCCGTCTTATAAACCACCGCATAAACTTAATTATACACCTACAAATTGGAAACATAGGTATAATATGGTAAAATTAGCAATAAAAAATTGTAAACAGTTCGAAATATCAGATTTTGAAATAAAAAGAAAAGATGTTTCTTACACTTATATTACAGTAGATTGGTTTAAAAAACAATATAAAGATTATGATTTATATTTTTTGATTGGCTTAGATTCTTTAATTTCTTTACCGACATGGGAAAAATGGCAAGATATTGTTAGAAAAATTAAGTTTCTTGTTGGGAACCGTGTGACAAAACATAATTTGTTGTCTAGTCTACCAAAAGAAGTTGTTAAAAAAATCATTTTTTTTGATTCACCGATTATAGAAATATCTTCAAGCGAACTAAGAAAACGTGTAAAAAATTTTTTGTCAATAAAATATCTTGTTTTAGAAAAAGTTGAAGAATATATTAAAAAACATAGGTTATACAAATGAAGTTAAAACATATTATTTTATTATTTTTTATAATACTAATTTTATATCTTACATTTGTTAGTTATAAAAGTGTTCTTATTACAAACAATGTTCATCAAAAACGTACAAACTTTCTTTTGTTAGGAGTAGATTTTATTGAACCTACGATACATTCTGATACAGTAATTTTTGTAAGTTATTACCCAAGACAGAAAACTTTAGATGTAATTTCTATTCCGAGGGATACTTATATAGATGTTGATTTTACAAAATTTAGAAAAATTACAGAGATTTATGCTTATTTTTATGCAAAAACAAAAAATAAAAAATATGCTGCAACAGAATTTAAAAAAATTGTTGAAGAAAAGTTTTTTTTTACTACATCTACATATAAAATTGAGATACCATATTTTTTTGTTATTGATTACAAAAATTTTGAAAAGTTTATAGATACTATTGGTAAAATAAAAATAGTGGTTAATGAACCGATGCATTATGACGATAACGCAGGTAATCTTCACATACATTTTGAACCTGGAGTTTATTATATAAATGGAGAAGAATCATTAAAGTATGTTAGATATCGTGGAAAAGATACGGATATTAACAGAATCAAAAGACAACAAGAATTTATTAAAAGTCTGTTAAACAAAATTTTCAACCCGATATCTTTTTATAAAATTCCTATAATAATATACAATTTTAACAAATGTTTTGTCACAAACATATCTTTTTGGGAGATGTTGAATTTAGTGATTGAACTAAGGGATCTAAAAATTACAAATGTTAGGTTTTCAACATTAGTAGGTAAACCTTCAGGTAGATATCTTGAACTTGATAAAGAACAGGTCAATAGTTTAATAGAATATCTTTCTGGGGTTTCTTTTAAAACAACAAATAAAAAATATATTATATTAAAAGTATACAATGCTACTGAATATCCTAAAATAGCAAAACAAGTTGCGATGTTTCTTAGACAAAATGGTTATGATGTTATTGATTGGGGTAACTGGAAAACTGTTGAGTATAAAAGTATGATAATTGATTATTCTCAAGATATAAATTTTGTGAATAAGTTATGTAGTTTGTTAAACATAAATGATGTAACAAGTGTGTTTCAACAAGAAAAATCTGAACTTCAACAGAATGTTTTGATAATTTTAGGTCAGGATTTTTTAGAAAAGAATAAAATACAAAATTAAATTTTGTAACAAGGAGAAAAGTTTATGGAAATGATAGATATATTAGTATCAGCAGTTAAAAAAGATGCATCAGATATACATATAGTTATAGGTAAACCGCCAATGGTAAGAATAAGAGGTGATATTGAAGTGTTAAACGAACATCCTGTTGTAACACAAGATGAAAGTAAAAGATTGATATATTCAATTCTTTATGATGAACAAAAACGTAGGTTTGAAGAAGAATATGAACTTGATTGTTCAATACAAATAGCGAAAGTTGCAAGGTTCAGAGTAAATGTTTTTTTACAAAAATATGGTGTTGAAGCAGTATTTCGTGTTATACCATCACAGATACCTACTCCTGAAGAAATAGGGTTAACAGAAGAAATTGTTAAACTAGCTGATTTACCTCGTGGTTTAGTTTTAGTTACAGGACCTACTGGTTCAGGTAAGTCAACTACATTATCTTGTCTCATTGAACTTATTAACCAAAAATACAAAAAACATATTTTAACAATTGAAGATCCGATAGAGTTTGTTTATGAAAACAAAAAATCTATTATTAGGCAAAGAGAAATAGGTATACATACAAAAAGTTTTGCAACAGCGTTAAAGTATGCATTGAGACAAGACCCAGATGTAATTCTTGTAGGCGAGATGCGCGATTTAGAAACAATTTCTGCTGCGCTTACTGTAGCAGAAACAGGACATTTAGTTTTTGCAACATTACATACACAAGATGCAGCACAAACTGTTGATCGTATAATAGATGTGTTCCCATCACATCAACAACAACAGGTAAGAATACAGTTGTCTTCAACATTGAAAGCAGTAATTTCTCAAGTGTTGTTACCAAGAAGAGACACTTATGGTCGTGTTGCAGCAAGAGAAATAATGATAGTAACACCAGCAATTGCGAACCTTATTCGTGAAGGGAAAACACATCAGATTTATACTGCAATTGAAACTGGTGCAAAATATGGTATGATAAGTTTAGACAAATCGTTGTTAGACCTTGTCCGTAAAGGATGGGTAAGTTTAGAAGATGCAGTTTCAAAAGCACAAAATCCAGAGTTTGTTCGTAGTGGTGGAAGAACAGTAATGTGAACAAGTAGATAAAGGTTTAAAAGTTATTATTCTATAAACTAAACTATTAAATGAGTGAACTATTTAAAATTAACCACTGAAAGTGCTGAATCTATTTAAGATTATAAAAAAATATAAACTAACTGTGAAGCCCTTAAGTTGGAGAGTACTGAAAAAGTATTTAATGCTGTTAATATATTCCCGCTTTTGGTTGGACGAGTAATCCCACAACTTGTGGGACGATGAAGCAATCTCGCAAGTTGCGGATTGCCACGCCCTAACGGGCTCGCAATGACAGAAAAAAGAACAAAGATAAGCAGTCCCGCAGTTTGCGGGACTGCGACTACATCGCATTTTATGTTGTAGTTTCAGCACCTTGTGCTGATATAAAAAATAAGTAAATTGTATCTGCGTTCTGCAAATTGTGAGATTGCCATCCCGCCAATGGTGGGATAAATTGCGGGATAATTTTTCAGTGTTCTGCAAATTGCAGTATGGGACTTAATAATTCAGTGTCTCAGTGGTATAAATTTTTATACCAGGAGGACAAATAATGAGTTATAAAAAATTTTTACAGAAATTACCAGTGTTTAGTAATGTTTCAAAACATGCTTTAGATAAGATCCAACAAAGTATTGTAGAAAAAAAGTTTAAAGATAAAGAGGTTATATTTGAAGAAGGGACTGAAGGAGAAATTGTTTACATAATTTATTCAGGTTCAGTAGAGATATATAAAAATTATAATAAACCTAACCAAAAATTGTTAAGTGTATTACTTGAAAGTGATCTTTTTGGTGAAACAAGTTTGTTTAGCAAAGTACAAAGGACTGCTACTGCAGTTGCAAAAGGTGAAACAACAGTTCTTGAAATACAATCAAAAATTTTTTTAGATGTGTTTAGTTCAACAGCTGACGATGGTATAAAAATTGTTCAATGGATGTTGTTGAATACAATGTCAAGGTTGGAAAGAACTTCTAAAGAACTATCAACAATATACAGAATTTCACAGAGAATACTTGAATCTGTAATAAGACAAGATGAACCACAAAACTTTTTGGTTAAAATATCAGAAGAAATTAAAGATGTATTACCAGAATTTTGTTCTTTTGGTATATATATTTATAACAATTTTAATGAAGAATACCAACTTGTTTCATTTAAAGGTGAAAGACCAATTTGGTTAAAAGATATTTTTGAACAAAACGATGAAGTTGTTAAAACTATTTTTGCTTCAGAAGAAGCTGTTATTCAAGATGATAAAGTTTATACTTATTTGTTGAAAGAAGATAATAATAACACCGGGTTTATAATTTCTATTGTTAAACCACAATTTTTTCTTACTCAACAAAGTAAAGATTTATTGTTATCTATTTCTAACTTGATATCTGTGTCTATAAAAAGTTTAAAATTTTTACAGGAAGAAAAAGAAAAATTAAAATTACAAAATGTTAAATCAAAATATATGTTTTAAATAAAATTTTTCTTAAAAAATGTGTTCCACAAATTGAGAAAAACACAAAAATAATTTTACACAGTGGGCAGAAGTACAGAGAACATGAAGTTAACAGAAAAATTATTAAAACTATCTTGCATATCTTATAGAACACGAAACCTTCAACAAGACATGACTTGGATAAATTAAAGAAGTGGGTTAAAGAATAGGTATCAGTAAACAGCAAGTAAAGATTGGGAACGGAGTAATAACAGACCTTGGCTTGCTTAAAATAATTGCAAGTATTTTGTGTTTAGTGATTGGTAATAAACTGTAATAGCAGACCTTGCTCTGCTTAATAAAAAAGTGGTAAAGTGAGATGGTAAGAAAGTATTGGTAATCGCTTGATTTTATCATGTGATTTATTCTTTCAATAACAAGATTGCCATCCTGTAACTTGTGGAACTTTTTGCGGGATAACTATTGCAAAGATAGAACAAAGAGTTATTACGAACATTTTTTATATAGTGGAAGGTATCCCGCCAAAAATGTGTGAAGTAATTCTGCAAAATGTGTAATTGTCAAATCAAGCCATCAGCAGGATTGTTTTATATTGTATTATCTTCTGAAAAAATAGGACTTTATCAAATAGTAATAAGATTTAAAAATATAAGTTTTCTACTATGCAAAAAGAACAACTAATAAAAATTTTACAAAAAATTTTAGAGTTTGAATACACAGATATGTTTGTTTATAATTCAGAAGCAGAATTGTTTAAGAAAAAAATTAAAAATAGTGAAAATCTTGTTAAAATGTATAAAAACTTTGCAATGGACGAACTTACCCATGCTGATATTATCTCACAAAAAATTGTTTCTCTCAAAGGCACTCCTTTGTGGGAATACAAAATTGTAACTATCTCAAACTCTGTCCATGAAACAATCAGAAATCATATTGAACGAGAAGTGCAATCTATAAGAATATATACAGATTTGTTAAACAAAACTGAAGACAGAAAATTTAAAGTTGTTATTAAAGGAATAATTTCTAACGAAAAAGAACATCTTGAACATCTAACTAAATTTTTTAACAGCCTTGAATAAGTTTTGATAACTTGAAAATAAAAGTTTTTAGTTTGTATCAAACAAAACACAAAGAATTTGAATATTGTTAAAAATCCAATATTTTGGAAAGTACTGAAAAAATATTCAACTCCTAATAAAATATTATTGTGTGAAGGAACATAAATGACAAAATAATCCTGTAACTTGAAAAATTCGTGTAGATTCAAGTTCATTATTACAAAATTTACAGAATTTGGTTCTTAGTCATGTTTTTAACATTACCTTAAAAAGTAGGTGTAAAAAAGAAATGAAAAAAATAGCAATAATAACACCTGGTGGTGATGCACCTGGGATGAACGCTGCTATACGAGCAGTAGTTCGTGCTGGGTTAAAATATAACTTTGAAATTTTTGGTATCTACAGAGGATACCAAGGACTGTTAGAAAAAGAGATTAAACAACTTAATTCAAGGTCTGTAAGTGGTATAATCTATCAAGGTGGGACGATACTTAAAAGTTCAAGATGTGAAAAGATAAAAACTGAACAAGGTATAAAACAAGCAATTGAGATTCTTAAAGAATACAAGTTTGATTATCTTGTAGTTATAGGTGGAGATGGTTCTATAAAAGCAGCAAGTAAAATCTCTAAACACATTCCTGTTGTGTGTATCCCAGCATCTATTGATAACGATGTTTATGGTACAGATGAAACTATAGGTTTTGATACAGCAATTGATACAGCTGTTTCTGCAATAGACAAAATAAGAGATACAGCAACAAGTTTTGAACGTGTCTTTGTAGTAGAAGTTATGGGACGAGAACACGGATATTTAGCATTAGCAGTAGCAGTTGCATCAGGTGCTGAAGTTGTTGTTATTCCTGAAGTAAAGTATGATTTAGACAAAATTGCACAAAAACTTCTTAAAGATAAACAGAAAGGGAAATCGTCAGAGATAATAATTTTTGCTGAAGGAGCAGGCGATGTAAAAACTTTTGCAATAAAACTTGAAGCAAAGATTGATATACCTGTAAGAGTTTCTTCATTAGGATATATTCAACGAGGTGGTTCACCATCTGCAAGGTCAAGAATTCTTGCATCACTTTTTGGTGAACATGCAGTTGAACTTATCTTAAAAAATATAAAAAACAAAGTTGTTGTAATAAAAAACAACAAAATTGGACATATTGATATAAATACAGTTTTTTCAGACGAAAAACATATTGATAAAAACTTGCTTAAGTTGGTAGAAGAATTAGGATAAATTAGGGTAAAAAAAATTTTATTCTCTTATCTTTTAGCTCAACATCTACATCTAAAAATTTTTTTATTACTTCAATGTTTGATAAAACATGTTCTGTAATTCTACTTACATAAACTTCACAACCATAATATGCTGCGAACGGTAAAACTTGGTCTGAAGAAAATCTGTCAAGTCCAAAAGATTTTATATCTTCATACAACATCATTGCTGTTTCTTTAGCAACATCTTCAGCAGTTTTCCCAACTTCTCCAACTGAAGAACTACCAATAATACCTTCATCAAACTCAGCAAAAATTGTTATTCCACAACCATCACAGATACTTTCAACATATTTCATATCTTTTTCAATTTTGCAGTTAAGTTTTTCTAAAATTTCACAAGCTTTGTTTGTCATACGTTCTGCAACTTCTCTTTTTTTAAGTCCAACTGAAGATACTGAGATAATTTTTATTTTTTTAAGTTTACCACTAACATTTATTATTTTTGTAACCTCGCTTTCTTTTGGTTCAACCAAAAATTTTACAACACTACCACCTTTTGGATAAAAACCATGTTTTATAACATCTAATTTTAGGTCAACACCAAGTTTTTTTAGCCAAAAACCTAAAACATTTCCTACAAAATCAATTGATGCTGTAAATTTACCATATGTTGCACCACCATAAATTTCGCCTTCTAATTTATGTTTAAGTCCAACAATAAGCAATGGTTGTAAAACAAGACCAACAGAACCTGCTGTTTTTATTTCAACACTTATTTTTTGATTTTTTATTTCTTTTGGAAAAAACTTTAATTCAAGTGAATTTTTATACGCACCAAGAACTTCTGCGGAAGAAACATAAGCAGAAGCAAGAACTGCTTGAAGATGTTGTTCTTGAAGACCAGGATTTTTTCTTTTTATTCTTATGTTGTTTAAACTAAAAGGTTTGTTTAACAAAACTGATAATCCCAACGCTGACCTTAAAACTTGCCCACCACCTATGCTTCCGTCTATTTGTATCATAATAAATTTTTTTATTTTAAAATTTTTAAAATTTCAACAACAAAATTTTTTTAACCTCTTGACATTTAATTTTTTTTTTTACAATAATAAAAGCAACATATAAATTTAAGGGGGGATTAAAAATGAGTAAATACTTGTCAAAACTAAAAAGTTTACTTAAAGAAAAAGAATTTGAGAAACTTGCAAAGATAAAAAATACAGAAGTTCATAGATTTATTTTAGAATCAATTGAACTATGCTCGCCAAAAGATGTGTTTATCTGTTCTGACACACCAGATGAAATTGCTTATATAAAAAACATGGCTGTTGTTTCAAAAGAAGAAAAAATGCTTCTTATGCCAGGACATACTTATCATTTTGATGGTATTAATGATCAAGGAAGAGATAGAGGTGTAACAAAATTTTTAGTTCCTAAAGGTGACAACCTTTCAAAAAAATTAAATCAAATAGACCGAGATAAAGGATTAAACGAAATTTTAGGTTTGTTAAAAAACTCAATGCAAGGCAGAACAATGATTGTAAGATTTTTAACCTTAGGTCCTGCAAATTCTATTTTTTCAATACCTTGTATGGAATGTACTGATAGTTGGTATGTTGCACATTCAGTTGATTTACTTTATCGTGAAGGATATCAAATGTTTTTAACATTACCAGAAGAAGGTGTTGAGATTTTTAAAACCTTGCATTCATCAGGCGAAGTTGACGAAAATATGGTGTCAAAAAACTATGATAAAAAAAGAATTTATATTGATTACACAACAAACACAGTTTATTCTGTAAATACACAATATGCAGGAAATTCTGTGGGGTTTAAAAAATTAGCATTACGTCTTGCTATAAGAAAAGCACATAAAGAAGGATGGCTTGCTGAACATTTTATGTTGATAGGTGTTAAAGGACCAAATAATAGAAAAACATATTTTGCAGGTGCATTTCCATCAGCTTGCGGTAAAACCTCTACTGCGATGTTGCCTGGTGAGACAATTTTAGCTGACGATTTAGCTTATGTAAGAAACATCAACGGAGTTGCAAAAGCTGTAAATGTTGAAAAAGGAATCTTTGGGATAATTCAAGATGTAAACCCAAAAGATGATCCTTTAATTTGGGAAGTTTTAAACTCTCCAGGCGAGGTTATATTTTCTAATGTATTGATAAAAGATGGTAGACCTTGGTGGCTTGGTATGGAATGTGAAATTCCAAATGAAGGAATAAATTTCAGTGGTTATTGGTACAAAGGGAAAAAAGATGAAAATGGAGAAGAAATACCGCCTGCTCATAAAAACGCAAGGTATACTGTCTCACTTAAAGCATTAAAAAATTGTGATGAAGAATTGGAAAATCCAGAAGGTGTTGAACTTAAAGGTATAATGTTTGGCGGAAGGGATTACAGAGGCTATGTTCCTGTACAACAAAGTTTTGACTGGACACATGGAGTTGTAGCATTTGGTGCTGCTTTAGAGACAGAGACAACTTTTGCTATAGTTGGTGAAGAAGGAAAGTATGAAATAAACATTATGAGTATACAAGATTTTGTATCAATCCCGCTTGGGACATATGTAAAAAATTATATTGAATTTGCTAAAAACTTGACTCAGCTACCAATAATTTTTGGTGTAAACTATTTTTTAAGAGATTTAAAAACAGGCGAGTTTTTAAACTCAAGGTTGGACAAACATGTATGGGTAAAATGGATGGAGTTAAGAGTACATAAAGATGTTAAAGCAAGGAAAACACCAACTGGATTAATCCCATTATACGAAGATTTAGCAAAGTTGTTTAAATCTGTCTTAAATAAAGATTATACAAAAGAAGATTATATAAAACAGTTTACAATAAGAGTTCCTGAAAACCTTGCAAAAATTGAAAGAGTTATACATTTCTGGCAGCAAGAAGATAATGCTCCAAAAGAAATTTTTGATGTGTTAGAACAACAAAAAGAAAAATTGCTTGAAGCACAAAAGAAGTTTGGTGATTATATCTCACCTGAAAATTTTGAAGTAGTAGAATAATAAATGGAAAAAGTTGAAATAACAATAATAGGAGCAGGTGTTGTAGGTCTTGCAATAGCATATGAACTTTCTAAAAATTTTAAAAAAGATATTTTGTTAATTGAAAGACACGAAAGTTTTGGTAAAGAAACAAGTAGTAGAAACAGTGAAGTGATACACAGCGGAATTTATTATCCAAAAGATTCTTTGAAAGCAAAACTTTGTGTTGAAGGGAAAAATTTGTTGTATAAATTTTGTGAAGAAAATAGTATTCCTTACAAAAAATGTGGAAAACTTATCGTTGCAGTAGATAATTATGAACTTGAAAATTTAAACTTTTTATATGAAAATGGTAAAAACAATGGTGTAGATGATCTACAGATCCTTGATAAGAACCAACTTAGAAAACTTATCCCTGAGTTAAACGGAGAATCTGCTATTTTCTCACCATCAACTGGTATTTTAGATACTCACAAATTTATGCAAAAGTTAGAGTTTGAAGCAAAACAAAATGGTTGTTTGTTTCTTTACAATAACGAAGTTGTTGAGATAGAAAAACTAAATTCTGATTATAAATTAGTGATAAGAAATAAAAATAACGAAATAACAGAAGTTGTTTCTGAAATAGTTATCAACTCAGCTGGCCTTTCATCTGACAAAATTGCAAAAATGCTTAGGATAAATGATTACAAACTTTATTATTGTAAAGGCGAGTATTTTAAACTTTCATCAAAATATAAAAATTTGACAAACTATCTTGTATATCCAGTAGTTGATAAAAATTTTCATAGTTTAGGGATACATACTGTTATAGATTTGTCAGGAAATATAAAACTTGGTCCTAACAGTTTTTATGTTGATACGATTGACTATTCTGTTGATCTTTCTCATATAGACGAGTTTTATTATGGTATAAAAAAATTTTTTAGTTTTGTCCAAAAAGAAGATTTGTCAGAAGATACATCTGGAATAAGACCAAAATTACAAGGGTCAAAGGATAACTTTAAAGATTTTGTTATAAAAGAAGAAATAGAAAAAGAATTTAAAAATTTTATAAATTTGGTAGGAATAGAATCTCCGGGTTTAACATCTTCACTTGCTATTGCGAAATATGTGAACCGTTTGTTGAAGTAGCCGCAGTCCCGCTTTGGGCGGGACTGCGCAAAATAATAGTAGGAAAGTAGAAAGTAGGAGAAGGTGTTATGGATTTGTAGGACATGGCTTTCCGCCAGAGGTACCCGCTTGCCCGCCTCAGTGTAATGGTTCAGAATTTTGGTAACAATTTTGCGACTTGTTTAATTTTATCTAAAAATGTATGTGTCGCAGTTGGAATCCTCCCCGCATACTGCGGAATTGATGAAAAAATATAACAAAAAGTATCAAAATATAACGAGATTTGATATTTTTACCCGAACAAGTTCTGGACTTCAATAAAAAATAGCATAGCCGCTGAAACTATTATACAAAACTTTAAAAACTGTTACCAAAATAGTGAACAGTTACACTCAGGCGGGCCTGCCAATCTACCAGAGGTAGATCCCGCAATTTGCGGGATAGATCCGCCTTCAGCGGAAATGAAGCGGCGGGCAGGGACTGCTTCAGGCAGTAGCCGTGTCCCGCAAATTGCGGGCTCGCAATGACAGAAAAAAGAACAAAGATAGTCAGCGTAAGACGCTGAAACTACCACGCATTTATATGTTGTAGTTTCAGCACCTTGTGCTGATACAAAAATTAATTAAATTGTATCTGCGTTCTTAAAACTTTGAGATTGCGATACCGCCAATGGCGGGACATTTTGCGGGACAACCCTCGCAATGACATCCTCTTATTTCGTTATTAGAAATTTTTTTTATCTGCAGTTTTTGAGTATATTGTTTATTATAAATTAAGGATATCAAAATGGAGATCGGTATAATAGGATTACCTAATGTTGGGAAATCTTCTCTTTTTTCTTTACTTACAAAAATTTCTGTCCCAATAGAAAAGTTTCCGTTCACTACTATACAGCCGAATATAGGTATTGTAGAAGTTCCTGATGAACGGTTTGAGTTTATAACTTCTGTTTTGAAACCACAAAAAAAAGTTCCTCCAACAATAAAGTTTGTAGATATAGCAGGATTGGTCAAAGGTGCATCAAAAGGTGAAGGGTTAGGAAACAGATTCCTTGCTAACATTCGTGAAGTTGATGCAGTAGTACATGTGATACGCTATTTTTTTGATGACACTGTTTCAAGTTCAATAAGTAGAATAGAACCTGTTGAAGAAATAGATGTTATCAATTTAGAACTTGTTCTTGCAGATATTGAAGTTATATCAAAACATATTGAGAAACTTCAACATAGACAAAAATCAGGTGATAGGTCTGTAATTGAAGAAATACAGTTTTTAGAACAACTTATAGAATTGTGTAATAACTATGTAAATAGTAAAACTTTGGTCGCAATAAGAGAGTTTGTAAACAAAAACAGAGTAAGATTTCAAGATAAAGAATTACAATCCTTTCTTAACCAGTTGTTGATAACAAAAAATTTTTTGTATGTATTAAACTACGATGAAAATGTTAACAGGGATGACCTTGAGAAAAAAATTGAAGAGTTAACTGCATATATTGATTCTTCTGTGTTACCATTATGTATAAAATTTGAACTTAGTTTACTTGATTTTCCAAACGAAGAAAAAGAAAGTTTAAGAAAAGAATATGGTATACCGAGTTCAGAATTAAAAGATTTTATTAAAAACTCAGTAAAAATTTTACATCTTATAACTTTTTATACTGTTGTAGGAGATGAACATCGTGCTTGGTTGATAAAAGAAAACTCTTCTGTTTTAGATGCAGCTGAAAAAATACATACTGATATAAAAGAAGGATTTATTAACGCAGAAGTGATACCTTTTGAAAAATTTAAACAAACACCTGATATTAAACTTTTACATCAAAATGGTGAAGTTAAAATTTGTGGTAAGGAATATATTGTTCAAGATGGCGATATTATAAAAATAAACTTTCGTACCAAAACTTGAAAATATACTGATCAGTTTTGTATTTTATATAATATGAAATTAGACGCAATGATTTTTATGTTATCAAGTTGGTGTATTGTTAGTTGCCTTCTAATATACTGTTTTATAAAAGTTTTAAAAACTAAAAATACAAACAATGGATAAAGAAAAACGTCTTCAACTAGGTCTACTAAAAATAGGTGAACTTGCTGAACGTGCAAACCTTCCTATTTCAACATTGAAGTATTATACTGATATAGGTCTTTTACGTGTAGTTGATTATATGGAAGGCGGGTTCAGGTTGTATAACGAAAAAGAGTCGTTGTTGAGGTTAAAACGTATAAGAGAACTTTTAACACAAAATTATTCTATCAAAGAAATAAAAGAAAACATTGATAAGATAATAGTATATAAAATTTTAGTTGTTGATGATGAACCTTTTGTTCACGATTTTGTTAAAGATGCTTTAAGTGGTAAAAATAATATAGAAATAAAGTCAGTATATGATGGATTTTTAGCTGGGATCACTATTAACGAATACCTACCAGATTTAATAATACTGGATCTATTACTTCCTGGTGTTGACGGATTTAAAGTATGTACTGAAATTAAAAAAAGTCCTAAGTTTAAAAACATTAAAATTTTAGCTGTTACTGGTTACGATTCGCCAGAATACAAAGAAAAAATTTTGTCAGCAGGTGCTGATGATTATTTACCAAAACCTATTGACCTTAAGATATTTAGAGAAAAAGTTAACCAATTGTTAGGTGTTTAATTTCTGTTTGCTAATTTATATTATGTACTAATAGCAAACTAAGGTCTTTTACCGACATATGGAGAATGCTGAAGAATCCAGCAGATTGCGGGATAGCTGCAGAGCGTCAATTTCTGCTTTGTTCTGTCCCGTGATAAATGAGAACACTGAAAAAAACAATTTTTGTTTTCATTGTGAGCAATCTCGCCAACAAAGGCGGGAACATTTTAGCACTTTTTACTTCCACTTCTTTAAAGGTGGAGAAGATTAAGTTTTTACTACCTATTAAAAATAGATTTGTCTTATCTTTTTATTTTAAAGTATTTTAATATAGGTGTATTATTATGTATAACACAAATGCTATGTTAATGTTAGAAACAGGTGTATATTTTAAAGGTAAAATTTTTGGTCATATTGGTGAAACTTCTGGTGAAGTAATTTTTAATACAGGATTAGTTGGGTACGAAGAAATTTTAACTGACCCTTCCTACAAAGGACAAATCGTAGTAATGACTTATCCACATATAGGTAATTATGGTATAACATATTATGATTTTGAATCTATTGAACCACAAGTTGAAGGGTTTGTTGTCTCAGAATTTTCAAAGATTTGTTCTAACTGGCAAGCAAAACATAATATAGAATTTTTGTTTAAAAAATATAAAATTGTTGGGTTAGAAAATGTAGACACTCGTGCTTTGACAAAATATATAAGGACAAAAGGTGCAATGCGTGGTATAATTTCTACTGAGACAGATTTAAAAAAACTTTATGAAAAAGTTCAAAAAGTGCCCTCTATCATAGGGCAAGATTTAGTAAAAAAAGTTACTTGTAAAGAAGTTTATGAACCTTTTAAACAAAAAAGTAAAGATGATATTATAACTTTTGCTTTAACTAAAAATCCTTTTGTTGATGTTGAAGAAAGAAAACCAGAATACAATGTTGTAGTTGTTGATTGTGGTTGTAAGTATAATATATTAAGATGGTTAAAAAAAGTAGGGTGTAATTTAATTGTTGTACCAGCTGATACTTCTTTTGAAAAAATTCTTAGTTTTTCACCAGATGGAGTATTTTTTTCAAACGGTCCCGGAGATCCAGAAGGTGTACCTTATGTTTTTAAAACTTTAGAAAAACTAATATCTTATTCAATAAACAATAAAAAATACTTGCCTATCTTTGGGATATGCCTTGGTTGTCAGATGATGGGGTTAGCATTTGGTGGAAAAACTTATAAACTTAAATTTGGTCACCATGGGATCAACCATCCAGTGAAAAATTTTGAGACACAAAAAATTGAGATCACATCACAAAACCATAATTTTGCAGTAGAAATTGAAGAAATAGAAGGAAAATTTTATGTGAAAGGAAATAAAGAACTTGTGGTCACACATATTAATTTAAACGATTATTCTTGTGAAGGAATAGAACATAAGAGTTTACCGATATTTTCAGTACAATACCATCCTGAATCTGCTCCAGGACCTAACGATTCTAAGTATTTGTTTGAAAAATTTGTGAAGTTAATGGAGAAAGCAAAAAATGCCAAAACGTAAGGATATAAAAAAGATACTAATTATAGGTTCAGGACCTATTGTTATAGGACAAGCATGTGAGTTTGATTATTCTGGTACACAAGCAATTAAAGCGTTAAAGAAAGAAGGATATAAAGTTGTTCTTGCCAACTCTAATCCTGCTACTATTATGACTGACCCTGAATTTGCTGATGCTACTTATATTGAACCACTTATACCAGAAGTTTTGGAACGAATTATTGAAAAAGAACGGCCTGATGCGTTACTACCAACCTTAGGTGGACAAACTGGCTTAAATTTGGCTGTTAAACTATATGAAATGGGAATTTTAGAAAAATACAATGTAGAACTTATCGGTGCAAAAGTTGATGCTATTCGTCGTGGTGAGGATAGAAAGTTGTTTAAAGAAACAATGGCAAAAATAGGTCTTGACTTACCCAAAAGTGGGTTCGCTTATAGTTTAGATGAAGCAATAAATGTTGCAAAAGAAGTTGGGTTCCCATTGATAATTCGTCCGTCGTTTACTTTAGGTGGTACTGGTTCAAAGATTGTTTTTAATGAAGAAGAATTTGTTGAATCAGCAAAAAATGCTTTACAATCATCAATGATATCTGAGATACTTATAGAAGAATACCTTAATGGATGGAAAGAATACGAACTTGAAGTAATGCGTGACTGTAAAGACAACTGTGTTATTGTTTGTACAATAGAAAATTTTGATCCAATGGGAGTACATACTGGCGACTCTATCACAGTAGCACCAGCCCAAACTCTAACTAATAAAGAATATCAACGAATGCGTGATATGGCGTTTAAATGTATACGTGCTGTAGGTGTTGAAACTGGCGGGTCAAATATACAATTTGCTGTTCATCCTGAAACAGGACGTATTGTTATAATTGAGATGAACCCGCGTGTATCAAGGTCTTCTGCATTAGCATCAAAAGCTACTGGTTTTCCAATAGCAAAAATAGCTGCACTTTTAGCTGTTGGATATACTTTAGATGAGATACCAAACGATATTACTAAAAAAACACCAGCATGTTTTGAACCAACGATAGATTATGTTGTTGTAAAAATTCCAAAGTTTGCTTTTGAAAAATTTAGGCCTGTATCAAAAGATGGTAAAAAAGATTATTCTTATCAAATTTTAGGTTCTCAGATGAAATCTATCGGCGAGGTAATGGCTATCGGTAGAACTTTTAAAGAAGCATTACAAAAAGCGTTACGTGGGTTAGAAATTGGTAGAAGTGGTCTTGATACAGAAACTATTATTGAACAGTCCATAAATTTTAATGAAGAAAAAAAACAAGAATTGTTTAAAAATATAGAATTTAAATTACGTAATCCGTGTAGAGAAAGAATTTTTAACATTAAATATGCGTTAATGTTAGGTAAAAAAATAGAAGAAATTTATGAACTTTCAGGTATTGATAAATGGTTTATTAATCAAATTAAAGAAATAGTAGATTTTGAGAAAGAAGTTTTAAATTTGAAAAATAAAAAAGATACAAAAGAGTTTGTTAAAACAATTAATGATGCAAAAAGTTATGGTTTTTCTGACAAACAATTAGCAAAACTTTTAAGTACAACCGAAGACAAAATTGTTCAGTTTAGGATAAAAAATTGTATTATACCAAATTATAAAGTAGTGGATACTTGTGCTGCAGAGTTTGAATCATACACACCATATTTCTACTCTACCTATGATGGTGTTTTGAGTAAAAACAATTTTTCTATTCTCAAAAAAAATGATTTTATTAGTTGTTTTAATGAATCGTTAGATTATCATAAAAACAAAGATAAAGTTATAGTTTTAGGTTCAGGACCTAATCGTATAGGTCAAGGGATAGAATTTGACTATTGTTGTGTACATGCTGTTATGTCAATAAGAGAAGAAGGATTAGAAGCAATAATGGTAAACTGTAATCCCGAAACAGTATCTACAGATTATGATACTGCTGATAAACTTTATTTTGAACCTATAACTTTTGAAGATGTATATAATATATATAAGACAGAAGAAGAAATTGCTAAAAAGACAAAAACTAAACTTTTAGGTTTAATACTACAATTTGGTGGGCAAACACCTCTTAATATATCAAAAAAATTAAAATCTTATGGTGTCAAAGTTTTAGGGACACAGCCAGAATGTATTGCTTTAGCTGAAGATAGAGAACTTTTTGCAAAAGTGTTAAAAAAACTTAAATTACCTTATCCTGAACATGGTTATGCAAGAAGTTATAAAGAAGCGTTAAAAATTGTGCAACAAATTGGATATCCTGTTATAGTAAGACCTTCATATGTATTAGGTGGACGTGCAATGGAAGTAATCTATGATGAACATTCTTTAAAAGAGTACTTGTCAGAACTTTTTGATAATTCAACAATAACAAAAGATACATCTGATGTTGTAATAATAGACAAGTTTTTAGAAGATGCAGTTGAACTTGATGTTGATGCAGTATGTGATGGTAAAGATATTTTTATTGCTGGGATTATGGAACATATTGAAGCAGCAGGAGTACATTCTGGCGATAGTGCTTGTGTAATACCACCAATTTCGTTAACAACACAACAAATAAATGTTGTTTATAAATATGTAGGATCTTTATCAAAAGAACTAAAAGTTAAAGGATTGATGAATTTACAATTAGCAATAAAAGACGGAGTTATTTATGTATTAGAAGTAAACCCACGTGCATCAAGGACAGTACCCTATGTGTCAAAATCAATAGGGTTACCTATAGCTAAGGTTGCAACTAAGGTAATGCTTGGTTATAAGATTAAGGACTTACTTGAAAAATATAATTTTTCACAAGAAAAAATTTTAAACATAGGATACTATACAGTTAAAGAAGTAGTGCTACCATTTCAGAAATTCGCAGATGTTGACATTGTCTTATCTCCAGAAATGCGTTCTACTGGGGAAGTAATGGGTATTGATAAAACATTTCCTTTAGCATATGCAAAATCGCAATTTGCTGCTGGTAGTAATATCCCAATAAATGGAAAAATTTTGTTTAGTTTAAATGATAAAGATAAACAAAAAGGATTAAAAATTGCAAAAGAGTTTTATACACTAGGGTTTCAACTTGTAGCTACAGCAGGAACAGCAGAGTTTTTTGTTAAACATGGGATAGAATGTCAGAAAGTGAACAAACTTTCTGAAGGAAGACCTAACATAGTAGACATAATTTCTAATCAAGAAGTTCAACTTGTAATAAACACACCTACAGGGAAAGGCAAATCTTTTTCAGACGGATTTCTTATTCGTAGAACTGCTACTATAAACAACATACCTATAATCACTACATTAGAAGCAGCAAAATCTGTTATTGAATCTATAAAAGAGTTAAAAAAAAGTTATAATGTTGTGAATCAAAAATTAAGTTTTGAAATCCTTCCTTTACAAAAATGGTTCAAAACAAAAATATAGAATATCTTTTTCAGCAAATATTTAATTGTAGTATTTTGTTATAGATGAAATTTCTTGATTTTATGATTGGGAAAAATATAATGTATATTTGTGTGTTAACTTCTCTTCCTTATATGAAGATTAAAAAGTGGTTTATAGCAACAATCCTGTAATCTGGCTACCATTGATGTCATTATGAACCAGCCCGTCCTGTAGAATGGAGAACACTGAAAAAAACCGCTCTTTATTGTTATTGCGAACCTGCAATTTGTCCCGCCAAAAGCGGGAATATCTTGGCAGCATTAAGTAGTTTTTTAGCGATCTCTAACTTGTGGGATACATCATTTTTAATTTTTTCGTATTATAGTTTTCATAAACATCATAAAATAGTTAACAGAACTTCACTCCACAGGAAGGTTATAATAGATGAAAGCGAATAAGTATCTTGAAGAAGTATGGGGATGGAAAGAGAAAATAAATAAAGAATTAGAAAAATTGTCACTTAAAGAAATTTCTGAGAAAATTAATAAAGAAACAGAACAAACAACAAAAATGTTAAAACTTCGTCGTGTTAAAAAACAAGAAAAAATTCAGATATAAAATTTAAATTCATAATTAAAGTATACTCACATTTGTAGTTGTTCCTCACCATTAATTTTCCGCAAAGAAAATTTTATACGGTTCTTATCAAAATTCAAAAAGTTGTTTGCTGAATAAATTTGTTAAATTAAAAATTTTTAATAAACTCTTGGCAAATAAAATTAAATTTTGTATTTTTATTCTAGTATAAAATTGATAATAAATGTTGAATGTTGATAGCAGCAACTTCAAATGTTAAACCATGTTTTTGCTCCATAATATAAATGAAAATTCTTTTTGAAGTAAGAACACCACTTAATGTTACAATAAGAATTACAGAAGAGTATTGGAGATACATTGTTGAGATAAAACACAAAATAATGGCAAATAAGGAGCATTTTGTAAAAGAAATATTAGCAGAGCCGGATGAAGTAAGAAGAAGCTTAATTGATAAGAGTGTATTTCTTTATTACAAAAAGTTAGATAGACTATATTGTGTAGTAGCAAAACACTTAAACGATGAAGGATTCATAATAACTGCATATCCAACAGATAAAATTAAGGAAGGTGAGATTGTATGGACAAAATAGTGATTTATTATCACAAAGAATCGGATACTTTAGATGTATGGTTTGGCAATCCTGAAGAAGAGTATATATGTGAAGAGGCGGGTGAAGGAATTATACTTAAAAAAGACCGTAATGGTAAGATTATTGGATTTGAGAAGTTGTATGTTAGCAAAACACTCGGTGTGTCTAAACCGTTGCCTGTAGAAGTAGTTGTTGCTTGAACAGAAATGAAGTTATGTATGTTACAAACATTGTTCGTTGCGTTGATGGATTTTTATTTAGGATTAGGTTTTGAATACAAAGATAAACCCGCTTTAAACCTTGCCTGGACACCATCTATTTCTGAACTTGACCAGCATATTCTTACCGCAGGAGTTTCTTTTAAGTTTTAGTTAATCGCCCGCTTGCGGATTGTATATAAGTGTTTTTGTCTCTAATAACATTGTTTTTTTCAGCATCGATATTTTACAAAGAAAATTTTGTATAATTTTAGTGTAATTTAAAAGTTTTTTAAGAGAAAAAATTTTAAGTAGCAAATGAGAAAAAGTTTATCTTTTCATTGACACTACAATTTAAATTTTATATTTTTAATTTTAAGTAATATGATACAAATTTATTTTACAAAACATTCGAAAGATAAAATTTTGCTTCTTATTGGACATGGGTTTAAGATTTCAGAAGAATTTGTTATATTAGCGATTAATTCACCAGACACAGTTTTTTATCGTGGCAACCAAAAAATGTTTTTAAAGATTTTTGACGAAAAACATGCAATACAAGTTGTTTGTGAAGAGAAAGAAGGAATTATAAAAGTTATAACTATTTTCCCTGTAAGAAGGAGGAGGTATGGCATATAATATTTCTTACGAGCCAGAGGCAGATGTACTTACAATTTGGATATCGAAGGAAGGTAAGATTAACGATGCTGAGATTGTTGGTGACATAGTATTGCATTGGGACAAAAACGGAAATCCTATAATGATAGAATTTCTTAACGCAACTAAGATAATTCCTAAAATGGTAGAAGCGCTTGCTAAACAGAAAGAAGAAATAATTGTGTATTAAATAATCAGCTGCTGTGGTATAACAACAATTATTCCAGGCAAACCAGTTTATAATTTGTGCAATTTTTAAATCTTTTCTGTAATTTGTAGAATTGAGAAATCTAGAAGCTAATTATATAATTTATAATAAGTATACCCACATTTGTAGTTGTTCCTCATCATCAATTTTCCGCAAAGAAAATTTTGTAAGGTTCTTGTCAAGATTTAAAAAGTTGTTTTGGTGGATGATTTTTTAAATTAAAAAATTTTTTGTAAAATTAAAATATTGACATATAAAAAATAAATTTTGTAGTTTTATTTTGATGAATTCAAAAAATTTTTTATTATTTTTCTCTTCGTTATTAAACCAACCTGAGATAAATACTATTCTTTCTGGTTATAAAAAAATTTTTTTAATATTTTTAATTATTTTTATTTTTGTTAACAACTATTTATTTTCCTTATGAACCAACGCTTATTTTTAAGTTTAGATAAGAAAGAGGAGTTAGAGTTAGGTATAGACTGGTGGGTAGATGTTAAAGATGTTGGTGATATGATATATCTTTTAGGTTATGATATTGACGAAGGTAATTATATTGTAGTTGTGATGGATAAAGAATATATGGTTAAGGGTAAGATTGTAGTTGAGGATGATGAGATAGTAGATGTGGTTGGTATAGATGTTGATGGTAGTGGGGGTATATATGTAGAGTGTAATGTTGGTGGTTGGGGTACTTTATTAGGTAGGATAAAGAAATACGTTAAGGATAATAGTAAGTTTAAATTAGTGAAACAAGTTGATTTACCGTTGTATAGAGTTCCATATAATTTTCCTTTGATATGGAGTTTAAGAGATATTATAGAGGTTAATGGTAAGTGGTATATATGTTCAGTATTAAGGGATTTGACATACAGAGATGGAGAGGTTATATGTGTATTTGATAGAGATATAATATTTGACGATTGGGAAGGACTTATTAGGATGAAGCAAGGAGGGGAGATAGATTATTTAGGGTTGAGTTCACGAGGAGTAGGGATAATTAAGTATGATAAAGATTTAAATATTAAATGTGAAGAGATGGCTTTTAATGATGATTATGAAGGATGGGATTTATTATATCCTGTAGACGAATACGGGGAAGATATAGTTTTTGATACTTTAGGCAACAAGTATGTAAGTGGTTATAGATGGGTATTGGCAGAGGATGATTATTTTGTAGTTAATTTAGACACCAAAGAGAAATATTACATAATGAGTAATTTAGAAGAATATAGACATCATATAGATATGGTAGGGAGCAATAATGGAGTAGTTATTGGTTATAATAGTGGTTATGGGTATTACGGGTATACAGTAGAGGGTATATCTTCAACATTAGTTTGCAAATGGAGTAGAAGCGATGTATATGGTGTAATGAGTGTTGATAGGAAAGGTGATTTATGGTTAGGGTATAGTGAAGAGCCGGATTGGTATCCGAAGCTATTAAAGATAAGAGGAGAAGATGGGGAGATTGTAGGGGGATATGAATATAAAGATGGAGGGCGAGGGGTAGAGTTGTTATGGATAGACAAGCAAGATAAACTAAACTTAATAAGTTGGTTAGAAGAAGGCAAGTGGTTAATAACGAGATTTATTTTGTATGACACGATACCAGCAGCAAAGATAAAAGATTTAGCTTTATTAGATTGTTCAGTTACGTCCAACTCAGTTACACTTACTTGGACAGCGGTAGGAGATGATGGTAATATAGGGCAAGCGAGTAGGTATGATATAAGATATTCTACACAGTCTATACTAACTGATGAAGATTTTGATAAAGCAACACAAGTTGAAGTAGAGCTGCAACCAAAACCTTCTGGTGAGAAAGAAACATTCACAGTTGGAGGGCTTCAGCAAGGGACAGAGTATTATTTTGCTATAAAAGTAATAGATGATGCAAACAATATCTCTGAGTTGTCGAATTGTGTTTTTGCAAGAACCTTACTTGATGTGCCGTATTTTTGTCAGGCGGATCCTCAATGGAGAGGTATTCCTCATCTTAGACCTAGAGATGTTCAAACAGAAAATACGATAGGTAAAGTTGGTTGCGCTTTAACTTCAATGGCAATGATAATCAATTACTATGCTGATTATCATCCTGATGAGAATATGAGAAATAAGATTGTAAAAAGAAATCCATTGGAACTAAACGATTTGCTTGTGGAAAATAAGTGGTATGCTAAGAATAATGACATTGATTTTAGTAAAATTTCATTTTGTACAGATCATGCAGTTGTATATGGTTGAAGGCAGAGGAGAAGAAATGATATAAGGTTAAATGAGGAGTTGGAACAAAAAAGACCAACGATATTGGTGGTTAGTTATATTCATCCAGAGACAAATGATAGAAAAACACACTATGTAGTTGCGATAGGTTCTTGCACAACCACATATAAGATAAACGATCCTGGACGAAGAGGTGTTAAAACACTTAATGATAAATTTATACTACCAGGAACAACTATACCAACTTCTTATGAAAACAGCTATGATGATGTAATAAGATTTTTGCCGGGACCTTGTGATGAAAGCAGTATTTTTATTGACGGGTGGCAACCATGAAAAAATATATTAACATACTTTTTTTAATATTTTTATTCTTTAGCATAAATGCAACAGCAGACATATCTTCAGAAGAAGATATAGATGTTAAAAAACCTAGACATGGAATAATAGCGATTAGATGTTATTCCATTTTTTTCCCTAATGAAGGATACCCAGCAGAGATACTTCTTATTTCTCCTGATGGCAAGAAGGTAGGTTATGATTATGAGACAAAAAAAGAAGTTGCGGAGATAAGAGGGAGTGGATATTTTACAGATGTTCAACCTAATCTTGAAGGACCTGATTCACCTCCTTGGAGAGAGTTAGAAGTTATGTGGCCTGATACAATGGGAAAATATATTCTTAAGGTGTACGGTATAAAAGATAGTATGTATGATTTAAGTGTTTCTTTTGAGGACAGAAAGGGAAATTTCATTGATTATCAACAAGGTTTAAATGGTGTAATTTCCAAAGGTGACCTACACGAGTATATTTTATATTACTCAACTTCCCATGATATATTTTTATCCAGTGTGAAGAAGGTTGTAGATTTTAATTTGATAGATAAACAATTAAGATTATCTGTTAAGCGCGGGTATATAGACAAGAAGTTAGGCAAAGAACTTTTAAATAAATGGTCAAAGTTCAAAAAGTCATATCCTAAAAACCCAAACAAAGAGGTTTTAAAAGAACTCATAGATAGAATAGAATTAGAGAAACAGAAATACAAAGACATCCGAGAAGATGAATTAATACATATGGCGGATTTTGTTAGTTTAGATTTATTAAGCAAAGATATAAAGAGTTTCTTAGAGGAGTTAAAATGAAAAAGATCAGTATTTTTTTATTTCCATTTTTTGCTTTGTTTTTGTATGCAGGTAATAATTCGCGTACATGTTTTGAACTACTTCTTATAGACACTGAAGGTAAGATGGTTGGATACGATAGAACAAGTGGAAAGATTGTTGAAGAAATACCTGAAAGTTGGTATGGAGATATATTTATACCTAATCTTGAAGGTGAAGATATATTTTCTCGTAAGAGTTTAGAAGTGATAAAACCATCTAAAGGCAAGTATGTTCTTTATGTAGTTGGTGTAGATACAGGACCATTTGCAGTTAGGATGGAGACAAGAGATAAAGATGGCAACTATAAGATATTTTTTACTTCCGGCGCCATATCTCCTGGTGAAATCAAAAAAATCTTTATTGACTACACACCTGAGGTTGGTGGTATTACTCATATTTTTGAAGACGACACGCCGCCAGTAACAGAGATAGAAGTTGGGGGTCCAAAATTTGAAGCGTTTGGAGTTAATTATATATCAAAAAGTACAAAGATATGTTTTAATTCAACAGACCCGATAGTAGCAGAAGGCGCATCTGGTGTTAAGTACACAGATATCGTATAGACAATAGTTCTTAGGTAGTTTACACAGTAGCTTTATTAGATTGTTCAGTTACGTCCAATTCAGTTACACTTACTTGGACAGCGGTAGGAGATGATGGTAATATAGGGCAAGCGAGTAGGTATGATATAAGATATTCCACACAGTCTATACTAACTGATGAAGATTTTGATAAAGCGACACAAGTTGAAGTAGAGCTGCAACCGAAACCTTCTGGTGAGAAAGAAACATTCACAGTTGGAGGGCTTCAGCAAGGGACAGAGTATTATTTTGCTATAAAAGTAATAGATGATGCAAACAATATCTCTGAGTTGTCGAATTGTGTTTTTGCAAGAACCTTACTTGATGTGCCGTATTTTTGTCAGGCGGATCCTCAATGGAGAGGTATTCCTCATCTTAGACCTAGAGATGTTCAAACAGAAAATACGATAGGTAAAGTTGGTTGCGCTTTAACTTCAATGGCAATGATAATCAATTACTATGCTGATTATCATCCTGATGAGAATATGAGAAATAAGATTGTAAAAAGAAATCCATTGGAACTAAACGATTTGCTTGTGGAAAACAAATGGTATGATACTGTGCATAATGACATTGATTTTAGATATATTGTTAAAGTAAGCAGTGGTGCAATAATGATGACCAAAGAAGAAGAGCCACCTACTGATAATACTGTGAATGGATATTTAAAGAACAAAATGCCAATTATACTTAAGGTTTATAATGAAAAAACAAGTAATTCACATTTTGTAGTGGTAACAGGTTCTTGTGTCCCGCTCGGTTATACAATAAATGACCCCGGGTATAAAGACAACAAAAATCTTGGTAAATATGGAAATAAGTATCAGGACTTACGACGATTTAAACCAAGTGATGGGAATGATAATTATTCTGCATTATCAATTAGAGGTTATCCTGGAAGAAAGAAATGAAAAGAGTTTTAAAAATATCAATGATATTTACTCAGTTTGTTTTTTTGATTTCATTTCTAAAATCTGCAGATTTTTCTGCATTAACTATTAGGGGATATAATGGTTTTGCAGGACAAGAACCTTGCATACAGCTTTTGTTAGTATATGATGGTAAAAGATTAGGTTTTGACAAAACTTCTGGCTTGAAACATGAAATATCAAAAGAAGGATACATTTATACAAAAAGTAAATTTACAGAAATTCCATTAGGAACTTATGAATACGAAGATGCTTATGGTGGAAGTCCTTGTTATGAGATTGATATAGCTAAACCACCCCAAGGATTGTATACCCTTCATATTATAGGAATTGATAATGGAATTTATTGTGTCAACATGATAGCATTTGATAAAGATGCAAATGATGTTCAAATGTATTTTTCTGGAATAATTTCCAAAGGTGAAGAACACCACGCAGAAATTATCTATTTTCCATATGATACTTCAAGAATTAAGAAAATCGTTAATATAGAATTGCTTAAGAACCAATTAAAAAATGCTTTTAAATATAAATTTATGAAAAACAAAAAGATAAAATCATCTTTATTAAAAAAATTAAATAAAGTAGACAAATTAGCAAAACTTAACCAGAAAGAAAATATAAAGAAAGAACTACAAGAATTTATATCAATATTAGAACAAGAAAAATCTAATCTAACAGCCCAAGAACTTGAAAAAGGTCAAAATTACTCGAGGCCGTCTCAACAAGATAAAATTATATTGCCGATAGATATATTGATAACAGATGCAAATAATTTTTTAGCAAGCTTTTGATACACCATTAAAAAGAAACACCTTTTATTTGTTTTAATGGTAATTTTACAGGAAATTTTTTGTTATAGTGAAGAATACCCATGTTATGAATTATTACTTATTAATGGTCAGGGTAGAATGGTAGGATATAATCCTGCATATGGAAATATAGTAGAAGAGATACCACAAGGAACTTATACAGAAGAATCTTTTCCCGGTGTTCCTGTATATAAATGGTTGGATATAGGACAACCCTCAGAAGGAAAATATATATTATATGTGATAGGAAAAGATACAGGAGCTTATGAAATTTCTTTAACAGCATTTGATAAGAATGCTAATGATATCCAAAAAGTTTTAACGGGTGAAATTTTTCCTGGTGAAATCAAAAAAATCTTTATTGACTACACACCTGAGGTTGGTGGTATTACTCATATTTTTGAAGACGACACGCCGCCAGTAACAGAGATAGAAGTTGGGGGTCCAAAATTTGAAGCATTTGGAGTTAGTTATATATCAAAAAGTACAAAGATATGTTTTAATTCAACAGACCCGATAGTAGCAGAAGGTGCATCTGGTGTTAAGTACACAGATATCGTATAAACAATAGTTCTTAGGTAGTTTACACAGTAGCTTTATTAGATTGTTCAGTTACGTCCAATTCAGTTACACTTACTTGGACAGCGGTAGGAGATGATGGTAATATAGGGCAAGCGAGTAGGTATGATATAAGATATTCCACACAGTCTATACTAACTGATGAAGATTTTGATAAAGCGACACAAGTTGAAGTAGAGCTGCAACCGAAACCTTCTGGTGAGAAAGAAACATTCACAGTTGGAGGGCTTCAGCAAGGGACAGAGTATTATTTTGCTATAAAAGTAATAGATGATGCAAACAATATCTCTGAGTTGTCGAATTGTGTTTTTGCAA
>Ga0308405_1000056_pt1 | contig 93124 bp, 90 predicted proteins | sample HotsprSampleMS13_FD_203473 | JGI IMG/M metagenome (GOLD analysis project Ga0308405, IMG submission 203473) | Hot spring phototrophic mat microbial communities from Mushroom Spring, Yellowstone National Park, Wyoming, United States - 20060912_MS13 ...
GCTTCTATGTATGATAATAAAAATTTTGAACAAGTTAAACAAGTTTGTAATGAGTTTCTTAAAATAAAAAAGCCGAAGAATGCTGTTGTACCTATGATGTATATTTTAGGAGAAAGTTATTTAGCTACAAATGATTTAGATAATGCAATAAAAGTGTTTAACGAAATTGTTCAAAAATATGTTGATCATTATTACACATCTCGTGTATACGAATCTTTAGCATTTTGTTATGAATTAAAAAATGATACACAAACTGCAAAAAGTATATATGAAAAAATGAATATTTTATATCCAAATAGTTATTGGTCAAATATAGCACAACAAAAAATTTCAAAGATGTAAGGATATATTAAAAAACAATGAATAATATAATTATTTGTTTGTTAATTATTATAGGTAACATTTTTGCAACACAAGTTGATTATGGTATTAAACCTTTATCTTTAGGTAGTGTATATAGTGCATCTTATGGCGATTTATATTCGTTATATTCAAATCCTGCTGGGTTACACAATGGTGGTATATTTGATTTAAGAACAGATTTTATTTTAGGAGTAAATTTTACTGGTGATATATTGTATAATGTGAACCAGATAATAGACACTGCTGAAAAGTTTGAAAAAATTCGTAATGCACAACAATCTGGTGGAACATTAGATGTGACACAGGTTGCTTCGTTTTTTAAAGGGATAAAAAATTTGGTAGATATCAACAAACCTGGAAAAGGTATGTTAACACAAGTTAATGGCGGGTTAGGTTTTAAAATAAAAAATTTTGCGTTCAGTGTAAGGAATGTTACAAATATAGGATTAAAACCTCGTATAGATACTGGGTTTAGTTTAAGCACGAATACTATATCTTCAACTCAATCTACTATATCAAAAAGTTTAAAATTTTCTGAAACAAACAATAATGAAGGAATCTATATTACTACAGATACGCTGAAATATCCTGGTTTGGAACAAACGAGAGATGAACTTAAAGAAAGTGTTAATTGGATAATAGATACTTTGGAAAAGTTTGGTGTTTCAGTACCACCTGAAGTTAAGGATAATACTGAAGGTATAGCAAATGCTTTGATAAATTTAGCAAAAGATAATGGTGCAAAAGATGAAGAAATTAAAGATGTTGTAACACAACTTAAAGATGAAGATATGCGGTATTTAATAGAAAATTTTGTTAATAATATGTTAAACAATTCTTCTTCTTTTACGAACAACAATAGTGGGTTAGTTTTAAAAGGAGTTAATTATACAGAGATAGCGTTAGGATATTCTTATGAAATTATTAAAGATTTATTTGTTGGAGCAAGTTTAAAGTATCTTATAGGTAAAACAATATATTATGATTTCAAAATTTTCCAAGAAAAAGATGCAATTGATTTTAATGATATCACTGATATACAAAACAAACTTGTTAGAACTTCACATGCTATAGGGATAGATTTAGGTACAATGTATAAATTGCCAATACCTGTACCTTTGATTGAAACTTCAGCAGGGATAGTTATAAAAAATTTAGTAGAACCAGAGTTTGCCATTGTTTCTACTGAAGATAAATTAAAACTATCTCGTCAAGTAAGTGTAGCTTTAGCAGGTAAACTATATAAAATTTTATATTTAAACATAGGATGTGATTTAAACAAAGCACATACTTTTGTTGAGGGATATGATATCCAAAACTTTGCTTTAGGGTTAGAGATAAATCCACCATTTTTACCTTCAGTACGAATGGGATATATTAAAAATTTAGCATATGAAAAAGATCAACTTTATACTTTTGGTTTAGGGTTTAAAATTTTAGTAGTAAATATAGATATAGGATGTGCGTTGAATCCACAAGAAGTAAAAATATCTAAAGATTTTACTTTCTTTGCGAACAATCTTAATTTAGGATTAAGTTTAGGAGTAACATTCTAACATTTTTTGGAGAAACTTATGTGTGTAGCAATACCAATGCGTGTTATAGAAATAAATGGTAATGAAGCAGTTTGTGAATATGAAGGAATAAAACGTACTGCAAAGATTGATTTACTTCCTGAAATTAAAGTAGGAGATTATGTTTTAATTCATGTAGGTTTTGTAATACAAAGAATAGATATTGATTCTGCTTTAGAAACATTAGATTTGTATAAACAAATGCAAGAAATGGTATAGAACTTTTTTTGCTCTTCTTAAATTTTTTGAAAAAAATCGATATCAAAATTTTTATGAATCAAAATAATTATATTTATTCACAATTTAAAGATAGAAAAAATGTTGGGATAGAAGCTGAAAAGATACACAAGTTGGCAAAAAAAATTGATAAAAAAGTTTGTATTATGGAAGTTTGTGGAACACATACTATGCAGATTGCAAAATATGGGATAAGAAAAATGATGCCTGAAAATATAAAACTTGTCTCAGGGCCGGGTTGTCCAGTATGTGTTACTCCACAGGAATATGTAGATAAAGCAATTTATATTTTGAAAAATTACGATGTTGTTATGGCAACTTTTGGTGATTTATATCGTGTCCCAGGGACTGAAAGTAGTTTAGAAAAAGAAAAAGTTAGTGGTAAAGATGTAAGAATTGTTTATTCTCCATACGAAAATTTAGAAGTTGCAAAAAATGTTAACAAACCAGTTGTCTTTTTATCTATAGGGTTTGAGACAACAATGCCTGCTGTTGCTTGTGTAGTAAAAGAAACAAAAAAGAGAAATATAAAAAATTTGTTTTTCTTTATAGGGAACAAATTTTTTTTGCCTGCTTTAGAAACTTTGATTTTATATAGTAGAAACTTTTTATCATCATTTATAAAAACTAATGGTTCTGTTGGCGGGTTTATACTTCCTGGTCATCTGAGTGTTATAGTTGGAGAAAAATCTTATTCATGGATTGTAGAAAGGTATAATCTTAATGGTGTTATAACAGGATTTGAACCATTAGATATTGTACGAGGAATAAGAATGTTGTTAGAAACGATAGTTTGTCCACAACCACAAATACAAAATGAGTATACTCGTGTTGTTTCTTATGAAGGTAATAAATATGCAAAAGAAATTATATCTGAAATTTTTGAACCAACGGGGGGTAACTGGCGTGGGTTAGGATTTGTAGCTGATTCTAATGCTAAGTTGAAGAAAGAATACGAAATGTTTGATGCTGAAAAAATTTTTAATATTCCAAATATTGTAGCAAAAAATGTAGATAATACAAAATGTAAATGTAACGATGTATTAATAGGAAAAATTACACCATTTGAGTGTCCATTATTTGGAAAAGTTTGTACACCTGAAAATCCTGTAGGTGCATGTATGGTGTCTTCTGAAGGTTCTTGCGCTGCATATTATAAATATGAAAGATAGACAATAAATAGTTAAGAGTTATTAGTTCATAGTTGATAGTTCATAGTTCAATAAAAAATGGTAGCCGCAGGCTCCAGCCTGCGAAAATTATAAGTAATAGTTAAGTAGAAAGGTTTTAGGTAGTTGACACATTCACACATCCGCCCATTTACACATTTACATATATTTGTAGGAGAGGTTTTCTAACCTCGTTCGTTTGTTCAATATGAAAGAAAAAATTTTGTTATCTTATGGTTCAGGCGGTAAACATACTTTTGAGTTTATTAATAATTTTGTATTAAAATACTTTTCTAACGATATATTAAACCAACTACTTGATTCAGCTGTTATAAAAATTTCAGATAATACAAAATTAGCATTTAGCATTGATAGTTATACAGTAACACCATTTTTTTTTCCAGGTGGTGATATTGGCAAACTTAGTATTTGTGGAACTGTTAACGATTTGTTATGTGTAGGTGCAAAACCGTTGTTTATATCTTTATCATTAGTTATAGAAGAAGGACTTGAGACAGAAATTATAGAAAAAATATTTTCTTCAATAAGAGAAGTCTCAGAAAAAGAAAATGTTAAAATTGTAACTGGCGATACAAAAGTTGTACAAAAAGGTATGTGTGACAAAATTTTTATAACAACAGCTGGTATCGGTGTTATTGAAAATAATATTGATTTAAATTATAATAAGATTGAGGCAGGAGATGTTGTTATTATTACAGGTTCTATTGCAGAACATGGTTGTGCAGTGTTGTTATCTCGTGGAGCATACGGGTTCAAAAGTGATATACAAAGTGATTGTGCATCATTAAAAGGGTTAGTTGAAAAAGTGTTGGTTTCAAACTATGCTCAGTATATAAAATTTATGCGTGATCCTACACGAGGTGGTGTTGCTGCTGCGTTGAACGAAATTGTAAGTAAAACAAAAGGCTTAAGTATAGAAATAGAAGAGGGAAAAATACCTATAAAAGATAATGTGAAACATTTTTGTGATTTACTTGGTTTTGATCTATTAAATATTGCAAACGAAGGAAAAATGTTGATGATTGTATCTGAAACTGTTGCTGAAGATGTTGTAAAAATACTAAAACAACATCCTTTAGGAAAAGATGCTGCTATAATAGGTAAAGTTGTAAGTGATGAAAAACCAAAAGTTGTGTTAAAAACTTTATACGGTACAAAAAGGATTGTTGAACTACCTATTGCTGATGAGTTGCCCAGAATATGTTGAAAGATAAAAAAGTTGTAATAAGTGCGTGTTTAGTTGGAATAAATTGTAAATATAACAATGGAAATAATTATAATGAAAAAGTTGTAAATAAATTGTTGAATAAAGAGTTAGTTTTATTAGTTTGTCCTGAAATAATCTTCGGAGTACCACGGAAAAAAATTTGGTATCAAAACGGTGACGGGGAAGATGTAATAAATAAAAGAAAAAATGCAAAAATTATAAATTCTGATGGTAAAAATGTTTCTTTAAAATTGATAAATAGTTGCAAAAAAATTTGTAGTATTGTTAAAAAATATGGTATAAAAGAAGCAATACTTAAAGAAAGAAGTCCAAGTTGTGGTGTAAATTTTGTATATATAAATAATGAATTAACAAAAGGATACGGTCTGTTAACTGCTATGTTGAAAAAACAAAAAGTTAAAGTTATCTCTGAAGAACAGATATGAAAAAAGTTTTGTTAATATTTTTATGTCTGCTTTTTATTTTTTGTTGTAAACAACCTAAATTGTCATCAAAGGGGAAAGATATGAATAATATTGATGAGTTTTTTCAAAAAAGAGTACAAATGGTTGAAACACAACTTAAAGCAAGAGATATTACTGACCAAAGAGTTCTTGATGCAATGTTAAGAGTTGAACGACACAAGTTTGTCCCAAAAGAATACCAACATCTTGCGTATATTGACGAACCTTTACCAATAGGGTTTGGACAAACTATATCTCAACCATATATTGTTGCAAAAATGACTGAACTTTTGGAACTTAACAAAAATGATAAAGTGTTAGAGATTGGTACTGGTTCTGGATATCAAGCAGCAATACTTGCTGAGTTGTGTAAAGAAGTTTATACAATAGAGATTATCTCAGAACTTGCACAACGTGCTGAAAAATTGTTGAAAGAGTTGGGATATAAAAATATTTTTGTAAAAGTTGGTGATGGATATTACGGATGGCCAGAACATGCTCCGTTTGATAAAATAATTGTTACTTGTGCACCAAAAGAAATACCTCAAAGGTTAGTTGAACAACTTAAAGATGGTGGTAAAATAGTCCTTCCTGTAGGCGATGTTTTTCAAGAACTTGTTGTTGTAGAAAAACATCATGGAGTGATCACTAAAAAAAGTGTGTTTCCTGTAAGATTTGTTCCAATGATAAAAAGTGAATAGTGAGTAAATGAGTAATTGGTTATTAGTTCAGAATTAAATTATAAGTTTCAAAATTGAATATGATGTAGTTACTGATCTTGGTCTAATTTAAATATCTGCCCCTTTTATTATACAACAAAAGAGTATTGAAAAAACTCTTTTGTCATTGCGAGCGTTTAGCGAAGTAATCTCATCAATCATCGCGAGTATCATCCTGCAGATTGTCCAGCAAAGGCGGGATGATGGCGATCTAAATTCCGCTATAGATGAGATTTCTTGCGCAAAAATGAGGAATGGATGACAATGACAAAGAGAAAAAATAATTGCAATGATTTTTTAATTCATTATAATAATAGTTGATTTTGTTAACTTTATGAAAATAATAGACATATCAAATATAAAAGATCAAAAGTTGATTGATAAAAAACTTTCATCTGCTGTTAAGACAATTAAAGAAGGTAATTTAGTTGTGATACCTACGGAAACTGTTTATGGTCTTGCAGCAGATTGTTTTAATCCAGATGCTGTGAATAAGATTTTTCTTGTTAAAAATAGGCCATATTCAGATCCGTTGATAGTACATATTAGTGATTTAAACCAATTAAAAGATCTTGTTGTTGATGTACCATTGGATGCGGAAAAAATTATATCAAACTTTTGGCCAGGACCTGTGAGTTTAGTTTTGTATAAAAAACAAATAGTACCCGATATTGTTACTGCAGGATTAAATACAGTTTGTATTCGTATGCCAGAGTTAGAAGTAACCAGAAGATTTATTAAACTTTGTGACACACCTTTGGCTGCTCCCTCTGCAAATATTTTTTCGCATATATCTTCAACAGAATTGGAACACATACTAAAAGATTTTAAAAACAAAAAAGAAATAGAGTATGTTATTTATGCAGGTAGAACAAAATATGGGATTGAATCCACAGTAATAGATTGTACTTCAAAACCGTTTAAAGTATTACGATACGGAGCTGTTGAAGTTGAAAAAATAAAAAAGATATGTAATGTTGAAATAGTAGAACCAAAAATTGTTTCAAAGAAAAAATCGCCTGGGTTGTTCAAAAAACATTATTCGCCAAAAAAAATAACATATCTTGCTAAAAACCTGACAAAATTTATAAATTCTTTGTCAAAAAAAGAACTGAAAGATTTTACTTTTGTGTGTGATAATAAAACAAAAGATAAACTTTATAAAATTTTAGGCAACAATTTTTCAATAATACCTTTTGGGAATACATTTGAAGAAATCGCAAAAAATTTATATTTATGTCTTCATCTTGCTGAAGAGATGAATACGAAATATATCGTAGTTCAATCTGTGATAAATGTTGGGTTGGGAAAAACAATTATGGATAGGTTAATTAAAGCATCTGAGAATAAATGGATTTATAGTTAATTCCGCAAGTTGCAGAGTACTGAAAAAAACTTTTTTTGTTATTGCGAGTCCCGCTGAAGGCGGGAGGTGGCAATCCCGCAATTTGGAGAGCACTGAAAAACTCTCTTTTTTTGTCATTGCGAGCCCGTCAGGGCGTGGCAATCTATTTTTTTATGACGGGATTGCTTCGTCGTCTCGCAACTTGCGGCACTCCTCGTCCTGCCAAAAGAGGGAACATCTTGGCAGCATTGAATACTTTTTCAGTAGTTTCTGACTTGCGGGATAGTTTGTAGTTAATAGTTGATAACTAATATGAAAAAATTTTTAATTATAACATTATTTTTGTTTAGCAGTTTGATAAAAGCCGAGGAAAGTTTTGAGAAATTTATATCTTCAACTGTTTTTTACAATGGCAAAAATAGACAATATTTTTTGGTGTTGGAAAATAACAAAATCACTGGGCTTTTTGTTGAAAGTAAAGATTGGGTTGATGAAAATATAAAAGGTTACGGAGGTGATATTAATTTACAGATTTATTTTTCTTTAGATGGAAAAATACAAAGTATTAAAGTGATCGAACAATATGAAACAGAAATGTATGCAAAAAATGTTTTTACTGAAAGATATCTCAGGCAGTATTACGGTAAAAATGCAGATGCTGAATTTATATTAGGGAAAGATATACATTCCATCACAGGAGCAACAATTTCTTGTTCTGCAGTTAACGAAATTATATATCAATGTGTTAAAAATGTAAATCAGTGTCTGATTAAAAAAGACATAATTAAAAAGACAAGTTTTCGTTTATCAAAAATAGAAGTTGTAAAAACTATTGTTTTGGTTATACTTTTTTTGATTGCAATTTTTGGCTTCATTTATAACATAAAAATTTTGCGATACATAATAATGTGTGTTTTTGTCATATTTCTAGGTGTAATGTATTACGGAGGTTTGTCGTTTAATCATATACAAAATTTCGTTTATCTAAATTCTCCACATAAATCTAATATTTTTATTTGGAGTTTAATAGTTTTAACAATTTTAACAACACTTTTAATTGGTCGGCTTTACTGTGGATGGTTATGTCCATTTGGTGCTGTGACAGAATTTTTGTTTGAAATAAAAAAATTTTTTGAACAAAGATATAAAAAAAGTTTAGGGAAAGAAATAGAACTTGAAATTGTTGAAGATAATACTATAGTTAAATTTTTAAGAAAATATGAATATATCTATAGATATATGAAATATATTTTAGCAGCTATAATTTTGATAACTCCAACAATGATTTTTATTGAACCGTTCCAACATATGTTTTTAATTTATAAAGCGAACTTTGTCCGAATAATATATTTAATGATTGTTGTTCTATTTTGTATTCTTTTTATACGATTATGGTGTAGATATTTCTGTCCATTAGGAGGAGTTTTGAGTTTATTTTCAAAAATCTCTTTGTTTAGATTAAAAATTAACACTGTAAAGTGTTTTAATTGTGAAATATGCAAGACAATATGTCCAACAAATGCTATTATAGAGAAAAATGATAAACTTAAAATTTTATATACAGAGTGCATCCTATGTAATAAATGTAGGCAATCCTGTGGACCTAAGAATATAAATATATCGTATTTAAAATTAAAATGAGACTTCTGTTAATTTCACATAAATACATAGACATAAAATGGTTGTTGATAGCATTGTAGAAAGAGAAGTATTGTTAGCTAAAAAGGTTTTAGAAGTTAAGACAAAAGGATAAAAAAATCACCATCAACTTACAAGATTTAAGAATAAAAAGAAACCTTTAAAATTTAACAATAAATATTTATACTTTTTTTCATTTATAAGCCAAAAATAGAAGATACACGTTGATAAAACAAAGTTTAAGAAATTTAAATTAAAAGAAAAGATAATTTGCTTTATTACAAATTAAAAAAATTGAAAAAAGTAGTTTAAAAGAAATCGAAGCTAATAATTTGTTTGCAATCATTAAAGGGGTAAAAGAATTATGAGAGAAAAAATAAATAAAAAAATCGTTATTATAGGAGCAGGGCCTGGTGGTTTAACTGCAGGTATGATCCTTGCACATCGTGGATTTGATGTTACAATACTGGAAAAAGAAAGTGTGGTTGGTGGAAGAAATGCTCCTTTAAAAATTGATGGTTATACTTTAGATACAGGCCCAACATTTCTTATGATGAAATTGATATTAGATGAAATGTTTGACGAAGTAAACGAAAAATCTGAAGACTATCTTAAATTTGTTAAGTTGGAACCAATATATAGATTAAAGTTTTTCGAAAACGAAGTTCTATTCTCAGATGATCACAAAAAAACTGAAGATGAGATCAAGAAAAAATTTCCAGGAGAAGAAAAAGGGTTATACAAATTTTTGGAATCTGAAGGGAACAGATTTAAATACCTTTTTCCATGTTTTCAAAAACCATATATTTCATTTTTTGATATGTTAAAAAATCCTCTACTAAGAGCTTTACCTCACTTGGATATAGGTAAAAGTGTATATCAAATACTTTCAAGATATTTCAAAAGTGAAAATTTAAAGTTCTGTTTTACATTTCAGTCAAAATACTTAGGTATGTCTGCATGGGAATGTCCTGCTGCATTTGCTATAATTGCATACATTGAGCATAAATTTGGAATATTTCATGTAATAGGTGGATTAAATAAAATCTCTGATGCTATGGCTAAAGTTTTTGTTAAAAAAGGTGGAAAGTTGCTTCTTAATCATGAAGTTAAAAAAATTGTGAATAATGGCAAAAAAATTGTTAGTGTTGAATTAAAAGATGGAAGATCCATTGAAGCAGATGAAGTAATAGTGAATGCTGATTTTTCTTATGCTGTAACACATTTGATGGATGAAAAATATGTTAAAAAATATTCCAAAGAAAAACTTTCAAAGAAAAAATATTCTTGTTCTACATTTATGTTATACCTTGGTGTTAAAAAGAAATATAATATTCCTCATCATAATGTCTTCTTTGCAAAAGATTATAGAAAAAATGTTGAGGATATATTTAAAAGAAAAACTTTACCTGAACAAATTTCTTTTTATATCCAAAATGCTTCAAAAACAGATCCTACATTAGCTCCTGAAGGTAAATCAACTATATATGTGTTAGTTCCTGTACACAATTTGCAAAATAGTGAAACTGATTGGGAAAAAGAAAAAGAATTATTTAAAAATAAAGTATTACAAGAAATTATAAAAAGGACCGAATTAAAAGATTTATTAGAAAATATAGAAGTAGAAAAAATAATAACACCTAAAGATTGGCAAGATAAATATAATGTATATTATGGCGCAACTTTTAATTTAGGACATAATTTAAGTCAAATGTTATACTTTAGGCCAAGAAATAAGTTTGAATGTTTTGATAATTGTTATTTAGTTGGCGGGGGTACACATCCAGGTAGCGGTTTACCTACAATATTTGAATCAGGCAGAATTTCTGCTAATTTGATATGTAAAAAATATAATGTAAAATTTAAACAACCATCTTCTTTAGAAGAAAAAATTGAAAATAAATTACTCTAATTTTATTTTATTTACTAGTTCTTCAGGGAATGGTTCAAGATATTTCTGAGTTGCAAGATAAGTATCATTAAATCTAAAAATAAAACTTTTTATATATTCTATTATTGCTTCTAGTTGGAGTTTTTCTTCTTTAAATTTTTCTAACATTTTATTTATATGTTTTCTTTCATAATCAGAAATTTTATTTTTTATATGTCCGTATATGTGTTGAAGAACATTATAATGTTTATTCTTTGTAGAATTTTTTGAAAGTGTTTCAAGAAAAATTTCTTTATATAGTTTTAAGGTTTTATTTATTCCATATGATTTCCAATTAGCAATTAAATTACCTAATTTTTTTAAATTTGTTGATGAATAAGACATAAGTATATATTTGTAATGTTCATGAAATTTAATAAGTTGGTTAACATTTTTACAAGTATTAAACAAATTTCTTAAATCAGCAAGAGAAAAAATTTTTGTTAAAAAATCTCTTCTGATCCAATAATTATTTAATCTTGCTTCGTCTTCAATTGGTATGTTTTGAAAAATATCTCTTGCTTGTTTTGTAAAAATACCATCAGTTCTTGATAAAAAACTTTTTAGATCATCTTTATAAAGTTTAGCGTCTTTTACTCCACAACTTGGAGATTTAGATTTTAATAAAAAGCCATCAACATCATTTAAATTTGAAAGAAATTCTTTTGAGAATTTATAAATTCTATCAGTGTAATCAATATTAAATTTGGGGTCATATATTCTAATTAAATCTTCTTTTAAAAAAAGAATTACATGAGGCCGTGGCACACCCATCCCAATCGATAACTCTGGGCACACAAATATTGGTTCAATAAATTTTAAAAGGTTTTCAACAAAATTATTTTTTACAACTTCGCCGTTATATCTGACTGGTTCAATAAAACATTTACTTACTACAATTTTTGGTTTTAAAAAACTCATAAATTTAAAATATATTTTTTTTCTTTAAAATTCAATAAGCTAAAACTCTTGAAATATATTTTAAAATTTCATAATTAAATAAAGATATTTCAAATTAAGGAGGAAAATTTATGTCAGGACATTCAAAATGGGCTGGAATAAAACATAAAAAGATGGCACAGGATGCAAAACGTGGTAAAATTTTTACAAAAGTTATCCGTGAACTAACAATTGCTGCAAGAGAAGGTGGAGGTAATCCTGAGAACAATCCAAGGTTAAGAAAAGCAATTGAAATGGCTAAAGAAGTTAATATGCCACAAGATAATGTTAAAAAAGCTATAATGCGTGGTACTGGAGAAATACCAGGGACTGTTTATGAAGAAGTTGTATATGAAGGATATGGCGCAGGCGGTGTTGCAGTAATAGTTGAAGCTACAACTGATAATAAAAATAGGACAACATCTGAGATGAGAAAAATTTTTAATCAGTATGGCGGTTCATTAGGTGAAAGTGGATGTGTGTCATGGAATTTTGAACAAAAAGGATATATTACTATTAATAAAATTGATGCTACAGAAGATGAACTTATGAGTTTAGCATTAGAACTCGGTGCTGAAGATTTTAAATCAGATGATGAAGATGTATACGAAATAATTACATCACCACAAAGTTTTGAACAAATTAAACAAGAACTTGAAAAAAAATATAAATTGCAACAAGCTGAAGTTACAATGTTACCAAAAACATATATTAAACTTGAAGGAAAACAAGCTGAACAAATACTACAACTTATGGATGCGCTAGAAGAACATGACGATGTTAAAAATGTTTATGCTAATTTTGATATACCAAAAGAAATAATGGAAAAAATGGAAAATAAATGAAAGTTTTAGGTATTGACCCAGGCCTTGCACATTGTGGTTGGGCATTAGTTGAAAGTGAACCAAACTATCAACTTATATCTTATGGTGAAATAAAAACATCAGTATCTAATACTTCTTCTCAAAATAGTAACTTTCCAGAAAGGTTAAAAACAATTTATAATGAACTTAAAAAAATTGTGTTAACATACAAACCTGATATTGTTTGTATAGAATCACAGTTTTATTCAAAAATTGCTAAAAATATGATAAATACATATCTTTCAGTAGGAATTATTTATTTATTATGTGGAATGTTGAATTTAGAAATAAAAGAAATATCTGCAAAATCTGTAAAACTTGGTATTACAGGATATGGTTCTGCTACGAAAGAACAAATTAAAAAAATGATACATCTGTTGTTGAATAATAAAAAAGAAATTCGTAATGAACATATAAACGATGCTATTGCAGTAGCATTGTGTTTCTTAAACACTCAAAGATGGTGTGTTAAATAAAAAATTATGTATAATTATATTATAGGGAAAATAGTAAAAAAAGATGTTAAAGAAAATTTGTGTGTTGTTGATGTAAACAATATAGGATACGAAATTATTGTTTCTGAAAACACATTAAATGATCTTTCTGAAGGAGATATAGTAAAATTTTATGTTGTAGAAATATCAAGCGGGTTATACACAAGCGGGTTGCCAACATTGTACGGATTTGTCTCACAAGAAGAAAAAGAAATATTTTTAGCGTTTAAAGAAAACCTTACTAATGTAGGACCTAAGAAAGCATTGGATTATCTTGATAAAATAAAAGATAATATTTCACAATTCAAAACTGCAATAATAACGAAAAACTATAAAATTCTTACATCATTGTTCGGGTTCAGAACTTCTTCTGCTGAAAAAATTGTTTCTGCATTAGCTAATGTAGAATTGTTCTCAAAAGAAGAAATAAAAGAAGGAATTAATATAGATATTTATTCAGACATTGTTTCTGCATTGACAAATTTAGGATATAAGGAACAACAAGTGAAACCTGTTGTTGAAAAAATTTTGCTTCAATATAATATAACATCTGAAACAAAAAAATCTACTGAGTTAATTTCTAAATTTTTATCTCTTGTAATTAAAGAATTAGGACAAAATCAATAGTTTATTTGCAGCAGTTCCACATTTTGTTCATCAAATTGGAGACCACTGAAAAAGTTGTATATTTCAATCCCGCAAATTTGAGAATGTAGGAGGGACTTTCTAAGTCCCGATCCCTTCCCGCAAATTGCGAGATTAACTATTAACTAACTATGACGAACAATGAACTAAAAAGAATAACTGTAGGTAAAGTATTACCACAAGATAAAGAATTAGAAACTACTCTTAGACCAAAAACCTTTGATGAATTTATTGGTCAAGAAAAGTTAAAAAATAATCTAAAAATTTTTATTGAATCAGCAAAAAAACGTGGTGTTTCGTTAGACCATTGTTTGTTCAGTGGACCACCAGGTTGTGGGAAAACAACTCTTGCTCATATTATAGCACACGAGTTTAACACAAACATAAAAGTTACTTCAGGTCCTGCAATAGAAAAAACAGGCGATCTTGCTGCTATTTTGACAAATTTGCAATTTCAGGATGTTCTATTTATTGATGAAATACATAGGTTAAATCATATTGTAGAAGAAGCACTTTATCCTGTGATGGAAGAGTTTAAGTTTGATATAGTAGTCGGTCAAGGGCCAAATGCAAAAATTGTTCGTCTGCCAATCGAAAGGTTTACTTTAATTGGCGCTACAACACGTAGCGGGTTGTTATCAGCACCGTTTAGGTCAAGATTTGGTATAGTTGAAAATTTAGGATTTTATACAGATGAAGAATTACAAAAAATTGTTCTTCGTTCTGCTAAAATTTTAGAAGTAGAAATTGATGAAGAAGCAAGTTATGAAATAGCAAAACGTTCTCGAGGAACACCAAGAGTTGCTAATCGTCTACTTGCAAGAACACGAGATTTTGCTATTGTAAAATCTAACGGAAAAATAGATAAAGATATTGTTGTTTTTACAATGAATTCTCTCGGTATAGATGAACACGGACTCGATGACATGGACAGAAAAATTTTGTTGACTATCATAGAAAAATTTAATGGTGGACCTGTAGGGATTGAAACAATATCTGTTGCTATCAATGAAGAAATTGATACAATAACAGATGTCTATGAACCATATCTTATTCAAGCAGGTTTCTTACAAAGAACACCGCGTGGACGTGTTGCAACAGAGCTTGCATATAAACATCTTGGTATAAAATATACTAAAGGACATCCTGAATTGTTTTAATAATTGCTATACAATCAATAGTTGAAATTGTAGGAGGGACTTTTAGTCCCGATTTAGAACCACAACTGATGAAAGAAGCAAAGTATTACAAAATAATTGATGAGAAAGAAAAAAAATTGCAATGTCTTCTTTGTCCACATAATTGTTTAATTAAAAATAACGAAGTTGGGAAATGTGGAATAAGAAAAAATATTGAAGGGAAATTGTATTCTTTGACTTATGAAGTAGCATCATCAGTCGCAATAGATCCTATTGAGAAAAAGCCGTTGTATCATTTTTATCCGGGAAGTTATATTTTATCTGTTGGTAGTTTTGGATGTAACTTCAAATGTGGGTTTTGTCAAAACTGGGGAATATCACAAAGTTCAGTTGATGAAACCTATTCGCAAAAAGTTTCATCTAAACAATTGATAACTCTTGCAAAAAAATATGAAAACAACATTGGTATATCATATACTTACAACGAACCATTGATCAATTTTGAATTTGTTGTAGAAACAGCAGAACTTTTTCATTCACATGGATTTAAAAATGTTTTAGTGACGAATGGGTTTATTAACAAAGAACCGTTGCTTGAGTTGTTACCATATATTGACGCAGCAAATATCGATCTAAAATCTTTTAGTAAAGAGTTTTATAAAAAAATTTGTGATGGAAATTTGAATTTTGTATTACAAACTATAGAATTAATGGTTGAACATAAAAAACATGTTGAACTGACAACATTAGTCATTCCCGGATATAACGACTCTGAGAAAGAAATAAAACAGATAATAGAATATGTTTGTTCTTTGTCAAAAGAGATACCATTGCATTTCTCAAGATATTATCCTCAATATAAATTTGATGTCCCAGCAACTTCTGTGAATACATTAGTAAAATTTTATCACCTTGCAAAAGAAAAACTTGATTATGTATATTTAGGTAATGTGTGGGATGAAAAATATAATTCTACATATTGTCCAAACTGTAACAAACTTTTAGTTTTACGTGTTGGATACGATATAAAAATTGTTGGGTTAGAAAACAAAAAATGTAAATTTTGTGGTAAAGAAATAAAAATTGTTTGTTAAAATAAAAAAATTTTTTCTACCTCTTGACAACAAAAATTTAATTTAATATAATACTGCGCCACAAAATAAAATGTGTGGAACAATTTTTGGTAAAAAAATAGATAAGGTAATTAAAAAGATTCGTGTTCTTTTCATAATTTATTGTTTATAATTTATCGTCGGAAAAATTTTTAATAAAAATTTTTTTCTGGAACTCTTGACAAATAAAAATAAAAATTGTAATTTTTATATAATATAAAATATATCAAACAACTTTTCGGTTTTAAAAAATTTATAATTTTTAGTGTTCTCTATTTTTGTCATTTTTGAATTTTGTTCTTTGACAACTTTACATATTTTGTTCGCAACTTAGGACATATTTTTTATAGAACAAAATATTTTCTTGAGAGTCTGATCCCGGCTCAGGGTGAACGCTGGCGGCGTGCCTAACACATGCAAGTCGTGCGGATATACTAAGGGGGCAACTCCTTAGTATGTCAGCGGCAAACGGGTGAGTAATACATGGGTAACTTGCCCCTAAGACGGGGATAATCCCGGGAAACCGGGACTAATACCCGATACACTCTTCAGGGTGAAACTCCCTTTAGAGTAAAGCTTCGCAAGGAGCGCTTAGGGAGAGGCCCATGGCCTATCAGGTAGTTGGTAGGGTAACGGCCTACCAAGCCTATGACGGGTAGCCGGGCTGAGAGGCTGACCGGCCACAGGGGCACTGAGACACGGGCTCCACTCCTACGGGAGGCAGCAGTGAGGAATCTTGGGCAATGGGCGAAAGCCTGACCCAGCGACGCCGCGTGGGGGATGAAGGTCTTCGGATTGTAAACCCCTTTTCTGGAGGAAGAAGTCCCGCAATTTGCGGGATTGACGGTACTCCAGGAATAAGCCACGGCCAACTACGTGCCAGCAGCCGCGGTAATACGTAGGTGGCGAGCGTTACCCGGAATTACTGGGTGTAAAACGTGGGTAGGTGGGTTAGTAAGTTCATTGTGAAATCCTGCGGCTCAACCGCAGGGCCGCAATGAAAACTGCTAATCTAGGGTAAAGTCGAGGTGAACGGAATTCCCGGTGTACCGGTGAAATGGGTAGATATCGGGAGGAACACCATTGGCGAAAGCGGTTCGCCAGACTTTTACCGACACTGAGCTACGAAAGCGTGGGGAGCAAACAGGATTAGATACCCTGGTAGTCCACGCTGTAAACCCTGCGTACTAGCTGCTCGATCCCGATATTATTCGGGAATGAGTGGCGAAGCTAACGCGTTAAGTACGCTACCTGGGTAGTACGGCCGCAAGGTTGAAACTCAAGGGAATTGACGGGGGGTCGCACAAGCGGTGGAGCATGTGGTTTAATTCGACGCAACGCGAAGAACCTTACCCGGGCTTGAACTGCCAGTAGTACGAATCCGAAAGGATGAGGACTCAAGGTTTTCCTTGAGAGCTGGCAGAGGTGCTGCATGGTTGTCGTCAGCTCGTGCCGTGAGGTGTATGGTTAAGTCCCACAACGAGCGCAACCCTTGCCCCATGTTGCCACCCCGCACTCAACTGAAAAAATTATTAGAGAGATAATCCATAAATTTTTCTCGTTAGTAGAAAGTTTAGGGTTATTTGACGAAAAAGTAGTTTTTTGAGTTGAGTGCGGGAGCACTCTTGGGGGACTGCCTGGGTTAACCAGGAGGAAGGTGAGGATGACGTCAAATCATCATGGCCTTTATGTCCGGGGCCACACACGTGCTACAATGGCCGCTACAGAGGGAAGCGAACCTGCAAGGGGGAGCAAATCCCATAAAAGCGGCCCCAGTTCAGATCGTGGTCTGCAACTCGACCACGTGAAGGCGGAATCGCTAGTAATCGCGGATCAGCAGGCCGCGGTGAATACGTTCTCGACCCTTGTACACACCGCCCGTCACGCCATGGAAGCTAGGGATTAACGAATCCCGCAATTTGCGGGAGAGTTAATGCCTGGTGACTGGGGCGAAGTCGTAACAAGGTAGGCGTACTGGAAGGTGCGCCTGGATCACCTCCTTTCTAAAAGAGATTTAGATTTCTTTTTTGTCCTAAGTTGCGAACTAAGTATGTAAAAAACTTCTCAGTTAGTTGTTGACTTCTTGCTTATATTGGTTCCTTTTCTTAATTTATTCTTTTTTTAGGTAAGAAGATAACACTAATTTGGTAATAACAAGTTTTGAAAAGAAATAAATATTTATCTTTGAAAAATTTTTTTGTTTCAGAACAACAAGAAAAGTTGCAGAAAATTGTCTGCTAAAATTAAATAAAGGGCCTCTAGCTCAGTTTGGTTAGAGCGCACCCCTGATAAGGGTGAGGTGGACCGTTCAAATCGGTCGAGGCCCAGTAGGTGGATGAGTAGATGGGTGAATGGGTTAATGAGTAGATGTGTAGATGGGTTGATGAGTAAGAGATGAGGATTAATTAACCTATTAACACATCCTCACATTCACACATCAACACATTTACACATCAATCCCGCAAATTGCTGGATCAACAGATCCACTCATAAACGGGGACGTAGTTCAGTTGGGAGAACATCCGGTTTGCACCCGGAAGGTCAGGGGTTCAAATCCCCTCGTCTCCAGTAAAATGTGGATGAGTGAATAGGTTGATGGGTGGATATGAATATGTGTGGATGGCTAAAACAAACACATTAACTCATTTACGCATTAACTCATACTGTTCTTTGACAACTTATTTGTTTGGTATTTATTTAATGCCTGGCCAAAGGTATAATGAAATGATATGGCTATCTTATTTATGGGTGTACAAAGGATGCCTTGGCAGAGGAGTGGATGAAGGCCGTGGTAATCTGCGATAAGCCCGGGGGAGGAGCAAACATCCTATGATCCCGGGATTGCCGAATGGGGGAACCTGTTCTGATGATGAATCAGAACATCTTTGGTAAGAAAAACTTGCCAGTGAGCACAGACCCGGGGAACTGAAACATCTTAGTACCCGGAGGAAAATAAATCAATTGAGATTCCCTTAGTAGCGGCGAGCGAACGGGGAATAGCCTAAACCGTGTGTATGTATAAGCGTGTGTGCATTGTACGCACGGGGTTGTGTCCCGCAAATTGCGGGATTGTAGGGACTGTCCGGAGGAAGGCACACCTTCCTCGGGAAGTTGCAAATCCTAGGAATAGTCGAAGTGGTTGGAATCTCACGCCATAGAAGGTGAAAGCCCTGTAGACAAAATTCTTAGGACTTCCTGGGACAGTTTCCTGAGTACCACGGGACACGTGAAATCCTGTGGGAATCTGGGGGGACCACCCTCCAAGGCTAAATACTAACCTCTGACCGATAGTGTACTAGTACCGTGAGGGAAAGGTGAAAAGAACCCCGGAAGGGGAGTGAAATAGAACCTGAAATTGTACACCTACAAGCTGTCCGAGCTCTGGGTGGTCCCGCAATTTGTGGGATCAGGGGTGAGGACGTGCCTGTTGAAGAATGATCCGGCGAGTTATTGCAACTACCGAGTTTAATCCTGATATGTGAGTATCAGGAGTAGGCGTAGGGAAACCGAGTCCGAATAGGGCGATAGGTAGTTGTAATAGACCCGAAACCAGTCGATCTACCCCTGAGCAGGGTGAATCCCGCAGAAATGCGGGAGAAGGCCCGAACCATTTGGTGTTGAAAAACCACTGGATGACTTGGGGGTAGGGGTGAAAGGCCAATCTAGGCTGGAGATAGCTGGTTCTCCCCGAAATAGCTTTAGGGCTAGCCTAGAAAGTTAACTACTGGAGGTAGAGCACTGGATGGTGTAGGGGTGGTAACCCCATTTCCGAATCCAACCAAACTCCGAATGCCAGTGGGTATCTTTCTGGAGTCAGTGGCAGGGGGACAAGCTCCTGTCGCAAGAGGGGAACAGCCCAGATCTTCAACTAAGGTTCCAAAGTCTAGGCTAAGTGGTAAAGGATGTGGAACCGCTTAGACACCCAGGATGTTGGCTTAGAAGCAGCCATCATTTAAAGAGTGCGTAACAGCTCACTGGAATAGCAGTTCTGCACCGAAAATTCCCGGAGCTTAAGCCTAGCACCGAAGTTAAGAGTGTGGCCTGGTTAGTCCAGGTCACGCGGTAGGGGAGCGTTCCCACTGCAGGGAAGTCGCATCGAAAGATGCGGTGGAGTGGTGGGAAGTGAGGATGTCGGAATAAGTAGCGATAAATCCGGTGAGAATCCGGATCGCCGTAAGTCTAAGGTTTCCTTGGGCAATGTTCGTCAGACCAGGGTTAGTCGGTCCTAAGCCATAGCCGAAAGGCGAAGGTGAAGGGAATCCGGTCAATATTCCGGAACCATTCTGTAAGGGTTAGTCACTACCTGTGTGCGCATCAGAGTAAAGCCAGCCTCGTGTTAACCTACGGGGTTTAATCCTGCAGTGATGTGGGAGAATACGAAGCTAGGTGTAGCAACCTAGTAGAAGTGACCGAATCTGGTGCCGAGAAAAGCACAGGTTAGGACTTTACAGGATGACCGTACCGCAAACCGACACAGGTGGACGGCCAGAATATGGTCAGGCGCGCGGGATAACCTCCGCTAAGGAACTCGGCACATTCGCCCCGTGTCTTCGGTGGAAGGGGTGTCCCGATGCTACGGCAACGTGGTTATCGGGATCGCAGTTAAGAGCCTCCTGCGACTGTTTAACAAAAACACAGGTCCCTGCTAAAAGCGTAAGCTGATGTATAGGGACTGACGCCTGCCCGGTGCCGGAAGGTTAAGGGGAGGAGTTAGCTCTGACTTTGTCAGAGCGAAGCTCCAAACCTAAGCCCCGGTGAACGGCGGCCGTAACTATAACGGTCCTAAGGTAGCGAAATTCCTTGTCGGGTAAGTTCCGACCTGCACGAATGGCGTAACGAAAGGAGGACTGTCTCAGCGGAGGACCCGGCGAAATTGAGGTGTCCGTGAAGACGCGGACTGCCCGCAGCGGGACGGAAAGACCCCGTGGAGCTTTACTGCATCCCGGTATTGACTTACGGGGTGGAATGCGTAGGATAGGTGGGAGCCTAAGAAGGACCAACTCCGGTTGGTCTGGAGGCGACGGTGAAATACCACCCTTTCTACTTTGTGGGCCTAATCCCACAATATGTGGGAGACAGTGCCAGGTGGGCAGTTTAACTGGGGCGGTTGCCTCCTAAAATGTAACGGAGGCGTCCAAAGGTACCCTCACCACGAATAGAAATCGTGGGTCGACTGTAAGGGGATAAGGGTGCTTGACTGCAAGACCGACGGGTCGAGCAGGTACGAAAGTAGGGCCTAGTGATCCGGTGGTAGGGAGTGGAACTGCCATCGCTCAACGGATAAAAGCTACCCCGGGGATAACAGGCTTATCGGGCCCGAGAGTCCACATCGACGGCCCGGTTTGGCACCTCGATGTCGGCTCATCCCATCCTGGGGCTGAAGCAGGTCCCAAGGGTCCGGCTGTTCGCCGGTTAAAGGGGTACGTGAGCTGGGTTCAGTACGTCGTGAGACAGTACGGTCCCTATCTGCTGTGGGTGTAGGAACCTTGAGGGGGTCTGACCCTAGTACGAGAGGACTGGGTCGGGAGCACCTCTGGTGTCCCTGCTATCTCGTTAGAGGTATTAGCAGGGTAGCTATGTGCTATGTGATAACCGCTGAAAGCATCTAAGCGGGAAGCACTCTCCAAAATTAGGGTTCCCGTCTCCGATGAATAATCGGAGCCTGAAGGCTACCCGTAGACTACGGGTTTCCCGTAAGGGACTCACATAAGGTAACTTATGTGAGGATAGGCTGGGTGTGTAAGCGCAGTAATGCGTTTAGCTAACCAGTACTAATCAGCCGTGTGAGATAGCCATATCATTTGATTATACCTTATCTGTAATTATACTACATAGGATATATTTTTCCTGGTGACAATACCGACGAGGAAACACCTGGTCTCATTCCGAACCCAGAAGTTAAGCTCGTCAGGGCCGATGGTACTAACTGCTAAGTCGCGGTTGGGAGAGTAGGTCGTTGCCAGGGTTAATTTTTTTAATGAAAAAATTTTTTATATACTACTATATAATATTATTATTTTATATTTCGTTACTTTTTTCTTCAGAAGGTTTATTTGATAAAAATTATAAATTCTTTGTTGGGTACAAATATAATGAATATGATGTTCTTTTACAGTCAATTGATAGAGAAGAAATTTTAGTTGATATAAACGGGAAAAGTTATAAGTATTTTGACAAAACATATAAAGAATTTTATACAAGACTGTTGTCAAACAAAGTTTTATTTAGTTTTGAATTTAAACCGTTTAACAAATTTTGGTATTTAATAAATTTACAATTTGTTCCTTCTCAAAATGTATATCTTGATGACACACAGAAACTTTGTTCAACAGAAACTGGATGGTGTGGCGGTGTTGGTATAAATTATTCGTTATTTCCACAGACGATAGTTTCTTATGGTATAAATATAGAATGTAAAATTTTCTTTGAAGATTATAAATTTAACTATTTTTTGTCTAACACTAATCAATATACAATTGATACTGAACTGTTGATTACTAACATATTAACAGCAATAAGTTTTTCAAAAATTTTTTATAAATTTATAGAGATGAATATTGGTTGTGAAGTTTTATATCGAGATTCTTCTTTGATAGATAAATCTAATTTATATATAATCTCAGGTAAAGAATATATTGTTCAAGTTTCTTTGTTAAATAGAATATATTTAACAAAAAATGAATCAATAAGTTTAAATGTTTTGAAATCATTAAATGATAATAATTTAACGTTTTCCTCTGGAATAATAATAGGATGGTAATTTATATGTATAAAATTGCAAAAAAACATAAAATAACTAAAACTGATAAACAAAATATAATTAAAAACATTAAACAAGAAGTTGAGAAATCTTCTGCTGTGATAGTTGTTAATTATCAAGGACTCACTGTTGCACAACTTTCAGAATTTAGACGAGGGTTAGCAAAGTATAATACAAAATTTAAAGTAGTGAGACAGAAACTTTTTGAACTTACAATTAAACAAACAGATTTAGAAGGTATTAAAAATTTTATACATAATGCAATAGGTGTTATTTATTGTTATAATGAAGATGATGTATTAAATGTTTTAAAATATATAATAGATTATTCTAAACAAAATGAAAAACTTAGAATTTTAGGCGGATTTTTGTATAATGAAATTTGTGATTTTGGAAAAATTAAAGAAATATCTTCGTTACCATCTAAACAAGAACTTATTGCAAAGTTATTACAACTATTAAATTCTCCAATAAACAGGTTGTATTTAACATTGAGAACTCCAATAAGTTCTTTAATAAATATATTGTCTATAAAATCTAAACAATAATAAGAATTTGAGTTTTTTAAATTTGAAAAATTTATTTTTAAAATAATAGGGGGATTAATTTATGAGCGAAAAATTATCTAATATAGTAGAAAGTATAAGCAATTTAACGGTATTAGAACTTTCTGAACTTGTCAAACAACTTGAGGAAAAATTTGGTGTTCAAGCACAACCTATGGGATTTATACCTCAAGTGGTAGCACAATCTGCTGCTGCACAACCCGCAGGTGAAGCTCAGGAACAAAAAACCGAGTTTAATGTTGTTTTAACAAATGCGGGAAATAATAAAATACAAGTAATTAAAGTTGTTCGAGAAATTACAGGGTTAGGATTAAAAGAAGCAAAAGATTTTGTTGAAAGTTTACCAAAACCAGTTAAAGAAAATGTTACAAAAGAACAAGCAGAAGAAATTAAGAAGAAATTAGAATCTGCAGGAGCATCAGTAGAAATAAAATAAAAAAGGTAAAAAATATATATGAAACAACAAAGAGAGTTTAAACAAGTTTCATTTGCAAAACATAAGTTTATTGAACAATACTTACCTGATTTTTTAGAAGTACAGAAAAACTCATATGCTGATTTTTTACAACAAAATATACCTTTAGAAAAAAAGAAGATGGTCGGTATTCACGGAGTGTTAACAAAAATTTTTGGTCTTGCTGGGACAAATGATATTTATATAAAACAATTACCTGATAATAGTGAAAATAAGGAAAGAGTTTTAAAAAAATTAGCTGATTTTGCACATAAAGGTGTCCGAGATATAGAACGTATGATTTTATATGAATTACCTATAAAAAAATATGTAGAAAATAAACAAGTAAAAGAAATAGTATCTGAGTTGGAAAAAATGGATACTAAAGTTTTAGTTGTTCCGTCAGGATTGTTTACTAAAGTAGGTGATACCACAGTTACCATACAATATAATGGATACACTTTAGTCCCTTCAAAGTATCCTCTATCTGACGATAAAGAAGCTAGGTTATATAATAATATATCAAATAGTTCTCAATATATTCAATTGCCTGTTAATTTTAATAGACAATCTTGTAAGTTTACCGGAAGGACATACGATGCAAGATTAGAAGTAAATTTCAGAGTAATCAGAGAAAAAGAAGGTGAAGAACCTAAAATAATTGATGATAACAATGTTTATCTCACCAATATTCCTCTTATGACAGAGAACGCTTCTTTTATTATTAATGGTGTTGAACGTGTTGTTATAACACAGATACATAAGCCGCATGGTGTGTTTTTTGTTGAAGATGAAGAAAACGAAATTTCAAGAGAAGGAAGAAGATTGTATGTAGCCAATATTTGTTCTTCAGATACACAACCTCCAAAAAATATTGTTTTTAAATTTGATTCTGACAATAATTTATATGTAATTTTTGATATTCCAGGATCTGTAGAAAATAAAAAAATTCCTGTTACTAAATACTTACATTCTTTAGGTATAACTTATGAAGAAATAAAAAAATACTTGTTTTATACTGAAAAAGTTTCTATTGAAGAGTTAAAAGAAGAACTTGGTAAAGAAGAAAATAAAGAAAAAGTAATGTTAGCAGAAGAAATTGTTGATGAACAAACAGGCGAAGTTTTATACGAAATTTTTACATTGTTAGACCAAAATGTTTTAGAGGATATATCTCAAAAGATAAAAAAAAGGAAATATATAGAAGTAGCAAGAAAAGAAAAAAATGTTGCTATGTTTAATACGGTTTCAACTACTATAGAACAAAAACGGCCACCAACAATAAAAGAAGATATCTTCTATGTTTATAAAATTATTTGTCCTAATATACCAATAAAAGAAAAAGATATAGAGGATTATGATACACTTAAAAAAATTGAAGCAGAAATTTATAAAAGAACTATATATAATTTTAGTATTGGTGAAATAGGAAGGTTTTTAACAAACAAAAAATTAAATGAAGTATATAAAGAATTAAAAGATTTTGATGAAGAAGCATATAAAGAATTAAATAGTGAAAAATCAACTGAATATCTTACAGAATTACAAATAATTGATATTTTAGCTACTATTAAGTATTTGATTTATTTAAACAACAACGAAAAGTTGCCCAGTGGTAAAAACCCTAAAATAGATGATATTGACCATTTAGGTGGACGACATATAAGACCTGTCGGAGAACAAATTGAAGAACAATTCCTACATACACTTGAAACAATTGCAAGATCTGCTAAAGAACAAATACAACAAGTTGTTTCTCATAGTAAAGGTATCTCTGCATTATTACCAAAAAATCTTATCAATAACATTACTTTAACAACAGCTATAAGTAGATTTTTTAAAACAAACGAACTTTCTCAACTACTTGATGAAACAAATTTGTTATCCGCTATAACTTCTAAACGTCGTCTTTCTGCATTAGGAATAGGAGGCCTTACAAGACGGTATGCTGGCTTTGAAGTAAGAGATATCCACCCAACTTCATATGGTAGAATTTGTCCTATAGAAACGCCTGAAGGACAAAATATCGGTCTTATAACATCATTAGCATTATTTGCTCGTGTCAACAAATACGGCTTGATTGAAACACCATATAGAAAAGTAGAAAATGGTAAAGTAACAGATGAAGTTGTATATATGGACGCTTCAGAAGAAGAAGATTATGTTATAACATCAACAGATGCTGTAGATGTATCAACAGGAAAGTTGAAAGAAGGGAAAGTTTTAGCAAGAACAAAAGGTGAGATTATTTATGTTGATTCAAAAAATGTGGATTATGTTGATATCTCACCACAACAACAATTATCAGTTTCTGCGTCTCTTATCCCGTTTATAGAGCATGATGACGCTAATCGTGCATTAATGGGTGCTAATATGCAACGTCAAGCAGTTCCTTTACTTGTTCCTGAAGCACCATTAGTTGCTACAGGGATAGAACCTAAAGCTGCAAAAGATTCTTACGGATGTATAATTGCAAAAAGAAAAGGTAAAGTTTTGTTCGTAGACGCTTCAGAAATTGTTATTCTTACTGACGATGGTGATTTAGATTTTTATTATTTACCTAAATTTCAAAGAACAAATCAGGATACAACTAAAAATTATATCCCTATTGTTGTTAGTGGTCAGGAAGTAAAAGAAGGAGAACCTATTGCTGGCGATTTGTGTACTGACAAAGGTCAGCTCGCATTGGGTAAAAATGTTCTTGTAGCATTTATGAGTTTTGAAGGGTATAATTATGAAGATGCTATTCTTATATCTGAGAGATTAGTTAAAGATGATGTTTTTACATCTTTAACTATAATGGAATTTGAAACAGATGCAAGAGAAACTAAGTTGGGTCCTGAAATTATTACACGAGATCTTGCTTCAGAACAAATTACTGAAGAAAAAATGAATAATTTAGATGAAGAAGGTATTATTAGAATAGGTACTGAAGTTAAACCTGGAGATATACTTGTAGGTAAAATTGTACCAAAAAGTGAACAAGCAACAACTGTTGAAGAAAAATTATTACAAGCAATTTTTGGTAAAAAATTGGAAAGTGGAAAAGTTGTTCCATTAGAAGTTCCGCCTGGGGTTAGAGGAAAAGTTATTTGGAGACAGGTTATAGTACGTACTGAAAAACTTCCTAAAAGTGAAGAAAAAGAAAAGTTAGAACTTTTAAAAGAACAATATATAAAAATAAAGAAATTTATAGAGGAAGAAAAAGAATATGTAATAGAACAAAAGAGTAAAGAATATAAAAAATTTGTAGAAAAATACTATTCTCAGCTTTGGGAAGAATATGAAAAAATTAAAGAGCAAACTAAGGAAAAAATTAGAAAACCTTCTTCTGAAGATTTACCTTTAACAGTTTTGCAATTAGTTCGAGTTTATATTGCTTCTTTTAGAAAAATTCAAGTAGGAGATAAACTTTCTGGAAGACATGGAAATAAAGGTGTGGTAGCAAAAATTTTCCCTGAAGAAGATATGCCTTACTTACCAGATGGTACTCCGGTAGATGTTGTATTATCTCCGTTAGGTGTCCCATCAAGAATGAATGTGGGACAGTTATTAGAAACAATGTTAGGATGGTCTGCGAAACAATTAAATGTTCAGTATATTACACCACCGTTTGATGGTGCTACTGAAGAAGATGTTAAAAAAGAAATACAAAAAGCAAAAGAATTTTTGAAGAAGAAAGGTGTTCCTGAAAAATATCTTCCAGATGATACTGGTAAGATAACTCTTTATGATGGTAGGACTGGTGAACCTTTTATGGAAAAATGTTTTGTGGGATATATGTATATTATGAAACTTATTCATATGGTGGAAGACAAAGTCCATGCGAGGTCCACTGGGCCATATTCTTTGGTTACAAAACAACCTTTAGGTGGGAGAGCACATTTTGGTGGTCAACGGCTTGGTGAAATGGAAGTATGGGCGTTGGAAGGATATGGTGCTGCATACACATTACAAAACTTTTTAACAATAAAAAGTGATGATGTTGAAGGTAGGAAAAAAATTTATGAATCTATAGTTAAAGGTGAACCTCTTACATACACAGGTGTTCCAGAATCGTTTAAAGTTTTGGTGAAAGAATTGCAAGCACTTGCTTTAAATATAGAATTTTTAACAAAGAAACATAAGTTAAAAGAGTATAAAGAAGAAATTAAAGTTAAGAAAAACAAATCTTCTGAGTAGTTAAATTTATTGATTCAAAATTATGAAAATATTGAGGTAAATAAAAAAATGAAGTTATCTTATAAAAAGAAACAGGAATTTGATTTACTTAATTTTGATGCAATAAAAATTTCGTTAGCATCACCAGAACAAATCAGAGAAATGTCATATGGTGAAGTTAAAAAAACAGAAACTTTAAATTATAAAACATTGAAACCTGAACGCGATGGGTTGTTTTGTGAAAAGATATTTGGTCCTATTAAAGATTATGAATGTTCATGTGGTAAGTATAAAAAGACAATGGCTGTTTCATCTCCTACAATGAAACATATAGAATGTAATCGTTGTGGAGTAGAAGTTACAACTTCTAAAGTTCGTAGAGAACGTATGGGACATATTGAACTTGTTGTCCCTGTAGCACATTTCTGGTATTTTGGTAAATCGCCATCTAAAATTGCTACATTTTTAGATATGAGCCAGTCAGATATAAAAGATATTGTATATGGATTGATATGGATCACTGTTAAAGATGTTGATGATATTAAAAATGTGGTTGCTAAATCTATTGAAGAAATGTTACAAGAAAAAATAGAATCTGAAATATTAGGTACAAAGTTGTCTAAAATACACATTGATGTATTATCTTATATTATGGAATTAAAAGAAAACAAGATACCTTTACCTAGAAAACTTGTTTTAGGTTATAAAGAAAAACATTTGTTAAAACTATTTTCTAATACAGTTGGATTAGTCAGAAAATTTTTACAAAACTTTAAAAAAGATAAAACTAAAAATTCATACTTATTAACAAAATTAGGTCTTAAAGATAATGAATTACAAATTATCGTTGATGATTTATTAGAATTAGTTGATTACATAGAAAATAAAGCAAATATTTATATAGCAAGAAAAATTGTAGAGCATATTATAGAAGATGAAAAATACACAGGTAATCTTGCTGATCCTAAAAATTATCTTAAAGAAAATGTTTCTGTATTAACAAATGCAGAAGCTTTGTATCGGTTGTTAAGAGATGAAGGGAAAGAAGAAAATTTAAGAAAAGAATTAGAAAACATTAAAGAAGAATTAAAAGAACTTTATAAACAAGAAAATATTTCCAGATCAACTCTATTGTTTGAAAAATATAAAGATATAAATGTTTATAAAGAAGATGCATATATAATATCAAAGATAAAAGCATTTTTAGGTTTCTCAACAAAACAGTCAACAGAATCAGAAGATTTGTATAAAGAAGTGGATGAACTGAAAAGGAATCTTATAGACCATATTATTGATAAAGGAATTACTTCAGAGATTTTAAATGAATTATCTGTATTGTTTAAAAAATATAGTATTAGTATTCAACCATCACCAGAGAGAAGTAAGCTAATAAACAGGTCTAAGTTGATAGAAAGTTTTATGTCCAAAAATATAAAACTGGAATGGATGATTTTAACTGTATTACCAGTTTTACCACCAGATTTAAGACCCTTAGTCGCAATTGAAGGTGGAAAGTTTGCAAGTAGTGACTTAAACGAGTTTTACAGAAGAATAATTCATAGGAATAATAGATTAAGAAAATTTTTTAGTAGCAGAACAAAAGAAGGACCTTCTGATAAAGAAGTAGGTGGTGTTCCCAAACCAGTACTTTTGAATGAGAAAAGATTGTTACAAGAAGCAGTTGACGCGTTGATAGAAAACAGTGCTAAAAAACATCCAGTTATGATGAATACACAGAAGCGTCCTTTAAAATCGTTAACTGATATTTTAAAAGGTAAACAAGGAAGATTCAGACAAAATTTGTTAGGCAAACGTATAGATTATTCAGGTAGGAGTAGTATAGCGGTAGGTCCTGAACTTAAACTTTACCAATGTGGTTTACCAAAAGAGATGGCTTATGAATTATTTAAACCTTATTTGATACACAAGTTAATGAAAAAGTTCAATGTCACACTTAAAAAAGCAAAGAATATGGTTGATAAAAAAATTCCTGAAATATGGGATTTACTTGAAGAAATAACTAGACATCATGTTGTTCTTCTAAATCGTGCTCCGACTTTACATACCCCTAGCATACAAGCGTTTGAACCAGTCCTTGTGGATGGGAAAGCAATTTTGATACATCCTATGGTATGTGCTCCATATAATGCAGATTTTGATGGTGACCAAATGGGAGTATATGTTCCGTTAACATTACAAGCATTAGCTGAAGCAAAGCTATTGATGACTTCGTACTTCAGTTTGTTTTCACCAGCTAATGGTAAGGTACTTATAGGACCAACACAGGATGTTGTCTTGGGTGTTTCATATCTTACCGCAGTTAAAGAAGGTGAGAAAGGAGAAGGAAAAATTTTTAGTTCTGTAGATGAAGCGGTCCATGCGTATCAACAAGGTGTAATCAACTTAAATGCAAAAATTAAAGTTGTTGGAATTACAGATTTAGAAATAAAATACGAAGGTGGAAAGTCGGATTATTCTGTAACAAAAGATCCTACTAAATGGCAAAGTTATACTACAGTAGGTAGGTTGATTTTCAATAGTATATTACCAAAAGAAATTTCTTTATTAAACGAATCGCTTTCAACTGAAGAAAGAGGGAAAAAGAATCGTATGTTTGATAAAAATGCACTTTTTGAACTTGTTAAAGAAATATATCAAAAATTAGGTGCGTATGAAACTGTTAAGTTTTTAGACAATCTTAAAAAACTTGGATATCATTATGCAACGGTCTCCGGTTTTACAATTTCTGTGGATGATATGATAATACCAAAAGGTAAATTGGAAAAAATAAAAGAAGCTCAACAAAGAATTAGAGAAGTTGAAGAACAAGCAAAAGAAGGTATAATTACTGAAAAAGAAAGATATAATTCTGTAATAGATATATGGTCCGAAACTATTGATAAAATTACTAAAGAAATGATTGATGAAATGGAAAAAGTCGGTAAAGAAAAATATAGGGAAGGTGTTCCGAGATTTAATTCTGTATATTTTATGGCACAATCCGGGGCTAGAGGAAATATGGATCAAGTAAGACAACTTTCAGCAATACGTGGGTTAATGTCAAGACCACAGAGAAAAATCATAGGTGAGATTGGCGAAATTATTGAAACACCAATACTATCAAACTTCCGTGAAGGGTTAAATGTGCTAGAATATTTTATTTCTGCTCATGGTGGTAGGAAAGGACTTTCTGATACTGCACTTAAAACATCAGAAGCTGGATATCTTACAAGAAGATTAGTGGATGTAGCTCATCATGTTGTCGTTACTGAAGAAGATTGTGGTACTATTAACAGGATAAAAGTTTCTGCATTGAAAGTAGGTGATACTGTTATAGAAAGCCTAGCTGAACGTATAGCAGGGAGAGTTGCTGCTGATGATATTACTTACGAAGTTATAGATGAAAAAACAAACCAAGTAGTTGTAAAAGTTGTTAAATCAGGACAAATTATTACTGAACAACAAGCAAAAGAAATTGAAAAGTCTGGATTGTATGAAAGTATAAGAATAAGATCAGTGCTTACTTGTGAAAGTAAAAGAGGTATATGTGCAAAATGCTATGGGATGGATTTGTCTACCGGCAAACTAGTAGAAATTGGTAAACCTGTGGGTATAATTGCAGCGCAATCTATTGGTGAACCAGGTACCCAACTTACTCTAAGGACATTCCATATAGGCGGTGCTGCTGCACGATTAGTTAAACAATCACAAATTAGAGCACCTTATAGTGGTAAAATTGAGTATTTTTCTGAAGCACAACAATCATCTGCTAAGTTTAAAACAATACAAAAGAAAGATGAAACTACAGGGAAAACATTTTGGGTTGTTCTTACTAGTGATGCTATATTAAGATTTGTTTACACTACACCTAAAGGAGAAAAGAAAAGAGAAGTTTGGCCATTAGAGTATGGAGCCAGAATTTATGTTAAAGATGGACAAGAAGTTAAAAAAGACGAACTTATTGCAGACTGGGATCTTTATTCTATACCTATCATTTCTGAGAAAAAAGGGAGAGTAAAATATCGTGATTTAAAAGAAAACAGAACATATGTTGTGGAACAAATCTCGTCTGGTAATTTAGAGAAGCGTGTGTTACCACATCGTGGTAAAGAAAACCCAAGATTAGATGTTGTCGATAAAGGAAAAGTTGTAGCTACTTATACATTACCCGCTGATACAGTAATACTTGTAGAAGATGAGCAAGAAATAAATGAAGGAGATATTATTGCAAAAATACCTAAAGGTGAAATAAAGACTAAAGACATAACAGGTGGATTGCCACGAGTTGAAGAACTTTTTGAAGCAAGACATCCTGAAAACTCCGCAATTTTAGCAGAAATAGATGGTATAGTAAAAGTTGAAACAAGAGAAAAAGAAGATAAAAAAACTGACTTAACAAAAACAAAAGAACAACAAAATATAGAAATTAGTTTAAAAATTGTCAATCCTAAAACTACTAAAGAAGTTAAAATTCCGTCAAACAGAATTCCATTGGTGTATGATGGGGATAAAGTTGAAGCAGGGGAACCATTGACCGATGGTATTATAGATCCGCATAAATATCTTGAGATACGAGGACCTCATCATTTACAAGAGTTTTTCTTAAATGAGATACAACAGGTTTACAGATTACAGGGGGTTAACATAAATGATAAACATATTGAAATAATAGTGAAACAAATGTTATCATTTGTTAGGATAACAGATCCAGGTTTACCACCAAAATCAAGAGCTAACAGAAAATTTTACGAATTTATTTATGGAGAAATAGTACCCAAGAAACTTTTTGAAGAAGAAGTGGAAAAAATTAATGAAGAAAAAAAGTTGTTAAAAAAAGAAGGTAAGAATAAAGAAGCAGATGAAATTTGTCCTCCTAAGGCTGAACCTGTATTGTTAGGTATATCTACTGTTTCTATTTGGTCTGAATCGTTTTTATCTGCTGCGTCATTCCAGGAAACATCTCGTGTGTTAACAGATGCAGCTGTAGAAGGTAAAGTTGATAACTTAATTGGTTTGAAAGAAAATGTTATAATTGGTAGATTAATACCATGCGGTACAGGATTTTATAGTAAAGAATCTTTATCTTTAATTAGAGAATCTAAAGAAGAACTTGTTTCCAATGTTATATAATATAAGGAGATATTATGCCAACAATAAATCAGCTAATAAAATTACCAAGGAAATCTGTTGAATATAAATCAAAATCGCCTGCGTTAAAAAGTTGTCCTCAAAGACGAGGTGTTTGTACACGAGTTTATATAATGACACCTAAGAAACCTAATTCTGCTTTAAGAAAAGTTGCAAAGGTTAAATTGACTTCTGGATATGAAGTCACTTGTTACATTCCGGGGATTGGACATAATCTTCAAGAACATTCAATAGTCTTAGTTCGTGGTGGTAGAGTAAAAGATTTGCCTGGTGTCAGATATCATATAATAAGAGGTGTGTTAGACGCAGCTGGTGTAGAAAACAGAAAGCAGGGAAGGTCAAAATACGGTGCCAAAAAACCAAAATAGATACGTTATTTATGCCCATGTCCTCCATAAATGGGGAGAATATTGAAAAAGTTACTTTTTTGTGATAGCGAGCCATTCTGTTCCGCTGTTGGCTGAATCAGGGATAGAATATCCCACTTTTTCAGTGGTTTCTAGTTTACGGGGTAGCTGCTGAGTTTCAACCAGAGCAGTAAGTTAAGGTAGCGAAATTATTAAGTAAAGTGTGAAAATATGCTGTAGCTTCAATGTGGTAAAAAGTGGTATGTAACACAATATCAAATATTATAAGGAGTTTTGTATGGCAAGAAGGCCAGTTAAAGTAAAAAGAGAAATTTTACCAGATATAAGATACAATAGTGTTTTGGTTGCAAGATTTATTAACAAAATTAATTATCGTGGTGAAAAAAATTTAGCAATAAAAATTGTATATGATGCTTTTAGTATTATAAAACAAAAATTAAATGAAGATCCACTTAAAGTATTCATTCAAGCGATAGAAAATGCAAGACCTTTAGTTGAATTAAGACCTAGAAGAATTGGCGGTGCTACATATCAAGTTCCAGTTGAAGTGCCACAATATCGTAGTGAAACTCTAGCGATGCGATGGATTATAGAATATGCGAGACAGAGAAAAGGAAAACCAATGAAAGAAAAACTTGCTGAAGAGATAATTGCTGCTTATAAAAAAGAAAATTCTGCTGTTATCAAAAGACGAGAAGATACTCATAAGATGGCAGAAGCGAACCGCGCGTTTGCACATTATAGATGGTAGTAAGATCGGTTTTGAGTTATTGATTCAGAGTTGAAAGTTAAAATAAAAATTGTATGGCAAGGCTTTCCGCCAGAGGGCGTACTGCCTCAGACATGTAGCCTTGCATAAAAGTGAAAAAGAGTAAAAGAAAATTATGACAAGAGAATATCCACCAGAAAAAATAAGAAATATAGGTTTAGTCGCACATATAGATGCTGGTAAGACAACGACTACTGAACGTATTCTCTATTATACTGGCAAAATCTACAAAATAGGTGAAGTTGACGAAGGAACAGCTACAATGGATTGGATGCCACAGGAAAAAGAACGTGGAATTACTATAACAGCAGCAACAACATATTGTGTTTGGAAAGATTATCAAATAAATATTATTGATACACCGGGACATGTTGATTTTACTATAGAAGTTGAACGAAGTTTAAGAGTTTTAGATGGATGTGTTGTTATTTTTGATGCAGCAAATGGTGTTGAACCACAATCAGAAACTGTATGGCATCAAGCAGACCATTATGAAGTTCCACGGCTTGTGTTTATTAACAAGATGGACAGATTAGGAGCAAATTTTGAAGATACTGTTCGTCAGATAAAGAAAAAATTGAATGCTTTACCTTTAGTTGTACAAATACCAATTGGTTCTCAAGAAAGTTTTAACGGAATTATAGATATTATAGAACAATGTGCATATATTTGGGAAGATCAAGAAGGTAAGATTTTTAATAAAACTTCAGTACCAGATACTTATATTGAATCTGTTAAATCATATAGAAAAACATTAATAGAAACAATTATAGATTTTAATGATTTTATAGCAGATAAATACTTAAAAAACGAAGAAATTACTAACCAGGAAATAAAATCTGTTATAAGAGAACTTACAATAAAAAATGTTGTTGTTCCTGTATTTTGTGGTTCTGCATATAAGAATCGTGGAATACAACTTTTGCTTGATGGTATCTGTGATTATTTACCTTCACCATTAGAATGTAAAGTTGAAGGATTAGATGTAGAAACATTACAAAAGAAAACTATTAAAAAATCTGATGATGAAATTTTATGTGGGTTAATTTTTAAAGTACAAATGGATAGATATTTTGGTAAACTATTATATACACGTATTTATTCAGGTAAAATAAAAGTTAATGATATGATTTATAATCCAAGAACTAAAGTTACAGAACGTGTTGGTCGTATTGTTCGTTTACATGCACAACAAAAAGAAGATATCAAAGAAGCATATTTTGGAGATATTGTTGGATTAATAGGATTAAAAAATTTTAGCAGTGGTGATACAATTTGTACTAAAAGATATCCTATATTAATAGAGAAAATTCATTCTCCTGAACCTGTAATCTGGGAAAAAATTGAACCTAAAACAAAAGCAGATGAAGAAAAATTTTCTTATGCATTGAACAACTTGCTTGAGGAAGATCCTACTTTAAGGCTTAGAGTAGATAACGAAACTGGAGAGACAATAATAGCAGGTATGGGAGAGTTACATCTTGATATTGTAGTTGATAGATTAAAACGTGAATACGGAGTTGAAACAAAAACATCAAAACCGCAAGTTGCATATAGAGAGTATTTAACAGAACATGCTATAGAGGAAGGGAAATATATAAAACAAACTGGTGGTAAAGGACAATATGGACATGTTGTAATAGAAGTTAATCCGTTAGAAAAAAATAGTGGAGTACGGTTTGTAAACAAAATTCGTGGTGGTGTTATACCTAAAGAGTTTATACCAGCAATTGAAGATGGTGTAAAAGAAGCATTAAGTTGTGGTCCAATAAGTGGTTATCCTGTAATAGATGTAGAAGTTTCTTTGATAGATGGTTCATATCATGAAGTAGATTCGTCAGAAATCGCATTTAAAATTGCTGCAGAACTTGCAATAAAAAATGTTTATAAAAAAGTTAAGGCATTGTTGTTAGAACCAATAATGAAAGTCGAAGTAGTAGTAGCAGATGAATACTTAGGTGAAGTGTTGTCAGATTTTAACTTCCGTAGAGGTAGAGTGATTAGTATGGAAGTTAAAGGTACAATATATCATATTCGTGCATATGTTCCATTAAGTAATATGTTTGGATACGCAACTTCATTACGTTCTTTAACACAAGGCAGAGCAAGCTATACAATGGAGTTTTCTCATTACGAAGAAGTTCCAAAAGAATTATTAGAAAAATTTGTAGGTGTAATGCAGCCAGTATAAAATTGCCGAGGTGGCTCAGACTGGTAGAGCACCTCCTTGGTAAGGAGGTGGTCGTGGGTTCAAATCCCATCCTCGGCTAAATATGAATAGATGTGTAGATGAGAAGATGTGTGTATATGTGATAAAAAATTAAAAAAATAAAAAAATCAAAAAAAAGGAGGTAAAAATAATCAATGAGTAAACCAAAATTTGAAAGGACAAAACCACATTTAAATGTAGGTACTATTGGACACATAGATCATGGGAAAACAATGTTAACTTCAGCGTTAACTCATGTGTTAGAAAAACATGGTAAAAGTAAAGCTATGGAATATGCTGAAATAGCAAAAGGTGGTGTTATCCGTGACGAAAGTAAAATTTTGACCGTATCAATTGCACATGTGGAATACGAAACTGAGAATAGACATTATGCTCATATTGACTGTCCAGGACATGCTGATTATATTAAGAATATGATAACAGGTGCAGCACAAATGGATGGTGCAATACTTGTAGTTTCTGCTCCTGATGGACCAATGCCTCAGACAAGAGAACATGTCCTTCTTGCAAGACAAGTAAATGTTCCAGCGATAGTTGTGTTTTTGAACAAAGTTGACCTCATGGACGATAAAGAATTGTTAGATTTAGTAGAATTAGAAGTAAGAGAATTACTAACTAAATATGAATTTGATGGTAATAAAGTTCCTGTAATAAGAGGTTCTGCATTAAAAGCATTGCAAGCAGCAGAAGGAAAAGAAGATGCAAAATGGTTAGATCCTATTTTTGAATTGTTAAAAGCACTAGACGAATATATCCCATTGCCTAAACGTGAAGTAGATAAACCATTTTTGATGAGTGTAGAAGATGTTTTTACAATAACAGGTCGTGGAACTGTTGCTACTGGTAGAGTAGAACGTGGAAGAATTAAAGTAGGTGATGCTTGTGAGTTAGTGGGAATACAAGAAACAAAGAAAAGTGTTATAACATCAATAGAAATGTTTAGAAAAGTGTTAGACGAAGCAGTTGCTGGCGACAATGTAGGAGTATTATTAAGAGGTATAGAGAAAAATGATGTAGAACGTGGTATGGTCATAGCTCAACCAGGTTCTATTACACCTCATAAAAAGTTTAAAGGGCAAGTTTATGTGTTGAAAAAAGAAGAGGGTGGTAGACATACACCATTTTTCAGTGGATATAGACCACAATTTTATTTTAGGACATGCGATGTGACAGGGACTGTGAAATTACCTCAAGGCGTAGAAATGGTTATGCCTGGTGACCACATAGAAATGGAAGTAGAACTTATTGCACCTATAGCATTAGAGCCACAACTCAGGTTTGCAATCCGTGAAGGTGGACATACAGTAGGTGCAGGTGTAGTGACATCTATAATTGAATAAAGTATTATATCTGGTAAGAAATAAATCCTGTTGTTAATATAATTTCTGGAGGAAAAAATGGTAGAACAACAATATCAGAAAATTAGAATAAAGTTGAAAAGTTATGATCATAGAGTATTAGATGAATCAGTTAAAAAAATTGTTGATACAGTGAAACACACTGGAGTTAACATTTCGGGTCCCGTGTTGTTACCAGTTCAAGTTAGATATTACACACTTCTGAGATCGCCACATGTTGATAAAAAATCGCGAGAACAGTTTGAAATAAGGATACATAAACGATTGATAGATATACTTGATCCAACCCCTGCTACTATCGAACAGCTAATGAATCTTCAACTTCCTTCAGGAATAGAAGTAGAAATAAAAATGGCGTGAAATTAGGTATTAGTTCATCCCGCCTGTCCCGCAGAAGGCGAGACAATTTGCGGGATTAGTTCTGAGTTATTAGTTTAAAAAAGAGGGGAAAAATGATAAACGCAATTTTAGGTAAAAAACTTGGTATGACACGTTTGTTTAATGAACACAATGAAGTTTGTCCTGTAACAGTAGTTTATACTGGCGGTTGCAAGATCGGACAAATAAAAATAAAACAGACAGATGGGTATACTGCTGTACAATTATGCTTCGGTGAAAAAAAAGTTAAAAATGTTACAAAACCGTTATTAGGACATTTTGCTAAGTTCAATATAAAAACACCACCACAAGTAATAAAAGAAGTAAGGTTAGATTCTGTTGACGGATTAAATTCTGGTGATGAAGTTGATATCTCAATTTTTTCTGAAAATGAACTTGTTGATGTACAAGGATATACAAAAGGTAAAGGATTTACTGGTGTTGTGAAACGTTGGGGTTTTGGTGGTGGTCCTCGTACTCATGGTCAATCAGATAGGTTAAGAGCACCGGGTTCTATTGGTTCTCAACGGCCACAACGTGTTCCCAAAGGACGAAAAATGGCTGGACGATTAGGTAACGAACTTGTTACAATAAAAAATTTACAAATTGTTAAAGTAGATAAAGAACAAAATCTTTTGTTTATTAAAGGTGCAATACCGGGGAATAAAAATTCTGTTGTTTTGATAAAAAAAACTGGTAAAGTTGTAAAACCAAAACAAGAATTATCAAGTGAAGAAAAAAAGAAGGGTAAGAAATAAAACAAAATGAATAAATTAAATGTTATAGATATAACAACAGGAAATAGTGTTGAAGAATTAGAATTGGATAATAAATGGGAAAAATATTTTAGTTACAAAAATCCAGAATTTGTGTTACACGAATATATTACTGCATATTTAGCAAACCAAAGGCAAGGAACTCATTCTACGAAAACTCGTGCTGAAGTGCGTGGTGGCGGTAGAAAACCATGGGCGCAAAAACATACGGGTCGTGCAAGACAGGGGTCTATAAGATCACCATTGTGGAGAAAAGGTGGAATTGTTTTTGGTCCAAAACCAAGAGATTATGAAATAAAATTTCCAAAGAAGAAAAAACTTCTAGTAAAATATCTATCTCTTGCTGATAAAATAAAAAATAACAACTTAATTGTTATTAGAGAATTAAAAGTTGAATCTCATAAAACAAAAAATTTTGCTATGTTACTTAAAAATCTTAACCTTGATTCTCAAAAAGTTTTGATTATAGATAAAAACATAGATGATAAAGTTAAACTTGCAGCACGAAATTTGCAAAATGTTGATTTGTGTAGAATAAACGATATAAATGCATACATTGTTCTTAAAAATAATAAACTACTAATTACAAAAGAGGCATTCTTATGTCTATAGATATTTATAAAATAATTAAAAGACCAATCATTACAGAAAAAACGACAAAGTTGAAACAACAACAAAATTCGTATATTTTTGAAGTTGACATAAACGCAACAAAATCTCAAGTTAAAGAAGCAATTGAAAAATTGTTTAATGTAGATGTTGAAGATGTAAGAACTATTATAATAAAAGGTAAATTACGTAGATATGGTAGATATGAAGGTTACAAGCCTGATTGGAAAAAAGCTATTGTTAAGATAAAACAAGGACAAAATATAAAACAAATTGATGAACTTTCAGCTTAAGGAGTTAAAATTATGCCAATAAAAACATTTAAGCCATATACACCTTCAAGAAGGTTTATTACAGTAGAAGATTATTCTGATATTACAAAAACAGAACCAGAAAAAAGTTTAATTGTTCCTTTGAAGAAAACAGGCGGTAGAAACAACAAAGGCGAACTTACCGTAAGACATATTGGTGGTGGGAACAAAAAATTTTATAGAATTATAGATTTTAAACGTGATAAATATGATGTCGAAGGCACTGTTGTATCTATAGAATATGATCCGAACAGGTCAGCACGGATTGCTTTAGTCCAATACACAGATGGTGAAAAACGATATATAATTGTTCCTTTAGGGTTACAAGTTGGAGATAAAATTTTAAGTAGTAAAAATGCTATAGAACCATCTACAGGTAATGCTATGCCGTTGAAATATATTCCAATAGGAAGTTTTGTACACAATATAGAGATTTTTCCTGGTAGTGGTGGTAAGTTATGTCGTGCTGCAGGTTCTTATGCTCAGCTTCTTGCTAAAGAAGGTGAATATGCACATTTAAAATTAAAATCTGGCGAAGTGCGTATGATAAAACTTGGTTGTATGGCTACAATAGGACAAGTAGGTAATATAGACCATATAAATGTTACTTTAGGTAATGCTGGCAGAAGTAGACATTTAGGTATTCGTCCTACGGTACGTGGTGTTAAAATGAACGCAGTGGACCATCCACATGGTGGTGGTCGGGGAAGGTCTAAAGGAGGCAATATACCTCAATCACCTACAGGTGTTCCAGCAAAAGGATATAAAACAAGAAGAAAAAGAAATGTTTGGGATAAATTTATAATACAAAGAAGAAAGTAAGTTAATAGTTCATAGTCAATAGTCAATAGTTATATGGAGAAAAAAATATGGCAAGAGTTCCTTATGTAGATCCTAAAGTTTATAAAAAAGTACAGAAAATTTTACAAAATAAAGAAAAAAAAGTTATTAAAACATGGGCAAGGGATTGCACTATTATTCCAGAATTTGTTGGATTTACTTTTTTAGTGCATAATGGTAAAAAATTTATTCCTGTATATGTTACAGAACAAATGGTAGGACATAAACTTGGTGAGTTTGCACCTACCAGAATTTTCCGTGGTCACGGTGAAGCACATACTAAGGAAGCAACTGAGTTAACATAAATGTGGACGTGTGGATGAGTAAATGTGTGAATGAGTTAATAAGTTGTGAGTTAATGAGTTATGAATATATGAGTGATTGGTGATTAGTTATGAGTTATAAAACTAAAACTATGAACTAATCCCGCAAATTGTCTCGCCTTCTGCGGGACAGTCGGGATTAAATATATAGGAGAAAAAAATTATGGAAGGTGTTTGTCATACGAGATATATAAGATATTCACCGAGAAAAATTGCACAAGTGTTAAAAATCATTCGTGGTAAAAATGTAGCAAATGTTTTTAATATATTGGATAATATAAACAAATCTTGTAGTTTAGAAATTAAAAAATCAATAAAAAGTGCATTAGCGAACGCAGGCGGGTTAAAAGAACCATATAAGTTTTATATAAAAGATTGTTATGTTACAAAAGGACCATATTTAAAACGTATAATGCCAAGAGCGTTTGGTAGAGCTGCTTTGTATACTCGTAAAATGGCACATTTAGTTATAGTTGTTAGCGACGAGAAAAAATAGTATAAAATCTGTAAAATTTTTATAAATTGTGTTTTTATTATACCAAAAGGAGATACTAAAAATGGGACAAAAAGTTCCACCGCAAGCTAATAGAATAGGATTTATAGAAAATTGGCATTCTCAATGGTATGTAGATTTTAAAACAACACCAGATTTTGTAGAACAAGATTATCATATTAGAAGTATTATTATTGATAAATTTAGACACGCGATTATACCTAAAATAATAATAGAACGTACTGGTTCACAACTGTTTGTTAATATAAATACTGTTAGACCTGGGATAATTATTGGTAAAGGTGGAGAAAGTATAAATGAACTTACAGAGTTTATAAAAACACTTACAGGTATTGAAAAAGTTTCAATTAAAGTTACAGAAGTTGCTCAACCATCTTTAGATGCTCAATGTGTTGCAGAATTTATTGCATTAGCGTTAGAAAAGAATATGAATTATCGTAGAGTGATAAAAAATGCAATTGCACGTTCGTTAGAAGCAGGAGCGTTAGGTGTGAAAGTTCGTGTAAGTGGAAGGTTAGCTGGTGTTGAGATAGCACGAAGTGAATGGTTCCGTGAAGGAAGAATCCCATCAAACACTTTCCGAGCTATGGTTTCATATGGTTTTTCAGAAGCTATTATAAAAAAAGGTAAAATAGGTGTTAAAGTATGGATTTTTATAAAAGAACTTTTGACGAAAGAAGAACAACGGAATGTGCTTAAAGGCGATCTTAGCTCAATTCTGGTTAATGAGAAAGAGAAAAGACAAGAAGTTCAAGCATAGATTTGAAATTTTATATTTTATAAGATTTTAGGAGAAATCAACTACTTAAATTAACCACTGAAAGCACGAAATTCACTGCTATGCCATGAGGTAGGTCACTGCTCGCGGCCCATCTTAGGCGGGCAGGCGGGTGCCTCTGGCGGAAAATTACAGAAAAATATAAAATTAACTGCGAATTTAGTATCTCAGTGGTATAAAATTTTATACTAGGAGAAAAAATTTATGTTAATGCCAAGTAGGGTAAAGTATAGGAAGCATCATCTGAAAAGGTTAAAAGGTATTTCTGAAGGTGCAAAAGAACTGCATTTTGGTGATTATGGATTAAAAACGCTTGAAAGTGGTTATATAACACAAAAACAAATTGAAGCGTGTAGGTTGACTATATCTAGGTTCTTACAACACGGAGGTAAGTTGTGGATTAGAGTTTTTCCAGATATTTCTGTTACTAAAAAACCTGCTGAAACAAGGATGGGTAAAGGTAAAGGGGATCCTTCTTATTGGATTGCAAGAATTAAAAAAGGACGTATATTGTTTGAACTTAGTGGTGTTTCACCAGATGTTGCAGTTGAAGCATTACTTCAAGCATCATATAAATTACCGTTTGAAACTAAAATAGTAGAAAGGCATATAGTATAAAACTTTATGAAAAAAAATCAGTTGCAAGAACTTAGAAATTTATCAAAAGATGAACTTCTAGTAAAACTTGAAGAAATGAGAAAAGAACTGTTTAATTTAAAACTTAAACATAATACTTTTAAAATCAAAAATCCGTTACAAATACGTACTTTACGACGTGACATCGCACGACTTTATACTATTTTAGGAGAAAAATTTGGTGTTAAAATTTAACTTGTCAAAAAGGAAGGAATATTTTTTATGACAATGATTGTCAAAACAGGTGTTGTTATCTCGGACAAAATGGATAAAACACGTGTAGTAAAAGTAGAACACTTAGTTAGTGTTAAAAAATATGGTAAAATTGTTAAAAGATATAAAAAATACTATGTTCATGATGAAAAAAATATGTCTAAAACAGGTGATGTTGTTGAAATAAAACTTACAAAGCCAATATCAAAATTAAAACGATGGGAAATTATAAATATAGTTAATAAAGAAGGATAGAGGTATGATACAAAAAAGGTCAATGTTAATAGTCGCAGATAACACAGGTGTTAAAAAAGTTATGTGTATACAATCTTTAGGTAAAAGAAAAGATTATGCTGAAGTAGGAGAGATTATCGTAGCTTCTGTGAAAGATGCAACACCTGATGCTGTGATAAAAAAAGGTGAAGTTGTGAAGGCTGTTATCGTGAGGACTGTTAAACAAATTTCACGGAAAGATGGAACATATTTACGATTTGATGAAAATGCGTGTGTAATAGTAGATAATAATAAAGAACCAAAAGGAACACGTGTGTTTGGCCCTGTAGCTAGAGAATTGCGAGAAAATAAATTTTTAAAAATTATATCTTTAGCACCAGAAGTGGTATAAAAAAATGAAAAAAATAAAGAAAAAAGATTTAGTGATAGTTATATCAGGTGATGATAAAGGTAAAAAAGGTGAAGTAATAAAAATTTTTCCTGAAGAAGATAAAGTTTTGGTTTCAAAAGTTAATATAGTAAAAAAACATATGAAGCCAACACAGAATAATCCGGGTGGAATAAGAGAAATTGAAAAACCAATTCATATTTCTAAAATAAAACTAATTTGTCCTAAATGTAACCAACCAACACGTGTCGGATTTACTTTTTTGTCAGATGGTGAAAAAGTAAGGTACTGTAAAAAATGTAAAGAAATGATTATATAGATATTTAAGAATAAGAATTAGAATAAAAAGAGAATATTATGAAAGAAACAAAATATATTCCAAGATTAAAAGAGTTGTATATAAAAAATGTAGTACCATTGTTAATGAAAAAGTTTAAGTATGAAAATGTTCATCAAGTGCCAAAAATTGAAAAAGTTATAGTGAATATGAGTGTTAACGAAGCGAAAGAAAACATTAAGGCTTTAGATATTGCTGCTGAAGAACTTGCTATGATAACCGGACAAAGACCTAAAATATGTAGAGCTAAAAAGTCTATATCTAATTTTAAGATTAAAAAAGGTATGCCAATAGGACTGAAAGTTACACTTCGTGGTGATAGAATGTATGAATTTATTGATAGGTTATTATATATAGCATTACCAAAAATACGAGATTTTCACGGAATTTCTCCAAATGCTTTTGATAATAAAGGAAATTATAATTTAGGTATCACAGAACAATATATTTTCCCAGAGGTTAATATAGAAAAATCAGAGCGAGTTCGTGGAATGAATATTACAATTGTGACTTCAGCTAAAACAGATAATGAAGCAAAAGAATTGCTTAGTTTAATTGGATTCCCTTTTAGGAAACAATAAAAGTGAGGTAAAAATATGGCAACAGACGCTGATTTAGCAAAAATGCGGAAAGTTCCAAAATATCCAATAAGGTATAGAAACAGATGTAGGATTTGTGGTAGACCTCGTGCATATATTCGCGATTTCGGATTATGCAGAATTTGTTTTCGTAATTTAGCACATAAAGGGATGTTGCCCGGAGTAAAAAAAGCAAGTTGGTAGTCATAATGAACGATTAGTTGTTAGTATCTCGTGAAATAGAATAGTAATTATTTGTTTTAAAAAAACTTATAACAAATTACTATTCACTAACAAAACAATTTAAATATGGAGGTAAATCATGAGTAGCGATGTTATTGCTGATATGTTAACAGCAATAAGAAATGCAACACTTTTGTACAAAGAAAAAATTGAGATACCATATTCTAATTTGAAATCAGAGATATCTCGTGTGTTAAAAGAAGAAGGTTTTATTTCAAATTATAAAAAAGTAGATGCTCCAAATAAAAGTTATTTAAGGATTTTTTTAAAATACGGTCCTAATAAAGAACAAGTAATTAGAGAAATAGTACGTGTTTCTAAACCCGGTAAAAGAACATATTGCAGTTACAAAAATTTAAAATCTGACAATTTTACAGTGTATATACTTTCTACACCTAAAGGTGTGATGTCAGATAAAGAAGCAAAAAAACTTAAAGTTGGTGGAGAAGTTATTTGTTATGTAAGATAAACGAGGTAAATTACTATGAGTAAAATAGCCAGAAAACCCATTCAACTACCTGCTAATGTAAAATTTTTGTATGATAAAAATACTGTAAAAGTTGAAGGTCCTAAAGGTCAGTTGCAACTAGAAATAAAAATGAAAAATTATGTTGAGATACAAAATGAAGGAAATCTTGTGTTTGTGAAAAGAAAAGAAGAAACAAAAGAAGGTAAAATGTATCAGGGACTTTATTACGCATTGATCAAAAATATGGTTCAAGGTGTTTCTGAGGGATATAAAAAAGTTTTAGAGATAGTTGGTGTTGGATATCAAGCAAGTTTACAAGGTTCTGATAAACTCGTTCTTAAATTAGGGTTTTCCCAACCTGTAGTTTTTCAAGTACCAAAAGGTATTTCTGTTACTATAGATCAAAAAGGCCAAGAAATTACTTTAAGTGGTATAGATAAATATCTTGTAGGTGAAACAGCAGCTAAAATAAGAGAGATAAAACCGCCTGAACCTTATAAAGGTACAGGGATTAAATATAAAGACGAACATATAATACGTAAGGCTGGAAAAGCAGCAATAGCAGGTGCAACTGGAGGAAAATAAATAGTTATGAATTTGAAAGAAAAAATAATGCCCAAAATAAGATTGCAAACACGTCAGTTAAGAATTTCTAAAAAAATTTATGGGACTAAAGATAAACCTCGTGTTTCCGTTTACAGAAGTTTAAAACATATCTATGCTCAAGCAATAGATGATGAATCATCAACTACACTAGCAGCATGTTCAACTTTGTGTAAAGACATAAGAAACAATCTTAAAGAAAAAAAGAAATCAGAACAATCATTTTTAGTAGGTATGCATTTAGCGGAAAAATTAAAATCTATAGGTATAAAAAAAGTGGTGTTTGATCGTAATGGAAGAAAATATATTGGTAGAATACAAAAATTAGCAGAAGGGTTGCGTAAAGGAGGAATTGAATTTTAAGTAGAGTGGGGTGTTTTATATGAACAAAGCATACAAATTTTCTTCCGAAGAAAAAATTGAATATGAAGAAAAACCATTTTCTACTGAAGAAATGGAAGAAACTGAAGAAGTTTCTACTACACATTTAGAGGAAGAACAATTTGAGAAATATGTTGTTTCTATACGACGAGTAGCAAAGGTGCTTAAAGGTGGGAAAAGATTATCATTTTCAGCAGCGGTTGTGGTTGGGAACAAAAATGGAGTAATAGGATATGCAGTAGGAAAAGCGAATGAGGTTCCTGCTGCAATAGATAAAGCTACAAGAAAAGCAATGAAAAATTTAGTTCAAGTAAAAATTGTTAATGGCACTATACCTCATCAAGTAATGGGAAGATGTGGGACTTCTAATGTATTATTAAAACCTGCAAAACAAGGTACTGGTGTTATCGCAGGACTAACTTTACGTGCAGTTATGGATGCAGCTGGTGTAAATAATGTTGTAACAAAAATTATTGGTTCAACGAATCCTATAAATGTAGTATACGCTGCGATTGATGCTATAAAACAAATTAGAACTTATGAAGAAGTTAATAGTTTAAGACAATAATAAATCTTAGATTAAAAGGTATTAAACTATGACAGATTTAATTTTATCAAAATTAAGACCTAAATTAGGAGCAAAACATAAAAAGAAAAGAATAGGTTGTGGCGAAGGTTCTGGTCATGGTGGTAGTGGTTCTACTCGTGGTATGAAAGGTCAAAGGTCACGTTCCGGAGAAGGGAAAAATCCTGGGTTTGAGGGTGGACAAATGCCATTGTTAAGAAGAATACCAAAATTTGGTTTTTCTAATAAAAAATTTAATGTTGAATACCAAACTGTTTGTATTGAAGATATAATATCAAAATTATCTAACGAAGAAGAAGTTAATATAGAAATTTTGAAGAAATTTAATCTTATAAATTCAATACATAAACCTGTAAAAGTTGTTTGTAGAAATAAAAAAGAGCAAGTAAAATTAGATAAAAAAATAAAACTTTGTGTGCATAAGTGTTCAAAATCAGTAATCGAATTATTGTCATCCTCTGGAGGAGAATATGTTCGAATCAATTCTTGATATATTTAAGGTAGAAGAACTTAAACGAAAAATACTATTTACTTTAGGAATACTTGCTGTGTTTAGATTAGGCGCAGCAATACCTGTTCCTGGTGTTAACCCCCAAGCGTTAAAAGCTTTGTTTGATGCAAATCGCGGTGGAATGTTAGGATTTCTAGATATTTTTTCTGGCGGTGCATTAAGTAGATTGTCAATTTTTGCTTTAGGTATTATGCCGTACATTAACGCATCAATTATAATGTCATTGTTACAAGGAGCGCATATGGTCCCATATTTAGACCAACTTTCACGAGAAGGTGAAACTGGTAGAAAAAAAATTTCGCAATTAACCAGATATGCAACATTACTTCTTGCTACAATACAAGCAGTGGGTTTAACTACTATGATTATGCGTATGCCAGTAAGAGGTGCTGCTGAGTTACCAGTAGTTTCTGATACTTCATTTAGGTTTATATTTATTACAGTTTTAACATTAGTTACCGGAACAATGTTTGTCATGTGGTTAGGAGAACAAATTACCGAACTTGGTATAGGTAATGGAATATCATTATTAATTTTTGCAGGTATTGTTGATAGATTACCTGCTTCTGTTAAAAACTTTTTTCAATTAATTTATGCAGAAGAAATGAATTTTATAGTAGCATTAATTTTAGTTGTAATAATTGCTGTTGTATTAGTTGGAGTGGTATGGTTAGAAACAGCACAAAGAAGAATCCCTGTTCAATACGCAAAACGTATTATTGGTAGAAGAATGTATGGTGGTATGTCAACTTTTTTACCATTAAGGGTTGATACAGCAGGTGTTATAGCAGTAATCTTTGCTGTATCTTTAATGACAGCACCACTTACTGTTCTACAATTTTTCCCAAACGCTTCCTGGGCACAAAAAATTTCATCATTTTGGACAAGAGGTGGTGTATTGTATGAAATTGTTTATGCTGGATTAATCATCTTTTTTTGTTATTTTTATAATTCTATAATTTTAAATCCTCAAGACCTTGCAGAAAATATGAAAAAATGGGGTGGGTTTATACCTGGTATACGTCCAGGTGAACCTACTGCTAAATATATACAATATGTGTTAGAACGGATAACTTTAGGTGGTGCTGCTGCTGTTGTAATAATTGCAGTTCTACCTGATTTTCTTCGTAGGTGGTTTAATGCACCATTTTATTTTGGTGGAACAACAATCCTTATAGCAATAGGTGTTGCGTTGGATACTGTAGGACAAATTGAATCGTATCTTGTTATGCGTAATTATGAAAGTTTAGCAAAAAATGTTAGAATTAAAGGAAGATGGTTCAATATACAGTAATGAAACAATATATTTTGAAGAAAAAGGTTGTGTTTTTAGGTCCGCCTGGTTCTGGAAAAGGAACACAAGCACAAATGTTGTCAAAAAACTTTTCAGTTCCTCATATTTCTACTGGTGATATTTTTAGAAAAATTATAAAAACAGGTAAACCTAAAAAGTTAGCAGATTCTATTAAAAAATATGTTCAGTCAGGTCTTTTGGTACCAGATGATATAGTTTTCAAAGCATTGTTCTCAGTAATAGGTAAGAAGAAATATTTTATTCTTGACGGGTATCCGAGAAATCTTAACCAGGCTAAACTCTTAGATAAAGCGTTAGGTAAAAATGGAATTGACAATGTTATTTATTTTAAAGTTTCAGATAAAGAAATAATAAAACGAATTACTTCACGAAGAATATGTCCAAAATGTGGTCGTGTATATAATATATATACTTTGAAACCTAAAAAAGATAATTTGTGTGATACATGTGGAATTAAACTTATTATTCGTGATGATGATAAAATTAACACTGTTAAAAAACGTTTAGAAGTGTATAAAAAAGATACACTACCACTGCTCGGTTATTATAGAAAAAAAAAGCTTTTGACAACTATTAACGTAGAAGATAAAGTTGAAAATGTATATAAAAAAATCTGTGATGTTTTGTTAGGTCAACACTAAAAAATTCGTGATAGAAACATTAAGTAATAAAGAAATAGAAATTATTAAAGAAGCAGCGTTGTTAGTAAGTAAAGTTTTATCTATTGCTAAAGAAAGTATAAAAATAGGTATTTCAACTTTAGATATAGAAGAAATTATCTTTGACAAAATAAAAGAGTTGGGTTGTGAACCTGCATTTAAAGGATATAGGGGATATCCTGCATGTAGTTGTATATCTATTGATGACGAACTTGTTCATGGAGTGCCTAAAAAAGAAAAAATTATTAAAAGAGGACAGTTGATATCAATAGATGTGGGAATAAAATATGAAGGATTCTATGCTGATGCAGCAACCACTGTGTGGATAAATAGTGATAAGTTTAGTGAGAAAAAAAAGAAAAAGATTTTAGATTTGTTAAATGTTAGTTATCAGTCAATAAACAAAGTTTTACCTATTATAAAAGCAGGTTGTAGAAATTCTGATATTGGATATTATATTCAACATTTTGTTGAATCAAAAAATATGAATGTTATTCGTGAATATGTTGGTCATACAATAGGGAGAAATCTTCACGAAAAACCTGATATACCAAACTTTGGTAAAAAAGATGAAGGTGTTCGTCTTGAAGCAAACATGGTTATTTGTATAGAACCTATGGTAAGTTTAGGTGGATGGCAAACGGTAGTTTCTGCTGAAGATGGCTGGACTGTAAAAATGAAGGATGGTTCATTATGTGCACATTTTGAACATATGATTTTAGTTAAAGAAAATTCTTGCGAAATTATTACAATAGATGATGTAGTTAAACCTTCTATATTAGAGTTATGAGAACAGCGTGGAATAATGTTAGTAGACATATCAGAAAAAGTTTATCTGACAAGATGTGTAGATAACGGATTTTTTTCATACAAAACATATAAAAAAGCACAATATATAGTGATTGTGTGATTATAGAATTTAGTTATCCAACAATTTATAGAATAATATCTTTTTATAATTCTGTAAATAATTCCGTGTAATCCGCGGTGTTAATTTTTTCCCGTGTACTTCGTGGTACAAAACTCCGTGTAATCCGCGGTATAAAATTCCGTGTAATCCGTGGTATATAATTCTGCATAATCTGTGGTACAAGATATATGAAACAAAAAGATGATAAAATTATAGCAGAAGGAACAGTTGTAGAAGTTTTGCCATCTACAATGTTTAGAGTTAAAATTGATGGAACAAACCATATTGTTTTAGCACATTTGTGTGGTAAGATGAGGTTAAATTTTATACAACTTGTTGTTGGCAATAGAGTAAAAATAGAGATGTCCTCTTATGATCTTACAAAAGCTAGAATACTATATAGAATTTCTGGGAAACAAAATTTTAAAAAATAAAATTATTTTTCAGAGTTTTTTGGAGAAAAAATAATGAAAGTTCGTAGTTCAGTTAAAAAAATTTGTAAAAAATGTAAAATTATAAAAAGAAAAAAAAACATAATTGTAATATGTTCTGATCCAAAACATAAGCAAAAACAAGGATGAAAATTAACAGAAAGTAGATAGGATAAGAAAATTCATTTTTACTTCATATTTTACACTGCCTACTTATTTTCAAGGAGGTTTATTTATGGCACGTATTGCAGGAGTTAATCTACCAAGTAATAAAAGAATAGATATAGCATTGAGTTATATATATGGTATAGGAAGAAGTTTAGCAAAAAAAATTCTTCAAGAAACAAGTATTAACGGTTCAATAAGAGCTAAAGATCTTACCGAAGAACAAATTGCTTTACTGAATAGATATATTGAGGAAAATCTTAAAGTTGAGGGTGACTTAAAAAGAGAAATACAACAAAATATTAAAAGGTTGATTGATATACAATCATATAGAGGATTGAGACATAGAAGAAATTTGCCTGTGCATGGACAAAGAACTAGAACTAATGCGAGAATACGGCGTGGTCCAAGAAAAACAGTGGGTTCTGTACGTGCGGAAACAAAGAAAAAACAATCTAGTCAAACAAGCTAAGAAAGGAATAATATATGAAAAAAGATAAACGATTAACAGAACATATTGGTAAAGTTTTTATAAAATCTACATTTAATAACACAATTGTTACTATAACTGATACAAAAGGTAATACAATATGTTGGAGTTCTGCAGGAAGCTGTGGATTCAAAGGAACAAAGAAAGGAACACCTTTTGCTGCACAAATTGCTGCTCAAACTGCTGCAAAACGTGCTGCTGAACTCGGGTTAAAATATGTAGCAGTTTATGTAAAATGTCCAGGTCCAGGTAGAGAAGTTGCAATACGTGCTTTACAAAACGCTGGACTTACTGTAACTGCTATATATGATATCACACCAATACCACATAATGGTTGTAGACCAAGGAAATTAAGAAGAGTATAATTTTAATTGTGAGGAGAAAAGTATATGGGTAACTATACAGGTGCAGTTTGTAAACTTTGTCGTAGAGAAAAACAAAAATTGTTACTAAAAGGAGAAAAATGTTTTTCACAGAAATGTCCTATTGAAAAAGGTAAAAAATATGCTCCCGGGCAACATGGTAAAAAACCTGTAAAACTTTCTGAATATAGTCGTAGGTTGCGTGAAAAACAAAAATTAAAACATATGGCTGGTATTAGGGAACGTCAACTTAAACGATATTTTGCACTTGCTAAAACTCAGAAAGGTTTAGTAGGTGAAAACTTGTTAAAATTAATAGAAAGACGACTTGATAATGTTGTATATCTTTTAGGATGGGCATCTTCAAGAAAGTTTGCTAGACAATTAGTATCTCATAGACATGTGATAGTTAATAATAAAAAAGTGAACGTTTCTTCATATTTAGTTAAGATAGGAGATAAAATTAAGTTAGATAATAGTTTAAAAGATAATGTTTATATATTAAAAAATTTAGAGAATGCTTCAAGAATACCTTCGTGGATAAAATACTATCCTGAAGAGTTTATGGCAGAAATTATTTCTTTACCATCTAGAGAAGAAAGTTCGTCTCCTGTAAATGAAACTTTAATAGTAGAATTTTATTCAAAATAAAAAAAGAGAGGTGGCGTTTTATGGAGAAATTACTTTTACCTCAGAAATTTGAAGAAATAACAGCGTCAGAAAATGATAAGTTTAATGAAGAACATTATGAAGTTTATGGTAAGTTTGCTATATATCCATTTGAACGTGGATTTGGGCATACAATAGGTAATTCTCTTAGAAGAATTCTTTTGTCTAGTATAGAAGGGGCAGCAATTACAAGTTGTAGAGTGAATAATGTTCAACATGAATTTAGTTCTTTAACTGGTGTGAAAGAAGATGTTATTTATATACTTATGAATTTGAAAAAAATTAGGTTTAAACTTTATTCTGACGGACCTGAAAAAATTACTCTTTCAGTAAAAGGATCAAATGATAAAAATGTTGTTGTAGCTGGAGATTTTAAATTACCACCTAATGTTGAAATTATAAACAAAAATGAATATATAGCGACTGTTGATGAACGAGGTATTTTAGAAATAGAAGCAGAGGTTAATAAAGGTCGAGGCTATGTTTTAAAAGAAAATAATCAGAAACCAGGTTATCCTGTAGGTACATTGTTTATTGATAGTATTTTCTCTCCTGTAATAAAAGTTAATTATGAAGTAGAACAAGTTCGTGTTGGAGAAAGAACAGATTATGATAAACTTATAATTGAAGTTTGGACTGATGGGACAATCACGCCAAGAGATAGTTTGATTTATTCAGCTAAAATACTAAAAGATAATCTTGATATATTTTTCAAAACTTCAGTATTTGAGATATTAGAACAAAAAGAAGTGAAAAAGACAGAAACGGAAGAACAAGAAAAAATACGTCTAGAGACACTTCTTTCACAACCAATAGAAGTATTAGGATTATCCAATAGACCAAGGAATTGTCTTAAAGATAATAAAATATTAACAATTAGAGATCTTGTAGCAAAAACTGTTGATGAACTTAAGTTATTACGTAATTTAGGAAATAAATCTATTGACGAAATTATACAAAAACTTAAAGAACATAATTTATCATTGGGGATGAAAATATGATAAAAAATATATCAAAAAGAAAACTTAATCGTCCATCATCTCATAGAATTGCTACACTTAAAAATCTTGCAGGTAATCTTATCCATTATGAAAGTATAAAAACGACGCAAGCAAAAGCAAAAGAGTTGCGCTGGTTTATTGAACATCTAATATCAAGAATAAAAAAGACAAAAGAAGTTTTTAATCAGTATAGAATAGCAAATAGGTTCTTGTTTTCTAAAAAACTTTCTGACAAATTACTAAAAGTTATTATTCCGAGGTATAAAGATATAAATTCTGGATATGTAGAAATAGCAAATTTGGGGTATCGTAAAGGTGATAATGCAAAGATATGTATTATAAAGTTTAAATAAATTTTTTTGTAGGATAAGGATATAAAAATGTTTAATTTCTTGTTTAAATTGTTTTCTAACGATATGGGTATGGATTTAGGTACTGCTACTGTTTTAGTTCATGTTAAAGGACAAGGGATTGTTTTATGCGAACCATCAGTTGTAGCTGTAGACAAAGAAACACAGGAAATTCTAGCAATAGGTGCTGAAGCTAAACGTATGTTAGGTAAAACACCAGCAAATATAGTAGCAGTCAGACCTTTAAGAAACGGTGTTATTGCAAATTTTGATATTACAGAAAAAATGATAAGATATTTTATTCAAAAAGTTCATAATAAAAAAACACTCCTACATCCAAGGATAGTTATCGGTGTACCATCAGGAATAACTGAAGTTGAACGACGTGCAGTTAGAGAATCTGCAGCCCAAGCAGGTGCTAGAGAAATTTATTTAATAGAAGAACCGATGGCTGCTGCAATAGGTGCTGGTATTGAGATACAACAACCTCGTGGTGCAATGATAGTAGACATTGGTGGTGGAACAACAGAAGTTGGAGTAATTTCTTTAGGTGGTATGGTAGTAACAAAATCTATTGATATTGCTGGTGATGAACTTGACGAAGCTATAATTCAATACTTCAAACGTAGGTATAATTTGTTTATTGGTGAAAATACAGCGGAAGAAATAAAAATTAGGATTGGTTCTGTGTTCCCATTAGAAGAAGAACTTTCAATGGAGGTTCGTGGAAGAGATCAGGTTACTGGTTTACCAAAAACAATTATTGTTACTTCTGAAGAAATTAGAGCTGCTTTAATGGAGCCAGTTTCTTCTATTATAGGGTTGATAAAAAACGCCCTCGAAGAAACACCTGCAGAACTTGCTGCAGACTTAGTTGCAACTGGTATAACATTAGCAGGTGGTGGTGCATTATTACGAGGTATAGATAAACTTATAAATAAAGAAACTGGACTGCCGGTAAGAATAGCAGATGATCCTGTAACATGTGTTGTTCGTGGAACTGGGAAATACCTTGAAGAACTTGATAATGTTAGAAAAAGAAAAATGTTTTAATGACAATAAAAGAATTTTTAACAAAAAACAAACCTACTATATTTTTTTTCTTCTCTATTTTGTTATCTATCTCCTTCTTATCAACACAAACAATAACAAAACATATTCGTTCTATAAGAATTTTTTTTATTTATTTTTTTTCTTCTTCTTACATACCGGTATACAAAATTGTTAATTACCCTTTTGATACTTTTAACAAATTTATTCAACTTTCATATATGTATGAAGAAAATATTAAATTAAAACAATTAGTTAAAAAACTATATTTTGAAAAGTTAAATTATTCTGCAATTTTTGAAAAACATCAAAATGAACAATTAGTAAACGAATTGTCAAAAAAATATAATTATAAATTACTTTCTGCTGAAGTTATATCACGCGATTGCAAAAACTGGTATAACGAATGTATAATATTAGTTGATACTCTGAATGTACTTAAAGAAGATATACCAGTAATTCTTTATGCTGAACCAGATAAATTTTATTTTGTTGGACGAATATGGAACATAGAAAAAAATATTGCAAAAGTTTTATTGATAACTAATCCGTTAAGTATGTTACCTGTAAGAATCAGAGATAAACCTATTTATGGTGTATTAATAGGTAATTCATCTGTAATATTGTCAATGGATTACATATTGTTAGAAGACGATGTTAGATTAGGTGATGTAGTTATAACAAGTGGTATAGGCAACATGCCTGAAGGGATAGAAATAGGTAAAGTAATTGATATAAGCATTTCATCTACAGGATTTAAAAAAGCAACTATTAAATTAAATTATAATATAAACACATTAAAAAATTTGATAATTTTTCTTCCTCCTCAACAATGAAAAAATTTTTTGTTAATTTAATGATTATATTTTTTATTCTTATACTTGATACTTTACTAAGTAAAATTTTTCCTTTTTATTTTAGACCAAATTTGTGGTTAGTATATATAGTTTTTGTATCATTGTTTTTAGGACACACTGATGCTGTAATCCTGGGTTTTTTTGCAGGTATTATCTATGATATATTACATCTTACATTATTTGGTGTTAACACATTATTATTGACTACAACAGGATATTTATTTGGTTGCTTAAACAGACGAGTTAATGAAAATTTATACAATGTACAAATATTATGTCTACTAATGAGTTTCATAATTTATTATGGTTTGTATTTTATAACATCGCTTTTGTTTGAATCTACCGGATACAATCTTATATATTTATTATCAATCATTCCTACCCTTGTAATCGGATTTTTAGAACTACAACTTTTGGTTCTATTATATAAAAAATACAATTTAGTATAATTTTATGGATTGGGAAAATACTTCATATTTTGTAAAAAAACAGTTTTTTAGTGTTTTTTATGTAATAAGATATATTTTAGTTTTACCATTGATATTTATTTACCTAATTCTTTTTTATTACCAAATTATCCGCGGGAATTATTATTATAATATTGCAGAAAAAAATAGGTTACGAATGTTTGTTATCAATGCACCACGCGGTCTTATTTATGATGCGAACAACGAAGTTTTAGCTGATAATAGGCCTTCAATAACTGTGTTTTACTATCCTGTACAACAATCGGCACCATCTGAAATTTATGATTTGTCATCTATTTTCCCTAATACTAAACAACAAATTTTTTCTGCTATAAAATATAACAAAATTGTGTCTTTAGGCAGTGATATTGATAGAGAAAAAGTTTTCCATTTGTTTAGTTTAAAACATAGAATCAACAACATTTTTGTTTCAACAGAGTTCAGAAGAAGATATCTATATAACGAATTGTTCTCGCATGTGATGGGATATGTAGGACAAATTACATATGATGAATATCAACAACTCAGAAAAAGTGGATATAACTATAATGATTTGATAGGTAAATCTGGAATTGAAAAAATGTATGAAAAATACTTAAAAGGTATAAATGGTGCGCTATTTGTAGAAGTTGATGCAAAAGGTAATTTAACAAAAATAATAAGGAATTTTCCACCACGGCCTGCAAATAATTTATATCTTACTATTGATAAAGATTTACAAAAAGTTGCGCAAGATGCATTAAAAAAAACTGGTAAAAACGGTGCTGTTGTTGGTATAGATCCAAGAGATGGTGCTGTTCGTGTTTTAGTTTCATATAAAGATTTTGATCCAAACATATTTTCTAAACATTTAGTTGAAGAACGAAAAAATTTGTTAACAGATACTAACCTTCCTATGTTTAATCGTGTTGCCCAGGGTGTTTATTCACCAGGTTCTACTTTTAAAATTTTAACTACAATAGCAGCTTTGAATGAAAAAGAAATTTCGCCAAAAACTGTATTTTTTTGTCCAGGCGAGTTCAAATTCGGAAATAAAACTTTTAAATGTTGGGAAAAAAAAGGACACGGATATGTTGATTTGTTAAATGCTATTAGATTATCTTGCAATGTGTATTTTATAAATCTTGGGTTAAAAGTAGGTATTGATAATATAGAGAAATATGCAAAAATGTTTGGTTTTGGACAACTAACAGGTATAGATTTACCTTTTGAAACTTCAGGTGTTGTCCCGTCAAGAAAATGGAAAAAAGAAAAAACTGGTATTGACTGGTACGATGGTGACACAATTTCTGTTAGTATTGGTCAAGGATATGTAGTAGTTACACCTTTACAACTTGCAATGTTTACACAAGCAGTGGCAAATCGTGGTGTTGTTTATACTCCATATATTGTATCAAAAATTGTTGATGTTAACGGTGATATTTTGTATTCACATACTCCTGTAAAAAAAGAAATACCTGGAATTGAGCCAACAATATGGGATTTTTTATATGATGCAATGGAATCTGTAGTAAAAAATGGAACTGGACATGCTGCGTATATACCATCTTTCCCTATTGCTGGGAAAACTGGAACTGCACAAAATCCTCACGGTGATGACCATGCATGGTTTATATGTTTTGGTCCTGTAAAAAAAGATACACCTGCAGAACTTGTTTTAGCAATAGTAGTAGAACATGGTGGTAAAGGTGGAGCTGTTGCTGCACCTATTGCAAAACAAATTTTTACTGAATATATAAATAAATCAAGAGGGAAAGAATTTTCTGCAGTTGAAGAATATAAAAAACAACAAGAGGTGGAATATGGCGACTGAACCTGTAGTAAAAATATCTGTTATTAAAGAAGAAAGTATAATTAAAAAAGTGTTAATTAGTTCAAATTGGAAATTAATATCTATTGTAATATTTTTAACTTTAGTTGGAATAATAATGATTTACTCTGCAACATTTTATACTGCTGGCAATACTTATGTAATAAAACAATTGTTTGCATTCCTGATAGGTATTTTTCTTATGTTTATTTTTAGTTTAATAAATTATCAGATGTTCCAGTCATACTATAGATATATATACTTAATTTGTATATTTTTGTTAATTTTAACACTTTTTGTTGGTAGTGTTTATAGAGGGACACGTGCATGGATAAATTTTAAATTTTTTTTGTTTCAACCATCAGAAGTTGTAAGAATACTCTATATTTTATTTTTATGTGGATATCTTGATAAAAATCTTACTCAAAATATTAAGTTATCAAAATTTTTTATTACATCATTCTCATTTCTTTTAATAGCATTACTGCTTTTACTACAACCAGATTTTTCTGCAATAGTAGCATATTTTCCTATAGTCGTTGTAAGTTTTTATCTCGGTGGAATAAACAAAAAATTGTTGTCATATTTACTTTTGTTCTTTTTTATGACAACTGTGTTGTTTCTAACTAAAATATATTTAAAAATTAATAAAGAAATTATCAAAAGTATAATAGCAAAGTTTATATATTTGTCTTTAGAAGGGTTTAATATCCAGTTCTTCATAATGTTATTATTAATTTTATTTTTAGTATGTTTTGTGTGGTGGTTATTAAAAAAATTGTTGTTCAGAGTTGAGCCAGTATATGTTTTGTTAACAATTTTTGTGCTTTGGTTAAGTTACAGTGGAGTAACTATAAGTCATAAATTTGTGAAATTGTATCAGCAAAAGAGGATTATTTCTTTTTTAGATCCGTATTTTGACCCTACAGGTGCAGGGTTCCAAGTTATACAAACAAAAATTGCAATAGGTAGTGGTAGATTTTTTGGTAAGGGATTATTTAAAAGCACTCAAGCAAAATTAGGATTTGTCCCAGAAAAACATACAGATTTTATATTTTCTTTAATTTGTGAAGAATTAGGTTTTATTGGTGCAACTGTTGTTATAACACTACTGTTTCTGTTTGTTATTGAAGGTATTAAAGTAGTTGTTTCTAGTAGAGATACTTACGGAGGATTACTTTCTGCTGCTATAACAAGCATGTTTACTTTTTATTTTGTTATAAACATAGGTATGTGTTTAGGTTTACTTCCTGTTGTAGGGTTGCCATTACCATTTGTTTCATATGGTGGGTCAAATTTAGTTGCTTCCTTTATTGCTGTTGGTATACTTAATTCTGTTTATATAAGAAGATATGTATATTAATTTATGAAACATAATATTGATAATATATTACAAAGAGTTAAAACACCAGGACAATATATTAATCACGAATACAATTCTGAAACATATTCAATTTCTGCAAAATGGAATAAAAAAGAAGTTGTAAAAATATGTCTTTGCTATCCAGACAAATATGTTGTTGGAATGTCAAATCTTGGTATTGAAATACTTTATAAATTATTAAATTCGTATGATGATGTTTTATGTGAACGTGTATTTGCAGTAGAAACTGATATGGAAAATATATTGCGAAATGAAAGTATTGAATTGTTCTCTTTAGAAACTAGACATAAGTTGAAAGAGTTTGACATAATTGGTTTTTCATTACAACATGAATTGTCTTATACAAACATTTTTACAATTTTATCTCTTGCAAAAATTTCGTTTAAAAGAACAGAAAGAAAGGATTTGTTTCCGTTAATTATAGCAGGAGGACCTTGTAGTAGTAACCCATATGTGTTGGAAGAATATATAGATTTTTTTGTTTTAGGTGAAGCAGAAGAAAGTTTAATAAGTATTGTCAAAATTATTAAACAATTTAAAGTTAAAAATATAAATAACAAAACTGAATTGTTGAATGAAATTAATAATTTTAATGAAGTGTATATTCCTGAAAATGAAGTAAAGAAAGTTTATCCAGCAGTTGTTGATATTAAAAAAAGTTTCTATCCTAAAAAACCAACTGTACCTATAATTAGGACAGCTCATAATAGATTAAATATAGAAGTTACTCGTGGTTGTGGATACAATTGTAATTTTTGTCAAGCAGGTGTAATTAACAAACCATTGAGGATCAGAGATAAAGAGTATTTGTTTGAACTAATAAAAGAAGGATTAGATAATACTGGATATGAAGAAGTTGCATTTAGTGGTTTTTGTGTAACTAATTATCCATATTTAACAGAACTTGTAAATTTTGTTCATAAAAATTATGATAATAAATTTGTATCCATATCTTTACCATCTTTACGGATAGAAGATATCACTGAAAAATTGGTAGAAGGTTTATCTTATCCAAGAAGGACTACCATTACTTTAGCGCCAGAAACTGCTACTGAACGTTTAAGAAATGTTTTAAATAAAAAAATATCTAATGAAGAAATTTTTAAAAAAATATCAATTTTGCATAAATTTGGATTTCATAAAATAAAATTTTATTTTATGATAGGATTACCAACTGAAACTAACGAAGATATAGAACAAATACCTAAATTAGTTAAAATTTTGGAAAAGTATTTCCCTAAGATAGATTTTAATGTAAGTGTGTCAATTTTTATTCCTAAACCACATACACCTTTTCAATTTTGTAAAATGGATAATTATGAAAATTTATATAATAAACTTGTATTTTTGACAAAAAATTTAAAAAGAGAGTTAAAAATAAGTTCTATAAAATCAAAAATATATTTTTCGTTTATTGAAGGAATGCTTTCACGAGGAGATAAATATGTTGGGAAATTAATAGAATCAGTATGGTTTTCTAGTGGAAGGTTTGATAATTGGGATGAGTATTTTAATCCTGAGTTATGGATAGAAAAAATTGTAGCAGAAAACATTGATTTAAAAAAATATATTTTTACAGAATACGATACAACATATAAGTTTGTATGGGATAATATCCAGTATTCTGTATCTAAGGAAAAACTTTATCAAAGATATATTAACTCAATAAACAACAATAATAATGAAATATCTAAATTATTATTTTTATCTACAAACAATGAAGATGTAATAGAAAATAAAAAAACAAATGTTTTTATTAGCCCAATTAGTTCTCCAAAAAAAGATTTTGTTGAAAATCCCCGTACTTTAAGATTAAGATTTTCTAGAAAAGGTGATGTTAAATATATTTCATATCTTGACCAGATAGAAATTATAAAAAGAAGTTTGATAATGTCAAACTTGCCACTTTGTTTCACACATGGGTTTAATCCACAGATAAAATTGTCATTTGCACCACCGATATCTGTAGGATATGAGAGTAATTCTGAATATGTTGATATAGAAATTGCTCGTTCTGTAAATATTTTAGATATAAAAGATAAAATTAATAAATTTTTACCTACGGGGTTTAGTTTATTATCAGCAAAACTTTTTTTCTCTCCATTGAATAAAATGGATGCTTTGAATAACATTATAAATTTAGCTGAATATATAGTTTTCTCTGAACAAGAGTTTGATAAAGATAAACTTGAAAAATTTTTTAAAACAAAAAGTATGTTTGTTGAGAAACAAAAATTTAATTCTTCAATAGTTAACAAAATTGATTTACACGAAGTTGTAAAAAATATAAAACTTATTGAAAAAAAAGTTATTAACTTGTATTTAAGAATAATACCAAATAAAACTTTAAAACCAGAAGTTGTAATAAACAAAATTTTTGACCTTGACAAAGAAAATTTTCAATTAGGTATCATAAGAGAAAATTTATTTATAGAAGATTCAAATGGTAATGTTTTAGAACTGATTTAATTTATACTTAAAACTAATTTATGGAGGTATACTATTATGGCACATGTTACAAATGGAAGAGATAGTAGACCAAAATATCTTGGTGTAAAAATTTACGAAGGTGAAATAGTTAAGCCGGGACAGATCATCGTTAAACAAAGAGGGACAAAGTTTGTTCCTGGGAAAAATGTTTTTATTAGCAAAGATTTTACTATACATTCAAAAATTTTAGGTAAAGTAAAATTTAAAAATTTAGATAAAAATAAAAAATATGTTGAAGTAATACCAACTGAGTAAAAACAATGTTTGTAGATAAAGTAAAAATTTTTGTAGAATCAGGTAAAGGTGGTAATGGATGTGTAAGTTTTCGTAGAGAAAAATTTGTTCCATTTGGTGGACCTGATGGTGGTAATGGTGGTAAAGGTGGAGATGTATATCTTGTTGCTGAACCTCAGATGAATACATTATACGATTTTTATCTTAGGCCACATTATAAAGCTGAAGATGGTCAACATGGTAAAGGTAAAAATATGAGTGGTAAAGATGGTGAGTCATTATATATAAAAGTACCTTGTGGGACTGTAGTTTATAAACTTGATGAAAACAATAATCTAATTTTTCTTGGTGATTTAAATGAACCTTACCAAACACTTTTAGTAGCAAAAGGTGGTAGAGGTGGCAGAGGAAATACTGAGTTTAAATCGTCAACTAACCAAGCACCAAGAGTTGCAGAACTTGGTCAACCATCAGAAAAAATTACATTAGTGCTAGAACTGAAACTTATAGCAGATGTTGGTATTGTAGGTTTACCTAATGCAGGGAAGTCAACTTTGTTATCAGTATTAACTTCTGCAAAACCTAAAATTGCTGATTATCCTTTTACTACGATATTGCCTAATTTAGGTGTGTGTGACTATTCTGGATTTAGATTTGTTTTAGCGGATATACCAGGACTTGTAGAAAATGCACATAAAGGTAAAGGATTAGGAACAGATTTTTTGCGACATATTGAAAGAACAAAAATTTTATTGCATTTATTAGATATTTCTGTTAATGACATAGAACAAATTTATAAAAATTATAATGTTATTATTAACGAATTAAAAAGTTATTCAAAAGATTTAGTAAAGAAACAAATGATTGTTGTACTGAATAAGGTAGATGTTTTGTTACAGGAAGAAACTGAGAAAATTGTTGATAATATCAAGAAAAAAATAAAAAATAAATATCCGGTTGTTGCAATATCTGCAATAAAAAAGCAATCTCTTGATATTTTACTTAAAAAAATTGTAAATTTATTAAATAAAGAAAAAGAACATTCTGTTGAACTAAAAATCAAGAATGAAGTACAGAAACAAAATGTTTTTCAATATCAGCCAGAATATGTTATATTACGCAAGGAAGACAGATTTGTTATAAAAGGTAAAAAAATTGAAGATTTGGTAAGTATGACAGATTTTTCTTCTGAAGAATCTGTACAAAGATTACAAAAAATACTTAAAAAAATTGGTATAGAGAAACTTTTAAGAAAGGAAGGTATAAAAAACGGAGATAGAATAGAAATTGCAGGTATAGAATTTAACTATTTTGAAGATTAGAAAGCCGGCGTAGCTCAGGGGTAGAGCAGGCGCCTTGTAAGCGTCAGGTCGGGGGTTCGAATCCCTTCGCCGGCTATTTTTTTTTATTATGAGAATGTTATTCCAATCTTTATTAGACCTGTTTACATTTTGTCTTATTATAATAGCAGTATGGCTTATAATAAAATATTCTGATTTTGCAGCTTATTTTTATATTTTGTTTGGTGTATGTTTACTTTTGTTTCATATTACTAAATTTTTATTTTTTGAGATATTAGTGTTATTTATTATCATATTTACAGGGTTTTTATGTATACATTTTTTGTCTTCATTAAATAAAGTAATCATTGTTGGAGAAATAATATTTTTTGGTTTATGGTATATATTATTAATAAACCTCAATGAAATGAAAGAAAAAAAAACAAGTCTTGCTATTTGAAAAAAAAGAAAATTTAGAGAAAAAAATTAGTGAGATAGAATATAATATTAATAATTTACAAACCGAAATGCAAAATAATCTTGTTAAAACACAGAATTATAAAATAATCGAAGAAGTAATAAACAAATTGTCTTCATTTACTACAACAGAACAAATAAAATTTTATTTGTCCGAAATATTTAGTAAGATGTTTCCTCGGTTTGTTACAAAGATATATATAAGCAATGATGATAAACAAATTGATTTTACTACTCAAAAACTGATATCATTTTCAGAGAAAAATATAGTATATGTTTCTGATTTAACTACTTACTTACCTTCTGTAGAACAATATAAAATTTCTGATGTTCATCAAACAAAGGAAATTCTTCTTAAAAATAATATAAATTCTTTTATTTGTTCCAAAATGTGGGATAGCAAACAAAAAGAAGTTATAGGATATTTAATTATTTATTCAAAACATAAAATAGAAGAAGAAAGTTTTAGATTGTTTCTTCTTTTATCTTCATATATTGAAATTACGATATCAAATGCTAAGTTATATGAGAATATAAAAGAACTTGCTATTACTGATTCACTAACCGGGTTATATGTTCAAAATTATTTTAAAGAATTATTAACAGAAAAACTTAAAATGTATAATTATTACAAAAAAACACTTGCAATGGCTATGTTTGATATAGACAATTTTAAACAAATAAATGATACTTATGGACATAATGTTGGCGACGAAGTCCTTGTAAAGTTTTCCAATATTCTCACCACAAGATTAAGAGAGACAGATGTGATATCAAGATATATTGGAGACGAATTTGCAGTAATTTTCCCTAATACAGACCTAAATAATGCAAAAAGTATCTGTGAAGAGATTCGTATTTTGGTTATGAAAGAAGTGATAGTTGTACCTAAAGTCTCAACGAGTATAGGAACGACTTCAACAAGAACAAAATTTTGTGTATCTTGTGGTGTGAGTTTGTATTCAGAAAAATTTAATTCTGTAGAAGAATTTATAGATTATGTGGACAAGTTGTTATACAAAGCTAAACAAAGTGGCAAAAATAAAGTTGTTTGGGAATAGTTTATGAATCCGATGTTAATAAATTTTATATTTATTGCTATCTTTCCGTTAGTTATTTATATAGCACTAAAGACACAAAAATTATCATTTTTATTAAAATATAGAGCTATATACTATTTTTTTTATTTGTTTATAACAATTAGTGTTTTATATATTGTAATTGAAAAAAATCTTTATTTTAATACCGTTTTCAACATTTATATTGTGGATAATAATATATGAACAACACATTGTTACAACAGAAAAAATAGATCTACAAATTTCTCAAATGATTAATTCATTAACAGAGAGAATAAAATTATTGGAACAAAATTATGATGAAGTTCGTTATGAATATGAAATTGGATATCAAGAACTTGTGAAGTACTCGAAGTTGTTCTCTCTTGTTGAAGAAATTAATAAAAATGTTGAACTTGATAAAATAGGGGATAAGTTTTGTTCAACAATAGTGGAGTATTTTGGCGCTGATAAAATAAATTATATAGGTATTATATTAACAAAAAAGAAAGATATAGTAGATATTATATCTTTTTCGTCACAAGATACAAATTTTATAAAAATTATTAAAGATATATGGATGGAAAAACAAAATTTTTCTGGTATTGAAGGTGTTTTATCAGAAAAAATACATTCTAATTTGTATACATATATCCTTGTTATAAAACATCAATTATCTTAAGAATTTCTGCCACAATTAAAGTTTTTTATTAACGAAACAAAAATAGGTTTTGTCCGCAGTATATTGTTTAAAGAAATAGAAGAACTTTCTCGTATTGATGGATTGACAGGGTTATATTTAAGGAGGTATTTTATAAATCGGTTAAATAACGAAATACTTCTTGCGACAAGGTATAACAGTTTATTTTCACTAATTATGATTGATATTGATTTTTTTAAAAAAGTAAATGATAGATATGGGCATATAGTAGGCGATTTTGTGTTAAAAGAACTAGCAAAGATTTTATTGGATCAAGTTAAGGAGCAAGGACTTTGTGCAAGATGGGACGGAGAAGAATTTCTGGTTTTTGTACCATATCAGACACCACAACAAGTTGTTCATTTAGCAGAAAAAATAAGAAGCGATGTTGAAAACCATGTTTTTCAACATCAAGATAACATTGTTAGAATAACAATAAGTTGTGGGATAAGTTTTTATCCTAAAGAAGGGGTAAATATTACTACTCTGGTTGAAAGAGCTGATAAAAAACTTTATGAAGCAAAACAATCTGATAGAAATAAAGTTGTTGCTTGAAAATATAATATTTAAAAATTTTTGTTTATGTATTATCTAAAAGTTGTCTTTTATGACGAAATATCTTTTATATAAAGAGTGTAAAACTTTCCAAAGAGATTTAAAATAATATGATTTTATAACCACAATTTATCTAAACAAAAAACAATGTTAGATGGTATATATGACTTTTATATTGCACATGGGTTGAAAAATATAATCCAAGTAATTGCATCTTTTGGAATTAGTAAATAGATAATGAAGTAGCTTCATATTCAGATAGAACCATTTTAGAGAAGTGTTTTTTTTGAAGAAAGATCATTGAACAATTTGTTACAATATTGTAGTAAAATATCTTATTTTGGCTATCCTGATAATTAAAGTTATTATATGATATAAAAATAAAGGTTAGCATATAAGATAAATATTGATGAAAATATCAGAATTTTAACATGAATATATACTACTATATAGATAATTTTTAAAATAGTTGAAATCTTTTTGATAATTTTGTATAATAAAATTTTACCAATGGGGGCCCGTAGCTCAGTTGGTAGAGCACCGGCCTTTTAAGCCGGGTGTCGAGAGTTCGAATCTCTCCGGGCTCAGTTTTTATTATACGCCTGTAGCTCAACTGGATAGAGCAACGGCCTTCTAAGCCGTGGGTTGTGGGTTCAACTCCCGCCAGGCGTGCGTCCATATGAAAACTTTTTAAACTTTTGCTACTATTGAAACTTTTTATTTAGTTGGTGGTTGTAGCTCAACCGGATAGAGCACCTGGCTGTGGCCCAGGTTGTTGCGGGTTCGACTCCCGTCAACCACCCCAAGAGTTTTGACGTTTTGCTACTTTGCTACTTTTGTTACTATTGTCACTTTTGAAACTATTTAATTTCCGGGCGGTTAGCTCAGCGGGAGAGCGCCCGGTTTACACCCGGAAGGCCAGAGGTTCAAATCCTCTACCGCCCAATTTTTGCACTTTTGCTACTTTTGACACTATTGAAACTATTAACTGAAGGGGACGTGGTGTAGCCTGGTTTAACACGCTGGCCTGTCAAGCCAGAGATCGCGAGTTCAAATCTCGTCGTCCCCGGTTTTTGCAATAATTTTTTGATGAGGATTTTTTTATGGCAGAAGTTATCTTAGAAAATGTCACTAAGAAGTATGGTGATGTTGTTGCAGTAAAAAGTATTAACCTTGAAATAAAAGATAAAGAGTTTTGTGTTCTTGTAGGACCATCAGGTTGTGGTAAGACAACTTCATTACGTATGATTGCTGGTCTTGAAGAAATTACTGATGGTAAAATATATATTGATGGTAAAGTTGTAAATAATTTACCACCAAAAGATAGAGATATAGCTATGGTGTTTCAAAATTATGCATTATATCCACATATGAAAGTTTATGACAATATGGCTTTTGGGTTAAAATTACGTAAATATCCAAAAGATGAAATAGACAGACGTGTCCGTGAAGCAGCAGAAATTTTAGGAATTTCACATCTGCTTAACAGATATCCAAAAGAACTTTCTGGTGGGCAGAGACAACGTGTAGCTGTAGGTCGTGCTATTGTTAGGAAACCAAAAGTATTTTTGTTTGATGAACCTTTATCAAATCTTGATGCAAAACTTAGAGTACAGATGCGTGCTGAACTTAAAAAATTGCATGAAAGGTTGCAATCTACAATCATATATGTAACTCATGACCAAGTTGAAGCTATGACTTTAGGAGATAAAATATGTGTTATGAAAGAAGGTGTGATACAACAAGTTGATGCTCCTATTAAATTATATGATGATCCAAAAAATAAATTTGTAGCTGGATTTATTGGTTCACCACCGATGAATTTTGTCCCTGTAGAAATACAAAAAGAAGATAACGAGTTTTATGTTAACGAAGGTAATTTTGTTTTAATATTACCTCAAAAGTTTTATAGCAAGATAGAAAATTATGTGAACAAAAAAATGATATTAGGCATAAGACCTGAACATATGTATGATATAATTTCCTTTTCAGGACAGATTCAAAAAGGATCTGTTATAAAACTTACTGTAGATTTTATTGAACTTCTCGGTTCAGAAATTTATCTACATTTAAATAGTGGGAAAAACAATTTTGTAGTAAAAGCAGAGCCACATACAAATGTTCGTCCGGGACAGTTAATAGAAATAGTTGTTAATCTTGACAAGATACATCTTTTTGATTTTGAGACAGAAGAAACAATTGTATAAAACTTATTTTGTCTCGTATATATAAACAATAATAAATAGTATACACAATAGTGTAATAATACAACCTATCTTGAAACTTATTGGATCATAATAGAACCATATTTTATTTTTCTCTCTCGGTAAATAAATACAGTTCATAAAAATATTACAATAATATATTTCTGTTTTTTTGTTATTAACTAAACATTTCCATCCAGGATAAAAATTTTGTGTTAATACTAAAAATCCCTCCTTAGAAAAATTTGTCTCTACATAGATTTTGTTATTTAAATAATAAAACTTATCTATTAATCTGTCAATTAAATGATTACTTTGATAATTTAAATTTTGTGTGTTTTTATGATGTAATATAACTGTATCAAAAAGTTCAAATTTTAATTCTTTCATCAGTTTTAATGCATTATCCAGATTTGTCTCTTCAATTTTTTTTGTAACAAAAAATGCTGGTGGTAAAACAAAAGGATTTTCATAAATTTTAAGTTCATTGTTTTTTATCAGTTTTAACAATTTAGTATTTTGGGGAATAATTGAAATTATATATTTAACATTTGATATAGATAAAAAAGGAACTGCTTCATCTAAAGAAGAACAACTATAAACAAAATCTAAAAATTTATAATAATTTTTAAGTTCTATATCTTGTCCTCGAAAGTTAAATAATAAAAACTCTAAGTTTTCATCACCAAACAATCTATCTCGGTATTTCAACATTGATTCATATAGTGTTTTCCCTTTAACTGATAGTGCTAAGTTTTGTGTTATTGGTGTTAAAGCAAAACGATATGGATATTTGTCTTCAAACTTTTTTTGCAATAAAAATTCTGGATTAGGAGTTGGTTGTTCTAGAATTGTTTTTGGTAATAAAATACTGATTTTAGTTGAATATGTATATAATTCAATAAAACAAACTATAGGGAAAATAATGATAAATAAATATCTATATTTCTTATATCTTTTAACAAATAAAAAAATGAATTCTGTCCCATAACTTGTTAATAAAGATAAAATAAAAACTAATATAAAAATTGAAGTTGATGGATAACGAAAAATTCTTATAAATGGTATAAACTTATATAATTGTTTAAACAAAATAAAATTTTCTCCTAACGAGTATAACAAAAATAATAATATAATAAATACATAAAAACTTTTTTCTTTATTTTCTTTTATATAAAAGAAACCTATAATGGATAAACAAATACCAATAAACCCAATATAAAATGTATACCACCAATAATTTGGTATAGACAAAACTTCTGTTGGAGCAAAATTTTTTATGTTAAACTGCCAACTAAATGGATATACAAAGTTTATTATATCTTTTAAATTTAGAGAACCTAAGACAGTATCTTTATAACTCATCCCAAATTTAGTAATATCTTTTATTCCTTTACCTGAACGTGTTGAATAATAAAAAAATTCTGTCGTAGGTAAAAACTGTATTGCAGAGATTAAGATAGAAAATAGTATGCTTAATAAACAACTTACAATAGGAATATACGATTTGTGTTTATATGAAAGATAAACAGAATATAATAGTAAATATACTATTGAATAAAACCAAATTTGAGCATGACCAGCTAAAAATTGCATCGTAATAATTATAGAAACAAAGACAATTTTTTTAAAATCAAATTTGTCTGTGATATAAGGGAACAAATAAATTATTAAAGGTAGCCATATCAATGTTGAAAAAACACTTAAAAATTCTGTCCTACTGACAATATATCCATTAAATGTCCAAATTATACTTCCACATAATGATGAAACAAAACTTAATTTTTTCTTTAACAAAATATACATAAAAAATGATGAAAGAAAAAAATGTAGGATTAAAAAAATTTTGTATGCAACTACAAAATCTTTTATAACAAAAAATACTACACTAAAAGGATAAAACACTTGTGATTGTAAATTTGCAATCAAAGGACTACCACAACGATTGTAAAAATTCCATAATGGAAGAAAATCTAAATATGTAGAATTTGAATAAAACAAATTTTTTAAATGATAATTAATAAACATTTTCCATGGTCTAAATTGTATCATAAGATCACGTTGGAAATATGTTAGGTCAGAAAATACAAGTTTGTTATAAAAAATAATAGTTAAACAAAATAAAATTATTGCAGATATAAAATAAAAACGTTTTTTCATAATTTAAGGCTATTAAACAACTTTAATGAATTTGTGTCCATAATTTTTTCTAAATCTTCTAAATCACTATTTCTAAATTTAGAAATTTTTTCTAAGATATACACTAAATTTAATGGCGTATTTATTTTTCCTCTGAACGGTTCCGGAGATAAATATGGTGAATCTGTTTCTATAACAATTTTATCTTCGGGTAATTTCAGAATTAATTCTTCATAATTTTTATTGTTTTTAAAAGTAACTATGCCAGTGAAACCTAAATACAAACCTAAGTCTAAAACACTTTTTGCAAAAATGTAATCACCACTAAAACAATGTATAACACCATGTTCTACGTTATTGTATTTTAAAATTTCAACAATTTTTTGGTTACTATTTCTAGAATGAATAATAAGAGGTAAAGAACATTTTTTTGCAAATTCAATATGTGATAAGAAACAATTTACTTGTTGTTCTGCTGATGAAAAATTATAATAAAAATCTAACCCTGTTTCACCTATTGCTACTAAACGTCCAGTAGGGTAAACTTTATTAAACAAAGATGTAAGTTTTTGTAAACTAAATTCTTTTGCATTATGTGGATGTATACCAATACTACAATATAAAAAATTATATTTTTTATAATAATTTAGAAAAAAATTAATTTCTTGTTCTGTTTCACAAATACATATAATACCAATAAAATTTAATTTGTTTATTTTTTCTAATAAAAAATCTATGTTGTTATCTAACAATTTATTATCAAATAAATGTGCGTGTGTGTCAAACATAGCAGTTAGTTAAAGATAATTTATTGATTTGATTAATATGTGTTTTTAATTTTTGTAATTCTTCAAACTTGTATATCGGTTGAATTATGCCAGGAATACCATTGAATAAAAAAATTGTGTTGTTATGTAGTAGAGGGTCAATTTCGTCTGAAATATCTTTAAACATTTTTGTATGTGGGACAATAGCTAGTTCACATAAACGTATTCTAATTTTATATTTTGAAATAAATTCAATATTTTTATAAATACTTTCAATAGTTTCTGTAGGTAAACCTAAAAGAAGATATACAGAAATTTGTTGTGGACTAAATCCAGCAGAAAAAAGGTTGTTTAATCCAAGTTCAAAATCTTCCAAAAACAATTTTTTGTCAACAATACTATGTACTTTATCTGAAACAGTTTCTAAACTTAATCTTAAATCACTAAATCCTAATTGAAACATTAATTTTGCTATTTCTTTCGTTATAAACTTAGGATTGATTCCGTTAGGTGTATAAAATTTTAATGGCAAGTTTAATTTTAATAGTTCGTAAAACAACTCTGTGGTTGTTCTTATGTTTACACTATCTAACAATTCGTCATCATAAAAAACAAAATTTTGGCAACTTGTTGTTTCATATAAAGTTCTTATTTCGTTAACAAACTGATTAATACTTTTTGTTATATATTTTGGATGTATTTTTTTTAATCCACAATAAGCACAGTTGTATCTACATCCGTAAGAAAATCGTGTTGTTACATAAAATACTTTTTTGTAATGAGAAAAATCTGGTTGAGGAAAGTTAGTAAAATTATCATATTGATCTTTATATGGTAAACATAAATAATCTAATAGTTCTGTAAAATCTGAAGAATAAAAAATTTTTGAAGTTTTATCAGAAAAATTTTGAGATGCATGTTTAGATGATAAAATCGGATATATACCACCAAGTAAAATTTTGGTCTTAGGTAAAACTTTTTTTGCAAGGTCTATTATTTCTTTTACTCCTAAATACCAATATGTTGTTGAACAAGTGATAATTAAATAATCAGCATCTTTATTAGATGAGAAAAAATTAAGGATATCTTTTTGTGAAATACCATAGCGTTTAAATTTTAATGGTATGTTTTTGATTATATCAGGTTTGTCAATAAAAATAAAAGGATATCTCCCTGTACCATTAGAGTTTGGTTTGATATATGTAAAAAAATTTCTGTCAAGACAATCAAGAAGAACAACTTCAGTATTATAAAATTTTAATATATTTGACAAATAAAGTAAACCTAATGGTTTCAACCATACATCGTATGCACTAAAATCATATATAGGAGGATTTACAAGTAATACTTTCACATATGAAATATACTAAAAAAATTATATTTGTTTCAACACTTTTTTTATCACAATAAATTTTAGATTGTTTAATCTCATAAAAATAGAGACGAACAACAATAATTTTTACTACAAGAAATTTCATCTGAAAAATAATTGATATTTTATCAAAAATTATATATATTTACAACATACCATATTTTATTCACAAAATTGATAGAAAAAAACTTTTTTATACACTGTGAAGAAAATATACAATAGTGAAAAATATAAAAAAAAGGTAGCAATGTTAATATCTGGCGGTGTTGATTCTTCAGTTGCTACATATTTGTTGTTACAGAAAGGATATAAAGTAATAGGTGTAACATTAAAACTTTGGTCTTGTGATTCTTTAACTGATATTCAGAAACAACTCTGTTGTTCACCTAAAGATATATACGATGCAAAAACAGTTTGTGCTCAGTTAGGTGTTCAACATTATGTTTTAGATTTTTCAAAAGAGTTTAATGATTATATTGTAGAAAATTTTTGTAAAAAATATATCTCTGGTTTTACACCGAATCCGTGTGTATGGTGTAACAACAAAATTAAGTTTGGTATTGTTTTTGACAAACTTAAGAATTTGTTTAATATAGATTTTCTTGCAACAGGTCATTATGCAAAAATTGTTGTTTCAGACGGGAAATATTTTATAAGCAAAGCAAAAGACGAAAATAAAGACCAGTCATATTTTCTATGTAATATACCTAAAGAAGTTTTACCATATATTTTATTTCCGTTAGGCGATTTAACTAAAGAAGAAGTTAGGGAAATTGCTGCTATATCAGATTTAAAAGTTGCAAATAAAAAAGAAAGTTTTGACATATGTTTTATCCCTGATGGAAATTATGGGAAATTTATTATTTCAAAAGGAATTAGTATTCAACAAAATGGTAAAATAGTAGATTATCATACAAAAAAATTTTTAGGATATCACAAAGGATATTTTTATTATACAATAGGACAACGAAAAAATCTTGGTATCAAAGGTGCAAAATCACGTATGTATGTTGTAAAGATAGAACCACAAACGAACACTGTTTATGTTTCTACAGAAAAAGATTTGTATTCAATAGAACTTTTAATACAAAACCCTATTTTATATGAAGATCTAACAAAATTAAACTTTTTAGAACTATTTTGTAAAATTAGGTATAGATTTTTGCCTGTTAGATGTAAAATAGAAAAAGTTGACAAAGATAAAATTAAACTTTTATTTGAACAAAAAGTGAAGGCGGTTACTAAAGGACAATATGCTGTTGTTTATGACAAAGGTGGTAGAATTGTTTTAAGTGGAGAAATAGTTGAATAATAAAATTTTTGATAAAAAGTTGATTTTATATGTTATAATTTTGTATAGTCAAAAACTATGAAACAAAAAGTTATTATTATACCAATTTTTATGTTGTCAGTTATACAAACTTTATTTTCACAGATAAATTTATCTAATTTTTACAAACCATATCAAACAACAATTTGTTGTCCAGTTAACACTTATGGTCTAGAACTACAAATGAATTATTCTATTTTAGAAGCTAGTACTGCTGAGTTACAAATACCTGTTGCTTTATATTGGGGTATGATTGAAAATTTTGAGATTGGCTTAGCAATTAGTGGTATAAGCAGAAGTTATAAAGATTCTGTTGATAAAGGTGTTTCGGATCTTTTATTCGCTACAAAATATAATTTTTTAAAAGAAGAAAGTAATAAAAGTATTGCAAAACCTACAATATCAGCAGAACTTGGTGTGAGTTTACCTTTAGGGGATTATAATAAAGGGTTTGGTACAGGAGGAGTAGGTATTATGATTATGTGGTTGCTTGAAAAAGAAATTGTGCTTAGGTCTCAACATTATTTTAATATTTTAATAAATCTGGGATATAAATATAATACAATAAATCCTGATAATTACAAATATGGAGAAAATTTATTTTATTCTTTTAGTAGTTGGTTTAATCTTAATGAAAGTTTTAAGTTTTATTTTGGTGTTAAAGGTGATAATAAAAAGAAAGACGAATATAATAATAAAGAAGTTGAAAATTCAGAAAAGTTTGAGTCATATATATATTGTGGTATAAACTATGATTTAGACGAGTATCGTAAATTTTTTACTGCTATTTTCTTAGGTATTACAGAAGATGCAAAAGATTTAATTTTTAATATAGGGATGATGTATTAAATCTATGACACAAAAAACTTTTGTTTTAGACACTAATGTTTTATTGCACGATCCAGAATCATTATTTGTTTTTGCTGACAACAAGGTAGTGATACCAATGACTGTAATAGAAGAACTTGATATGTTGAAACATCGTAATGATGAACTTGGCCGTAATTCAAGATTGGTATCAAGAAAAATTGATTTGTTGAGATCTAAAGGAAATATAATAGAAGGAGTAAAACTTGACAACGGTGGTGTGATAAAAATAGAACTTGATTGGGATAAAGAACTACCTAAACAGTTCATTGAAAATAAAACAGATCACAGGATTTTATCAGTAGCTTTGAAACTTAAAAAAGAGAAAGAAAAAGTTGTTTTTATAACAAAAGATATAAACCTTAGAATAAAAGCAGAAGCGCTAGGTCTTGTAACACAAGATTATGAACGTTCAAAAGTTAGTATTGAGTCAGTATACAGAGGTATAAAAGAGTTTGAAGTAAGGAAAGAAATTGTTGATAAAATTTTTTCTACAAATAAATTGTTAGTTGAAGAATTAATAAAAGAAGTTAATGTTAAAGAAGATGAATTGTTTTTTAATGAATTTTTAATATTAAAATTTAACAAATCAAATAGTGTGTTATGTAGGATAAAAAAAGGAGATTTAGGTAAAAAAGAAGTTGTTAAAGTATCATCTCATGATATATGTGTTTTTAATATAAAACCTTTAAATGTACAACAAAGATTTGCTATGGAACTTCTTTTAGATGATAAACTTAGTTTAGTAACATTGTTAGGTGTAGCAGGTGCAGGAAAAACACTTTTAGCATTATCCTGTGGGTTACATAAAGTTATTGAAGAAAAAATATATAGACGGCTGTTAATAAGCAGGCCTGTGGTACCAATGGGTCGTGATATTGGATATCTACCAGGGACAAAAGAAGAAAAACTTTCAAGTTGGATGGGTGCTATTTATGACAACTTAGATTTTTTAATTAGTAAGATGTATAAATATGATACTGAAAAATTGCAATCAACAATGCAATACTATTTTGAAACAGGGTTAATAGAAGTAGAAGCGTTAACATATTTACGTGGACGTAGTTTACCGAACCAGTTTTTTGTAATAGACGATGCTCAAAATCTTACACCTCATGAAATTAAAACTATTGTTTCGCGTGCTGGCGAAGGAAGTAAAATTGTTCTTACTGGAGATCCATATCAAATAGATAGTCCATATTTAGATGATTCATCAAACGGACTTGTTTATTTAATTGATAAGTTCAAAGGACAAGAAATTTTTGGGCATATAACTTTTACAAAAACAGAACGATCTCAACTTGCAGCACTTGCAGCTGAACTTTTATAGCTATTATGGATAAAAAAGAACAAAAATATATTGATTTACATGTTCACACAGTATATTCTGACGGGAATTTCACACCTAAAGAAATAATAAAGTATTGTAAAAAATTAAATATCGTAGCGGTTAGTATTACTGACCACGATTCAACTGACGGAGTTAGAGAAGCGATAGAAGAAGGTATTGAAGAAGGTATTGATGTTATTCCAGGAGTAGAACTTTCTGTAGAATGTGAAGAATCATGTGAAGGAGAAGTTCATATACTTGGATATTATATTGATATTGAAGATAAAATTTTACAACAAAAATTAGAATTTTTCCGAAAAGCAAGACAGCAACGCGCATATGAAATTATTGAAAAATTAAAAACGTTGAATATTCTTTTAGACAAAGAAGAAATTTTTAAAAATAAAAATTTAACACAAAGTATCGGAAGACTACATTTTGCAAAGTTGATGGTTGAGAAAAAAATTGTATCTTCTGTAAAAGAAGCTTTTGATTTATATTTAGGATACAACAAACCTGCATATGTTCCTAAAATAAAATTGAAGCCACAAGAAGCTATTTCAATGATAATTGAGTCAAAAGGCATTCCAGTCTTAGCACATCCTTATTTAAGTATTTATATAGATTCTAAAACTATAAAAAAATTTGTAGAATATGGAATTAAAGGTATTGAAGTCTACCATTCAAGACATCATAAAAATATAATTGAAGAACTAACAAATTTAGCAGAAAAGTATGAACTAATAATCACCGGCGGCAGTGACTGTCATGGGACTATAGATGGTAGTACACCTTTGCTTGGTAACATAAAAATTCCTTATTCTCTATTAGCGCCATTAAAAAAATATAAAGAAAAACTCGGAGATAATAAACAATTCTGTTTAACATAATAGTGTTTAAAAGTATTGATTTTTGTATTAAAATTTTGTAGCAAAATATAGCAAATAAAAAAATTATGAATAAATTTTCTGATAGAGCACAAAAAGTTATTTTAATTGCGCAAGAAGAAGCTAAACGTCTTAACCATGATTATGTTGGAACAGAACATTTGTTATTAGGATTAGTTTCTGTTGGTGAAGGTTTAGCTATACAAGTGTTACTTAATCTTGGAATTGATTTAAAGAAAATAAAATATGAAATAGAAAAAATTGTTCCGCCAGGTGATAATGTGATGGTGTTAGGAGAGATACCTTTCTCACCACGTGCTAAAAAAGTATTAGAATATGCTGTTGAAGAAGCAAATCTCATGGGGCATATATATGTTGGTACCGAACATATTCTTTTGGGATTGTTAAGAGAGAACGAAGGTATTGCAGCACGTGTATTGGAATACTTAGGTGTTACTTACGAAGATGTGCAAGAAGAAATTTTTTCATTGTTAGGCGATGCAGAAACACAAATACCATTTTTTAAACCTTCAAAAGCTGTAAAACATATACGAAAAACTCTAAAAACACCTACATTAGATGAGTTCAGCCGTGATCTTACACAATTAGCAAGAGAAGGGCAACTTGATCCTATAATAGGTCGAGAAGCAGAGGTTGAACGTGTGATACAAATTTTATCTCGTAGGACAAAAAATAATCCTGTATTAATAGGTGATCCTGGTGTTGGAAAAACAGCAATAGTAGAATGTTTAGCACAAAAAATTGCTTCAGGAGAAGTTCCTGAAATTTTGTATAGCAAACGAGTTGTATCTTTAGATCTAGGTGCAGTAATTGCTGGGACAAAATATCGTGGTGAGTTTGAACAACGAATGAAAAATATAATGGAAGAAATTCGTCGTAGTAAAAACAATATAATACTTTTTATTGACGAATTACATACAGTGATAGGTGCGGGAGCTGCGGAGGGCTCTGTTGATGCTTCTAATATGTTAAAACCAGCGTTAGCACGTGGTGAACTACAATGTATAGGTGCAACAACTATTGATGAGTATAGAAAATATATAGAAAAAGATCCAGCATTAGAGCGTAGATTCCAGCCTGTTTTAGTTGAACCACCAACTGTTGAACAAACAATAGAGATACTAAAAGGAATAAAAGAAAAATATGAAAATCATCATAAAGTTATATATTCTTTGGAAAGTTTGATTGCAGCAGCTGAACTTTCAGATAAGTATATAAATGACAGATTTTTACCAGACAAAGCAATAGATTTAATTGATGAGGCAGGTAGTAGATTAAGATTAAAAACTACGCAACTTCCTGAAGAAATTAAACTTAAGATGGAAGAATTACAAACTATAACTACTTTGAAAGAAGAAGCATCTAAACAACAAGATTTTGAACAAGCAGCAAAATATAGGTCTAAAGAAATGCTACTGAAAAAACAAATTGAAGAAATGAAGAAACAATGGAAACAAAATCGTGAAAAAGAAACACCTGTTGTTACAGCAGAAGATATAGCGTATATTGTTTCAAAATGGACTAATATACCTGTAACAAAAATTACAGAGCAAGAAAGTCAAAAATTGTTAAATATAGAAAACGAGTTACATAAAAGAATTATAGGTCAAGATGAAGCTGTCAAAGTTGTAGCTAATGCTATTCGTAGGTCAAGAACAGGTATAAAAGATCCTAAACGTCCGATAGGTAGTTTTTTATTTCTCGGACCAACTGGTGTTGGTAAAACAGAACTTGCAAAAGCGTTAGCAGAATTTTTGTTTGGTAATGAAGATGCAGTGGTAAGAATAGATATGTCAGAATACATGGAAAAATTTAATGTATCAAGGTTGATAGGAGCACCGCCGGGATATGTCGGCTATGAAGAAGGTGGAGTTTTAACTGAACATATAAGAAGAAGGCCATATTCTGTAGTTTTACTTGATGAAATTGAAAAAGCACATCCTGATGTGTTCAATTTGTTGCTACAAATCATGGATAATGGTGTATTAACTGATAGTTTAGGACATAAAGTTAGTTTTAAAAATGTTGTTCTTATTATGACATCTAATATCGGTGCAAAACTTATTTCGAAAGGTAAATCTATAGGGTTTGTTCAATCTGAAGATGAAGAAAACGAATATAAAAATATGAAATCATTACTTGTTGATGAACTTAGGAAAGTATTCAATCCAGAATTTTTAAATCGTATTGATGAAATTGTGGTGTTTAAACCGTTAACAAAAGAAGAAATGAATAAGATTTTAGATCTTATGTTAATAAAAATTAATGCGAAACTGCAAAAGAAAAATATAGAAGTTGTCTTTTCTAACGAAGTCAAACAATTTTTGTTAGAAAAAGGATTTGACCAATATTATGGAGCAAGACCACTTCTGCGTATTTTACAAAAATATGTAGAAGATGCTATTGCAGAAGAAATTTTGTTAAAACACAACCTTGCCACTACAGACAAGTTGTATAAAGTTTTATCATACATTGATCCTGTTAGCGAAAAAATTAGATTCGAATTATCTGGTTCGTATCCTGATATAAAAGAAGTGACTTGAAGAGGGTGCTTTCCATTAAAAAAGGATACTATGATCTTATTTATTTTTTTTCTTCTCATAACAAATTATTCGACTTTTTTTGTTGCTAAAAATTGGTATAATAATGTAATTTGTTGAACATGTTTAAGTTTAATAAATTTAACTGTTGTAGAACTTTGGGAAATGAAAAAAATAAAAATTATATTATTTTTAATAATTAGTATCGTGATTATAGAAGTAGTAGTAAATTTATATCTTTTTATTAACAAAGATAAAATAGCTAAACATTTTCTTACAGATTATAAAATCAGTCATTTGTTTTATATATTTCCTCACATGTTGTACTTACATAAAATTGAGATTTTATCTCCTGTAGTTAAACTAAGCAGTAACGGTTTATTCTTAAATTTTGAAATATCAGAAATAATTAAAAAAAATTTTGTAATAGAGAAATTATATTCTAAAAATATATTTTTAGAAATAATGCAAATAAAACACACAGATGTTTCTAAAGATGAAAAACATAAACTTCAAAAAGAAATAAATCAGTTCTTAACCAATCTTCCTTCAAAAATAAAAATTTATGAAGTTAAGGTTAAATACAAGAATAAAGTTGTAGCGATACGTAATGTTACAAGAAATGATAAAAAAAGAGATAAAATAAATATATTTTTTGAAACTGGTGAAGAAAAAGCTATCTCAAAATTTAATTTTTCTGCTGACCTTAATAAAGCTACTTGGTTGTTAAATGGAAAAATTTTTCTACAGGTTATGCCGGTAAAAAATTTTTATCATATAAATCTTCAAATTCATGGAATGTATGATTTTGAACAACTACAGAAGTATAATTTGGAATTAATAAACCAAAATGGAGAGAAAAAGATGAAAATTTATGGATCTTTTAAGTTGTTACCAATTGAATTTTATAGTAAAATAGAAAACAATATTATAAATGGTGAACTAAAAATTTATGAAAATAAAAAAGAGGATTATATAAGTTATAATGGAACTTTTAATTTTATGAAGCATGATATGTTAAGAACATACTTAACTGCAAAAATTGGTACTGATAAAGAGAATGAATTGCTGATAAATTTAAGCAACAACAATTTTATGTTTAATAGTCAAGTTATTAATAATAGTGGGAAATTTTTGGTTAAATACAAAAATAAATTTGTTAACGGAATAATAAAATATTACGATACTAATAATGTTCTTATATTAACCAGCAATCAAAAAAATGTACCATTTGATTTCCATATAGATTTTACTGAAAAAAATAATGTTGTTCTACAAGGTGTAGTTTTTGATTATAAGACAGAAACATTTATTACTTTAAATAAACAAAATTTTATAGTAAAAAGTAGTGCAAAATCTGAAAGTGGGAATATAAAGTTTGAATTTGATACTAACTACTCTACTGCAATTATATACACAAAATATGATAATTCAGTGTCAGGATCTTATATAGAGTTGAACAGTTTTATAAATTTATTTAAAAATATAATTTTTGATATTAAATCTAAAAATATGAAATTTGTTCAAAAAAAGTTCGATTTTATTGCTTACGGAGAAACATTAATTAAAAAAGATAGTATAAATTATAAAATAGATATTAAAAATTTATCTATTGATAAAACACAAGTTTTGAATAATGCACAAATTATTGGTGAATATAAAAATAATTTGTGTGATTTTATTGTTAAAGGGAAAGATGAGCCGTTCTATATTAAAGGAAATTATAATACAAAAAAACATTCATATATTGCAGAAGTAAATATAAAAAGAAAAAATTTTGTTATCGGTGGAATAAAAACCAATTTAGTTTCAACATTAAAGATTATAAAGGATGAAGAATCTTTAATATCAGGAGAGTGGGAATTAGAAAACATTTATTGGAATAAACAAAAAGTTATAGATAAAATTAACGGTAAAATAAAAAATGATAAAGACATTATTGTATTATCAGGTTTGGCAGTAAATAAAGGGGAAAAATATCCGTTTATAACAACAATACCATTGAAAACAAAAATAGTAAATATAAAAGTTCAAGATATTATTTCTTACAAATTTTTAGAAGATAAAATGACTGCTGAAGTTAATTTCGACCTAAATTCTATTATAAAAGAAAAAACTGAAAAGTATTTTACAGGAAAGTTATACAGTAGCAATAGTGAGATAATAATTTCTTCGTCTACATATATAAGAGATAAAAATATAATAACATTAGTTGGAAGAATAAAAAACTTGAATATAAAAAATAATAATTTTGTTGGAAATTTCTTTTGTTCAATTGTTGGATTACAAAAAAATATATTAGAGATAAACATTTTCTTTAAAAATTTTTGGATAAATAATTATTATGTTGAAAACTTTGAAACAAAATGTATTTACGATATTGCAAAAAAACAGATTGAATTTGTAAATAGTAAAAATTTAACAGGGAAAATTGCTTTTTTGGGAAATAGTGTTTTGTTTGATAATTTTAATTTTTTCTTATCTGAAAATAAAATATTGTTTTGTAATGGCAAAATAGGAAATAATGGAAATGTTTTAAAATTATATTTAACAAAATTTCCTATAGAAACTTTGATAAATATGTTCAAAATATCATTAGCAGATATTAAAGGTGAAGTAGATGCAAATATAGAAATAATGACAACAATGAATAACAAAATTTTGTCATACGAATTTAAATCAGATCTTGTTGCAAAAGATATCGAGATTTCAAAAATTAAAATTGAACAGATCAACGCAGAGATATTAAGTAGCAAGAACTATTTAACCATAAAGTATTTTGATGTTATATTTAAATCACAACAAAAAATATCGTCAAAAGGAAGTTATAATTTTGATACTAAAGAAATGGATTTTTTTGTTTCTTCCTACAGATGCGATTTGTCTATATTTAACAACATTTATGATGTAGTAAAGACAGCTGAAGGAAAATTATCTCTGAATGCTCACATTAAAGGTAAAAAAAATAAACCTCAAATATATGGATTTTTAACTATTTCAAACGGCAAGATAAGTTTTAGTAAATATGGGAAGTATCTAAAAAATATAAATTTAGAGTTAGTATTTAACAAAAATAAAATAGATATTAAAAAATGTATTGCTGAGTATGAACAAACAAAAATTTTAGCATATGGTAACTATGAGATAAATAATAAATACTTTATAAATGTAAAAACACAAAATGGTGATGGACTTTATGTTTCGATACCAGAATTGTCTTTACCAATAAACAGGTTTTTAGGTTTTGTAAAAACTGAACAAACTTTTATTTCTAACGGGAATTTGCAATTTGATATTATTATAAAAAAGGACAAAATTAATAGTTTACCGGTTATATTGGGGAATATTGTAATGAACAACACATATTTTACTTATCCTGGTAAAATTTCTGTTAAAAAAACAGGAATGTTTAACAAAATTTTCTATGACATTAACTTAATTGCAAATAATAATGTATGGTTCGAAAACGAATCATTATTAGCTAACATTGTAGGAAAGGTTAACTTCAAATATTCTAATGGTATGGATAAAAGTGACATAAATGGAGAAGTAGATGCAGTACATGGTAAAGTAAATTTTTTAAATACATATTTCAATATCAAATCGGGCAATTTAGGAATAATACATCGTGAGGTATACCTTGAAGTGTTAGCTGAAACAGATATTGTTACACAAGAAAGAGAAAGAATTAATGTTCAACTTGTAATACCTAGAAGTAAAATCGAAGATATAAAACCGAAATTGTATTCCACAACATATCCACAACTGAAGACCGAAGATATAACTGCATTGATTATTGGTGTCGGTAAAATACAGAAGTATGAAAACAAAGTCGAGATTTTGTCGTCAGAAAAAATAGATGTGTTGCCATTACTTAGAACACAGTTTATGAAACTTGTAGATACATCATTAACAACACCTTTTATTAGAAATATATTACAGAAATGGGGTATAGCTGACAATGTAGTGATTTCACAAGTAGAACCAGATTTTTTATCTCAAAATGTCGATACCAAACAGAATAACCAAGAAAATATGAGATTTGTTGATATATTTAAAAACACAAAATATGGAATTGAAAAATATATCACTCCGGATATGATAATAGGATACAGTATCTCTGTTGCTGAATTACAAAATAAACTTAGTCTCAGACATGAGTTTGAAGTTAGTTATAGATTAAAAAATAATATTTTTATTAAAGGTGTTTATGATTACGGATTAAAAGATTTTGCTACCGGAAGATATAGTTCTGATGTCAAAATTCAGTTAGAACCAAGGTTTAAACTTAAAAGCTGGGCTGAAGAAGAAGCAGAGTCAGAAAAAGAAAAATAAATAATGTATTATTGAAATAAAATTTTATGTTTTATAATATTTACTATGACAAATCATATAGAAAATAATAATAAAATGTATGACCCTAAAGAAAAACTTATTTTAATAGTTGATGACGAAGAAACAATTTTAGAGTTTTTACAATATTATTTGAAAGATCAGGGGTTTAAAGTGGATATAGCGTTTGATGGTCAACAAGCATTAGAAAAAAATTAAAAATAATAAGCCTGATTTGGTTATACTTGATGCAATGTTACCTAAAAAATCTGGATATGAAATTGTAAAACTTTTACAACATGAATATAAGGAATTGCCTGTGTTAGTTATTACTGGACATTTTCGTGATATTGAAACACAAATGATGTTTAAATTAGAACCAAATGTAAAAGAATTTTTGGTGAAACCTGTCCAACCAGATTTTTTGATCTCAAAAGTCCATAGTTTATTAAAAACTAAACCTAAAGAAATATCAATTGCTGAACAAAAAGTTGATGAATTTAAGAAAAAATATCAATAATGAAAAGTTTTTTTATAAGAAATTATAAGATAATAATTATAATTATTTGTTGTGTGATAATTGTGTACATATTTGTTTATTTAGATATTTTTTTTCGTGCACGAACTGCATATTTTGAGGCAGAAAAATATATGGATTGGTACTATAATCCACAAAAGAAAATAGAATATATTCAAAAACAAGTAGACGTAGAAAAACAAATATTAAACAGAATGTTATCAAAAAGGGAAATCTCGCAAGAAGAATATAAAATTAAATCAGAACTTATAGAGTTTAACAAAAAGAGACAAATTGAGGAAAGTTCGTTAAAATATGCATATATATGGTATAAGACAGTTATAGATTTGTTTTCTCCGCCGGAAACTAAATGGGTAAAACTTGCAAAACAAAAAATAGGTCAGGTCAGACAATTGTGGAAGACAGAACTCGAACAAAAAGGATACAAAATAGAAGATTATATGATAGAATAAAAAAACTATGTATATAAAAGTTTTAAAATCAAAATTACAAGGTTTAACAATAACAAGCAAAAATCTCTATTATACTGGTAGTATAAAATTAGACAAAAAATTTTTAGATCTAGCAAATATACAACCATATGAAATTGTCCAAATTGTGAACATTAACAATGGAGAACGATTTGAAACATATGTTATACCTGCAAAAAAAGGCTCAAAAATTGTTGCTTTACAAGGTGGTGCAGCTAGATTAGGTGAGATAGGTGATCTGCTTATAATTATGTCGTTTTGGTATAAAGAAGTTGAAGATAAAAATAAATTAAAACCTATTATAATTACATTTAGTAAAAATAATACAATCAACAAAATTATAAAATAAATTAACTTTCCTAAGTTAATTATGTAATAACTTACCAAAAAACTTTATTTGCATTATATGAAACATATATTATTAAAACATATATATACATCATGATTATTATTTTTAAAAAAGATAAGTTATTAGAACATAAAAAGTTAGAATAAGGTATTATCCATGATAAAACTATTGGTATATAACAAAATAATAAAATTTTTTTATGCTCTTCTATTGATACCTTTTTGTTATTCATTATTCCTTACTTTGATTTATATTATAAAAAATATTCAATTAAGTAACAAACTTGTTCAATACTTTCTTTTAGGGGCGGGAGGATATCTTTGTCTTCATTTTTTGTTCTATAAACCAATGATGTTATATGTTATAGGTCATGAGTTTATACATATGATAAGCACATACATTTGTGGCGGTAAAGTCAAAAAAGTAAAAATAGGTACTTCTTATGGTAGTGTAAATGTTAACAAAGTTAACACTTTTATAGCTTTATCGCCGTATTTTGTGCCTTTATATACTATTATTGTCACTCTTTTATGGGCTATATTAAAATATATTATTAAAATAAATTTGTCAATTGAGATTTTGTCATTTTTTATTGGATTTACTATAATGTTTCATTTATTGCTCACAATATATGCAATATATATTGGTCAGCAGGATTTTAAAATTTCTGGTTGGTTGTTCTCAATAATAATAATTTTTATTATTAATTGTTTAATACTAATTTTTTTGTTTATACTTTTGTTTTTACCTAAGATACAAATTTCTCAAATAAAAGATTTTTTTTTGTTGAATACAAAGAATGCTTATATTATTTGTTACCAAAAAGTTATAAAATTCATAAACTATACAAAAATATTTTTTGGCAAAACATGAAATGAAAACAAAAATTTTTAATAACAATAGTGTTCAACAAGAAATAAAAAGAAAAAGTTTACATTTTTTGACTATATTATATCCTTTGTTGTATAACATAGTTTCTTATAATACTGCTGTGATAGTTTCAGCTTCTTTAGTTATAATAGATTTAACATTAGAAACGATTAGATTATTATATCCTTCTGTTAATAGATTTTTGTTAAAATTATTTGAAGGAACACATAGAGAAAAAGAAAAAGAAAATGTATCAACTTTAATCTGGACATTATCAGGCGCGTTTCTCACCATATTTTTATTTCCAGAAAATAAAAGTATAGTAACACTAAGTTTGTTATATCTCACATTAGGAGATAGTGTAGCAGCATTAATTGGTATAAAATTCGGTAAAATAAAGTTAGGGTCAAGAGGAAAAAGTTTGGAGGGTTCATTAGCATTTTTTGCAGTAGCGTTTTTATGCAGTATATTTTTTGTAAAGATAGAATATGCTTTTATCACAGCATTTCTCGGTGCAGCAATAGAGTTTTTGCCATTACCGGTAGATGACAATTTTATTCTACCAATTTTTACTGCAGGATTGATATCTATTTTAATATAATTATGAATTGTATAGAAATAAAAAATGTTTATAAAAATTTTGATAATAAAGAAGTATTAAAAGACATATGTTTTAATATTTTAACTGGCGAGATTTTTGTTTTATTAGGACCTAATGGTGCAGGTAAGACAACTACTGTGAAAATTATATCAGGTGTGTTAGAGCCAGATCAAGGTGAGGTTTATATATTTAACAAAAAAATGTCTGTATCATCTATAGAACTTAAACAAATAATAGGTTATTTACCTGATGAGCCATATATTTATAACAAACTTACAGGTGAAGAATTTATAGAGTTTATAATGGGAGTTTATAAAAAATCTGTGGATATTAAAAAATACGAATTTTTTCTTGAACAGTTTGACTTAAAAGATGTTGTAAAAAAACCAATAGAAATATATTCAAAAGGAATGAAACAAAAGTTGCTGCTAATAAATATCTTTCTTCGTGAACCGGAAATATATATTTTTGACGAACCAATGATAGGTCTTGATCCAAAAAGTATAAGTTTTTTTAAACAATATATAAAAAAATTATCAAATGAAGGAAAAACAATAATTTTATCTACACATATTTTAGATCTCGCTGAGCAATTAGCAAATAAAATCGCTATAATAAATAATGGTAAAATTTTACTTTGTGAAACACAAACTGAACTTAAAAACAAATTTAAGAATCAAACATTAGAAGAAATTTTTCTTTTTGTTATAAATAAATAATAATGAAAGATATATTATCGTTATTAAAACTTCAAAAGACACTTTTAATAAATTCTGTAAGGTTTGTATCAAAAACTGAAAAAATAAGAAATTTATTTATAAGTTTTATTGCTATAATTTTTTTCATATCAGTATATATCATTTCATACCAAGTTATATTTTACATTTCTACATTGCCAGTTATAGGTAGTTTGTTTACAATAAGAATTTTAGGTATAGCATTTTTGTCTAGTTTTGCTATGTTAATTTTTTCTTCGTTGACAGTTTCTCTTTCTACATTATATAATACTGAAGATTTGCAATTTCTTTATTCTTTACCAATTGGTCATTCATGCATTTTTATATTTAAATTTTTGTTTGTATTATTATATTCTTGTTGGATGATAATTATATTATTATTACCATTTGTTTTAGCATTTGCATCAGTTAAAAAATTGTCAATCGCTAATTTTATAATTATAATTTTTGCTATTGGTTTGAAAATACTTATAGCAATAAGTATAGGATGTTTAATTGCTATAATTTTATCATATTTATTTCCTACAAAACAGCTTAAAAATATCGTCTTAGTATTTTTAATTATTTTGACAGCAATGGGGTATACTTTATTTCGTGTAGCAGAACCTGAAAAATTATTAAATGTAGACCATTTTAGTGAACTTGTTCAATACTTAGATTTTATGTCAAAACCAGTTGCGCAAGGGATACCTTCGTGGTGGGTAACAGAAGTGTTTCGAGGATTTATGATAAAACACACTGATGTTGTAGTTGTAAATATATTAAAACTTTTTTTTGTTACAACCATTGTCTTGATAGTGTTAAAAATATTTGGTGAGAAACTATTTTATTTAACTATATTCAGAAGAATAAATGTTATTAGTAAAAAGAAAAAAGAAAAAGAGAAGAAAGAATATAAAGGTATCAGAATAAGATCATTATTTATTACAATTTTTATTAAAGAAGTAAAGTTGTTATTGAGAGAGCCAATGCAATGGGTACAGTTTATAGTAGTTATATTTCTTACAATAGTATATTTGTTTAACATTAGAAAGTTGCCTATACAATATGAGTATGTAAAAATTACAGTCGCGTTTTTTAATCTTGGTGGTATAATGTTTATTTTATCAGCAATAGTTTTAAGGTTTGTTTTTGTCCAACCAAGCTTAGAATACAAAATGTTTTGGTTAGTGAAATCATTACCTGTAAACATAAAAAAATTTTTTTTAACAAAATTTTTTGTTTATTTACCAATAGTGCTTATTCCAGGAATGATAATTGTAAGTATTTCGAATGTTATAATTGGTACTAATAATACGATGGTTGTTATATCTTTTTTAGTAATTTTTTTGTCCTGTATTGTATTAACAATTTCTGGATATTCATTGGGTATCCTTTTCCCTAAAAAAGAATATAGAGATATAGCACAAATTGAGACATCATTTGGGGGACTATTGTTTTTAGTATTATCATTATGTTATATTGTTTTGTTATTGACTTCGTTAGCAGGACCTGTAAAAAGCTATGTGTTAACACGCACTTTTGGGAGAATAGAATTATGGTTACATATTTTGTTATTTTTGACAATAAATTTTATTTATGCTTTCACAACAGGATATTATGCATTAAAAAAGTTTATAAAAGAATATGCATAGGATAATTTTAGCCATAGTTTTTTCCATTTTTACCATTCAGTGGATATGTTGCAATGACAAAAACGGGGTTATGACAAAAATACTTCAAGTTAGTTCTGAAAAAAATAAAGATATTAATAAAACAATATTTTTTTGGAGAGTTGATACAAAAGAAAAAGTTGTATTCTTAACTTTTGATGATGGCCCTGGGCAATATACAAATAATGTGTTAGAATTATTAAAGAAGTATAATATAAAAGCAACATTTTTTGTGTTAGGCGAAATGGTTAAATTACATCCAGAGATTTTAAAAAAAGTTTATGAATCCGGTCATAGCATAGGTTCTCATACTTATTATCACAACAATTTTTATAAAATGCAAAAAAATTTATCTGTTGATAGTTGTAAAAAAAAGTTAGATGAAGAATTAAAAATGACCGAGAATGAGATTAAAAAAGTTTTACCTAAAGCAGAAATAAAATTTCTTCGTATGCCAAATGGATATTATAAAAATTGGGTAAGTATTATTGCTAAGAATTATGAATATAAAGTTGTTAATTGGACATTTGGTTGCGATTGGCAAAATTACACTGAGGAAGAGATGATTAATAAGTATAAGAAAGCTTTACAACCCGGGTGTATATATTTATTCCATGACAATGGTAAAAATATAACAAAGACGATTAAAGTTATTCAAAAAGTTATAGAGTATTGTATTACAAATGGTTACAGAATTGAAAAATTAGACGATTGGATTAATTAAATAAAAATAAGAAAGGTAAATTGCACAAGGTGATAAATATCCTACTTGTTTTAATAGAAAGGAAATTTTTTTGTAAATCTTGAAAATTAATAACTAATATAGTAAAAACAAAAACTATGAAAATTACTCAATGGTTTAAATCAATAGTTATTTTTGTTAAGGAATCATATATAGAACTAAAAAAAGTTAGCTGGTTAAGTAGAAAAGAGGTTATAGCATCGACTATTATTGTTATTGTTATAATAGTGGTTATGTCTTTATATATTGGAGCAATAGATTTTGTTCTTGCGAAGTTAGTTTCTTTATTTATAGGAGGTAGGATGTAATGGGAGAAGTAAACAAAGAGAAGACCCCTATATTACAACAACAAGATGATGAAAAAAATTGGTATATTTTATGTTGTCAGGTAGGTAAAGAGTTAGAAATTAAACAAAGGCTGGAAGAAAAAATTAGTTCCACAGCAGGAATAAAGAATAAAATTTTTGAAATTCTTGTTCCAGAAGAAGAAGAAATTCAAATTAAAAAAGGTGAAAAAATAAAAGTTAAAAAAGCTGTGTATAGAGGATATATATATATTCATATGATAATTAATCCTGAGACATATAATTTTGTTCGGAGTATTATTGGTATAAAAGGTTTTTTAGGTGGAGCAAAACCACAAAAGTTGTCAGAGAGAGAAGTTGAAAGTATAAAAAAGTTAGCAAATAAATTGAAATCAGAGACACCAAAAATTGTACGTAAGTTTGAAGTTGGAGACACTGTTCGTGTAATAGATGGGCCATTTAAACATTTCACTGGTGTTGTTGACGAGATTGATGAAGAAAAAGGTAAAATTAAAGTTTCAATAACATTGTTTGGTAGACCTACATCAATGGAATTAGAATTTGTCCAGGTAGAAAAAGTATAATAAAAGTATGAGGTAAATAAAAATGTCAAAAAAAATTAAAACGCAGATTAAACTACAAATTCCTGCAGGACAAGCAAATCCTGCACCACCAGTGGGTCCTGCATTGGGTCAACATGGTGTAAACATAATGCAGTTTTGTAACGAATTCAATACAAAAACGAAAAATATGGAGCAAGGTATGTTAATTCCCGTTGTTATAACAATTTATGAGGATAGAAGTTTTACTTTTATTCTTAAAACTCCTCCTGTTTCTGTATTGTTAAAAAAAATTTCTGGTTTAGCAAAAGCGTCAGGTAAGCCAGGATCAGAGAAGATTGCTACTGTTACTAAGAGTCAAGTAAGAGAAATAGCTAAACTTAAGTTACCTGATTTAAACACTACAGATTTAGAAGCTGCAATGAAAGTTGTTGAAGGAACAGCACGTAGTATGGGAATAGAAGTTATTGAAGGATAGATATATAAGAGAGGATTTAAAAAATATGAGCAAACGTATGTTAGAAATTAAGAAGAAAATTGATACACAAAAATTGTATACATTAAAAGAAGCAATAGAATTATTAAAAGAAGTAAAAAAAACAAAGTTTGATGAATCTGTTGAATTACACATAAATTTAGGTATAGATCCTAAACAATCATCACAAATTGTTCGAGGAGCAGTAGTATTACCTCATGGTACTGGAAAAAAAGTTAGAGTTTGTGTATTAGCAAAAGGAGAAAAACTTAAAGAAGCAGAACAAAGTGGTGCTGAATTTTTTGGTTCCGAAGAATTAATTGAGAAAATTTCTAAAGGTTGGACAGATTTTGATATTTTAATAGCTACTCCTGATATGATGAAAGATCTAGCAAAACTTGGTAAAACTTTAGGTCCAAAAGGTCTTATGCCTAATCCTAAAACAGGAACTGTAACTACAGAAATAATAAAAACAGTAAATGAAGTTAAAAAAGGTAGAATTGAGTTTAGAAATGATTCTTATGGTATTGTACATTGTAATGTAGGTAAAATTTCTTTTGAAACAGAAAAATTGATAGAAAATATTCTTGCTGTGATAGATGCAGTTATTAAACTTAAACCTCCACAAGCAAAAGGTGTATATTTAAAGAATATATACTTATCTTCTACGATGAGTCCTTCTGTAAAAATTAACACAAACGAATTTATAAAAAAGTAATATATGGGGACAAATATATTAAACAATCTTACCTTGTTTCGTAGACGGGAGTATGTTATTATCCCAAAGTTTCAATTTAAGTATTTGATAATAATAGCAGGATTAATTTTTATTATTTTGTTAGCTACAACCCATGTCATTAATGTTACAATAAGGACAACACCAATATTAGAGAACCTAACTGATATTGAAGTTGTTGATATAACACTCTTATGTTTAAAACAGTACTTTCTATATCTTGCATATTTGTTGTTATTGTTATAATATTAGATATTTTTGTCTCACACCGTATTGCAGGACCGTTATATGTGTTTAATAAAATGTTTAATTTAGTTTCTCAAGGAGACTTAATTGTAAAACTGAAGTTAAGAAAAAAAGATGAATTGAAAAAACTTGCAACAAGTTTCCAAAAAAATGGTAGATAATTTGTCTTATTTTATAAGAACAGATAAAGAAAAAATTGTAGAAATAAAAAAAAGAAATCAATGATGTAATTAATACTTATGTTTCTCAATCAAATCAAGAACTTCAACAAAAATTCGTTAAAATTGTTTTAATGTTAGATGAATTATACAAAAATTTTAAAATAGAATGAAAACAGTAGGTGTTATCGGAACAGGAAATATAGCAACTTTAGTTTTTAAAACAGCAAGGAATATCAAAGTTGAGAAATTATGTGTTTATGATATCAACCAACATAATTTAGAAAAGTTTTGTAAAAAATTTCATTATAAAAAAATACATAGATGTAAATCAATTGAAGAAGTCATAAAATTTTCTGATATAGTTTTAGAAGTAGCATCAATTAGCGCTGTTGAAGAAATCTTTAAGTTTATAAAATTTTATAAAGATAAAGTTTATATATTTTTGTCAGTCGGAGGTATATTAAAAAATTTTCTCCAGTACAAATATTTAATAAAAAATGGCTACAAAATTTATATTCCCTCAGGTGCTATAGCAGGGTGTGATGCATTATCAGCAGTGAAGTACACAAGGATAAAATCAATACAATTAAAAACTATAAAACCATTAAAAACATTAATTACCTCACCATATTTTGAACAAAATAAAAATTTATATAATAAAATTTTAAAACAAAAGCAAACAGTTATATTCCATGGCAATGTTTATAATGCAGTTAAAAATTTTCCACAGAGTATAAATGTTGCTGCTACATTAGCCATAGTTTCTAATAATCCTAACAAAGTCAAAGTTACAATAGT
>Ga0308405_1000072_pt1 | contig 75610 bp, 75 predicted proteins | sample HotsprSampleMS13_FD_203473 | JGI IMG/M metagenome (GOLD analysis project Ga0308405, IMG submission 203473) | Hot spring phototrophic mat microbial communities from Mushroom Spring, Yellowstone National Park, Wyoming, United States - 20060912_MS13 ...
GGTTAATGGGTAGATGTGTGAATGGGCAGATGAGTTTTGTAGGGCACGGCTTTAGCTTAATTATTTGCAAACCTAAAGGTTTGCCCTACAATTGAATTGTATATTAATAATTATGTAGGGCACGGCTTTAGCCGTGCAAATATAAGTCATGGTAGCCGCGGGCTTTAGCCTGCGGCAATCATATTTATGATAAACAAAAAACTTAGCAAACTTGAAGATTTTATTAAGAAATACAACTCTGCAATTGTAGCATATTCAGGCGGTGTTGACAGTTCATTTTTGTTGTATATATGTAAAAAAGTTTTAGGTGATAAAGTTTTAGCAGTTACAGCAACCTCAGCAACTTATACAAAAGAAGAACTTGAGTTTGCAAAAAAGTTTGCAAAAAAGTATAAAATAAAACATTTGATAATAAAAACCTCAGAATTTAAAAACAAAAATTTTTTAAAAAACCTGCCAGATAGATGTTTCTATTGTAAAAAAGAACTTTTTAGTAACCTTGAAAAAATAAGAAAAAAACTAAATTATGATGTTATATTTGATGCTACAAATTATGACGATTTGTTAGATTTTCGTCCTGGTGAAGAAGCAAAAAAAATTTTTAATGTTATAAGTCCGCTTAAAGAAGTAAAACTTACAAAAAAAGAAATAAGAAATTTGTCAAGAAAATTTAAACTACCTTCTTGGGACAAACCACAAGTTGCATGTTTAGCATCAAGAATTGTTTTTAGTGAAAAAATTACAATTCAAAAATTAAAAAAAGCATATCTTGCAGAAAAAATTATAAAAAAATTTTGGGATAAATTTTTTAGAGTAAGATTACATCAGGATTTTTTGAGAATAGAAATTGATAAAAACGATTTTAAAAAATTTTTTACCAAAGTTGATATAGAAAACCTTATTTCTCAACTTAAGAAACTTAAGTTTAAATATATTGTGTTTGACCTTGAAGGATATATTCCTGCTGGTATAAAGTTTGTGATGAACAGATAGGTTATTTGGTTATCTTGTAATATCTCACAAATGGACCACTGCTGAAAAAAATCTATGAAATAGTTTGATATGACAATCTATTGTAGTAATTCTGATTTGTCAGAATAAAAAAAATTAATATATTTTTAAGGTCTAACTCATATATCTTTTATGTAGATTTTTTCTATCTTTCTCCATACGAGAAGAAGAAATAATTATAAGTTTTACAATGCTGGAAAAAATAGTAATTTTTATATATACACAAAATAGTATTTTTTTGTAAAAATAAGGAAAGTAAAAAATAATAGTAACAAAAATTTTTGTAGTGAATACTTGACAAACTAGTAAAAAAAATTAGTTAATATATAACCTTTTTAAATTTCTTCCTTAATAAAAAATTAAAAAACATATCTTTAATAATCCATAATTATGATACAAATAAAAAATGTTACAAAAACTTTTGGTAAAATTGTTGCGTTAAACAATGTAAGTTTTAATATATCAGACAACCATATACTTGCACTTTTAGGACCTAATGGTGCTGGGAAAACAACACTGATGCGGATCATTACTGGATATTTGTTTGCAGATAATGGTGTGGTAGAAATAAATAACGAGATTGTTTCACCAGAAAAAATTTCTACAAAAGAAATTATTGGATATCTGTCAGAAAACAATCCTTTGTATGAAGATATGAATGTTTATGAGTATTTGAATTTTATTGCAGAAGTACGTAATGTTTCTGTCCAACGTATAAAAGAAGTTATGGAACTTTGTAGATTAAAAGATGTCGTTTCAAGAAATATATCTGAACTTTCAAAAGGATACAGACAACGTGTAGGGTTAGCGGCTGCGATCATCCATGATCCAAAAATTTTGGTTTTAGACGAACCTACGGCAGGTCTTGACCCGAACCAAGCTGCTGAAGTTAGAGAATTAATCAAAGAATATAAAAAAGATAAGACTGTTATTATTTCTACACATATATTATCTGAAGTTGAAGAAATTGCAGACCATGTTGTAATAATTCATAAAGGGACAATTGTTGCTCAAGGTAGTATCAACGATTTACACAGGTTAGTGTTAAAACATAACATTATACATTTTGCAGGAAAGTTTGATAAAGACCTTGTCGAGTATCTACCTACAGTGTTATCAGGAATATATAATATTAAAATTGTTTCACAAGAAGGTGATATAATAGAATATGAGATTGAAACAGAAGTAGATACAGATATAAGAAAAGATTTGTTTAACCTTGCTGTTAAAGAAAATTGGCAAGTAGTAGAACTTCATCGTGTATCTGTTTCTTTACAAGATGTGTTTATAGAACTCACAAAAGGATAAAAAATTGTTTAAAACAAAATTATGAAAAACATAGATATAAAAAAAGTTTTGTGGTTAATAAAAAAAGAACTTAATCTATATTTTAATTCGCCAATAGCATATATTGTAATTTCTATATTTTTGTTATTATTAGGATTTTTTTATTCACGACCTTTATTTGTCCAAAACTATGCTACTTTGAGACATATATTTGATATTATACCATTGTTTTTTTTGTTTTTTATACCAGCAATTACTATGCGGTTGTATTCTGAAGAATATAAATCTGGTACAATTGAGGTTATATTTACTTTACCATTTAGAAAAAATGAAGTATTGTTAGGTAAATATATAAGTTCTGTTTTAGTTATACTAATATCTATTATTTTTACTTTATTATACCCGTTAACATTATTATTTTTTGGTAAGTTTGATATAGGCCAAACAATTGCTGGCTATCTTGGTGTTTTATTCTTAAGTTTGTTTTTTAGCAGTATAGGCGTGTTCAGTTCAAGTTTAACAAAAAACCAAATTGTAAGTTTTGTAGTATCATTTTCTATAATGTTTGTATTTTTTATGTTAGGCAAGTTAGGTGTTTTTGTATCACCAACTATTGCATATGTTGGTATAGACCCTCATTATGACAACTTTGTTCGTGGTATTGTTGATGTAAGAGATATTGTATACTTTTTGTCATTGACAGGGTTGTTTTTATATTTTACATATTTATCAACAACTACTGAAAAATAACAAATTGTGTATGAACAAAATTAATATAAAAATAAAGCAAAAATATTTTTTAGTTATTTTTTCAATAATAACAGTTGTTCTTATAAACCTTATATTTTATTTCGGTTTTTTCCGTTTTGATTTTACAAAAGGTAAAATTTATTCTTTATCAAAACCGTCAAAAAAACTTGTCTCATCTCTTGACGAACCTGTCTATATTCGTGCGGTGTTCAGTAAAGTTTTACCTGAACAATTTAAGTTTATCCGTATATATGTTGAAGATTTGTTAAAAGAATATAGACAAAGTTCTAATGGAAAAATTAAGTTTGAATTTATAGATCCACTACAACCTAATGCAAAACTTTCTCAACAAGAAGTTCAATCTATGGGTATTATACCAATAGAATTCAGTGTTGTTGAAAAAGACAAGTTTGAAGTTAAAAAAGGATATATGGGTCTTGCTTTGTTGTATAAAGACAAAAAAGAAGTTATCCCTGTGATAAGCGATATTGAGATGTTAGAATATGATATAACTTCTACAATAAAAAAGTTAACTATAAAACAAAAGAAAGTTCTTGGTATAGTAGATGTTCACAAATGTGATACTTTATCTTCAGAAGAGTATACTGAATTCAGACAACAGATACAAAAACTTTATGATATAAAACAAGTAGATATATCTTCTACAAGTTTGAACCAAACAGATGCACTTTTAGTTATTTCACCAAAAGAAAATTTTGATAATAAAGAATTATTCTTTTTAGACCAATATATACTTTCAGGAAAACCTTGTGCTTTCCTTATTGATAAGTACAATATTAATTTACAAACATTTTGGGCAACAAAAATTAATTCTAACATTTTTGATTTTATTTCACAATATGGTGTTGAATTTTTTACTGATGGACTTATTGCTGATTATCAATGTCAAAAAGTATCTTTGAGGACACAACAAGGATTTTTTGTTATGGAAAACATTGTTGACTATCCATTTATGCCAGTTATAACAAATTTAGAGAAAAAACATCCGTTAACAAAAAATATGGCACAAGTTGTTCTACCATTTGTTGCACCATTGAGGATAAAACCTGCTCTAAAAGATGTTTCTTACACAATTCTTATGCAAACATCAAAGTATAGTTTTCTTAAAGAAGATATATTTTCTATCAACCCGTTAACAATTGATTTCAGACCTGATAAATCTGTACAAAAAGGACCATTTATTGTAGCAGTAGAATTAAAAGGTAAGTTTACAAGTTATTTTTCTGACGATGAAAAATTTAATAAATTAAAAATTTCTATCCCAGAACGTATAAAAGAAGCAAAGGTTGATAACAGAGTATTAGTTTTTTCATCAGGATTTTTTGTTAAAAAAGAAACTACTCTTTTAGGTAATATAATTGATTATTTGTTGCAAGAATATGAACTTGTAAGTATAAGAAGTAAAAATGTTGTTCCATCAGCAATAAAAGCAGTTCCTGATATAATAAAAGTTTTATATAGATATTTTATAATGTTTTTCCCACCAGCTGTTGTAATTATATTAGGTATTTTAAGATGGTATTTTAGAAAAATTAAAACTGTATCTTTATGAAAAAGTTTGTTAATTGGATATTTGTAGTTATACTTTTAGTTATAATTTTAAGTATAAGAATTTTTGTAAGAACTTATAACACAACAAAATTTTTGTTTAAAAAACAAAATGTTTATAAAATAGAGTTCAAAGATATAGATAATAAAGATATTGTATTAAAAAAAGAACAAAATAACTGGTTTGTGTCAACATCAACAGGAACATATCCAGCTGATAAAGAAAAATTAAAACTTATTTCTGAAAAATTGGACAAGTTTGAGTTGTTAGAACTTATCTCAAAAAAACCTTCTTCATACGAAGATTATCAATTGAACAATTCTTCAGCTACAAAAATAAAAGTTTATTATAACAAAAATAAATCTACAACTATATGGTTTGGTAAAACAGGTGGGTTTACTTATAACGAATGTTATGTAAGAATTGATGAAAAACCATATATATATTTAGCTCGCGGTATTACAGCAGAAGATTTCACAAATCAGTTTTATCATTATTGCAGCAGAACTGTTTTAAAATCTGATATTGATAAAATTAGTTATATTAATATAAAAGCTAATAATAAAACCTACGAATTTAAAAAAGAGTTGGAGAATGGTACGACTATATGGGTAAACTTAAAAACTTTAAAACCAGTTGATTCAAACAAAGTTAGTGATTATTTAAAAAATTTTAACAATTTTGTTGCCGATGTTATAATAGAACCGACAGATTATGATTTAACTAAGTTAACAAAACCTATCTCAGAAATTATTTTAAAATATGAAGATAACACAGAAGTTTTGATGTATGTGTATGACAAACTTGCTGTTAAAATACGTTCAAAATGGTCAACTGATATAATGCAGTTTTATCCTATTAGAATAAAATGTTTAACTTCTAAAGGTTCTTCAATAGAAACTATTGCTGACAAAAACACTACTTTTTGTATATACGATTTTAGATACGAAAATTTAAAATCTCAACCAGGTAATTTTTAACCTATCCTTACCAAAAGTTTGTATCTCCATACCCAATTATTTATATAAAATAAGTATTGTAATTTATTTTTTATTTTTATAAAATTTTATAACAAAAAAACATATTGGTTATGTTCTTTTGACTAAAAATAATGCTAAAATTTTCAGATAGAAAAGAGTAATGATATTACAAGTTTAAGAACACTGAAAAATTCTTGTTGTAGGAAAGCTTTTCTAACCACGACAATTTTTTATTCATTGTGGTTCTTTTTTGTCATTGTGAGCAACTCCGCAAAGAGCGGGGGAGCGAAGCAATCTCCTTACATTTGTCATTGCGGGGGTCATCCCGCAAGTTGTCCCAAAAACGTGTAATGGTTCAGAATTTTGGTAACAATTTTACGACTTGTTTAATTTTATCTAAAAATGTATGTGTTGCAGTTGGAATCCTTCCCGCATACTGCGGAATTGATGAAAAAATATAACAAAAAGTATCAAAATATAACGAGATTTGATATTTTTACCCGAACAAGTTCTTGACTTCAATAAAAAATAGCATAGCCGCTGAAACTATTATACAAAACTTTAAAAACTGTTACCAAAATAGTGAACAGTTACAAAACGGCGGGATGGCAATCTATTTTTTTACAACGGGATTGTTTCGTCATCCCGCAAATTGCAGTCCCGCTACCTGCGGGATCGCAATGACAAATAAAAAATACTTGCTGGAACATTTTAGTAGCATTGAATACTTTTTTCAGTTTTTACAAATTGCTGTATATAAATTATCTGTAGTTATCATTAAAAATAGTTAACAGGATTATTGATTTTTGGAGAAAAAAATATGAAAGAAAAAATTTATGTTTTTGATACAACATTACGTGATGGTGAACAATCACCTGGTGCTTCTTTAACACAACAAGAAAAACTTAAAATTGCATTACAACTTGAGAAACTTGGTGTTGATATTATAGAAGCAGGATTTCCGATATCTTCTGTAGGCGATTTTGAATCTGTAGAATTAGTTGCAAAAAATATAAAAACTTGTCAAATAGCAGCATTGTCCCGTGCTAAAAAAATTGATATTGACAAAGCAGCAGAAGCGTTAAAAAAAGCTCGTTATCCACGAATACATACTTTTATTGCTACTTCTGATATCCATATTAAATACAAATTAAATATGACAAAAGAACAGGTTATAGAAACAGCAGTTGAAGCAGTAAAATATGCACGAAAGTTTACTGACAATGTAGAATTTTCTTGTGAAGATGCAGCACGTTCTGATATAGATTTTTTATGTAAAATTATTGAAGAAGTTATAAAATCAGGTGCAACTGTGATAAACATTCCAGATACTGTAGGTTATTCTATACCTGAAGAGTTCGGCAAGTTAATATCAGAAATAAAAAATCGTATTCCTAACATTGACAAATGCATAATTTCAGTACATTGTCATAACGATTTAGGTTTAGCAGTAGCAAATTCTATCTCAGCAGTAATCAATGGTGCAAGACAAGTGGAGTGTACAATAAACGGTATTGGTGAACGTGCAGGAAATGCGTCATTAGAAGAAATTGTGATGATCATAAAAACAAGGAAAGATAACCTGTTGTTAAAAAATTTTTATACTGATATAAATACAAAAGAGATTTATCCTACAAGTAAGTTAGTTTCTACACTTACAGGAATACCAGTACAACCTAACAAAGCTATAGTTGGTAAAAACGCTTTCAGACACGAAGCTGGGATACATCAAGATGGAATCTTAAAAAAAAGACAGACATATGAAATTATGAAACCACAAGATGTAGGTGTTCCTGAAAGCGAACTTGTATTAGGTAAACATTCAGGAAGGCATGCGTTAGAAAAACGGCTTGAAGAATTAGGATATAAAGTTAACGAAAAACTTTTAGAAAAAATTTTTGTAAAATTTAAAGAACTTGCTGATAAGAAAAAATATGTTTATGATGACGACATTATTGTTTTAACAAACGAAGAACTTGGGAAAGAAAAACAAAATCTTGAATTAAAGTATTTCCATATAAACAGTGGCAGTGGTGTTGTCCCAACTGCAACTATAAAACTTGCAGTAAAAATTAATTCAAAAACAATAGAATTGCAAGAAGTAGAATTTGGTGATGGACCTGTTGATGCAGCGTATAAATCAATTGATAAAATTCTATGTAAATTGTTAAAATTATCTTCAACACCTAAACTTGTAGATTATCAACTTAAAGCAATTTCTTCAGGTAAAGATGCTCAAGGTGAAGTTTTAGTAAAGTTTGAATATAATGGTGAACTGTTCAGTGGTCGTGGTGTTTCAACTGATGTAATAGAAGCAAGTATAAAAGCGTATATTTCTTGTTGGAACAATTTTTTGTTAAGAAAAAGTTTGTTTACTAAAAAAATAAGGATACAACTATGAAAAAATTTCCTCAAACTATTACACAAAAAATTATTGCAAAACATTGTAGTAAAAAATATGTTGAAGAAGGTGAGTTTGTTTTAGCAAAAGTAGATTTAGCATTAAGTAACGATGTTACAACACCGCTTGCTATAAAACAATTTTACCAAATTTTTAATGGTACGAATAAACAACCAAAACTTTTTGATAAAAACAAAGTTGTGATTGTATTAGACCATTTCACACCTAACAAAGACATACCTTCTGCACAACAAAATAAGTTTACAACAGAGTTTGCAAAAAAGTTTAAGATAAAACATTTTTATTCAGGTGGTTGTGTAGGTATAGAACATGCACTTTTACCAGAAGAAGGACTTGTCCAACCTGGCGATTTAGTCATAGGAGCAGATTCACACACTTGTACTTATGGCGCATTAGGTGCATTTTCAACTGGTGTTGGTTCTACAGATTTGGCAGTTGTATGGGCTACAGGTAAAATATGGCTTAAAGTACCAAAAACAATAAAAATTGTATACTATGGTAAACTCAACAAAAATGTTTTTGGTAAAGATTTAATTTTAGCAACAATAGCAAAAATAGGTGTTGATGGTGCAAATTATAAAACAATAGAATTAACTGGTGAGGTGATAAAAAAGTTATCAATCTATAGCAGGTTCACGATGACAAATATGGCAATAGAATGTGGTGCAAAAAATGGTATTATTGAACCAGATGAAACTACATTTGAATACCTCAAGAAAGTACTTAAAGTGAAATTTAACAACAAAAGTTTTGACTTAAAAAGTGATAAAGATGTAAAGTATTCAGAAACAATAGAAATTGATTGTAGCAAAATTTATCCGCAGGTTGCTTTACCTCATCTTCCATCAAATAGTATAAATGTAAAAGATTTAAACCAAAAAATTTATATAGACCAAGTAGTAATAGGTTCTTGTACGAACGGTTGGTATGAAGATTTGTATTTAGCAGCAAAAGTTTTAAAAGGTAAAAAAGTAAATCCTAATGTTAGATGTTTAATCTTCCCTGCAACACCAAAAATTTATCAACAAGCATTAAAAACTGGGTTAATAGAAACTTTCTTGCAATCAGGTTGTGTTGTGAACCCACCAACTTGTGGACCTTGTCTCGGTGGACATTTAGGTATTCTTGCAGAAGGTGAAAAAGCAGTTGCTACTACAAACAGAAATTTTATAGGTCGTATGGGACATACAAAAAGCGAGGTGTATTTAGCAAACCCAGTAGTAGCAGCATGTTCCGCAATAAGAGGATATATTTGTAGTGAGTGAATATGTGGATGAGCTGATGAGTGAATGTGTGGATGTGTAAAAATGTAGGGCAAGGATTTCCGCCGGAGGACGCCCGCTTGCCGCGGGCAGGGACTACCTCAGGCATGTATCACACAAATTAAATAAAAAATAAAATTACACCACATCCATCTCAAAATGGACATAAAAGAAAAAATTAAACAACTTGTAGAAAAATACGAATCTGAAAAATCAAAAGGAAAAATCTCTCAGTATACAGAAGCAGAGACAAAAACAGGTTTTATTGAACCATTATTTCAAGCACTTGGTTGGGATACACAAAACAGAGACGAAGTTGGGTTAGAAACAAATGTTTCTGGTGGCAGAGTTGATTATTCATTTAAAATCTCTGGTATAATAAAATTTTTTGTTGAAGCAAAAGCATTAAGAGCAGACCTTGACAATCCACAATATGCACAACAAGCAATAAACTACGCTTGGCATAAAGGTGTAGTGTGGACATTTCTTACAGATTTTGAATCAGTTAAAGTTTTTAATGCTGAATGGAAAACAAAAAGTATTTCTGAAAATTTGTTTTTTGAAATAAAATATACTGAATATCTTAAAAATTTTGACCAACTATATTTGTTATCAAAACAAGCAATCTCAGAAGGACTACTTGATAAAGAAGCAGAAAAATGGGGTAAGAAACTAAAAAGACAACCTGTATCAAAACAAATCCTTGGTGACCTTTTAGAAGCAAGAAAAAAACTTACCAAAAGTATCCTCAACCATCCACGAATAAACAAAATTTCTGAGTTAGAACTTGACGAATCAGTCCAACGTATACTTGACCGCCTAATTTTTATACGCACCTGTGAAGACAGAAACATAGAACAAAACTATCTTTTAGCAGCAGTACGTAACAAAAACAAAAAATCTCTTTGGGAAGAACTAAAAAAGATATTTAGAAGATTTGATGAACTTTATAACTCAAAACTTTTTGAAAAACATCTCTGTGAACAACTTTTTATTGACGATGAAATCCTTGAAGAAGTAATTAATTCGTTATATTACACAAAAGATGGAAACATTTACTATGATTTTAGTGCAATAAACGCAGATGTTCTTGGAAACATCTATGAACAATATCTTGGGCATATTCTTAAAAAAACACCAACATATGCAAAACTTAAAGAAACACACCAACATCGTAAAGAACAAGGAATATATTATACACCAACTTATATAGTTGACTATATTGTAAAAAACACAGTCGGTGAAATCTTAAAAAATATAAAACCTAAGAATGCAATGAAACTTAGGATTCTTGATCCTGCATGTGGAAGTGGCTCATTTTTAATACGCGCATTTGATGAATTAGTTGATTATTGGCAAAAAGTTTCACCATCAGAATTTGGTTATTTTCGTAAAATAGAGATTTTAAAAAACAATATTTATGGTGTTGATTTAGACAGACAAGCAGTAGAAATTACACAGATGAATTTGTTATTAAAAACATTGCAACATCACCAAAAACTGCCAGTGCTTAAAAATATCAAACAAGGTAACTCTTTAATTGATGACACATCAGTTGCAGGAGAAAATGCATTTAAATGGGAAGAAGAATTTAAAGAAGTTATGCAAGAAGGTGGTTTTGATGTAGTAATTGGCAACCCACCGTATGTAAATATAAAAATTTTGACGAAGAATAAGGAAAATGAAAAAGAATTCTATCGTTCAAAATATGAAGTTGTCATTGGTAACTATGATATATATATTCTTTTCATAGAAAAAGCAATAAAATTATTAAAAGAAGGAGGAATGCTTGGGTTTATAATTCCTAATAAATTTACAGTTACAGATTATGGCTTATTACTTAGAAAATTTATTTTAAATAGTTGTTTAATTGAAAAAATAGTGGATGTATCAAACTTACCAGTTTTCAAAGGTGTTGGTACTTACCCTGTTATAATTTTATTAAAAAAGGAAAGTAACAAGAGTAAAAGAACATCACACGAAATCGAATTTTTGCGTGTAAATAATGAAACTGAATTAAATAAAAAAGTTACTCCCAAAATAAAACAATCTGAATATGAGAGAAACGATTTAAACATTTTTTCTTTTGAAATATATGGTACGGGGAATAAAATTATTGAAAAATTAAAATCGGGTAGTTATACATTGGGACAAATATCTATTGTTAATTGCGGTACAACTGGTTTTGAATATAGAAATTGGGGTAAGTTAATTATAGAAAGAAAAGATAAACTAAATGGAGATTTGTTGCCTTTTATAATAACAGGTAATATTGACAAATACACTATCAATAGAAAAAGGACAGTTAGATACCAAGGTAAAAAATTCACTGATGCCTATTTTAAAAAAGGAAAAGAAGTTACTGAAGGTAAATGGAAGTTATTTTCTTCTAAAAAATTAGTTATTAGAGGGATGGCATTACAACTGACAGTGGCTTATGATGATATTGGTTGTGCTTGTGGAGTTTCAGTTTATACAGTTACAGAACCTAAAGAAGGATTAGATTTATTTTTTATACTTTGTATTTTAAATTCAAAACTAATGGATTATTTTTATAAAAGTCAATTTATATCAAAACATCTTGCTGGTAAATATATAGGCTTTAATAAAGGCCAATTAGAACAAATCCCAATTAAAGTCATTCCAAAAAAAGAACAAGAATTTTTTATTCAACTTGCACAAAAAAGAATAGAACTTGGGAAACGGCTTAATGAACTTTGGGATAAAATTACTGATGAAAGACGAAAAATAGAAGAAGAAATACAAAAAACAGATAAACAAATTGACAAACTTGTTTACAAACTCTATGGATTGACTGAAGAAGAAATTAAAGTAGTGGAAGGATATAACGAATGAATAATATAGTAAATGAAAAATTGATTTATTGTCCTTCATGGGATTATCTTGTGATAGCCCAATGGCATATTGATAATTACAAAGACGACAATAAAAACTATAATTTTAATTCAAAAATAAATGTTGATGCTCATGCAATAATTTCTATCTTGTTTTCTTGGTTGTCAATAGAAACAGCATTAAATGATGTTTGGTCTATGTGTTATAGAAAAGAATCTAAAACAAAACTTATTTCTAAATATTGGTGTGAAATTAACGAACCTGAGAAATGGAAAAGAAAGAAGCAATATGAAAGATTGGATTATTTAAATCAATATATAAACAACGGAGAAAAATTTTTTGAAAGCGAAGCACCATTCTATTGTAGAGATCTTTTTAGAGATTTTTCCGATTTAAGAAATTGTGTAGTTCATTCTGTACCAGATATTCAAATTGTAGAAAAAGAAATTCTTGAAAGAGATATTTTAGAGGATGGGACTATATATACAAAATCAAAAAGATTGTCAAAAAAATATATTCAACCGGTAGGTAGATTCAAAAATTCTAACTTGCGCCTTAGAATGACCAGATGGAATAGTTTGAAAAATATAAGATTTGTTCATGCAATAGAATCTTTCAAAATAACTTTAGCAATTTTTCATAAAATGAAGCAGAAATTTAACATAACAGTATCTGGAATTTTTGTTAATGGTAAATTGGTAGATTTTGAAAACGCATATTTTCATTATTGTAATGTTAAAAAAAGTAATTTTGATGATAAATTAAAAGAATTCTTTTTTGGCAATTGTAATACTTCACAGATATGGAATTACTGAAAAACACACTTTTTTTGTCATTGCGAGCGACCCCGCCAAAAGCGTGGGAGCGTGGCAATCTCCTTCTGTCTGTCATTGCGAGGGTTGACTCTTTCAACCCGTGGCAATCTGCACTCATCTGTCATTGCAATACCGCAAGTTGGAAGATGCTGAAAAACTATATTTTTTTATCAGTCCTCACTACAGAATCACAACATAATTTTGAAAGCAAGAGTATCATCTGTCATATAATTAGCGAAATTATCTATATAAGTTTTTATATAAATTCTACCATCTTTGTTCCTTTTTTTTCATAAATACTCTACAAAAAATTTTGGTACTTCTTTAAAACTTTTTATTTTTTTAAGTTTCAATCTTATATCTTCAATAAAACCTGGCAGAACATAGAAACCTGTAACAAGAATTTTTGACAATTTGGTACCTAAAAATTTTTTTATCAATAAAACTAACTCTTCTTTACTAAACATATTCGTAGCAAGATTACTTAACACAACGATGTTTATCAATCTTAAACTATAAATACTGCCTAATAAGAATCCTTCTTTTGTAAAACTTATGAATTTATACTTAAAAAACACATCACCTGATTTAACAAAAATCAGCGGTATTAAAAAAGAAAAAAACAACAACCACAAAATTTTTTTTATAGTCAAAAAAGGATTACTGTATTTTTTAAAAAGATGAACCAAAACACAACAAAAAAATACTAAAATTTGTAAAAAAACATCTTTTGTGAACAAAACAAAAAAACAGGCCAAAAAAAACAAACCAAACTTGAACCAATTTTGTACACTAATTTTTTTACCATCAAAAATTTGTTGTGTATAAATTATATTATTTTTTACCTTTCTTTCTTGATTAACATACTTTGTTGTCCACAATGAAATCAGTCCTGTTATTGACCCACTGAGTATTGCAAAAAATAATAAAATAGGTAAAAACAAAAAAATACTTTTTTGTGGTATAAAAAATAAATATACAATAAAAAACTGGTTTAAGTTGTGTAACACAGCACCAATTATACTTATCCCTAAACAACTTAATTTAAAAAAAGTTTTTTCTGAAATTAAATATGCAATATACATCCCTATTGTAGAAACAACAGCTGAAGAAAAACTTAATACAAACGAAATTGATAAAAGTGTACCTAAATACAACCCTGACAGAATTGTTCTCAAAATAGAAACAACCAAAGCTGGCTTTAATCCGTATTTTATAATAACTAACAAACTTATCATATTTGCTAACCCTAACCTTGCTGCAGGAAGTGGATGTGGGAAAAAAGATTCTAAAATTTGTACTGAAGAAGCTAACAATGTTAAATAAAGTATTTTTTGTTCTTCTTGCTTTTTCATATAATTAATATGTTACAGAATCAATTTTATTATAATTTTTTTCTGACGAAATTTTTATATATACCTTGTTTGGCACACAAACAATCTGTTGATATGGTCTTGAGATCCATCCTGTATGAACACAGATTTTATGTGGACAATTAGATTCTTTCATTCTCACTTTGTTATTTTTAATTTCAACAACAAAATTTTTGAAGTTCAACTCTTGTTCTTTTGCCAATGGTTGTTTAGAAATAAGTTTGTTGTTTTGATAAATTTCTACAAAACTTCCTTGGATAGAAGAGGTTTTTGAATATGAAAAATAAGTTAAAACAGACAAAAAAAACAGAAAAGTAAACAAAACTATAAAATCAAAAATTGTTGGTTTAGAAATACTTTTCACTTATATACTTTTTAATTTTTTGAGATGTTATAACTTTAATTTTGTTATTTTCTTCTTTAACAATAATGTATTCTGCATTAAGTTTTCCAGCTAAACTTATTGCTTCTTTCTCACCTAAAACAAACATTGCTGTAGATAAAGCATCTGCTGTTACAGGATCATCAATCACAATACTTACAGAAATTATACTATTATTTGATGGATACCCAGTATGTGGATCAAAAATATGGTGATATCTTTTTCCTTCATAAAAAAAATATCGTTCATAATCACCAGATGTAGCAATTGATGTGTTAAAAAGATCTAATACACAAATATATTTTTGTTTGTCTCTTGGATGTTGTACTGCAACACGCCATGGTTTTTTATCTAAATTGTTTCTTACATAAATATCGCCACCAAAGTTTAACAAAAATTTTTTTATGTTATATTCTTCAAGCATTTCTTTTGCAACTTTTAATGCATAACCTTTTGCAATACCGCCAAGGTTAATTCTCATCATAGGTTTTTTAAGAAAAACAACTTGGTTGTTTTTATCCAACAAAATTTTATCATACCCAACTAAACTTAATGATTTTTTTATCTCTTCTTCTTTAGGAACAACAAAACTTGTTTTTTTAGAAAAGTTTTCAAATCCCCAAAGTTCACTTAACACACCTGTGGTTATATCAAACGCGCCATTTGTAAGTTCAGAAACTCCTATACTTTTGCTTATAAGTTCAAACGTTGAAGATGAAACTTTGACTTTATTTTTCCCAGCAGCAAGGTTTATCTTTGTTATCTCACTTTCAGATGTATATCCAAACTGTTTATCAACCTCTTCAATTTTTTTAAAAACTTTATCAACAACTTCTTGTCCATAATTTTCGTCATCGCAATAAATTTTTATCTCACAAATTGTATCCATCAAAAATTTCGTCTGAACAATCTCTTTTTTTGAACTTCTGCAACTAAACAAGCTAAAGATGAAACAAAAAATTATTAAAATTTGTTTTTTCATATGAAAAACATTTATAATATATTGATTTATTTTTCAATTTTTACTATTTTATTGTTAGGAAATTTTTATTTTTGGTAGCCGTTGGCTTTAGCCTGCGTATAGTTTAAAATGATAGTTGAAAAGTAAATTATATTAGTATGCCAACAATAATAAAAGAATCTGGTTTTAGATTATTTTTCTACTCAAACGAGTTAGATGAAAAAGTACATGTTCATGTACAATATCAATCAGCAGTTGCTAAATTCTGGTTAAAACCAGTATTCCCGCAATCTGGAGACCGCTGAAAAAGTATTCAATAATACTAAAATGTTCCCACTTTGGAAGATTGCTGAAAAAGTATTCAATAATGCTAGGATGTTCCCGCTTTGGCGGGACGAGGAGCGTAGCGACGAAACAATCTCTTAGTAAAAAAATAGATTGCCACGCTCTTCCGCAAATTGCGGAATCGCTCGCAATGACAAAAAAGTAGGTTTTTCAGTGTTCTCCAATCTGCGGGACTACAAACTATAGCATGAAACCACACGAGTTAAGAAGAGCTTTTGATTTAGTTATAAAATATCAAAACCTAATAGAGTAGAAATGGTATGAGTATTTCAGAAAAAGTAGTAAATAAACCACAAGTAAAAAAAAAGTTTATTTTATAAGAAATATGTTATGTGTATTGTTAGAAGACGGGAGAGAAATAAGAGTTCCTCTTGAGTATTACCCAAGATTAAAAAATGCAACTGCTAAACAAAGAAAAAACTATCAAATAATTGGTAATGGTACTGGTATCTACTGGCCTGATATTGATGAAGATTTATCTGTTGAAGCAATAACAGAAGGACAACCAAGCAGATTTTAACCATCAACTATCAACTATTGACTATAAACTATTAACTATGAACTATTAACTAATAACTATAAACTAAATAGCGGAGAGGTGGCCGAGCGGTTTTCAACCAGAGGTTGATCCACCTTTGGTGGAAAGGCAGCTGCCTACATAATTTTTATAATTATATATGGAAAAATATTTTGTATATGTTTTGAAAAGTAAATCAGTTGATAGATTTTATACAGGTTTTACTGAAAATTTATCTAAACGAATAAAAGAACATAATTATGGCAAAGTAAAATCAACAAAAGCATATTTACCTTATGAATTAGTTTATTATGAAACTTTCGAAAACAAAACAGAAGCAAGAAAAAGAGAATTATTTTTTAAGACAGGAATTGGTAGAAAAATAGTATCAACCAGAGGTTGATCCACCTCCGGTGGAAAAGAATTAATTACAAACTTTCAGCGGAGAGGTGGCCGAGCGGTTTAAGGCAGCTGCCTGCTAAGCAGTTGTCCGGGCTAATACCTGGACCGCGGGTTCGAATCCCGCCCTCTCCGAATTTTTAAGGAGTAATTTTATGTTAATAGGTATAATATCAGATACACATGAAAATATGGATGTGATAAAAAAAGCAGTAGAGATTTTTAATTCAAAAAATGTAAATCTTGTAGTCCACGCAGGGGATATTATTTCACCAATTACATTTACTTATTTTTCAAAACTTAACTGCAAGATGTATCTTGTTTTTGGCAACAACGATGGCGAGAAAAAAATGTTGAAAGAAAAATACTCGCAGATAGGTTTGATCCAAGAACCTCCATTAGAGTTTGAAATAAAAGATGAAGATAAGACCATAAAATTTATCGTATTTCATGCACCACCACAAAATTTAGAAGAACTTGCTTTATCAAACAAATATGACTATATCATTTATGGACACACTCACAAAAGAGATTTTAGAAAAATAGGCAATACTACGATCATAAATCCTGGTGAAGCAGGTGGCTGGCTTTTTAACAACAAAAGTATTGTTTTGTTAGATACAAAAGAAACCAAAGTTGATTTTGTAGATATTTAATAATATGTAATTCAGACAATCATTTTGATATTTAATTTGTTAAACTTACTTTTTCGTTTAGGAATTTTATAAAAACATCCTCATCTTTAGGACTTATAACATACATTTTTTTATCAGTTTCAATTACAACAACATCTGCCAAGATTGTTGCATAAACTATTGTTAGAGATTTTCTTGAAAAACCATAGCCAAAATAATATCCAGGCATACCTACACCAAATAATCTCCATCCTCTGAAATGGCTAATCTTACTGATTTTTTTAATGTCACTATATTTTATCCTTGAAACAAATGGACCGCATATAAGCAGTATTTCTTCTTCTTTCAATTTATAACACATAGTTGGATATATAATCAAAATAAATAAATAACAAAAGAAAAAGAACATAATTATTATTGATCTAAAAGAATAAAAACGGGAATTCAAATATATGTATATAAAAAAAATAAGAGCAACTAATATTATAATATATGGTATAATAGAAAATGCAGGTTTAAAAGTTTTCACCAGATTTTTTTAATATAAAAAAATTTAATCATAAATACTGCTTTTTAAAAACAACAAATTTATTTACAAAAAAGTTTCGTTTTTGTCAAGAACAGAAATTTTGAAAAATGGGGACATCTCTAACTGAAGAAATTGTGTTTTATAATATATTTTTTACAAAATTGGGGACAAAGACAATAAAACTAAAAATCTAAGAAATTAAGCAAAAATATCTATAATACTATAATCCATTTACACTAACTGACTTACAATGATGCATAAATAGTCACTTGCAAGAATTTTTTCCTATATGTCATAGCAATAAGCATAGTGGCGAGGTAACCTCTTAGTTTATTTATAGATCATCACACCATCTTGATAAAGCAGAATGACTCTCAAGGATAAGTTTTTAAGCGATATTTGAATTAGGAAGTGTTTCCTACATATTTCCTTAAATAAATGTTAAATTTATTTTATTACTAATCTTATCCCTTTTAACAAATAAAATAAAGCAACAATAAGTAACGCAACAGCAAAAATTTTTTCAATTATTAAATTCCACTTGCCAGATTTTGGAAGTTTTGTTAAAACACTGCTGAAAAGACCTGCTAAAATTATAGTTGTAGAGAGCCCCAATGCGAAAAAGAAAAGTAAAACAGCTCCATAAACCACACTTTGTTTTGTAGAAACAATAGTTAAAATCGTCCCTAAAACAGGTGTAGTACAAGGTGAAAAAACCAAGCCAGAAGTAGCACCTAATACAAACCCGCCAAAAGGTCCTTGGAAAAATTTGTTAGCTACAGGTATGTTTATACTAAAATTAAAAACACCAAACATTGATAAACTAAAAAGCAAACAAATTATACCAACTAAAAAATTTACTATAAAACTTTGTTGTATCTGACCAAATAAAAGTCCAAAAAAAGATGCAATAATACCTAAAATCGTATATACTAACGCTGTACCTAAAACATAACTTATTAAAAGATAAACTTTTTTATTAAAATTTGCTTCAGCTTGTGCGCCAATGTAGCTTATAACTATAGGTAATAAAGGATATACACAAGGTGTGAAACTTGTCGCAACACCTGAAATATATACTGTAAGTATAGAAAAATAGTTCATTTTACCTATATGTTATCTGTAAAAACATACCAAATGGTGGTTGTTGGATACCTGGTATTTCTTCATACTTAACATTAAACAAGTTTTCAATAGAAAAAGAAAATTTTATATTTTTGATTGTTTTGCTTAAAGAAACATTCGTCAATAAAAACTCCTTAGGCTGTGTTTTTGTATAAACTTTGTATGTATTTGTAATTGATGATTCTATCCCAAAAATTTTTGGTAAGAACAAAATTAAACTCAATGAATTCTTAGTATAGTTCTCTATATATTTTAACTCTTTATCTTCTGGAATATCAAAATTTTTATAATTTGACGAATACAAAACTTTTGTTTCAAAATCAAAAAACTTCCAACTAACTGATAAATCATAACCATATGATTCAACCTTTGATATATTTGTTATCTTCCAACTTTCGTTAGAATTTTTTGTTCTCATCCAATCAATTGCATTTGTAGGTGTCATATAATAAAACAAAGTTTGTAAACTGAAATTTTTAATTTTGTTTTCTATACCTAATTGATAACTATCTGTCTTTTCTATTTTTAAATCTTCAGTTGTTTGATGGTTCGGATCCCAATAGAAAAGTTCTGTATATGATGGTGTCCTAAAAACTTTAGATGTAGAAACAAAAATTTTATTGTTTAAATTAGGTATAAAAGCAAGTTGTGCTGTATATTGTGGTAAAAACGAATATCTTGAAAAATAGTTTTCTTTAAAAGTTGACTCAAAAAGAAATTTTTTAATCCTCCATGATAAACCAACTCCTAATGCATACTCTTCATCATTAAATTCCCCCATCCCGTTCCAAGTTGGTAGAACAGTTGATGAGCCTCTACTGTCAAGTTGTTTTAAAGTTATTTCAAAAATTGGTATTAAACTAAGATTGTTTAATAATTGAATATTAAAAACACCTTTGCTACCATATACTGATGAAAAATGTTTGTTATAATATACTTCTGGTTTATATCTTTGTGTTGTATAATAATCAAAACCTTTTCTTAAATAAATATCAAAGTCAAAGTTTATGTTTTCTTTTAATACAAAACTTTTGTTTGCTGAAGCAAAAAAAGTTTTTGTTTCTTCATATTCTTTTCTGTTAACAGCATAAAAATCTTGTGCACCAAAATCTTTTGATAAAAAACCAAAGTTAAAGTTTGTGTTTTTAAAATTATATTTTGCAAAAATATTGTATGTTTCATAATCAGTATTATTTCTATAACCAGAAGAACCAGATATATCTGCTGAAATATAACCAGAATCAAAATTCACTGTAGTATTTATTTTATATGTGTCAAAACTACCATATGATAATGACAAACTATTATTTGTTCTCTTCTTTGTAACAATATTTATAACTCCACAAAACGCGTTGTTACCATAAAAAGAAAAATTTCCTGATTTAATTATTTGCACATATTCAATATCATCAATATTCAAAGGTAAATTACAATTATGATGCCCTGTCTGTGGATCATTAAAAGGTATTCCATCAACAAGAATTTTGACCTGTTCAAATGTTCCACCATTTAAAGAAAGATCTTGTTGTGCATCTGAACGACTATAAACATCTACATTGTAAATTTTTAATAATTCTGGGACACTTTCAACACCTAATTTTTCTATCTCTTCTTTTGTTATTTTATACTCATATGTTGTTAAAAAATTTCTCTGTAAAACTCCATATTTTGTTGCATCAAGATAAACCTCTGCTGAATGTAATGGTACTAAAAACAAAATAGGTAAATATAAAAAACTTTTGTTTTTCATGGTTTATCTCCCTTCTTCATTATCAATAGTTCTTTGAAATTTTCTTCTATCTCGCACTCACGGAATGTGAGTGCGGGAAGCAACTACAATAGCAGACCAAGGTTTGCGACTACAATTTTAAATACGCAAGGATACTGCCTGCGGCAGTCCGCCTCTGGCGGAAATCCTTGCCTTACAAATACCTAACACCTTCATACTTTCTACTATCTACTATTATTTTACGCAAGCTAAAGCTTGCGGCTACCATAACCTATATTTGCACGGCTGAAGCCGTGCCCTACAAATCCCCAACAACTTACTACTTTCTACTTACTACTACATACTCATCAGTGCCTTCATCCCACAAGTTGCGGGATTAGTTTTTCCATCAACTATTAACCTATTAACTATGAACTATCAACTAATATATCTGTTAACCATTTTTACAATTTTGGTTAACAAAAGTCAAGAGGTAATAAAAAATTTATCTTAAATGTATACAATCTCCAGAAAGGATTTCTTTTTTACCAGATGAGGTTTTTATGACAAGCGCTCCTGTTTGAGAAGAAATATCTACTGCTTTACCACAAATTGTTTCATTTAAAGTAATTACTTTTACTACTTTACCAATTGTTGAAGAAATTTTTTTCCATTCTTTTATAATCTTCTTATATTTTTTCTCAACAAAAACTTTATACCATCTGTTTATTTCTTCAAAAAGTTCAATTAAAAATTTTGTTAAATCAACATTTTTACTAAGCAAAACTGAAACAGAAGTTGCATGTAATTTATGTTTTTCAAAAAATTCATTGTTTATATTTAAATTAACTCCTACACCAACAATACACCAATTAACTTTATCTATTTCAGTATCCGCTTCAATAAGAATACCACAAATTTTTTTATCTCCAACAAAAACATCATTAGGCCATTTTGTGGTTGCGTTTATAGAATATCTTTTTCTTAACAGATTAGCAACAGATAAAGAAAAAAGAAAGTTTAAAATAAAAATCTCTTTAGGAGAGATATCAGGAGTTAATATCAAAGAAAACCATAATCCACCTTTTGGTGAAAACCACTCTCTTTGTATTCTTCCTTTACCTTTAGTTTGTTTCTTAGCAATTACTAAAATTTTGTCAAAATCATTATTTTGTTGGACAATTTGTTTTGCAACATCCATCGTTGAAGTAGTTTCTTTATAAAAAACAACTTGTTTAGGTATCTCAAAATTTTGTTTTAACAATTCTTGTGGTAAAAATGGTAGTTCAACAAGTTTGTATCCTAATTTTTTATTTTTTTCAATTTTATACCCTTCTTTAATAAGTTTGTTTATAATTTTATAAACTCCGACACGAGATATTTTAACAACATTAGCAATTTTTTCGCCAGAAACAAAATTCCTATAATTTGTTTTCAAAATTTCTAATACTTTCAAAGTATTATTTTTCATATAGAAATGATTTATAAAATTAGAAAAGAAAAAATCAACATCAGTAAAGATTTAGTATTCAATCCGTTCTATGTTATAGATTAAACACTATTTTCTGAAAAAGACAAAACACCATTGTAGGAAAATATTATTGAGTTTAATGCAAAAATTGCTAAATAAATTTGAAATATAATTTTGATAATTTTTTTCATATTTGTATTCAACCATGTTTTGACATTGAAACTAAAGAAAAATATATTCTTTCAACATTATTAACCATCCTCTCAAACGAAAATTTTTCTTTGGCATATTCTTTAGCTTTTAAAGCCATCTGCTTCCTAATTGTTTCATTAGTAAGAAGTGCTACTATTTTTTCTGCTACTAAGCAAATATCAAATGGTGGAACAAGAAAACCTACTTCTGGAGATACAATTTCAGGAATACCACCAATATTGTATCCAATAACTGGTACACCACAATGTAACGCTTCTATAAACGCTCCAGGAAAAGGATCTTCATATGAAAGTAAAACAAAACAATCAGCTATTGTAAGTAATTCAATAACATCATCTCTTCTACCTAACAACTTCACATAATTTTTTAACTTTAATTGCGAAATAAGATTCTCCAGTTTTATTCTTTCTTTTATATCTCCATCTCCTACAATGAGAACTACAAAATTTTCAAATTTTTTTCTTATTAAATCTGCCACTTTAATAAGCTGACTATGCCCTTTAGTAGGATATAAATGTCCGACACTTATAATTATCTTTTTGTCACCGGATTTATACTCTTTTTTTAATTTTTCAACTTTCTGCTTATCTATTATAAATCGTTGAGACGAAACCGCATTATATACTATTTTAATTCTATTTTCTTTAAATTTGTTAACTTTTATCAAATTATCCTTCACAATTTTGGATACAGCAATAATTTTTGTCTCCCACAAATTTACAATGATTTTAGTAGACCACTTTAGCGGCGAAATTAATCTTCTGTGTATAACTACTGGAATATCAAACAAAATCCCTAAGAATATCCCTATGAAATATTCTCTACCGGTATGAATGTGAATTATTTGTGGTTTCCAATCATTTAAAAATTTCAATATTTTGAAAAAGGATATCAGCGATAAATGATAACTTATATAGTTAATTTCATTTTTCTCTAACTCTTTTTCTAAAAGCGTATTTTTTCTACATAAAACATATATTTGATGCCCTCTTGAAATTAACCCTTTTACTAATTCTATCGTTCTAAATTCTCCACCACCAAGACATTTTGCTCCGTTTATATGTAGGATTTTCATTTTTGCAACTATTTTATATTTTTTATTATTATTGTTGTTTACTATAATTTCATAATAGTTGTTGTTTGTGTCGGCGGTGGGTCAACTGTCTGGTAATGACTTGGTATTTCAGCCACAGTAAGTGTATGAAACGCCTCACCACCAGTTGCTCCTACCGAGTATTCACGACCCGCACCAACGATAAATCTATCTTTCAAGTTTGGCGTAGTAACCTGCGTCCCATCAGGTGCGGTATATGTTCTACCATCGTACAATGCCTAACCTTGTGGTATTGAACTAATACTTCCTGACCACATAACAATCACACCTCGTGGTAACAAGTCACATCCATACTATTTCACTTTACATACAACATTTATACTGCTTACAGAAACAACGACAGATGTTGTTTGGTTAACAGCAAAATATGTATCTACTTTCTTTGACAAATTTTCAGCAGTCCTTGAATGAATAGCAAACATCTGTGGTGCAATCTTTTGTCTTGATGAAAAAATCTTATTATTAACAACTGTTTCTATCCAAAAATTACCATCTCTAAAATCAATATTGGGTGAAATAACACAATTAAAAATACCAGATGAAACATTTATATTCATAACTTCGCTACTCCATATTGGTATTCCACCAGTTTCTTGTGTATAAATTTTTAATTCAACATTTCTTTGTCCACTAACAGGTTGGCTAAACTCACGTAAAAAACCAGTATAATTTATTTCAACAGGAACATCAGCAAACAAAAAAACATAAATAAAAAAGTTCAAAACAAAAAAGTATTTATTTATAAAACCGGGCCCACTTGCTGAAAAATTACAATTTAAATTTTATTTCAATTTCATTTTGTAACAAAAATTTTAAACATAAAATTGTTTTTAAAAACAACAAATTTATCTATAAAAAAGTTTCGTTTTTTTCAAGAAGAGAAATTTTGAAAATTGAGGACATCTCTAACTGAAGAAATTGTGTTTTATAATATATTTTTTACAAAATCTGGGACAATTTTTATAAAACTAAAAATTTTAAAAAATGAGAGATGTTTTTTAAACAATCAAAAATAGTAAATTTAGCAGTACTACTGTATACTGTAAGGATAAAAATTATCTGCTGCTTTCTATTTGACGAGCCGTTAACAAATTGTTCATTACCTGATGAAACCATTTAATTTCATCTTTTGCAACACGTAAAGGGGATCTTCTTGTTTCAAAACATTCTATAGAAATATATCTATTATACCCTCTCTTTACTAATTCTTCTAAAACCAAATTGTAATTTAAATCGCCACAGGATAAATATCTTATATTTTTCAACATATGATTTTTACCTAAAACATAGCGAAACGGACTAATTCTACCTTCTGACAAAACAGCATTTTTTGCATGAATGTTGACTATATAAGGATATAATTTTTCTATTGCTGTTAATGGATCTGTGTTATCTACTTCGTATAAATTATAAAAATCTAAGTTAATTTTAATATTTTCTTCATTTATTTTTTCTATAAGTTTCAATGTTGGACTAATAGTATCAGCAAGAGTAGATGGATGCGTCTCAATTGCTATTGTAATACCTTCCTTTTTTGCAACTCGTGAGATATATTTTATGCCTTCAACACAACTGTTCCACTGTTTTTCTGTAGCAAACTCTGACGGAACTTTACCTGTAAAACACCTTATTAGTGGACATCCTAAATCTTTTGCTATACATATATACTTTTTTGCATTCTCGATACTTTCATACCATTTTTTATAACTTCCAGTGAAATCAAAATATGGTGATATCATATTAACTTCTAAGTTTCGCCATTTTAAGATATTTTTAATTTTATCTAAAGATGTCTCATATTCTTCTAAATGTTTACTCCAAATTTCTACACCATCATAACCTAACTCACTTATTATAAACAAAATATCTTCTAACAACATTGGTCTATGACGAAATGCTATTGTACAAAAACTAATTTTTATCCTCACATGTATTGTCCTCCAGTAAGGTTTATCACAGCACCTGTTATATATGAAGAAAGCGAAGAAACTAAAAACAACACTGTATTTGCAACTTCTTCAGGTTGACCTATTCTACCAAGTGGGATAAGTTTTATAAGTTCTTCTTTAATATCACGAGGTAATTGTTTTGTCATCCGAGTATCAATAAGTCCAACCATAACTGCGTTAACTCTTACATTATATTTCCCAACTTCCCTAGAAAGACATTTTGTAAATCCGAGCAAGCCAGCTTTTGCTGCACCATAGTTTGTCTGTGCTTCTCTACCAAACACTCCTGATAATGAAGAAATGTTAACAATAGCACCATTTTTTTGAGCTATCATAGAAGAAATACAATACTTTGTAAAATAAAACGCTCCTTTTAAATTTACATAAATAACTTCATCCCAATCATCTTCAGACATCATTAATAAAGGTTTGTCTTTTATAATCCCAGCATTATTTACCAAAATATCTATAGTTTGCCATTTTTTCTTTACTTCATCAACCATTGATTTTACAAAGTTTACATCTTTCACAGAACCTTTAAATACTAAGTACTCACATTTTTGTTCTTCTAACAATTTTATAGTTTCTGCAACAGATTTTTCATCAGAAGAATAGTTAAATGCTACTTTCGCACCTTCGTTATACAACTTTAACACAATTGCTCTACCTATACCACGAGATGCTCCTGTTACTATTGCAACTTTGTTTTGTAACAATTTTTCCATTTTTTAAACTCCTTGAAAATAATAAATAAATAATTTATTTGTATTTTAATCCTTCATAAAAAGTTTAGTAATCTCATTATAGATCACACCACACCTGTTGGTTGCTTGCAATAACAACCAAAGTAAAAGAATAAGTAAGGATAAATCTTGTAATTACATATTACACTGGATTAAAAAACTTTTGTGATTATCTGGACTATTCTTTAATTTTTGATAAATAACTTTTAGTTCTTTTCTTATAACTTTACCATTCTCAGTTTTTGGCAGTTGTGAAACAAATACAACTTCATCTGGTATTTTGAACACAGGTAAAAAATCTTTTAAAAACGATTTTATATCTTCTTCTTTAACACTACTGGTAGCCTTTGGGACGACAAACGCTACTATTTTTTCACCATATACTTTATCTGGTATCCCAACTGCTGCACAATCTGATATTGAAGATAATTTTAAAATTTGTTCTTCAATTTCTGATGGATAAACATTGTTCCCACCACGATTTATCATTTCATCTTTTCTACCAAAAACCTTTAAATTGCCATTTTTGTCAATAATACCTAAATCTTTAGTATAAAACCAACCATCTATAATTGGTAAATTTTCTTCATATAAATATCCAGAAGTTACTACTGGTGATTTAACAACAATTTCGTTATCTTTACTAATTTTAATCTCAACACCAGGCAATGGTTTACCTACAGTATCAAAATCTATGGTTTCATCAGAACAAGAAGTCACAGCAAGTGTTTCTGTCATTCCATAGTGTGGGTATAGTTCTAAACCAATCCTTTCTTTAACAAACTTTGTAAATCCATTAGGTATATATGCACTTGCAACTGTACCACAAATTTTTTATTATAAACTTTTTGTTGTGTTTGTTCTAAATAATTTACAATTTCTATATAACTTGTTGGTGTACCAATGACAAAATCTATTTCGTGTTCATTGAGAGTTTTTACTAAACTATATGGTTTTCTATTTTCGGGGATTACTAAAGTAGATTTGTTTAAAATACAAGGAACTAAAACACAACCAAGTGTTTCTGCGGAACATAATGGAATAAATGACAAAAACTTTTTTTGTCCAGAAATTTTCCATACAAAAAAACATTTCTCACCAACAAAAATAAAATCTTGTTGTTTATGAAACACGCCTTTTGGAAAACTTGTTGCCCCTGAAGTAAACAATATAGTAAAAACATCATCAGTTCTATCAATTTTTCTTTCAACAAAATTTAATTTTAGAACCCATATTGTTGACGAAAAAATTATGTGCTCTTTTATTTTTTCTGAACTATTATTTAATTTATGGACCAACTTTGGTTCCATAATAACAAACTGCGGTTTTATTTTAGATACAACTTCTTGAACTATACTTGTCGGATATTTAGGATTTATAAAAAAACATATTGCATTTAGTTTAGCAGCTGCTAAAAATGAATATACAAGTTCAGGTTTTTCTTCTATTAAAATGCCTATTACAGGTTTATCTTTACAACTATGTTTTTTTAAACATGTTGCTAAAGATTCAGAAATTTCTTTTAGTTTGTAATAACTAACAAATTCGTTTTTATAAATTATTGCAATATCGTTAGAACTAACTTTTGTTAAATAATCAAAAATATATTTACTCATTCTATTCAGCAACAACAAATGCTATTGCATAAGAATTAAAATGTGATAAAGAAACAAAAATTTTTTTAATTTTTTTGTTCTACATAATTTTTTCATCTTGTTTTTTAAAACAATATATGGAGCATTATTTGTGTGTATTAACACTTCTATATTTTTCCAGTTCCCACTATTCCATCCAAGTGAAAATGCTTTTAATACAGCTTCTTTAGCAGCAAACCTTACTGCATAATGTTGAAACTTATTTTCTTGCTGTTCACAATATTTTATTTCATTATCAGTAAAAACTTTTTTTTACAAAACTATAATTAGTACTTTCTATTGCTTTTTTATCTCTAGCGATTTCTATTATATCAACACCTATACCTTTTACCATTTTAAAAATAAACCCTTAATTCTAAATTGTAATACTCTTTAACTGGACATAAACCAAATTCAGAATTTTGGTCACCATGTAAAAAATTACCACTTAAAATTAAAGAAAAAAATCCTTTAACAATTTTGTATTCTATATTCGGTAAAAAAACAAAACTTTTATCTTCAAGATTTAATAACATACCACAGGTTATATCAAACACAAGAACTTCTGGGTTCCATATACGAACAAATAAATAATGTTGCCTCATATATCCGTAGTTCATCAACGAATTTGCTAAATAAAGGTTGTATTTAAACAATTCTTGATTAAACCCAACTGGTGGTGAGAGAAAATACTCTTTATTAGATTCTATAATTTTTACAAACTTTTCCCATTCTTCTTTTGTGTATCCTGTTTGATTATAAAAATACTCTATGATAAAATTAGTTTTGTTTGATGTAGTATAATGTCCACCTATAACATTTCTTATACCTTGGTTATAAGATTGTTCTATCTCATATTCATACACATTGCTGTTAGGTTGACCTAACTCAGTTTTTATTTTTAACAATTTTTTTTCAACAGATGTGTAATAACCTGTTTCACAATGTAGTTCAACTTTTTCACCTATAGTTTTTGAAATGTTCAACCCAACTTTTTGTGTATCAGAATAAAAGTATGAACAAGATAAATCTGTATTCCCAAACATTAAAGAAACTTCTGTTTCTATACGATTAGGTAAATCTTGAACACTATATATTTTTGGTGCAAAAGATACAGAAAAACTCATATTGTCTTTAAACAATTCACAACGAATTATATAATCTCCTTCACGATAATACCTTTGTTCTTCTTTCTTCAAATTTGTATCAACATCTTTTTTTTCTCCGAAAAAGTCAGACGGGTTATAACTAAGTCCAACACCTGTGATTAAATTTTGTTTTCCTAATGAAATATATAAATTTTGTAACAAAGAAAAATTTAAATATAACTCGTCAAAATAAACTTTGTTAGAATATTCATCTTTATTCTCAATTTTTGACCAATATGGTCTTATTTTTGTCCTCAATTCTAAACTTTCTGTAAAACAAACATTTGATAAAAAATTTAAATATGTGTTATATTCGTATTCATATGGTTCAACTAAAGCAAAGTTTGGGTTAAGAATAGAATCTGTCCTAAATTCATCTTTGATTGTCCTTAATATAAAAGTACCATTGTAATCTATTTGTACTGCATAACTGTATCTGGCTATGTAAAAAATTATAAAAAATAAAAACCTTATGTGTTTTTTCATTTCATATACTGCAGATGTTCTTTTTGGAAATAATACGATGGAAACTCTTTAATTTCAAAATTGCTGTATTTCATAACAGACCTGTTCCCTTTACGTATCTCATCAATTATTTCCGTTTCAGTAGGCCGTTCTTTATCCAATATCATTTGATAATTTTTATAATACGCTGTTTTTAACAATTTACCTCCAACAGTGTAAAATTCTACTTTATATGGTTTATATGTTTCTTTGTCAACAAAAAGTGTGATACTATCATATGCAGCTTTAGTTTTAGCTTTTAAAAATAATTTATACATACGAGTATCATCTATTACTACCTCTTCAGCATTCAATGGTGTATAATCAACAGAATAAACAACTCTTGCTACATCACTGTTTGACACTTCGCCTAACAAACGTTGTTGAGGAGTAATTCTAATAGGATTTTTTGTCCCTTTGTTATAAAACCACAAATTTTCTTCTACCATAAGTAAAAACTTACCTTTATCTTCGTATGGATATACAAATTTTACTAAAGATTTTGTTTCATCACCAACATAAAGTTCAAACTTTTTCACAGAAGTTTTTTTATCATTTTTGTAACAAACAATTTCTAACTCGCATTTGAAATGGTTTGATGGGGCTCTTATATCATCAACTTTTTTTAAAATTTCATCTAAATTTAACCTATTTTCATCTTCTGTGTAAGAAAAGTTGTACAGAAACAATACTGAGTATATAAGTATAAGTATTTTTTCATACATAACGTAACGCCTCAACTATTTTAAGATTTGCTGCTTTAACTGCTGAATAAAAACTTGATAAAACAGAAACTAAAATTGTAGATATATAAGAATTTATTACTACTTTTGGTATTATCAAAATAAGTGCAGTATATCCTGTAGTCATCATTGGCGGTGGTGGAATATATATACCACCAGATAAGTTAATAATTGTTGCAATACTTATACCTCCTATTATACCTAACAATCCACCTATTACACCTATTAACAATCCTTCAACAAGGAAAAGTATTATTGTTACAAACTTTTTTGTCCCTATGGCACGAAGTGTCCCTATTTCTCTTGTTCGTTCAAAAATTGACATTGTCATTGTATTCGCTATACTAAAAAAAACTATCACTGCTATTATAATTTTCACAACATTAAACATCCCTGTATACAATCGTACTACACTTTGGTAAAAGCTTGCAAGTTCATACCATTTCTTAAATTCTAAACTTAAATTTTTTTCTTTAATTATGTTTTCAATATGTTTTGCTAAAACATCTGTATGTTCTGTTTTATCTAACAATATAAGAATTTTATCTACACTTTTTGTATTTAACATCTTTTGAACTATTTTAAGAGGGACTTTTACTATAACAGCATCATATTCTTGTGAGCCACTTTGAGATACACCAACTATTTTTACATCTACAGCGTTTATTGAACCATCTACAGTTGTTGTTAACAATGTAACATAATCTCCTATTTTAACACCTAAGGATTTTTTTAACACACTACCTATCACTGCTTCATCTTCGTTTATTATATCTCTTCCTTCAACTAAAGATTCAAAACTTGCTAATTTAGATTCGTTTTCTGACACAACTCCAGAACCTATACAAGTAAGAGTTTTTTCTCCTGTACTTATAAGTCCAGAGAATGACAATCTCGGTGTTATAATTTCTACATAAGGAAGTTTTTGGAATTCAGTTATAAACATTTCATAGTTATCTATTAAGTATTCTAAAGGTTTACTTAGTCCTTCTTCTGTATAACCTTTTTTATAAATTTGTATATGACCTAACTGTGAACGTATAGTAGTTTCTCTTAATCCCCAGAAGGTAAAATGGACAAACCCGCCAAAAACAATTAATGCTGACATACCAGAAATTATTGCAAGAAATGTTATCAAAGTCCGTCGTTTATTTCTAAAAATGTTTCTTAATGCAAGAACAAAAATTTTTGTCATTTTTTGTTTCTCCTTTTTATAATCTTTAATCTAATCTTCAGTTAAAGATATTTTCCCATCTCTTAAATAATAAATTTTGTTTGCATATTTTAAAACTTTATGGTCATGAGTAGAAAATATAAAAGTTGTCCCATATTCTTTATTCATTCTTTGCATAAGTTCAAGTATACTTTCTCCTGTTTTTGTATCAAGATTAGCAGTAGGTTCATCCGCAAGGACAATTTCTGGTTTTGTAACCAATGCTCGTGCTATTGCAACACGTTGTCTTTGTCCGCCTGAAAGTTCGTCAGGTTTATGATGTATAAACTCTGTTAACCCAACTTCTTCAAGTATCATTAAAACTCTTTTTTTTCTTTCACGGGCAGGCACATTTTGTAAAAACAATGGATATTCTACATTTTCATAGGCAGTAAGAACTGGTATTAAATTAAATGTTTGGAAGATAAACCCGATATGCCTACCTCTTATTTCTGAAAGTTTGTTATCAGACAATGATAAAACATCTGTACCTAAAATCTTTATTTCACCATCTGTAGGTTTATCAAGACAACCTATAAGGTTTAACAAAGTGGTCTTCCCACTTCCTGAAGGGCCACAGATTGATATTATTTCACCATATTGAACTTCTAAATTAATACCATTTAACGCTACAACTTTTGTTTTGCCTAATTCATAAATTTTTGTTACATTTTTTATTTCTATTAATTTTTCTTTCATAGGTTTTTACTCTCATATAAAAAATTAATTTTGTTTTTATCCTCAGTAATATAAAATAAACAAAAGTTTTTCATTCCTTTTTAAAAACTCAGGTGGGACTTTTAACAAAAGTTTACCATCTTTTGTAGTTAAGACATTCACAGTTTTACCTGTGCATAACAATCGTTTTGTTTTTTTATGATACACCTCGTATTCAATTTCTATTTTAGGGACCGAAGTAATTTCTGTTGTTGCTTTTACTACAACTGTGTCTCCATATCTTGCTGGATATTTATAATAACAATGAACTTCTACTACTGGGAACAAGAACCCTCGTTGTTCTCCTTCTGTAACAGGTATAACAAATTTTTCTAAAAGTTCATCTCTAGCTATATTAAACCATATTATGTAATTAGAATGATACACAACACCCATTTGGTCTGTCTCAGAATATCTAACTTTTAGTTCAACTTCGCAGGTATATTTCATTATTATTCTCTATAAATCTCCATTCTTTCTATAGATTTTTTGCCATATACTGTATCTGGGGCAAGTTCAGCTGCTTTTTTCCAGTACTGTCTTGCTGAACTTATTTTATCTTTATTTTTTAAAACTTCGCCTTTTAAATAATAAATGTTAGCAACCAAATTTTTTGGATACATATTTATTTTTTTCTCAACAAGGTTGATTAAAAAATCTACATCCTTTTCTGCTAAATGTTCTCTTTTAAAAAAATTTGGTAATGCTAAAGTGTTGTTTATACGGACAAGTCGTATTACTATATTATTTGGTGAATCTTTAACTGCTTTATCTATAATTTTTGTCCCTTCTAAAACATATCTGACTTTATTAACTGGTGTGGAAGAGTCCCTACCAAAAATTGTTATTGCACTACCTAAATATGCTAATGCTTCATCATCATTAGGAACTTTTGCAGTATATTCTTTTAAATAATTCATACTTTTCTCACCAACACCTTTGACACCTGACGCACCGAGGTTGTGATACAACACACCAAGAATTTTTAAAGTTTCTGTAGAATAGTTTGTTTGTAAACTTTGTTCATATTTTGAGATATATTTTTTAATTTCTTTTTCATCCCAAAGATTATAAAAGTATTCTATTTCTTCTGAAAATATATGACTACCTAACAACAAATAAATGGTGGTTGACAAAACTAAAAATTTTTTGTTTTTCATAACTCTCCTTCTCCTTTTGCTAATTTTTCCAATATAAAATCAGCAATTGTGTTAACAGACCTAAACACTTGCATATCTTCATCTGTGATAGAAATTTTAAATTCTTGTTCAATACCAACTACAATTTCTAACGCATCTATAGAATCAAGTTGTAGTCCTAATCTAAACAATGGACTATTATCAGCAATGTCTTCTGGTGACAAATTTAATTTTAATCGTTCAATTAAAATGTTTTTAACTTTATCAAGAACTTTTTTCCTATGTTCTATTTTATTTACAACTTCTGATTTAGTAACAATTCGTGTTTTACTCATTTATTTTTCTCCCCTTGTATAACTTTGTTCTAAATTTTAACACCTTTAACAGTATCTGTTAAAAACAATGGTGCTGAAACTATGTCTATAACAGCATTTGGATTAGACATAGTTTGTAATCCTAAACTTATCCCTGAATATGCATATTCTGTCTTAATATATGCTAAACCTACAAAAACTTTTAGTTGTGGCGAATATCCGTGATGAACCACAAAACCTATTTCTTCGTCTTCTATATAAATTTTATCTTTTTCTTTAACTCCACCTTCTTCTGTTACAAACATAACTAATTTGTGAACAGGACCTTCACTTTTTTCTTTTAAAATAGCTTCTTTACCTACAAATTTTTCTTTATAAAAATCTACCATCCAGTTAAGTTGTAGTTGTAAAACAGTAGCATCTGGTATAATATCTTTTTGTTGATTTATAGAATTCATTTCTAACATTGGTATTTCTAAAGAATCCAATCCACAACAAATTAATTCTAATTCTTTACTAATATCAATTATTTTATTCCACAGTTCTAATGTTTTTTCTTTTGGTATTAAAAACCTATATTCATATTCACCTGTTAAACCAAAACGATATAATATACAATCCACATCGTTAATTTTATCATGTTCAAATCCAAGATATGGCAATGAAAGAATATCTTCACTAATAACCATTTTTGGTATTTCAATAGCTTTTGGTCCTACAACTGAAATACAACCATATTCTTCACTTATATCAGACACTGACACATCATTATGTTTATTTTTGTTAAACCAATCAACCAACTCAACTTTTTTTCTGTATCAGTAAGTATTAAATACTCATCATTATTTTTTAAAACACATATTAAAGCAACTATTGTTCCATCTTCTTTACATACAGCTGTATAAACAGATTTCCCTTCAGAAAGCGAAAAAATGTTTCCTGTACAAATATAATCTAACCATTCTGTTGCAGAACCGCCAGAAACTTTTATTTTAGCAATACCTGACATATCAATCATTGCAACATTTTTTCTAATAGCCCAGTATTCTTGTTCAAACTCGTGATATTTACTTGCAGTTAAAACATCGCCATAAGGTTTTATTACAGCGTTGTTTTTTAAATGAAACTCGTATAAAGGCGTTTTTTTCATCAGTAATCCCCCTATGAAAAAAGTTCATAAAACAAATTATAACTTTGTGTAATTTTGAATTTGTAGTTTATACTATTAATCCAACTTTTCTAACATTCTCATTGCTGCATCTTTGTAGATACTTGATGTTTTTATACTTAAAATTTTTTGTATCAACATCTTAGCTTTTTCAACTTCTTTATTCATAAGAAACATCTCTGCTGTATGATAATACACAACAGATTGAAAAGTTTCGTCTTTAAACAAATCTTTATATTCAGGATTACTCTCAGGATTTTCTATCCATGAAACTAACAAAGAAAAACTTTCTTTACTTTTATAAAACTGGCCAAACACAGCAGGTATATTATAACAAGTAATTGCATATACAATCCGTACAAAAGGATTTTTAGGTTCCATTGAGACAGCTTTGTCCATAATACTCACACCTTTCTTAACATAATAAATCCGAACAAAACCAATTGGAGTAAAAGAAACAATCCATTTCAATGGAAAATCTCTTGCTTTTATTGTCCAACAAGAACCATAATATGTCATAATTTCAGCATCGTTTGGATCTTTTTTAAGTATCTGTTTAAAAATTTTCATTGCTTGTGATATTGATTCCCTATCTGCTGATTCACTACCTATATTAAAATATGCTTTACCTAATTCTCTTAGAAGTGCAACATCTTGTGGGTCTGTTTTTACTAACTCTGTTAATTCTTCTACTGCTTTTTTGTTTTCTTTAACTAATTCTTTAGACAAAATCTCGTCACAATAAAGTATCTTACTAGCAACAAAATTAACTGCTACAACAACTACCAACATTTTGATAAACATTTTCATATATCAACTCCTCCTTTGTTAGATTGTATTGTTTGTTTTCAAATTTTTTAAATATGTTTCTTATAACTGTCCGTTTATAATATCTTTCTAAAAGATACTGGCTCAACATTTCTCTCATTTTACTTATATAACTAAACGTTCCTTGCAAAGATTGGTAATAACAAATAATTTTTGAAAGATTTAAAATTAACGCAAAAACATTAACACCTATAACTTTATCTATTATAGGCGAATTTACTATCTTTTCAAACCCTATCTTATAATACAAAGGAACCACAGATTCATAACTACTATTCACTAAAAAACAAATATCGTTTTCTATCGCATACTCAATTACACAGGTTAACAAACCTATCAACACTTTTGGTGAAAATTTCATTTTTGAATGAATACATAAATGTCCTATTTCCATAAACTTACCATATTTTTTTATATTATCAAACTTTATACCAGTATCTCGTTCTATTGGCAACCCTACTTCTTTATTATCCAACACACAATATATTGTCCCTATACACACACCTTCTTTATATGCTACAAATCTCAACAAATGTTTTTCATATTTTTTATCACTTTCTATTAAAACATTCCTGAGTTCTGACTTTGAAGATATATATCTATTTTTGTTTAACATAATTGTAGAATAAATTTCTTTTGAAACAAGGTCATAAAAATCTTCATATTCTCTAGAATTAGAGACTTGTTTAAATAAAATATTATCAACTTCAAAAACTTTTCTTCTTTTTTGCCCTGGGAAGAAAAAAAATTCAAACAGTATTGTCATAAGCAAACAAACAAAAATTATTATAAAAGGAACAACAATATAACTGATGTCTGGCATTAAAACTAAACTCAAAATTCCTGCTAAAAAACTTCCCATTGTCCAGATAACAGAAACAATCAAATGTAATCTTCTCCATCCTTTCCCACCAGAATAAAACATTGTAACTGGTTTTTTAACAAGCAATAATATAAAATTTAATAAAAACAAAGAAAAATAAAATATAGAACCTATATAAGGGAACACAGCTTCATAATTTAACAAAAACAATACTAACAATACTAAACTAACAAAAAACATTAAAATAACAGTCGGTGTAATTCTACCAATACTTTTTTCTATATATAACAAAAGTAAATATATCAAGACAGAAGAAAAAATTGAAATTTGTAATGGAAAAAACAAAAAAAGTATTGTAGTTATAAAAAACACTGGAAATTCAAGAAATGGTATAACATCTTTAACAATTTCTATATCTTTTTTGTTTATAATCATAACTTATATTTTAAAAAATTACTTAGTTAAATTTATTCAATACTTTTTAACACAACCGAACTATAAAACCCGCCCCAAAAACAATCTGTGATTAACAAATAGTTTATGTTTTTATAAACCGCTGAATCTTTAGTTATATTTAATTCACACTCAGGATCTTTATACTTATAATTTATTGTTGGTGGTATAACTTTATTTTTTATTGTCAAACATCCAACAATAATACTTAAGAACAAATCTACTGAAGACAAAGTCTCTGTTGCACCTTTGATACTTGTAACTAAACATTTATTAGTATCGTTAGTAAAAACTAGGTTGATACCTTTTGCTTCTATTTTATCTAAATCTTTCAACGACGATGCTGAAGATAAAATACAATCTATTTCTTTAGGTTCAACACCAGCATTTTCTATTGACTTGTTAATAACCCACGCCATTGCTTCACCGGAAGGATCACAATCAGCTAATTTATACCCATCACTACATAAGCTTATACTACAAAGTTCACTATATATATTAACATCTCTTGTTTTTGCTGTCTCATACTTTTCCAAAAGAACAAACGCTGCTCCTTCTGAAAGAACAAAACCATTCCGTGTTTTATCAAAAGGTCTTGACCCTTCAGGATAATCATCACTAGGTGACAAAACTCCAAGATGATAATATGCTTCTCTTACAAGATGAGAAAGTTCTTCAGCTGCACCTACTAATGCATAGTCAATTATACCTAAATTTAAAAAATTAATTGCTTGAACAATAATACTTCCAACACCACCTTTACTCATTGGTACAGCAATACAAGGTCCATAAATACCTAATTTAATACTTAACAAACTTGCAGGTGCGTTAAACACTGTTTGTGAAAACAAAAGCGGGTCCACAGCATCAGGACCTTCAGTAAACAACTTGTTGTTTATTTCTTCAATTGCATTTATTGCACCTTGTGAAGTAGCAAAAAAATCCCTATTTTATGAGAACTATCTTTTGTAACTTTAATTTTTGCATCTTGCAAACACAACATACCAGCAGCTAAAGTTAGTTGAGAAACAAAAGTTGCTCTCAATGAACGAGTATCTAATAATACTTTTTTTAACATTATAGGGTCCACTTCACCACCTAATTTTGATGGTATACTACTATTCTTAATTTTGTTTACTTCTTTAATCCAACTTTCAGCTTTTGTTATCTTATCAAAAACTATATTTTTATCTATCCCAAATGGTGTAACAAGCCCAATACCTGTAATAACAATTTTCTCTTTCATAGTTATTATCTGCAAACATAATTATTACCTGCAAAACTATTACAAAAAAACTTGGTTTTTGTCAAACATAAAAATTTTGAAAAACGGGGACAGTTCAGACGGAAGGGATTATGTTTTTTAGTAAATTTTTTACCAAATCGGGGAAAAAATTCACAAAAAGAAAAAAAAATAAAAATTATTAAAGGACTAAATATCAAAAATAATGGATGTTGTTTTGAAAAATTTTTTAAAATTATTTTCCCTAAGAATTTTTGGTGAGAAATTCATTGCACGAGTTAACTTTGACACTTCTTTACGTGAAGGAACGTTTCTTCCAGTAAAGATACCATAACACTTCCAATATGGGATACCACTGCGATAGGATATTTTTTTAAAATAGAGCATTTTCTTTCTACGCAAAAATTCTAATTTCCTACATAACTTGATATTCTTTTTATAAAAACTACTGGGAAATTTATTTTTACAAAATTTTATCAAGTCTTCAGCCCTGCGAAAATAGATTTTAATCCCCAAAACACAACAACATTTTTCAATAACCTTCTTTGGTGGTATTCTTTTGTCAAGTTCGTACCTGTTATACGCAGATTTTGAGATACCTAAAAATCTTGCAAAATCACGTTGTGATAACTTAAGTTTCCTTCTTGCTTTTTTAAGTATTGATATTATTTTCATATAAAGGATAAAATAACAAAATTTTTTTCTGTTATCAACAAAAATTTTTAAAAAATTTTTTAAACAAAAAGTTTCACTTCTTTTATTCCAAAAACTGAGTTTGTTATAAACAATTTTTCTGATTTAAAAACTTCATCAATACTTATTGTTTTATCTTTAATTTTATCCTTATTTTGTTCAATTAAAAATTTTTTAAACACACCATTTAGTAATCCTGAAGATTTTGGTGGTGTGTAGTAATAATCTCCAATTTTGACAAAAACATTTGCACGAGATGTTTCTGTAACTTCACCATTTTTGTTAATAAACAATACATCAAAAAATCTACCAGAATATTTTTTATATTCTTTGTTATACACTCTACGATTTGTTGTTTTATGATACAGGAAGACATTATTTTTATCAACAAAACTTTTTGAAATTGTAATTTTTTCTATTTTTTTAGAACAAAAGGTTTTTATATCATACATACTTTTTTGTATTTCTATATCACCATTTTTTGAAAGCAATAATCTTATTCTGTATGCCTGTTTTATTAGTTGTTTTTTTAACTTGTTCAATTTATATAAAACTTGTTCTTCATCAAATTTGAAATCAAAATACATTGCTGAATTTTTAAGTCGTTCTAAATGATATTTTAACAAAAAATATCCTTGTTCAAAATTTTCTTTTGTTATGTTTAAATTTAAATCATAAAAATTTTTTATCTCATAATTAAAATCAGCACAATACAAAATTGTTTCAACTAATCTAAACTTTGGAATTTTTGTTATTAAAAACTTGTATTTAAGTTTACATTCGTCATACTCTTTTTGCGGATCAGAATCTGCTACTATCCCACTTCCTATCCCTAACTCAGCTTCACCATTTTTGCCTATCAATAAAGTTCTTATTGCAACATTGAATACTGAATCACGGTTCGGTTTTATAAACCCAACAGAACCTGTATAAACATACCTTGGTTCTTTTTCAACTTCTTTTATAATTTGCATACTTCTAATTTTTGGCGCACCAGTTACAGAACCTGAAGGAAATAATGAATAAAACAATTTGTATAGATTTATATTCGGATTTATTTTTGCTTGTATAGTAGAAGTCATTTGAAACAATGTTTCATATTTTTCTATTTCAAAAAGTTTTTTAACTTTTACTTCACCATATGATGAAATTTTACCTAAATCGTTTCTTAAAAGATCAACTATCATAACATTTTCAGCACGGTCTTTGATACTATTTTGTAATTTTTGTACCTGGATTTTGTCTTCAAAAACATCTTTCCCACGAGGAATTGTTCCTTTCATCGGTTTGACAATAATGATATCAGCAGTTTTTCTAAAAAACAATTCTGGTGAGAATGATATTACAGAAAAATCTTCTGTTTTAATAAAAGCACAATATGAAACACTCTGTGTTTGTTTCAGTTTATTATACAATCCTAAAATAGAACCTGTAAAATCAAACTTTAGCTTTATCGTGTAATTAATCTGATAAGTATCGCCAGAAAAAATATAATTTTTTATTTTTTTTACATTCTCAACATATTCTTTTTTAGAAGTGTTAATTTTAAAATTAGTTAATTTAAACTTTGAATTTTCTTTAACAAGGTCTACACTAAAAAGTCTTTGTATTAAATCGGTTCCTTCTTCAAAAATATCTGTTTTATGATTATACACAATCGGTTTTTCAAAAACATAAAAAAATGCTAATGGAAATTTAAAATTGTAATCAACACTATCTTTGTAATCTAAAAAATACCCAAGTTCGTATGACAAAAATCCTGCAAGATAAAATCTTTTATTAAGTTTGTTCTCTAACTGCTCAAAAAATTTTTCAATATTCTGCGGGTTGGTTAATATCAACTTTTCTTTTGGTGAGAAAAAAATATAGGAAAGAAAATTATCTTCATCAACTTTCAATGTTTCATATATAGCAAACTCTTTCTGTGTAAGGACAACTTTTTTTACAATATCAACAAAATTATACATTTTTAAGGATTATCTCAGCAGCTTTTTTACCTGATAAAAACATACCACCAAATATAGCACCCATTCTTGGTGAACCAAAATAAGCGTTTGCTGCCATACCACAAACTATGAGTCCTGGTGTTACTTCTTTTGTGTTTTCTAACAACATTTTTTCACCAACTTCTGCCCACATTGATTGTTCACCTACGACTTTTGTCCAACCTAATTTTTTTTCAACAATTTTTGCTACCTCGCAATCATGCCCTGTTGCATCAACAACATATTTTGAAATTATTGATATTGGGTCCACATGTAACCCTGCTTGTTCAACAGCAGTCCAGTTTAAAACAACACCAGAGATTCTTTTTTCTCTTATCACAACATCTTCAACTGAAAACAAATTAAAAATTTTTACATTTTGTTTTTTTGCTTTATATGCTAAAGCAGAGATTGTCTCAATACTATCTGCGACATATAAATCATCTTTATAATGAGAATAAGAAATACCAAATTCATCTAGTATAGGTAAAACTTCTTTCTGAAAAACAATTTTGTTAAACATTATCCCACCGCCTGGCATCCCACCACCTATTTTAAGATGACGTTCAAAAACAGCTACTTTAACATTATTTTTTGCTAAATAATAACTACATACAAGCCCGCTCGGTCCTGCACCACATATTGCAACATCTACTTCTGTATATTCCATAAGTTCTTTAAGATAACTTTCTATAATTGCTTGTGTTATTATTTTTTCCATACCGCCTCCTTATAAAGGTGAATTTGTGGATGTGTAAATAAGTAAATGTGTTAATATAAAGCAAGTTATACTTATTCTTCTTTTCAACAAAATAGATATTCTTTTTTTATTATATTGTCAAGATTTAAGATACAATGTGGGTCAAAAGTTTTTTTTATTTTTGCCATTTCTAAAATTGCATCTTTTCCATACATTATCTCAAGATATTTGTTTTTTAATTTCCCTACACCATGTTCTGCAAAACCTGTCCCACCTAAGGAGACAGCTTTTTTTATACAATCAATGTATATTTTTTCACAGATAATTTTTTCTTCATCATTTTTTGGGAACATATTAAAATGAAGATGGTCTTCTCCAATATGGCCAAAGATGACCATGTTTACTGTTTGATGTTCTGACATTATGTTTTTGTAAAATTTAAACAACTCTTCTAACTTTCCTTCAGGTACTGCTGCGTCAACTGAAATTTTTGTAGAATTTATTTTTTTGAAATAAGAATTTATTGTTTCAGGAAGTTTGTATCTTAGATTAACAAGTGTTTCATACTCTTTTTTTGAACTTGACAAAATTGTCTCTTTGCAGTCATATTTTTCAACTATTTCTAACCATCTTTCAAGTTTTTCTTTTTCTGATTCAATATATAAAGCAATAGTATCTTTTGGGATAAAATCATATTCATCTTTGATAAACATAAGCGAGTTTTTATCAAAAAATTCTAAACAATATATTGCGAGTTCATCCTTTTTTGTTTTTAATTCTGAAACAATATTTGGTATTTCTGTTTCTTTTTTTTCATCAAAAAACATAAGCATTAAAAATCTTTCAGGTAGTTCATCAAGTAAAAAAACTTCAACTTCTGTTATTATACCCAAAGTTCCTTCTGAACCTATAAGAAGTTCTATTGCATCCATACCATCTTTTATGTAATATCCTGCTGAACACTTAACATTTGGTGTCCTATAAGATGGTAGTTTAATTTTAAATTTTCCATAATCAAGAAACCCATTTTTTTCAAAAATTCCTCCTCTTTTAATTTCTAAAACATCGCCTGTTGTTAATATCATTTTTATTTTTTTAACATATTTTCTTGTTGGACCAAACCTAAAACTATACTCTCCAGCAGCATTTGTTGCAACATTGCCACCAATAAACGCACCTTTTTCAGTAGGAAATGGTGGATAAAACAAATTAAATTTTTTTATCTCATTTAAAAAGTTGTAAATTACAACGCCAGATTGTAAAACAGCGGTTTTGTTTTTTATATCAATATCAATTATTTTATCTAACTTTTCAGTAGAGATAACTACACCTTCTTTTGGTATTCTACCTGCAACTGTACCAGTACCTGCAGCTGAGATTGTGAAAGGAAGTTTATTTTTTACTGCAAATTCAACTACTTCAAAAACTTCTTTTTCATCTTGTGGGATAAAAACTTTTTCAGCAGAACCTTCTTTAAAGTTTGATGTATCTTCAAGATATGGCAAAATTTCTTCTTTACTTGTTTTTATTATCATAGCAAAAATTTATTCTGACATTATATGAGAGTTTTTTTAACCTCGTTTATTCTTAATAGTCGGGACTAGAAAGTCCCTCCTACAAGATTTTTTGTCATTGCGATGGTTGTCCCGCAATCTGTCCCGCAAGTTGCGGGATGGCAATCTATTTTTACAACGAGATTGCTTCTCCCGCAAAAAATGCGGGATCGCAATGACAGATTAGCAGTAAAATCACTTTTTCAGCGATCTCCCAAAGCTGGACCGTGTCTACCTAACACCTTCCCTACTTTCTACTTCCTACTATTATTCTACGCAGGCTACTGCCTGCGATTCATTACGCACCTTAAAGGGTGCGGCTACAAATTTCTTAAAACTTTACTTATTAACACAATTATCATCCACAGACAAAATAAACTTAATATAATAGTTGGTCCTGTAGGAAGATCAAATATATATGATAACACAATACCCATAATACAAGAAAAGATACTTGATATGCAAGAAAAAAGAAAAATTTTTTTGATTTTGTTAAAGGTGAGTATACTAAATAATGCGGGTATAACAATAAATCCGAAACTAAATACAACACCTGTTGTGTTAATTGTTGTTATGAAAACCAAGCTTAATACTGAATAAAAAATAAAATCCCATAAAAACCTGTTGTATCCATAAACTTCTGCTGTTTCTGGATCAAATGAAACAAAATTAAACTGTCTATGAAACAAAAGTTGTGAAATAAAAAACAAAATGAAAATTATAACCGTAAGATAAACATCCTGTGGTTGTATAGTTAAAATATCGCCTGAGAATACATTAAACAGATGTGTTTCTGCTTTTGCAGATTTTGCTATAAACAACATTGAAAGACATAATGAAATAACATAAGTAAGTGCTATAATTGCATCTTTTGGTATTTTTTCTGAATGTATGTTTGAAGAAAACAAGACCACACCTATTAGAGAAAAAATAAATGAGGTAAAGTATGGATTAAAATTTATCAAAAATCCAAAAATATATCCACAAGTTGCAATCTGTGCTAAAGATATTCCTACAAAAACAACTCTTCTTAAAGTAATGTACACACCTAAATAAGAAAGCATAATTGAAGATAGGACACCAATTAACAAACTTTTTTGTATAAAAGGTAAATTAAACATAACTTTATCCTGTAATTATTATTCTACCATTTTCAAATTTTAAATTAGTTTCAAAAAGTTCTTGAAGATGTTTCTCAGTTAAATCTTCCTTGTTATATACCTCAAGTTTTTTATCTTTTATAAAACAAAATCTTTCAGCATAGTTTATGACAGTGTTTAAATGGTGTGTAGCAAGAATTATTGTTTTATTTTTTTCTTTATGAATTCTTTTAATAATTTGCATTGTGCTATGCTCAGAAATAATATCTAAATTTGCAGTTGGTTCATCTAAAACTAAAACTTCAGGATTGCTACACAACGCACGTGCTAACAAAACTTTTCTTTTAAGCCCGCCTGAAAGTTCTCTAAAAATTTTGTCTTTAAAAATTTTTAAATCAAAATAATCTAAAACTTCATTTATTGTATTTTCAACATCTTTTTTATTCAAAAATTTTAATTTGTGATACAAACCTATATTTATAATTTCATAAATAGTAAATGGAAAAATTTCTTCAACAGTTGCTACCTGTGGAACATAACCAAAAGATATTTTGTCATAATACAAAACTTCACCTTTTAAAACTTTAAGTTTTCTAAGTATTGTACGAATCAAAGTTGTCTTACCAGCACCATTTGGTCCTACTATTGCAATAAAATCAGTATTGAAAATCTTAAGATTGACATTTTCTAAAACAACATGCTTAGAATACTCAACTGTTATGTTTTTAAGTTCAATTATTTTTGTTTTCATTAGTTTCATCTATTTTTGTAACAATATAGTCAAAAAGTGAAAAATAATCTTTAACTTCTTTAACACCACCGACTGATGTTGGTAAAACCACAACTTTTATATTTGTATGTTTTGCAACTGATTGTGAAGTTTTCAAAGGATAAAAGTTTTCATGAAGAATACACAAAACATTTTCTTTTTTTATTGTTTCAACAAGTGTTTTTAAATATGCACTAGACGGCGGTATACCAGGTTTTGGCTCAACAGTTGTAACTATGTTTATGTTAAACCTTTTTGCAAAATATGAAAAAGTTTTGTGATAAGATACAAAATTTTTCCATTCGTATTTTTTTAATCTTTGTTTCCAATAATCAATTTTTTTTGTCAGTTCATCAACAAACTCTTTATAGTTTTTTTCAAAATACTCTTTGTCTTCGGGAGATAATCTACACAAACCATCTAATATATTTTTTGCAATAATTTTACCATTTTCAGGGTCAAGGCAATAATGCGGATTTCCATAAATATGTATATCTCCCCTTGAAGCATCAACTTTACCAGTTGGCACTTCTAAAAGAGTAATACCTACTGATGCGTCAACATAACCAACTGCGCCGTAAGTTATGTTTTTATTCCTTGATGCTAAAATTAATCCATCAACCCACATATCCAAATCTAAACCAATTTTTACTAACATATCTGCTTTTGAAAGTTTTACAATCATAGAAGGTAATGCAACAACAGAATGTGGGTCTTGCCATCCGTAGGATAAACTCTCAACTTTAACTTTTTGTTTACCTATAAATTCTGTTATACTCTTTAAATCTTCAGTTGTAGTAACAACATAAAGTTGTTTTGAATGAAGAGAATTTATAAAAATAAAGCAAATAAACAATGGTATTAACTTTTTCATAATTTTTCTCCTTAAAAATTTTTTAGTGTCAAACAATTGAGACCAATGAAAAAGAACTACTCATACTGCTAAGATCTCATTGCGAGTAGTCCCGCAGATTGCGGGACGACAAAGCAATCTCTTTGTAAAAATAGATTGCCGAGCTCCCCAGCTTTTTGCAGGGTCGCTCGCAATGACAAAAAAGAAGGGTTTTTCAGTACTTTCCAACTTGCGGGATGACTCTCGCAATGACTTATAGCACAGATTGCCACTCCTACAATTTGCGGGATCGCAATGATAAAAAATAGGGTTTTTCAGTACTCTTCAATTTGTGGTATAACCACTAATACAATTTTTTTATTCTAACAAATGGCTATGTGGACCTATACCGAAAACAAGTTGGAACACTAACTGATGTACATCTTTTGGGTTATCAAAAAAGTATGTATATTGTGTCCTTAAAGCGGTTGTTTCTGTAAGAGATCTTGTATATATTGCTGACAAAGAATTTGTCCTTAAACCTTCAACAACTTCTTCAGCATCGTCATATCTTAATCCAACAGAATCATATTTGTTAAACTTATAATTTGTGAAAACAAAATAACCAAATCTTTCTTTAGAACTATCCTCTAAATCTCTTAACAATTTGTAAACTTCTGTTGTAAACAAGAATTTTCTATTTCTTGTAAAGAAACTTCTAAATGTCAAATCTACACCAAAAATTATTACTTCATCTTTATGTTCTTGATAATGAGGACCATTTGAAAGTAGAGAGTTTAAACCAATCTCTAACTCTGAGGTTTTGATAGGAATTGACATCCAGATTTTATTTGTATAAGTTTTATCTACTAAAGAAAACTCATTATGTTGTGATTCTTCATCATGATGATGAAGTGGTATATTCCAAAACCCTAAATCAATCTGTAAAAATAAAGGTAAATGTAAAATATAACTAAAATTAAACCCTTCTGCTACAAGTCCATGCTCACCAAAAAAGTTTGTTAATATTACAGGCTGGTCATAAAAGTTTCTATGATGTTGATGTATTTTATTTAATTTACCAAAATTAACAAGAATTTTACCCACTTCCAAAGATAAATTATGGATTAGTTTTTGAAAACTTACCTTTGCTTCACAAATTTCTGGTTTAACATGTTCATCATGTTTATGAATAGCAAGGATAACATCTGCACGTATATTAGGATAAAGATAACCTTGAAATGCTGTTTCTATTTCTTCAATTACAAGTTTATCTTTTGTATTATCTTCTTTATCAGTAGATAGTTTATAATGAAAATCTCCTATAACACTTATATCAGGCAGGTTTGGTACTACTCCACGCATACCAGGTGGTGGTGTTTGTTGTGTCATTTTTTCTTCTTTAAACTCTTGAGCAAAGAGGTTTAATGAAATTGATAATATAAACAATATTATAAAAAACTTTTTCATTTGTAAGCCCTCCTTTAGGAAAAGATTTTAAAAATTTTGTAGGTTTTATTTAAGAGAATTTATTTAGGTGGTGCTCGGGAAAAAAAAGAGATGAGATTTAAATAAGTATAAAAAAGAGATGACAAAAATCCAAGTGTTAAAATTATTAAAAACAAAGGTAAAAAATAAAAAATGTTTAAAATACTTATGCCAGAGATATTTATAAAATAACAAAGTTGACAATCTTCTATATTACAACTATTATGTGAATGGTAAGGAACAAAAATTGTGAGTAATGAAAATAATAAAAACAAGCCAATTATAAAATGTTTTTTGTATAAATAGTTCATAGTTGATAGTCAATAGTTGATAGTTTACAGAATATTAAATTTACAAAAAAGGCAAAAAATTTCAATGGATCATTTTAAGTATATACATAAGTATCACACCAAAGATGAAACAAAATAATGATAAATTTGCTAACTTTATTTCTTTTTGTTTTTGTATTTCAGGGACTAAATCAGATGCTGCAATATAAATAAACCCGCCTGCTGCTATTGGTAAAAGATAAACTATTATGTTATAAACACTTTCTGAAATAAAGAACCCAACAATCGTGCCTAATATAGCAGTTAACGCAGATAAAAAATTATAAAATAAAGCTCTAAATTTGCTTAGCCCTCCATATAATAAGATACCAAAATCACCTAATTCTTGCGGTATTTCATGTAAAATTATCATTAAGGTTGAAATAATCCCAAGTTTTATATTAGTATAAAAACTTGTGCCAATTACAACTCCATCAATAAAATTGTGAATTCCATCTCCTAAAAGGTTAAGATATGCTACAGTATGTGTATGAACCTCACATTGTTCTCCTTTATGACAGTGTCGCCAATAAAGATATTTTTCTAATATAAAAAACAAAACAAACCCTAAAATTACATACACAAAAACGTTTATTTTTTCTCCACCATGTTCAACAGCTTCAGGTATCAGGTGTAGAAACGCACCACCAATTAATGCTCCAGCAGAAAAACTTATTAAAACCATCAATAATTTATTTAAAATTTTATCATTAAGCAATAAAGTCAAAGCACCAATAAATGAGACCAAACTTACAATAATACTTGCTAAAATTGCTGTTATGTAGTTCATAGTATTAAATTAACTATAAAAGAAATTAAAAAAGCGACAAAAAGCATTAAAACTAAAATTTTGAGTCCGTTTTTAATCCCTTGTTCTTTAACTAAAGTAAAAAATGCTGATACACATGGTAAATACAAAACTAAAAATATACTTGCAACAACGAACTGTTTTGCAGTTAAATCAAATGGTGAAAGAAGTGAAATTGAAACATCTTTCCTTAAAAATCCTGAAATTAAAACAATAGAAATTTCTTTTGGAAGATTTAACAAAAAACTTAAAGGAACACCAATTCTCTCAGATATGATTTTTACTACACCTAATACATCCAAAATATTTATTATAAAAATACCAAGAATTATAAGTGGTACAGCATCAGCAAAAAATTCTTTCATTCTTATATAAAGTTTTTTTAACAAAAGTGATAAATCAATCATTCTATACGGAGGAATCTCAACAAAAAGTTCTGTTGTTTCACCTTTCAAAACTTTGTTTAAAATAAAACTTGTAACAACTGAAACAAAAAACAAAACTAAAAATATAAACACTGCGTATTTGATACCATATCTTACAGACAAAGCTAATATCATAGATGTTTGTGGCATACAAGGTGCAATCATTAAAAGTAAAACTGATGTTAAAAATTTTTCTTTTTCTGTTTCAAGCAATCTCAATGCAAGAATACCTGGTACTTTACAACCTAATCCTAACAAAACAGGTACTGACGCATATCCATGTATACCTAATCTATGTAAAAAACTATCAATCATTACTGCTAATCTTGGAATATAGCCAATATCTTCTAAAATACTTAAAACAAGATAAAATGAAAACAAATATGGAAAAACTACAACTAATGGTATATACAACCCAGTAGTTAAAACACCGAATCCTTCCATTGGTTCAGTAACACTACCTAACAAAATTTTTTGTAAAAACTCAATCGGTATAAGTTTTGAAACTGCTGTAGTTATAAAAGGAAGATAAAATCTGTTAAACAAATTATCAATCAATGATGTAAAATTTTCACCTAAGAATCTTACTATTACAAAAGTTGAGATTAAAACAAACAAAGCAAACGGAATACCTGTAGATGGTTTTATAGTAATTTCTGATAATCTGTCTAAAAAAGTATGATGTTTATGTGTAAGTTTTTGAACTTGTGATACAACTTCACCAATTTTTTGCCATTTTTGTTCTTCATCATAATCAAAATTAGAAACTTTTGCTTCATTCAACTTTGACACAAATTCGTTTATACCTTCAGAAGTGCGCGCACAAGTTGGTATCACAGGAATACCTAAAATTTCTTCAAGTTTTTTATAGTCAATAATAATACCTTTATGTTTTGTTTCATCCCACATGTTAAGAAGAATTATCATAGGAAGACGTTTTTTTATTAGTTGGAATGTTAAGTTTAAATTTCGTTCAAGATTTGTTGCATCAATGACATTTACAATAACAAAATCTTCATTTTTGTTTTTTACCTCTTCTAATATATTAAATACAACTTCTTCTGCTTTATTTGTTGGCTGAAGTGTATATGTACCAGGTAGGTCAACAACTTCTATTATTTGGTTATCTTTTTTTAGATGTCCTTTATAAAATTCTATTGTTGTCCCAGGATAGTTTGAAATGATAACATCTGTCCCGGTTAATCTACAAAAAATTAAACTTTTGCCAACATTTGGATTTCCAATTAAAAATATTTTTTTCATAATCTCACCCCATCATAATACAAGTTCCATATATTACTTTTATATTATTTTCTTTACAAAACTCTACTGCTTTCTCACTTTCAGCACCTGGTTGCATCCATATATATTTGATGCCTTTTTGTAAACATTGTCTCACTATCTCTTCAGTAACAGAAGGTGCTGTGACTAAATCTGCAACATCTACTGGTTTTGGTAAATCTAAAATTGAAGGATAACATTTCACACCATCAACTTCTTTTGTAGTAGGATTTATAGGGTATACTTCGTATCCTTTTTGTCTTAAATACCGAAAAATTTTGTATGCCACTTTCGTTTCATTTCTAAATGAACCAACAACTGCAAAACTTTTTTGTGATAAAACTTCTTTGATTAAATCTTGCATATCAATCTCCTCTTATTTATTCATATGCTAATTCTAAAATTTTTATAACATTTTCTTTATTGCCAATAATTTCGTTAACACCTGATACAGAATATAAATTATCTACAATTCTTCCAAAATCCTCTCTTTTTATACCTAAGGATTTAAGATCTGTTGACAATCCAATTGAGTTTATAAATTCTTTAAATTTTTCAATACAACCATCAACTAGTTTTTCATCTCCTAAATTTTTATCTAAACCAAAAACATTTATTGCAAGTTGTATAACTTTATTTTTTCTTTTTTGAGAAAGAAATTTTAAATACGCAGGTAAAACAGCAGCTATACCAGAACCATGTGATATATTATCAAAAAGCCCAGTTATTGCATGTTCAATCTGATGGACATTCCATACTCCACTACGTCCTGCATTAGGAAATCCATGTAGTGCAACTAAAGAACAAAAAGATATGTTTGTTCTCGCCGTAATATTTTGCGGTTCCTTCATTAAAACTTTTGCATTTTCTATACAAGTAACAATAATCCCTTCTGTTATTCTATCTTGTAAATCACAATTTTCATCTCCAGTAAGATATTCTTCTAAAACATGCATGATAATGTCTATCACACCTTCAGCTGTTTGTTTTTTTGGTACTGTAATTGTAAGTAGTGGATCAACTATTGAAATTTTTGGATAAATCAAAGGATTAACTATAGCTGCTTTTTGGTTTGTTGCTAGATTTGTGAACACAGCAGCACAATTAACCTCTGAACTTGTAGCAGCAAGTGTGGGGATCATCATTATCGGCAAAACTTCATTAAAAGGTTTTGCTTTTTTAGTTGTTAAAGAAATATAATCCCAAATACTACCTCCATTTTTTGCAACAATCGCTACACCTTTTGCAGCATCCATCGCAGAACCACCACCTAATCCTATAACAAAATCGCAATTGTTTTCTTTAGCTATTTTTGCTGCTTCGTCTACTTCTTCAACTTTTGGGTTAGGAGTTATTTTTGAATACACGATTGTGTCAATACTATTTTCTTTCAACAAACCTACAACTTTATCTAATACACCAGTATGTTTAGCAGAAGTTTTCCCTGTAATAATTATAGATTTTTTCCCTAAACTTTTTGCTTCTTTACCACAATTTCTTAACATACCACAACCAAAAAGTATTTTTGTTGGGTTGTATAATACAAAATCTTTCATAATTTATTACCTCATAAAATTTTTATTAGAAGTTTTTAAAATTTTTCATTTTGTTTTTATTACTTCAACAATTATTTTTCTTGCCATACCATAACCTAAAGCAACTTTTGTATTTCCAACTTCAACTATGACAGGTCCCCTTGCTACAACAGAACTAATTTTTTTTAATTCAACACCAACTCTTATTCCTAAAGCATCAAGTCTTTGATGTAATCCATACCCACCTAAAATCTCTACAACTTTACCAATTTCGTTTTCTTTTAATTCAACTAATGAAAGTTTCATAATTTAAAAACTCTCCAATCTAAAATGTATAGTTTAAACCAAAAGTTAAACAATTATCTTTAAAAGAAAAACTATCTCTGTAACCGAAACATAAAAAAAGATTTTCAAAAAATGAATATCTAAACCCTAACAACCAAGAATAATTTTCTTCTTTTACAATTTCTCCCACTAATACAAATTTATTTAAAAAATACTCTGTTGCAACAGAGTAAGTAAACGAATTTTTTTCTGTATCAATCTTGTTCCCTAAATTAAAATGCAGAAACAAATCCGAAAAATTTTTTGTAAAAATAAAATTCAAAAAAACTGTATCAGTAAAATTGTTAGAAAAACTAAAAGAAAAATTTTTGTAGATGTTAAATTTAAAATTTATTGCTTTTTCTAAACTATCTTCTACTTTTTGTAATTCTATACCAAGTTCACTTTTATTTGTAATCCCTTGTTTAAAAGAAAAAATAAAACTTGTTCCCTCAAAAGATGTTTCTATTTCATAGTTTTCAAATGAAACTGTTAGTGCGTCTTCTGTTATCAACGGATGCATACAAAAACCAATTTGCGATGTAAAAATTAAAATTAAATAATAAATTTTCTTCATTAGTTTTTCTCCTCCTTACTACACCTAAACACATATACCCATTCACCCATCAACTCATCTACCCATTTACCCATCTACACATCTACTTATTCACTTATTTGCACTTCTCACACAAGCCATAAATAATAAGTTTGTGGTCTAAAATTTTAAATTTATTTTTCTCAGCAATTTGATTTTGTAATTTTTCTAACTCTTCAGATGTAACCTCCACAATTTTACCACATTTTGTACAAATAATATGGTCATGATGGTTATGAGCATATTTGTGTTCATAAAGAATTTTTTGGTTACCAATCTTTGTTGCCTCTATAATACCAAGTTTGTTTAACAAAGAAAGTGTCCTATGGACAGTTGCATAACCGATTTTAGGATTCTTCTTTTTAACAAGATGGTATATATCATCAACATTTGTATGACCATCGTTTTCAAAAAGTGTTTCTAAAATCTGCGTTCTTTGTTTTGTATTTTTAAGTTTTGAATTTTTAACTGCAGTAATAAACCTTTTTTTTACATCATCAATGTTAAGTTTCATAAATTTTTTTCAATCTCAACTGAACAATTACCTAAAAAAGATTTTGATAATCATTATCAATTTTATAAAATTAAAAATTTTTTGTCAAGAGGTCACAAAAAAATTTTATAAAAGTGAAAAGTATATTTGGCTATTTTAAATTTCTTCAACAACTAAAACTTCTTCACCGAGCATATCTACAATTTTTACTTCAACTTTTGTTTTTTCCTCTTTTATATTTATTTCGTATTTCCCTTTTACAAGGTCTGTCTTTTTCTGTGGTACATCTGAATACACAATATGGAAAACTTCCCCATTGTAATCTGTATCTATTAAAACATAATCAATCATTTTTCTAAAACATTCATTAATCTCTTTCTTAATTCATTTTTATCAGGTAGATACAGTTTATATTTTGCAACAAATAGTTTATTAGAAATTCCTCCAAGTGCATATTCTACTAAAATACTATCTTTCTCAGCTCCAAGAATAATACCTACCGGTGGATTATCGTTAGAGTTGTTTATTTCTGTCTTAAAATAATTTAGATACATATTCATCTGTCCTATATCCTGATGAGATACTTTCCCAACTTTTAAATCAATTAAAATATAACATTTTAAAATTGTATGATAAAAAACAAGGTCAACATAAAAATGTGTGTTGTTAAGAGTTATTTTAAATTGTCTTGAGACAAAAGCAAATCCTTTACTAATTCTAGAAGAAACATTTGAAGATTATCAATTAGTTTTTGTTCAAGTTGTTTTTCTGTATAACGATAATCTATAGGGATATTCAAAAATTCAAGAACATATGGGTCTTTTATAACATCTTCTTCTTTTTCTATTATATGTCCTTCTTTAGCAAGTTTTAAAACACCTTTTTTATCTTTACTTAATGCAACTCGTTCAAATAACATAGAATTTATTTGTCTTTTAAGTTCTCTAACTGACCAGTTTTCTTTTATACATTGTTTTTCATAGAATGACCTTGCAAGATCATCTGAAACATTTAAAAGTTCAAAATAATGACTCCAGGATAATTTGCCAGACAGTGTCTGGCATTTTGGATATTTGAGATATAATAATCTCATATATTGAAGATTACTTCTACTAAATCCTCTTCCGAACTTGTTTGTTAAATCCTTTGACAATTTTTTTAAAAGTTTTTCTCCATAATTTGCTCTTTCTTTTCCTCTTTGTTCATACTCAACAATTTGTTTACCAATTTTCCAGTATGTTTCAACTAAAATTGTATTAATAGTTTTTGCAACATTTTTTCTTGCATCTTCTAATAGTTTACCAATGGAAGCAACTAATGTATTATATGTATTAAATTTAACTAAATTCTTATTTTGTTTTGTACTCATAAATATCTTCTTTAACTCTTTCTATATTTTCAATTCCAATTTCTTCTTTAGATTCATTATGAACTTCAAGAATTATTGATGGTTCTTCACCTAATTCAATTAATGTTTTGTCAACAACAGGTTTTAAATATTGAAGTTATAATCAAAAACTTCTGATATAGTTTGATGTTCACATTGATATTTAGAATTTCGCCATTCTGACACTTTAGATTTTAAAACTTGGTTAAGTTCATTTTTGTTTTTTACAGATACGCAATTTTTTGTTTATAAATAATAATTTTTTTTTAATAAATTCAACATTGATTAAGAAGTAAAATTAAATTTTATTTATCATATTTGCGATAAATCCAGCGGTGAGACCATTGTCTATATTAACAACAGAGACGCCTAAGGAACAACTGTTAAGCATAGTTAGTAAAGCAGAAAGTCCTTTAAAAGACGAGCCATAACCAGTTGAAGTTGGTACTGCAATAACTGGTACTTTTGACAATCCAGCAATAACAGATGGTAAAACACCATCCATCCCTGCTATTACTATTATAACTTTTGCTTTCCTTATATAAGGTATAACTTCCAAAATTCTGTGAAGTCCTGCAACACCTACATCGTAGACCTCTTTAACATTATTTCCTAAAATTCTACATATAACTGACGCTTCTTTTGCAACTGGGATATCTGTTGTACCTGCTGTTATTATCAGAACAAACCCTTTTTTTGGTGTTTTTTCTTTACCTACCAAAAGTATTTTTGCTTCTTCAAAAAACTTGTGTTGTTTTGGTATATAATTTTTTATTTTTTCATACTTATTTTTTTCAAGTTTGCTTGCAACAACAAAATTATGTTTTTTATACAAGTTGTTAATTATTTCAATAAGTTGTTCTTCTGTTTTGTGTGAAGAATATATTATTTCTGGGACACCTTTTCTTATTTCTCTATGTAGATCAATCACTGCTTCTTTAAGTTTTAAATACGGCATCTTTACAATATAATCTATAACTTCATCTATTGTTTTTTTACCTTTTTTGTATCGGTTCAGAATACGATATAAGTTTTTCATAAAGCTATCATAGTCGAAAAGTTCATTTTAAAAATATAAAATTATAAATAACATATCAACATTTTTTCTTCTTTACAAAACAAAGAAACATTGTGACAAAAGAAGAGAGAAACACTGAAGAAATATTGTTAATTATACTGATTTCTACAAGAACATAGATAATATCTAAATAAAACAAAAATTTATATATAAAATACTAATGGGTAAATAGTTATATTTTTATAACAACTAATCACGCCATGGGAAGTAAAGTTTGTCAATTTCAGAAACTTTTGTTCCAACATACGGTTTAAACTTTAATCCTATGAAACCACCTATTTCAAACACATATGGTGGCGAAGTTGATACTAATGACTTTCTTATATTACAAAAAACTTTTGCTTCCAAACAATGTAAATCTTTATACAACTCTAAATTCGTATTTACCAAATCAACTTTTTCTTTATCTATATCCATCGTATTTCGTATTTTAAGTTGTAAATTATTAGGTATATATATATTAACATCAGTATTAACTGAATGTTTATCTTGAAAATAATTTTTAGAATATGCAACATTTATTCTGTTATTAAAGTCAAACTTGTATCCTAAAGAAGTTTGTAAGTTTTGTATTATATTTTTACTTATTTCATATTCTGTATGAATAAAAAAACTAAATTTTTTATATGAAGAACCAATGTCTGTATTGAAAACAGAAAACTTTTTGTACCACAAATCATCTTCAGGTTTAAACAAAAAATTGTAGTAAGTATAAAATCTTAAAAAACTTTGTTTATAAAACAAATCAAGTCGTGGTGATAAACTATTTGTTAATACATAAGAAGAAAAATCTATGTTAAAAGAATTGTCCAAAGATCTTATTCTGTAATTATATGACAGATCAAAATTACAAAAAGTTAACGGATAAAATTTTAATGGTAAACTAAAACTATAAGTATTATAGAACAACTTGTTCTCAGGATAAAAGTTTAAAAAAGATTGTGAAGCTATAGTCGGTGAGATAGAAACAATTCTAAACAATTTTATAGGTACAAAAACACTAAAGTTATTTTCAGAAAGAACTGTGTAATATGTAGACGATTCTATGAATGTAGGTGTAACACTAAAACTTTCATTAAATTTTACAATTCCTAAACTAAACGGATATATTTTAAAACTTATCGGTGTTTTATAATACTTGTTAACAAACTTCTCTTGTTGTAGATCAAAACTATCATATCTTAAATATGAAAACCTTAATGAAGTTTTTTGTGTATCACGAGATAATGAGATACCAGAATTAATATCTCTTTTTACTATAAACCAGTTTTCTTTTTCATACAAATTATAAAACTGTTCATTACTCATATATTCAACATTAGTTTTCAAAGACCAAGTAGATGAAAGTTTATGGTTATTGTTTATTCTTAAATTTATCTGTGTATTTTCATTTTTGAAATTGTTAACTAAATAAAGATATATTATACCATTGTATAAACTTGATCTATACTCAAGTTCACTACCTAATCCTAAACTTTCTACAGAATATACATTACACATAAATCTTAAATCAAAATTGTTATTAAGTTGTCTACCATACTTCATCTTTGTGATCAACCCACGTTCATTTTCGTATGACGGGTCTATATAAAAATAATCTTTTGATGGTTTCAAAGATATTCTATAATATGGCACCCAAAAAACAGGTTTTTCCCACAAAACCATTGTCGGTGAATAAAGTTTTATTTCTTTATTCGGATGTGTAACAACTTTTTTTGATTTCAAATAATAATGTGGTTTTTTTAAATTACAATGAGTAACTTTAGCATCTTCAAGCAAAAGTTCTTCTTTTCTAACTATACAAGATTTGCTATAAATATAGTATGGATCATAAAAAGAATAAAAATTGTGTATAGTAATTTTTTCAGAATTAATATCATATTGTAAACTTTTAGAAAAAAGTTTTGTTTCGTTATAAGATATTAACACATCTGTTGATATATAAACTATATTTTTTTGTGTATCATAGAACAATTTTTCTGTCTCAAGAACAATATCTTTGTTTTGTAATCTAACATTTTGTTCTGCAACAACTATATTGTTGTTTTTATCAAAAACAATACTTTCTGCATTAAGTTTTATTTCTTGAGTAAAATTTTGTGTAGGCAGATAAAACAAAAAAAGTTGTGAAACAAAAAACAGAAATATAAAAAAGTTTTTAAGACAGGATTTTATCATAAAAGAAAAGTTTTTATTGCTAAGATACCAGCTCCTATCACACCATAATGTTGCCCTGCTACTATTTCATATTTCATATTTTGTAAAAGTGGATGTTTATCATCTTTTATAATAGGCCAAACACGATTTCTAACTTCTTGTTTCGCATATGGTAAAAAAAACTCGTATGCGTTTGCAACACCGCCTGTTAACACAACCACTTCTGGCGCAAAAATGTTTATTAAATTACCTATTGCTATACCTAAGTATTTACCATAAACCTTCCATTTTTCTAACGAATATTTATCATTTTGTTTTGCAGCATCGTATATAATTTTAGGTGTCAAATCTAACAATTTGTTGTTAACAATTTTGTATAAACAAGTTTTTATTTTTTTATATTTAAGTTCTTTAACTATATTATTTATGAACCATCTTGCTCCAATATACCGTTCAAGACATCCTTTATTGCCACAACCACAAAGTTCGCCTTCTGGTTCAACAGTCATATGGCCAAGTTCTACTGCAGAAAAAGTTTTTCCATGTAAAAGTTCATTTTTATAAATAATACCTCCACCAACACCTGTCCCTAATGTAAAACATATCATATTTTGTACGTTAGGATATTTTGTTTTTATTTTGGTATAATATATTCCTAATGTAGCAAGATTGGCATCGTTGTCAATAACAACTTGTAGACCTAATTTTTTCTTAAACAATTTTTTTAACGGTATGTGTTCCCACATTAAATTTGGAGCATAAATTATGTGTCCATTATAAAAATCTAACAAAGCAGCAACTGCTATACCACAAACCTCAATATTATTCCCTTTTATCTGTTCAACAATCAAATCTATCATTTTTTCAACATTATTTTGGCCACAAATTGTTTTTATTGACCATTTTTTTTCTAAAACAAATTTGTCATTACCAATATATCTTATTACCCCAAACTTTGTTTCTGTCCCACCAATATCTATACCTATTGCATATTTGTTTTTCATAAATTTAAAAATTTAGCCTTTATGATAAAATTTAAATATGAAACGATATTTTTTACAATTTTTAATTTACTTTTTCCATATTTTTTATAATAATGTAATCTCAATGGAACTTCGCACAATTTTGGTTTAAACTTTAAAATTTTTACTAAAATTTCTAATTGTACAACAAAATTTTTTTGTGTTATAAAATTTTCTTTACATTTTTCATACATTAGAATTAAAACTTTGCCTGAATACAGACGATATCCTGTAGTATAATCTTTTATATTAGGATATGGGAATAAAATTTTTAACAAAAGTTTTGCAATATAAGACAAAAGTTTCCTATACCATATAACACCGAGTTGTTCACCACCAAAACAATATCTTGAAGATATAACAACATCACATCCTTCATAAAACTTTTTTATCATATCATTAGAAATTTCAATAGGATGTGTATTATCAGCATCTAAAGTAATAACAACATCTTGTGATGTTAGTTTTTGGATGATATATTCAAACCCAGTTTTTAATGCAAAACCTAATCCTAAATTTTTTTGATGAGTAAGAACAACTAAATCTTCAGAAACAAGTTTTTCAAGTATATATTTTGTATTATCAGTAGAACCATCATTAACTACAACAATTTTATAATTTTTTATTTGTTGTCTTATAGAATTTATTACATATTCTATATTTTTTTCTTCGTTATATGCACAGAGTAAAAAATATATCATTTTAATTCTGACCTTAAAATTTTCATATATTTGTTTGCCATTTTAGGGTTAATATACACCATTTGTTTTAAAAACTTATATCCTTCAGTTTTATTCCCACAATTAAAGTTTATTATAGCAAGATAAAGATAGCTTTCAGCATCTAACGGATTTGTTTTTATAACATTAAAAAACATTTTTTTTGCTTCTTCAAGTTTACCTTCTTCAGTTAACATTACAGCAATATGTTTCCATCCAAACCAATATGTTTTATCTATAGACACTGTTTTATACAACTCATTTTTTTTGTTAGAATTTGTCAATAACACAATTTTATCCATTTTTATAAAAGAAACAATACAAAATGTTAAAATAAACAAACAAAAAACATAACCTAAAATTATATTTTTGTTTTTTTTATCAGTTACTTGTATGTTTTTATTTTCTGTATCTAATACTGATAAAAAAATAAAAAATAAAATACTGTTCTGTGGAATATACAATACATAATCTATAAAACTTTGTATAACAACTCCATATATTGTATAAAGAAAAACTTTATTTTTTATCTTTTTTAAACTATAAATTATTAAACTTAAAAAAATAAAGAGCCCTATAAAACCAATCTCTGATGTAATATGTACAAAATAGTTGTGGACAAAAATCGTTGCAGTTGAAGGTTCAATTGGTAGATTAATTGTATACTGAGGATAATAAAACTTAAAATTTCCTAATCCTATACCAAAAAAGAAATGATTCAACCAAATTTTGCCTCCTATCATAATCCATAACAACCTGTCCACTACACTATTAAAATTTATCACAATAAATGTTGTTAACAAAAATACTACAGATAAGTATTTTATAAGTTTGTTTTTTAAAAAAATAAATAACAATATACTAACAGATATAAAAATAGCAGAAAAACTTTTTAACAACAAAAAAAATAGTGTAGAGATAATAAGTGTTATATAAACTAAAAATTTATATTTTTGTTTATTTTCATACAAATAAAAAAAAGAAAACAGCCAACTGAATAAACAATACCCAGCAAGTATGTTCTGATTATAAACAAAAAAGTTTAACAATTTTTCTCCCCAAAAAATGTATAATAACAAAAGAAACATTTGAACTAGCAAAAAATTTATAATCAACTCTTTTTCTAAACTTTTATTTTGTACTGAAATTAAACAAAACACAAAAAATGTTGCTATATAAAAACAAAAATTTAAAAATTCTGTTTTACTTTCAAATGGTATTTTTGAGACATAATAAGTATTAAAAAAAAGATAAGATAAGAATACCAAAGCTATAACAACTATAACAGATATATGTTTTGTACTTTGAATAGAAAACAAAAAACTTTTTGATAAGTATAATCTTATAAAAAATATAATTAATAATAGAAAAGACAATATAAGTTTTGCACTAAGAGATACACTACTAAATAACAAAACAATTAAACTAAGAAAAATTGTAATAACAACAGATTCAAATTTTGAAATAATTTTTTCTGAAATAACATCCATTCATTATCCAAAAAAACAACAAAGTTTATCCTTCAACAATCCTCGGTGTGATCAAAATTATAAGTTCAGTTCTTCTTTTTTGTGTAGTTTTGTATTTAAAAAGGTACCCAAGTATAGGAAGGTCACCTAATAAAGGTAGTTTCTTGATTGCGTCTATATCAGAATCAGAGATTAACCCGCCTATAACTAAAGGTTCGTTGTTTTTTACCATAACAGTAACTTCTGTTTGTCTTGATTTTACAGTTGGTGGGACACCAGGCGCTGAAATTTGTGGTATATCAACTTGTGGTTTAACAGTTAAAGTTACCCAACCATCAGGACTTACTGTAGGTGTTACTGTAAGTTGTATCCCAGCAGAAATATATTCCCAACTTTCTTGAACAGTTTGTCCTACACCAGCCCCTCCACCTGTAGTTGTTTGTGTAACTGCAGATTTATATGGAATTTTTTCACCTGCAATAATTGTAGCAGTTTTATTATTCATAGTTGTGACTCTTGGGTTTGAAAGAACCTTTGCTTTGCCTTGAGTTATAAGTGTTGTAAGACGTGCAGATAAAGCTAACGCGTCAGTAAACTTGCCAAACAAAAATGTTGCACTTTCTAAAGGAACACCAGTCGGTGCTGATACTACAGCACTTTGTAACTCTTTTGCTGTAGATTCTACTGCTTTTACAGTAGCCCCACCACCACTTACACTATCTAACGAATAACTTACCTGAGTACCAGATTTTGCATCTACATTTCTTACTCCCCATTGAACACCTAATTCTGTTAAATCGTCAATTGAAATATCAATAACCTGTGCTTCAATAGACACCTGGTATGGTTTTGTATCCAGTTTTTTAATCCATTCTTCTACATAATTTAACCCTTCCTCACTTTCAGTAACTATCAACGAATTTGTTCTTTTATCAACTGTTATCACTCCTTTTGTTCTACCTTCAGCTTTAAGTATATGGTCAAGATGTGTTTTGACATCGTCAGCAACTGCATAGTTTAACGGGAAAATTTTGGTATACATAACTTGCAAATTACGTTCTTGTTCAATAACTTGTGGTGTACCAACACGTATAATGTTATCTCCTACCATAAGATATACAAGTTTTGATATTCTTAATATATTTTCAAATGCTTTATCAAACGGAACATTTTTTAAACTTATTGTAATTGTACCTGTAACATCAGGACCATAAATAATGTTTACTCCAGATTTTACAGCTAACATTTGAAAAACATCTTGTATTTCAGCATCTACAACTTCAAGTGTAACTGGTGTTTTAGGAAGAGAAAACTTTTTTTCTTTTTCTTCAGTTTTTTGTTGTTCTTCTTTTTGTTGTTTAACTACAGGTTTTTGTTGAAGTTCTGTTTGTTGTTGTATAACTTGTTCTTGTTGAGGTTTAATTTGTTGTTGGACAACATTTTGTTGTTCTGTTGAAGTTTGTTCAACTTTTGGTTTTGAAATTTGAGTTGCAGCACTTGTTGTATCTTTTTTTACCTCAACTTCTTCTGTTTTTGCAGTACTCTCTTTTTTACTAACCTCAGTTTCTTTAGTATTTTCTACAACTTGCAATTTCGGTTTTTGAACTATTAAGTTTATCACTAAATTATTATTACTGTCAATTTGAACATTATAATCATATTTTTTATACAAATCTAAAACAACACGAACAATTTTTACAGGTTGTGTTTTAAACTGTTTCACACGAACACGTTGTATATATTTACTCTCAAGCGAGATAACTTCTTTATCAAACTTAAGTTCACAATTGGTTAAATCAACAGCTACACGAGGTGGATTGTCTAAATAAAACTTGTTAAACTCAGGATTTAAAGAACATACTATTGTGACTGAACTTTGGTACGGTATTATATTTGTAACTTCGTTTATTTGTTGAGCAAAACAAACTGGTAGTGCCAAAACTAAAAAAAATAAAAGTATTATCTTTTTATTCATTTCCTGCTCCTCCATAAATTAAAATTCAAAAAATTTACATTGTTTTAAATCAAAAATTTTATTTTGACATTGTATATTCTTTATACTCATCATTCTCTGTTACTAAGATAACTTTTTGTGGTTGTCTTGCTGTAGTATCAAAAACTATCTTTCCTGAAAATCCTTTAACCAACCTGTTTTGATTATCATAAAGTTTACCATTTACAAGTAGGTAACTGCCATACGGACTACTAAACATAGCAATTTTGTCATGCTTATCTACAATAAATCCTTTAAGTTGTAAACTACCAAGCGGTGGAACAATCGCTTCAGTAGTTAAACCTAATTTCGCTTTTATTAATTTTTCACCAGATAAAGGAACAAACGGGTCTCTGTAAGACAATCCTTCATACACATATTTTTTTAATGCTGGCGATTCTATCGTAGCAGAACTTACTTCAACAACATCTTTTTTTGTAGAATAAACTTGTTTTTGTTGAACAGGTTGTTTTTTTTCACAAGAGGTCAGTATTAAAAATATCAATAAAACAAAATTTGTTAGTATTACTAAATTTTTTTTCATTATTTTTTTAATGTATATGCAATAAGTATACATGTTCCTGATACATTCAAATCAGTTTGTGTTGGAGAATAATTCAGTTGTAAATTTTGTGTAGCAAATATACGTTTCCCTTGCGCTAAAAAAACAAAAAACTGTGCTAAATTATGATAATTTGTTACAAAATTTATTGAAAAAGGTACTTCGTTAAATTCTTTTGGTAAAGTATTTATTTCTTTTGGTGTAATATTTGAAATTTTTACATTATGATACTGTGCTTCTTTACCTATAATTTTTAAAAGTTCTGGTATATTAGGTTCAGCTGGCAATTTTTGTTTAAGTTGTTCTATTTGTAGTTGTAACATTTGTGTTTCTTGTTTAAGTTGTGGTAATTGTTCTTCTAAAATTTTTGCTTCTCTTAACCTATCAGATTCTTTACTTATAGTATTTTTAACTTCAGCAATTTTTTTTCTTGTTGGAGATAATAACATACTAAAGTATACGAATACAAAGAATACAAAACCTACTATGATTATTATAAGTGTTTGTTGATCTTTTTTCATTTGGTGTTTATTTCACTATATATTTAAATTCTATTGCAAAATTATGCAGTTCATATTTATCTTGTTGAACAATATTTATAGGTCCTAACTTAACATTTTGAAACTTATCAGAATTTTCTAAATTTGATAAAAAATCTGCTATAGAAAATTTATCATATGTTGAACAGGTTAGTGTTATATTTAACGAATTTACTAAATTACTTGTAGAATCTTTAACAATAGCTGTATTCATGTTTAATAACCATATATTTTCAGGTAAAACTTTTAAAAGGTCTGACATAAATTTTGGATATATAAGACCACTTGATAACAATTGTTCAACAAGTTGTTTTGTAGATTCTAGTTCTGCTTTATTTTTTTTAAGTATTTCAACTTCTTTAACAACAGGTTCTAATCCTTTAATTTCTCTTTGAATAACAGCAAGTTGTGTATTTAAACTCATTAATTTAGCCACTTGGGAGATATAAATTGAAACCAAAATTAATACAATTATACTCGCTGATAAAATAACTAAAGATAATAGCTCTTTAAATTTCTGTCGTTGGACAATTTCTTCTGGTAAAAGGTTAATATTAACCATTTTGATTTCCTTTAATTGCTAGCCCCACTGCAACTGTAAAAATTGGTCTTAATTCTGCTGGAATATTGTCTGCATTTCCTATTTTTTTAAATGGGTCAACAATTTCTGTTTCTATTTTAAATTCGTTTGTAAAATACAAAGTTAAATTTTTTATAATACATCCACCACCTGATAAAAAGATTTTAGTTATAGGTTTTTGTTCACCTTTTTGAAAGTAATAAAAATCAACCAGTTTATGAAACTCTGTAGAAAATTCTTTTAATAAAGCAACCAAATCTTTTGAAATACTGAGTTCAACTTTTTTATTGTTAGTAAGATATTCTTCCTTTTGTTCATCAGTGAGTATTAAACCATCGTTTTTAAAATAGTTAATAATTTCTTCTATCTCCATTTGTTTAAGTTTTTTCATCTCGTTAAGTATATAAAACATTCCTAATGGTAAATCACGACATGTTTTTGCAACACCATTTTCTATAATTGCAACATTTGTCATATTTGCTCCGATATTTACTGCACAAACATTTTCGTTTTCTATCTCATAATTATATCTTAAAGTTCTTTCTATTGCAAAAATATCCACATCAATATATTTTGGGACAAGGCCACATTGTGTTAAAACATTTATATGTTTATCTACAAAATCTTTTTTTGCTGCAACAACCATTACTTCATTTTTACGTACACCTTCTTCAAGAATTTCACCAATTATTTCAAAACTTAAATATACTTCTTTGATAGAGAAAGGGATATACGGTTCTGCTTCTATAGAGATAGATTTAGAAAGTTCTTCTTTTGTTAACAAAGGTACTTTAATAGGACGGACAATAACAGATGATCCTGAAACAGAACTAGCGACATTTTTTGGCAAATTTTTATTTTTAGAAAAGAGGTCTTTTAATATATTTGTTATAATAGATTCTCTATTCTCAGATGTTGTATCTAATGAGACAATTTCATTAGGTAAGTTTATAATTTCCCAGTTGTTAAGAGAAAACTTTTTTTGTGCTGTGAAAGTTAAATATACAAGTTTAATAGTTTTTGAGCCAATATCTAAACCAACACATTTTTTCCCTCTTAAAAAACTTATTCCCATAGAATTTTTTTAATTAATAACAGAATACAAAATGTAAGCCGGTTTCTGTATCCCGCGATCAAGGTTTATTAAATGCGGGATAGGTATCATTTATCTACTGCGACCCACCATTTATCCCGTGTTGATATTTTAACACGGGAACAACTTGGTCTTGCTTCCTGTAAGGATTTAGCCGTTTCACACCTCCCCTTTGCCTAAAAAAAAAAAAAAGGCTTATAAGGAGGCTATTCCGCAGTTAATTTAAATTGTCTGCGGAACCTCCAAGAGTTACCCCTTGGAGCGTCTCTGTTCGCACCTCTATCCAGCTTTTTTTAAAAACAGGACGGTTGGTTTCCTAATAAGAATTCTGTCTGCTAAACAGAATGTCTTATAGTTACCAACTACATTTTTTTCTCAGAACACTGTATTTTCTTACAAAGTTCTGAGAAGGAAGACCGGACTTTCCTCCCCTTTTTTAATAAAAGGGGCGATACCTTTTCATTTTGTATTCTGTTGTATATCTTCTATAACATATAAAATTCGTGAACAAGAAGAACAAAAAACAAAATCGTCATATTTCTTTATATCATTTATTTCTTGTTCAGTTAATTTCATATTACAAACACCACAATTGTATCCATCCGGTGTTTGAACAACTGCTGACATCACATTATCTCTATTATTATGAACATGTTCGTAAATTGAGAGATATTTATTATCTATCTGTTGAGAAAATTCATTACGTTGTTTCTTTTTTTGTTCAAGTTGTTGCTCTAACTCTTGTTTACGTTTAGAAAGTTGATCAATTTTTTGTTTTATTTCTGTTTGTTCTGAAGAAAAATTTTTTTCTATTTCTGCAATTTGCTTTTTCAAAGAATCTTGTTTTTCCATTAGTTGAAGTATCTCTGTTTCAACAACATCTTTCTGCTGATTCAATTTTTCAATCTCAACAAGTAATGCACGATATTGTTCATTTGTCTTTACACTATTCAATTCTTGAGTATGTTTCTTTAGTTGTTGTTCGATAGTTTGTAGATCTAATTCTTTGTTCTTAAGTTGAACTTGTAAATTTTTAATTTCTTCTTTTTCTTGTTCAACTTCATGCTGTTTTTGTAATTGGAGTTCCTGCTGTTTTTGTATTTCAACAGGGATAAAATTTATCTCTTCCTCTAAAAACTGTATTTCTTCATCATACTTCTGTAAAACTACAAACTTCTTTATTATTTCTTTAAGTTCAGCCATAGTTAATAATTTTTTATTTATAAAATTTCAATTTTGTTGTCAATATATGAAATTCTTTTGTTTTTTTCACAAAATTATCATCACGAAAAATTGTGCTACCTATCACAGGTAGTTCACAACCTAAACTTATTATATTAACAATATTATTCTCATTTATCCCACCATCACACGAAATTATGAAATCTAACTTTTTTTGTCTACGTATTTCTACTAACTTCTTTATCTTAGATGAACATTTTGACAAAAACTTCTGTCCTCCAAAACCTGGTTCTACTGTCATTATTAAAACTAAATCTATTATTTTAAGATACGGTATCAATTTGTCAACTGAAGTATTCGGTTTTATTGATATACCACAATATACATTATGTTTTTTTATATCATATACTAATTTTTTAATATCTTTTTCTTTAACCGTTTCATAATGAAATACTATCAAATCAGCACCTGAATTTATATACCACAGAAAACTTTCTTTTGGGTTGCTTACCATCAAATGTACATCAAAAAAACACGATGTATGCTGCCTTAAAGATTTTATTACAGGCGGTCCAAAAGTTAAATTCGGGACAAAGTTGCCATCCATAACATCTAAATGTAGAACTTCAGTACCTGTATGTTCAAGCTTTTTTACTATATAACACAAATTTGATAAATCACTTGTTAACAAAGAAACTGATATTTTAGGTAATGGATAAAGTATTTTTCTTAATGTTTTACTTTTCATCAATTAATACTCCATCTACAAAAATTCTTATCCTTGAATTTTTCTTTTGTGGGACAAACAATTGTATCCTTTGTTTTGGCAATGTTAGTTTATTATACAACACTTCTTCACCTTCAGAACTAATTTGTATTATTTTAACATTTTTAGGTGTATCACCTAAAAACGGCAACTCGTATTCAAAATTATAGATTTTATTTTGTTCTTCTACAAGTTTATTTGTATTTTTAGCAACTATAACCTCAATAACCGTCCTTTCACTAACTATTTCATCGGGTTGTGGTTGTTGTTCTATAACTTCGTTATTTTTATATCCAATATCAACTCTTTCTTTTATTCTTACTTCAACACCATATTTTTGTGCCCACTGATATACTTCATTTATATCTTTGTTTATAAAATCTGGTATTAATACAACATTTTCTGGAGGTTGACCTAAAGATATAACTATGTCCACTGGCGTATTTTTATCCACAACTTCACCTTGTTGTGGTTGTTGTTGAACAACAGTGTTTTTTGGAAACTTTAATGAATATCTTTCAGTAATTGTACCAATAAATAAACTGTATTGTCTTAACAAAATCTCAGATTTACGTCTATCTTCACCAACTATGTTTGGTACAAAAGTTTTTTCTCCACCTAAACTTAAAACAACATTTATTTTTCGTCCTTCTCGAACAACCATCCCTGCTTGAGGTTGTTGTGACACTATTGTTCCTAAAGGATAATTAGGGTTATATACTTCACCTATTTTTTTAAGACCGAGATTAAGTTTTGATACAATATCTAAAGCTTCAAGAACAGGTTTGTTAATAACATCAGGTACAACTATTTCTTTTTTTGAATGTATAACTACTCCAGTGATGTAGTATAGTAATATAAACACACAAATAATAGTTATAACCAATACAAAAATTTTTTTAAACTTTTTAAATTTTTTTACCATAATTTAAATCCCACCTGTTATTGTAAAATAATAATAAGATGGTTTGTTAATATCAAACTGTTTAGCAAAAGTCAACTCAAATTTTAAAATATATGTTTGTAACACAAAAGTATATAATTTAAATTTTATTCCTATTGCACTGTATACTTCTTGTGATTCACCATTAAACCCAATATCTACAAAACTTTCTTCATAAACACCCTTAAAAAACAAATCTGGAAATAAATACCACATATAATAATTTATATCATAAACAATTGGTATTCTTAAACCCAACCTTAATAATCCTATTTGAGAAGATGTTATATCATTATACCATACACCACTGAACCGTTTAGGACCACCAAAATAAAATTTATTTTTATCCCTACCGAAACTTGTCAACAATTGCATATTTGAAAACAAAGACCATTCTTTACCTAAGTTTATATATTTTGTAAAATAGTATTTAAAATTATAATAAGAATAATCACCATTGTATATTTTGTCTGACATTTGAGCAATAAATAAACTATCATATCCTTTTACTGGCTCTATATATTTATTCACAATAGTATTAACTTTATAACCAACACTAACCATATTTTCATATTTTATTATAGTATCAAATTTTGACAAATACTCACTATCTTTTCTTGAATAACTTAAAACAAGGCTAACTCCAGAATTGTTATTTATTGGATAATAAACACCTAAATCTGCACCATACAATCTTTTCAATACATCATCTTTTATATAATATGCACTCTCTGCTATAATGTTTAACAAAATTATAGGTCTCCATTTCAAAAATTCATATTGTATATTTACAGAATAGTTTTTATCACCTAAAACAACTGACGATACTGCACTTCTATGTTCACCTACCATATCAGACCCCTGCCAGTATAACAACATCACTAAACCTTCATATGAAGAATAATATAAAAATGGTAACAACAAATCTGTAGAAAAACTGAATCTATATGGTTTTATGTTTTTTAATGAAGTCAATGTGTTCTCTTTCTCACTATTTTCTAAAATAACAGGATAAACTTCTGAAACAGAACTAAAATTTTGCATTAAATCTTTAATATCAAACTTGAACACATGTTGGTCAAAACTGCGATAATAACTTAATAAAACATCATCTTGATAAAAACTTACATAATTTATCCCACCAATAACATTTGTAAGTTTAACAAATTCTGTTGGTGATGATATATTTAAAACAAACAGATTTTTAACACCATAAAATTTTTTGTCATAATCTTCATTATAATCGCTGATAAATAAAACCAATTGTGTATCTAATAACTGCGGAAATTCTTCATCAGATAGAGTTGAAGTAATTTGTTTTTCTTCAGCAGTTTCTAAGTTATACAAGAATACATCTGTTTGCCAAGTTGAAAACTCTCCTTTTTTACATTGTAGTTCTTTAATATAAACCAAATTGTTTTTGTCGTCAAAATAAAGTTGTGAAATAAAATTTTTATCTTCTTTAAGTTTTACAAGTTTTTTAGTTTTTATTTCGTATTTAAATACAACATTTTCACAATTTTTAATACCAGCTAAATACACATCTTTACCATCATACGATATATAACTTGAAACAAGTAGGTCTATATCTTTAACAAAACTTATTTTTTTAAACTTTTTTGTAAATATGCTATATAAATATAGATAACTTTTATTATTTTTTAACCCTATGAAACATAAAGTTCCATCTTTTGATATTGAAAGTCGTGTTGTATTTGTTTGAACAAAATCGATGTTTTTATCAAAAATTCTTTTTGGTATTAACAATTTTTCTTTACCAGTTTTGTCTTTCATATAAACCATTGTTTTACCTTCTGGATCGCCAAAATATAAAATTTTATCTTGATAAACTATTGGAGAATAATAGTGTACAGGGTAGACATCACTTTTTGTAATTTTTTTAGAATTATCTAAATCTGTCATAGAATTTATTTCTACTTCATAATTATAATATGTTTTCATTTCTTCAAAAAATTTTTGTTGCAACTTTTTCAAATCTAAACCTAATGCTATAGATAAAACACTATTTGCATCAAACTTGTTTTTATAAAGTTTTAATATACTCAAAAGCCGTTCTCTTCCATATTCTGTTTCTATAAATTCCATAAGTTTTGCTGATTCTTCATATGCAGGTAAAACCATATGTGGTTTTAAATGTGCAAAATTGTGTAAGTGTTCCAACGGAATCAACTTGTTTGACACTGCCATGTCTCTTACCAACATTTCTTGCAAAGTTTTTGTATACAACGCAGACCTATATTCTGCAAGCCCTTCTAACAACCAGTTCGGATAAAAAATTGATTTTAACAACAAAGGTGTTTTCCACACACCTGAATATAAAATATTGAACTGTACTTCGTGTATAAATTCATGATTGATAACATGTTGTAAAAACTTCATTGAACCAGTGTATGGTACAAGAAGCCTGTTTTTAAACGCTTCAGTAACACCACCAGTACCTTCAGAAACATCAACAATAGTGTTTTGTAAAAACTGTTGGTATCCATAATAAATAAAGAATGGTATTTTGTAATCAAATTCAACATCAAAATATTCTGTATTTTGTACAAAACTTTCTTCTAAGATTTGTTCTATCTGTGGCAAAATTTTTTCCAATTTGTTATCTGGATAGTATATATCAAAATCATCAGTTGAAAAAATTTTGTAACTAAACACATCAGTTTTTATACTATACAATGTTGAAGATATAAAAAACAATGATATTACAAACAATACAAAAAATTTATATGTGTTCATAAAAATTTTATTCAAAATAAAGTTCTGGATCTACTGGAATAAAATTTTTTCTTAGTTCAAAATATATTTGTCCTGAAGAATTTGTTTTTGCAACAACTTGTCCTTTTCTAACTTTAGAACCTTCATTTACAAGTATATCTCCAAGCATACCATATATTGTATGAATATTATCTTTATGTTCTACAATAATAAGTTTGCCATAACTACGGAAATTGTTTGAAACAAACAATACAATACCATCATCTACTGAAATAACATTATCGTTTGAAAGACCTATAAATACAACACCATTGCTTACAACAAAACTACCATCTTTTGCAACTTGTTGTTTACCAAATTTACGTACAATTTCTCCATTGACAGGTTTAATAAATTTTTTATCAATTTTTACAACTTGTTGTTGAACTTGTTTTGATACAGATTTTTTCTGTTGTTCTTCTTTTAACAATTTTTTTAACAAGTTCTCTAACTCTTTTTGTGTTCTTTGTAATGCAACAAGTTCTTTTTCTACAACTTTTTGTTTCTTTTTATATTCTTCTAAAAGCTTATTTTTTTTAATAAACAACTCTTTTTGTTGCTGTTTTTTATCTAAAAGTTCTTTATGATACTCTTCTAACTTATTTTTTTGATAATCATATTGTTGTTTTAACTTTTTAGAAATATATATTTTATTTCTTGTTTGTAACAATTCTTTGTTATATTGTTTCATTACATCTTTTTTAATCCTGCGATAAAAATTTTCTTCAAACAATGGTGTTGTCAAAAAATACTGTTCTACATATTTAACTAGATACAAACGTAACATTTTTGAAAAAAATTCTTCATCTGTTGATAAAGAATCTATTTCTTTTTTAATTGTTTCAAGCATAACCTTTGTTTGTTCAATTTTAGATTCTATATTTTTTCTTTCATTATCTAATTTTTTAATTTGTTGTTCTATATTTTTAAGTTCTGCAGATATATCTTTTTGATATGATATATATAACTGTTTTTGTTGTTTTTTTTGTTGTATATATTCTTCAACTTTATCAAGTTTTTTCTGTGTTTGTTCAATTTTAGTACAAAACAATAAATTTTTAAATACTAGAATTGAAAAAAATAATAATAATAAAATTTTTTTATTCATTAATTTCTATTCCCACTTCTAAATTTTTGTTTTTGTTATAAACAAAATTAAAGTTTTGTAGTACACAAGTTAAATATATAACAACAAAAACTGATATAGTTAACAAATCAGGTTTAGAAAATAAATTTATATTTATTAGATTTTTTAACAATTTCATATTTTCTATAACAACAAATGGATATACAATAGTAAACATTAACACAAAAAAAATGTTCATTTGTAAATTTCTAATGTTAACCAAACTAAACAATATATATACCAATAAACAAACAAAAATTGTTTTATAACCTGTATTTATAACAGGTATCCATTTGTCTATACGATCAAGATAAGTTTTTATATTATAATCAAATATATTTTGTTTTATAAAAGGTATTGTATTACTGACTGTTATTAAATTTTCAAATTCTGTTTTTGAATAATTCTCTAATTTTATCCTTATTACATTTGAGAAAGGATTGTGTTGTATCACATCTAACACAGCAGCAAGTTCATCTTTTTGTTTAAGTTCATCAAAAATCTGTTGTTTCGTAATATATGACATTTCTTCAAATTTTAAATTTTTAACATTAGTTTTGATTGTTTCAAAGATAGTGTTAACATCAGCATCGTTGAGATCGTTTGATAACACAAAATGTATAACAAACTTGTCAATCAATCTGTTTTTACCCCATTCTAAAAAATTGTATATATCATATACAAAAACTAGGAGTAACATTAACACAATACTTAACAAAAACTTACCTAAATTCATAAAGAATTTCATTTATTATCATACCTCCATATAAACATTTTTATCAAGTTCGTTAATTATTTTAAAAACTAAATTTTTATAATTTTTAATTATATCACTTTGTGGAAAAAAAATATTTTTTTCATTTATTTGAAAACCCTTTTGTTTCCATAAATCCAATGACACTGGTTCTAACATAAACATTGAGTTTATTAACTTCTTAATTTTTTCTTCTTCTGATATACACAAAAATAGTTTGTTTAATACAGACGATAAAATAACTCCGTGCAACCTTGAAGTTATTATTAAATCAATATCTGCAAAAATGTTTTTGTAATTCTCAATTTTATCCCATACTCTTATCTCACAATTGTTTAAACTACTACATAGTTTTAAACAAAAAGGATAATCTTCTTTGATATGGAACGGAACAAAAACTAATCTATATTGTTTTGATAAAGTTTTACACATTGTATTTATCATCTCAAACTTTGTTGTATGCTTAAGTACAAGACCTATTTTATTTATACTTCTTGGGTTACTTTTATTTTTTTCATCAAAATCAGATATACATATATCAGGACAAAACATTATTTTTTTGTTTCTCCTTAAATCAATTTTGTTTCTTACAAAAATATAATCTGCTAAAGATTCTAAAAAAAAGTATACAAAACTTTTTGGTAATTTAGTAACATCTAATTCTGAATTTAACACAACAACTTTTTTATTAAAAACTTTCGCAAAAAACAAAATTAATAAATAATATACCAAACTTAAAACACTTGTTTTATCTTGGAACAACCCACCTACTGAAATTACAATATCAACTTGTAGTAGTGTTTTAAGTATAACTACAGGTTTCCATCGTGGAATATAAACAACATTTTTACCAACTTCTGCAATTTTTCCAATATTATACAAAACAAAAAATTTTATATCTCTATTCTGCTCGTACAACAATTTTATTGTTGTTTTTAACAACCATTCATCACCAAAGTTGTCAAATCCAAAATATCCAACTATAAAAATTTTTTTCATTATAAACTAATTTAAACATCATTTAACCTAATTTTTGAAAAAATAACCAGATTGTCTCACCAATAATCCAACCAAAAATTATCCCTAAAACACTACGCAGTATACATAACCATAATGGTGTATGAACATGTAAAAAAGTATTTATTATAGAAACTAAGGAGATTATACTTATACAAAATAATAATTTAGCCAACATTGTTTTGTATTTCTTTAACAAGTTTAAAGAAAAAATAAACATTGGTTGTGCAAAAAATACTTCTTTAAACCTTGGACGAAACAATATATATTTTTCTATTTGTTCTCTTAGTTTTAACTCAAAATTTGATACATATTCTTTATTAACATTCCCTGTTCTTAATAACAAATATACAAAAATTGTTATTGCTAAAATACCAACAACAACTTCTTTTGTAGTTAAATTATAGTTTAACAAAAAATTTTGTTCTTCTTTATGAAGAAGTACAAAAAACGATAATATAAAAGGAAGTACAAACATTAATTTTGTTCCATATATATATTCTTCTAAAACTACATATTCATACTTTTGTAAAAATCCCCAAAATGTTATCCCTAAACAAATTGTTAAAATATTTACAAAAAAATAAATTTTGTGGACAGAATTTTGTTCAATAAAAACTAATAATTTTTTGTATACAACCAAAGGGAACACAATTGCTATTATCACAACAAAAAAATTAAAAATTTTATCAATATGGATTGCAGAAAACCTTTGGAATAAAAATTCTGTATTATTACCAAACTTATCAATTAAACTTTTTGTAAGTTCAACATTTTCAGATAAACTATGATATTCAGATGGTATAACATAAATCACAGAACAACTTCGTTCAAAAACAGCTTTTTTTATCTTAATTTTTTCACTACCATTGCTTATTTGATTTAAATTACAAAGAAAACTTCTTAAAGGAAGGACATTCTGATGTGAAAATTTTATTTTTGGAACTAATTCTTGTTGTTCAAAATTAAGTTTAAGTATTTTTTTATTATCAATTGTTAACCATTGTTCAAAAAATTTATCAACTTCTTCTAACTTAATTTTTCTACCAACAAAATTTTTCTGCAGAATCCAACTATATTTGTCTGAGTTTAAATATATTATAGAAAAAATTTTATCTTTATTTTTTTTGATAAGTTCTGAAATTTCTTCAACATTATAAATCTTCTGATTATTTATTTTTAAGACAAACTTGT
>Ga0308405_1000083_pt1 | contig 70187 bp, 58 predicted proteins | sample HotsprSampleMS13_FD_203473 | JGI IMG/M metagenome (GOLD analysis project Ga0308405, IMG submission 203473) | Hot spring phototrophic mat microbial communities from Mushroom Spring, Yellowstone National Park, Wyoming, United States - 20060912_MS13 ...
TTTCCCACGTAGAAGACCGCCCGGCCACCAGCGTCTGCCGGTCAACGGTGATGCCATCCACAAGGCTGTCAATGGTCGTTGGAGCCGGATGGCCGGCGGGTATCTCCCCCGTGATGACCAGACGGCCCGGACGGTTGACCAGCAGCGTCAGCCGTGGCCCGGCCCAGTCATCCGTCCGCCACCGGCCGCCATTGAGCGCAAAGTGTACCGGCGGCGGCGCATCGAGCCGGTAGAGATCATGTTCCATGCGTACGGTGCGCCCCAGGTCGCGTCCGGGCACGAAGTTGGGCATCTGGAAGTGATATGCCCCGACCCGTGTGAGCTGCCAGCCCAACGCTTCCAGGCGCGGCAGCAGTCTGTCGGTTGCGCAGTCCTCAAACAGGCGTACGTGCTTGCCGAAGGCCCGCGCATAGTGGCGCAGGGCAAGGTAATCGCCGGCGGTCGGAAGGCGCAGGTCGGCGTTTTCGGGGTCGTCTCCGAGCGCGAAAGCACCGGCGCCGGCGAGTGCGCCGAGCCGTTCGTTGCCGCGCCGCTTGATCTGATTGTCAGCCTCAGTGGGAACTTCAGCTTTGGACACCTGTTCGGGAAAAAACAGGCGGGAACCAGGCGCGCCTTGGCGGACATAGGTTTCAATGAACATACCACAGCCGTGCCAGCAGGCCCGTTGCAGCCGGGCCGTCTGGGCAAAGCCCACCACATTGAGCGCCAGCCACAGCAGCCCCACCCCGATGACCACCTGCCGCCCCGGCCGGGGCAACGACACCAGGGCATCGGCCGTCAGCAGCAGGGCTGTCAGCCAGCCGGCAACGACCGGCATGAGAAAGTACCCGCAGGGCCACTTCCAGACGATGAGCAGCCCCAAGGCCGCCAGCCCGGAAAGAAAGGCCACCCCGGCCAGCAATCCGACCGGATGCCGCCTACTGAGACGTTGCCGGTCAAACCAGAGACCGGCCAGCGCGCCGCCGCCGAGCATGAACAGTTCAGGATACTTGGTAAGGTAGATGTAGCCGTTGAAAGCCATGCTGCGCAGCGACAGGTCGGCCAGCGTCAGGCGGTAGGTTGTCGGCTGGATGAGATACCTGGAGGGCAGCCAGTACGTCCCGACAAACAGCAGCACCGCCACGGCCTGCCAGATGAGCAGCCCGCGCCCGCGCCAGCTCTGCACGGCGTAACCGGCCAGCCCGAGTAACGCCACCGTGCCCACGGCCACGAGTCCACTTTCCTTGACGAGCACCGCGCCTCCCGCGCACACGCTGGCGGCCAGCAGCCACCACGGCCACCGTACCGGCCGAGTCAGCGCCAGCAGCCCAAACGCCAGCGTGCCCAGCAGTCCCAGCGCCGTCATCCAGTCGGCTTTGGCCAGCGTGTAGGCGTTTTCAGCCAGAGGCGCCTGCACAAAGAAGAGCGCCGGGAGGCTCCACGCCAGCCACGACTGCACCCGGGCCTGCTGTGCTGTGAGCAGCATGTATCCGCCGCCGCACAGCGCCAGCACGAGCGCCTGAACCAGATGGTGGGCGGTTCGTGAAGGGCCCAGCCCGTGGGCAATGGCGGCGTAGTACAACCAGAACACCGGGCGGTAGCGTTCGCCGTCATTCCGGCTGAAAAGCATATCCACCCAGCCGTGGCTGGTGGCCATGTCCCACAATCTCCAATCGTCAAGAATGGCCCATGGACGCGGCAGCGCCGACGGCAGGATGGCCACCCCCCATACGAGCAGCAGCCCCAGCAGCGCCGGTTGCCAGCGTGGACGGTTCAAGGTGGAAGGTGACGGCGAAACGTCAGACATGCTTTGTTTATGCGGGCCAGAACCGCCGGTAACGCAGGAAGCGGGGCAATCCCAGCCAGCGCCGCAACCGCATGGGCAGGTCCGGTTGGGGCGCAACGGTAAAGTAGGCGGCCAACCACTGTTCGGCGCGGGCCAGGGCGGCCTGGGCCGTTTCTAAGTCGTTGGCGCGGATAGCGGCTTCATACACGCTCGAATAGGCCCGCATCAAGGCGGCGGCCTGTCCGGCCGTGGGTTGTTTCCCGCGCTCGGTCAGCCACCGCTGGTTGTACTCAGCCGCCAGATCGAACTCGCGGAGACGCTTGGCCGGGTCATTCAACTGATTGCGCGCCGTCGGGGTCTGCATGCGGTAAAAAGCGCCCGTGGCCGGGCTGAAGGCCGTCGGGTAGGTCATCACCAGCCGGAACCAGAACACGGCATCCTCGTTGGAGAAGCGGTCGAGTTCTTCCGGCCACAGGTAGGCTTCCGTCAAGATGGCCCGTCTGACGATGGCGGCATGGACGGCCCATGGCGGAAAGGCAAAAGCGGCATCCCGCAGCCCCGCCAGTCCCTCGTCCTGCCCGGCCGGGCGTTGCGGGGTGATGTTGCCCGGCGCCGTTTCGCGCACTTCCTGCCAGCCGCCGGCCACAATCATGGCTTCCGGGTGTTGGGCGGCGACGGTGAGTTGTTGTTCGAGCTGGTCGGGGGCCAGCCAGTCATCGGCATCGAGAAACTGAATCCACTCGCCCTGCGCCAACCGGATGCCGTAGTTGCGGGCTGCACCGGGTCCTTGGCGGGGGGAGGTTAGCACATGTACGCGCGCGTCTGAGCAAGCGCGGGCTACCTGTGCACCGCCGTCGGTTGAGCCGTTGTCCACCACGAGCATTTCCCAATCCGTGACGGTCTGCGCCTGCACACTGCGAATGGTCTCTCGAATGTAGTCGGCTTTATTGTAAAGCGGTACAATAACTGAAATCAGAGGCAAAGTCTGTTGCTCGGCATTTTGGTTGACTGGCAGTTGCTTCCGGGGTTACTGGTCTTTGGAAGTTTCAAGGGTATGCTGATAAAGCCTGATGTATCGCTCAATCACGTTTTCCCATGTGAAGCGGGAGGCAATGTGGAATCCTCTTTCTCCCAACTTTTGACAGAGTTGCCTGTCCCTAAGCAACATGGACAGTGCACCGGAAACATTTTCAGCGACCTTTTCGTCTTCGGGATGGTTTTCGACAAGAATGCCACCCGGGTGATGTCCATTGAGTTCTTCCAGAACGGGAATTTTTCTTGCAATGACCGGTTTTTTGTAACGCCAGGCTTCCATATAGACCATACCGAAAGATTCTCCGGCTGAGGGTACACAAAGTACATCACATGCTGCCAGAGCATCATGTTTTTCACCTTCTTCAACCAGCCCAAGTTCAATGACACACTCCCCATACTGGGAGGGAATCCGGACTGAACGATCATCCGGCGGCCCGATGACAACCAGCCTGGCGTCTGGGTGGTCTTTCAGAATATTCAAGAAGGCTTTGACGGCGACGGGATAGCCTTTGTCCTTTGATCTGCGGCCAAGGAAAAGTACCATTTTCCCGGTGATATTGTGTTTGTTTCTGAATCTCAAACCGTCTCCGTCAGTTCTGTCTTCAAATCCGTGGAGAACATGTATCTTTTGTGACGCAATGCCCTGGCCTTCAAGAAATTGCTTCTCGAAGCGGGTATGTGCAATCAGGGCATCTGCTTGGCGGTATAGTCTCAGGTCAACAAAATGATCCCCCCACTGTCCAGGATGGACACACGGTTCGACGATAAACGGCTTTCCGAGTTTCCTTGCGGCTGAAAGGGCTGCAAAACCAAGAAGCTCCAGCCCCTGTCCAAGGAAGTGAACAACATCCGTATCAGTGATGATCCTGGCTATCTTCTCTTCGTAGGTTTGGCTGAAAATGAATACTGGAAGGCGGTAGGCAGTTTCTCTAAAAAGCAAAGGGTAGGTACACCGTAAAAGCAGGGAAGAGAAATAACTGTGTCCGATGATGTGGGTTCTAATGGACTTTCTTTCAGTGACCTGGTCTTTTTCCGACTCTGTGAGGTGCCTTTCGAGGGCTTTTCTCTCATTGGTAAAACGGGTGACGATTTCAAAGTCGCAGCCCTTTTTTTGGAGTTCCTGCCCAAGCTGTGCGGCCAGCGCCTGCAAGCCACCGGTCAGGGGAAAGAATTCGCGCGTCACCAGCGTGATCTTCATGCTCATGTCTGGGTCAGTCTGAAGGTTGGGCGGCAGGCAGGCTGGGTTGGCCTTCGTAAACCGCTCGGCAGCGCCGGGCCTGTTGGAGAAGGTCATACTCGTCCACAACCAACGCACGCGCTGCCTGCCCCAGGGCAAGACACTGGTCAGGCGCATCCATGACCTGCCTTATGGCTGCGGCCAGTTTAGTGGCGCATTCCGGCTCAACGGTTAAACCCGTCTTACCATGACGCACCAGGTCTGGCATACCGCCGACCTCGAAGCTGATGCAGGGCACACCGCAGGCCATGGCTTCCTGCAACACCAGTCCGAAGGCTTCTTCCCGCGCCGGACTCACAAACACATCGGCTGCGGAATATACCCGGGCCTTGAGATGGTCGTGGGTAATCCGTCCGACCAGAAGCATCCGGCTTTCAAGTTCCCGGCAGCCTTCTGGAACTGTATCCCCAAGCACCAGAAGCGTCAGGCGTTGCCGGTAGGCAAGTGGCAGCGCCCGCAGCGCAGCGATGAGCAGGTCGCTTCCTTTGCGCGGATCCGTAACGTTCATTGCAGCAAACATAAGCACGAACTGCGCTTCGGGTATGCCGAGCAACTGGCGGCAGGCTGATTTGTCATACGGGCGATAGACTTCCGTATCCAGCCCAGATGGAATCCGGTGCACCGGCAGATTACCGAGAAAACTGGCTTTGACGACAGTTTCCATCCAGCGGCTCAGCACGAACACGCCGGCCAGCGTCGGCGTCAGAACACGCCGTTTCAGGTGCCATTCCAGCCTGGAGGTGTCAAACCGCATGGCCGGATAGACCTTTGGATACGGGCACCGGCCGCAGCCGGTTTGCCAGCGGGTGCAATCGGTGCTGTAGGTACAGTGTCCGGTAATAGCCCACATATCGTGCAGCGTGAGAAAAGCCCGTTTGCCCCGCAACAGTTTCGGCAGCGCCAGATAGTTGAAATACCCATGGTGCAGGTTGTGCAGGTGCACGACCTCCGCTTCCTGAAACACCTTTTCCCGCGCCAGATCGAACGTGCTGGTAATGAACACATCGGGAAACCGCAGCCACCGTCCCAGCCGCGCCAGTTGGTAGTCCCGCCAGCGCCAGCGCGGCAGCGGATAAGTGTCTGTCCCGTCACCCTGAATCCGCGCCGCCAGAATCGAAGACGCCACCCCCAGCCGCCGCAACCCCGTGTGAAGCCGCCACATGGCAGTCGCGGCCCCACCCAGTTGATCGAATTCGTTGATGTGGACAACCCTCATGCCGGGCCTCATACCGGGCGTTGCTTCCAGAACCACGGTTTGAACGGGCGCAGCGTCCGCCGTATGGCATCCCGCCCCAACGCCCATGACCACAGCGCCGGATACCGTACAGCCTGCCCCCACATCGCCCCCACCGCCGGCTCATGCGCCGTGACGATATGCGCCCACTTTTCGGCCAGCAGGGCATCGAGCACCGCCGGATCATAGCGCCGCCGTTGCCGGTTGGCGTGGCGCAGGCGGGCAAACAGGCTGCCAATCGGGGCCGTTGGCGGCTCGTCCGAAACTTCATTGACGAAAACATACATGAGCGCGTCCAGCTCCGCTTCATCCACTTCACCGAGCAGCGTCTCCAGTTGCCGGCGCAGGACAAGGCGCGTTCCGGCCAGTTGCGCTGCCCGATGTGTCACTGTCATTTGTCTGGCGTGCAGGCGGTACTTCAGCAGCACTTCCGGCAAGTTGGCGACTGGCGCGCGATTGGCTACAGCCACCCAGTAGGCATAGTCAAAGGCCGGTCCAAATCGGGGATCAAATCCCTCCGGCAACATTGCATCCCGCCGCAGCATGACAGTTGGCGTCGAAAACGGGCAGCACAGCAGCAGAGAGACAGCCAGCACTGCCGGTTCAGTCGGAAAGCGCCGCACTTCCGTCCGGGCGCCGAAGGTCTCCACCCAGCTTCCGCACATGGCCACGTCAGGGTGGGCATCCAGAAAATCCACCTGTCGCGCCAGGCGTTCCGGCAGGCTGATGTCGTCGCTGTCCATAATGGCCAGGTAGCGCCCACGCGCCAGAGCAACGCCCCGGTTCAGCGAGCCAGCATGCCCCAGGTTGCGCTCATTGCGTACGTAACGCACCCGCGGATCGGTAAAACCACGGACAACCTCCGGCGAACTGTCTGTCGAGCCATCGTCCACAACAATGAGTTCGAGGTCGGTCAGCGTCTGTCCCAGAATGCTGGCGATGGCTTCCGCAACGTAAGCCGCCTGGTTATAGACGCAAAGCACGACGGAAACACGCGGGGGCGTCATGAGAACACCTCCAGAAGCTTGTCGGCCATCACCCGCACTGGGTCGCGCGGGATGCGTTGCCGGATGACTTCGGCCGCGCGCGCGCCCATCCGGGGCAGCTCATCCCGGTGCTGGTAGGCCCGTTCCAGCGCCTCGTCAAGGGAAACCACATCCGGGGCGCGGGCAATGAAGCCGGTGACGCCATCGGTAAGCAGTTCCGTGTTGCCGGGGATGTCGGTCACGATGGCCGGGCGTCCGCAGAGCAGGGCTTCGACCAGCGCGAGGGGCAGCCCTTCGTGGCGTGACGGCAGCACCAGAGCATGGTGGCTGCGCCAGAAAGCTTCAATATCCGAAACAAAGCCGGCAAAGTAAACGGAGGTCAACTCCAGCCAGTTGGCATAGCGGCGCAAACCCTTCTCCCACGGCCCCGTCCCGGCCAGCGTGACGCAGACATCCCGCGCGCGCCACCTGGGGAGCGCCAGCGTTTCAAACAATACGTCCTGCCCCTTGGCCGAGGGTTCCATCCGGGCCACGCACCCCAGCCGCAGTGGGCTGTGTTCTTCCGGCCACGGCGGCCGGGCATCGAAGGGCACATTGAAGGGATTGAAAACGACTTCGGCATTGGGCAGCAACCGTCCGATCTGCTTTTCGAGCAGAAGCCGGTTGCCTTCCGAGACAAAGTAGGCCCGGCGGGCCTGCACAAACATCTGGGTCACAGGTTCAACCAGTTCGTCGGAGGGCATCCACAGCAGACTGTTGGCCTGCGTGATGAGGGCGTAAGGGATGTCCAGCCGGCGGCAGGCTTCCGAAAAAAACAGTGACCATTCATCAAAATTGGCGCCCTGTGAAATCACCACCGCCTGCGGACGGAGCTGCTCCAGCCAGCGCCGGCTGGCCAGATGCACGGGCGGCACGTAACCGCCGCCGCCCAGCCGGTGCAGCAGGCTCTGGAGTTTTTTCCGGCGGTCAAGCCGCCGGAATGTCACCTGCGCGCCGGCCGCAATGAGTTCCGTCACCTGCCGGGCCGGTTCGGGCCAGAACCTGACGTTGGCATGAATCTCGTGGCCGCCTTCCAGCAGCCGCCGTGCCACCCGGCTCCAGAGTTCCTCACTCCCACCCCATGGGTAACCCTCCATGGTCGAGATGAATGCCCATTTCATGATTTTTCGAGCACGACGACGTTGGACTTGTAAAACGTGAACCGGCTCTGCCAACGAACCCGCGACTGCAACTGCCGTGACCGCAAGCCCCAGAGCAGAGCGCGATGAACCCACCAGTAGGCGCGGTTGACCAGCCGGTTGACGAGCGACCGCCCGACAGGTTGGGGATAACCGCTGGCCAGCAGCGTGCCGAGAATATCCCACCCATCCCCGGCCGTTTTCTGGAGCCTGACGGTAAACCCATGCCGGGCGGCAAAGTATTGGAAGGCGTAGGGCGTCGGCCGCCAGAAGTCATGGGGTTCGAGGTGCAGCATGTAGAAATGCGGGCAGGTGATGAGCGCGCGGGCGCCGGGGCGCAGCAGGCGCGCAAAGTTGGCAAAGGTCATTTCCCAGTCCGCCACGTGTTCGAGCACTTCGAGGCACAGGATGAAGTCGAACGGCCCACCGGCCAGCAGGCTCTCCGGCAGGGGTTGGTCAATCTCGCAGAGCACATCCACTGTCCCTTCGGGATTCTGCTCGACATCGAGACCGACGTAGTGAAATCCCTGCGCTTCCAGCAGGGCACGGAATGGCTGCCGCCCGCAGCCGACATCGAGGACGCGCCCACCCTGAACAGCCGGAAGGTAGGCTTCCAGCGCCGCTTCGACTTCCTGCCGCACGAGCGGCACGATGAAGGCTTCGTGCGGCGCAGCCGGTGTGTAGTCAGGGCGTTGGACGTAGTGCTTGCGTTCGAGCATGACGGAAAAAATTTATCAGGGCGCTGCCGGCTGGCTGCCGGGGAGCCACCGGCGAGCCGCGGCCCGGAGTTTCGCCCGCGCCACACGGCTGTAGTACACCAGCGGCGGCGGTTCACGCCACTGGTCTTCTTCCAGAGCAGGATGTGGCGCCGGCAGTCCAAGCTGCCGCCTCCGGTGGTGCAGCAGGGGTTGCCCCCGGTAGGTGGCTTCCCGGCTGCGGCGGGTGAGCAGGTCCACCCACTGGCGCAGGCAGGTCTCCGAGTCATAGCCGGACGCAACAATATGCTGCCGGGCCTGACGTGAAAGCCGCGCCCAGTCCTCCGGCCGGGTGGCCAGTTGTCTGACGGCGGCTACGAAGCCCTCGCCCCGGTCACCCACGATGTAGCCCGTGACACCATCCACCACCAGTTGCCCGATGCCGCTGCGCATCGCCGTACAGATGGGAACAAGACCGGTCGCCATGGCTTCCATCATGGCAATGGGCAGCCCTTCGTAATCCGAAAGCAGGACAAACACGTGGTGTTCGGCCATCAGCGCCTGGATACGGGCATTCTCCACCAGCCCCACATACTGCACCCGTCCATGACCTTCCCGGCTGATGATGCTTTCAACGGAGGCCCGCGCCTGCCCATCGCCGGCAATCGTGGCCTTGACGTTCGGAAGCTGCGCCGCACGGCACAGGGCGCGGGTGACATCGGAAATGCGTTTCTGTTCTTCTTCAAGGCGGCCGGCATAGAGCAGCCGGAGCGGGCCATGTGTCCAGCCCGACACGGTGGCAGGGAGCGGCACGCCGCAGGGAATGCTGTGGATGGCCGTTTCATGCGTTGCCCGCGCCTGGGCCGCCTCGGTGAGATACTGCGACACCGCCACCACATCCGTTGCCCGGAAACGCGGCTGTCCAGCCACGAAGACATCGAGCAGCGCCCGGTGGTGGGCATCGTCCGAATGCAGGATGCCAATCGTCGGGAGACCTGCCGGCCGCGTCCATGCGGTGGCGTGCAGCCCAGCTATGGTGAAGTTGGGGACGAAGACCGTCGGCCGGAATGCCTCGATATGGGACAGCAGCCACCGGATTTTTTTCTCGACAGTTTCCCAGTAGGGGAAGGTCTCGAAACGGGCTCCCCGGTCTGCCAAGGCAGCCAGCAGCGGGTAATCTTCAGGAATACGATAGCGGTGCGGCTCAAAGACAAAGGCCAGCGTCAGAACCTCGAAGCCGTGCGCCGTGACGACATCATACCAGCGGCGCAGCCATGTGTTCGGCCTGCCGGTAAAGCCCGGTGCATCGAACGTACAGATGATGACGCGCCCAGTGGTCATGGAGTGCTCTCCCTGTGTCAGTCCGTTGGGCAGCGCCGGAAGATGACAACCAGTTCACGGTAGGGGCCGGTGGCCAGCATCCACTTTTCAATCCAGTAGCCGACCAGACTGCCGGCATAGCGACGGTGCAGCCTCCACAGAAGCCAGTTGTGCTTTCTCAGAAGTACCGGATGGTGCCGCACGGAAAAGATGAGGTAGCGTTCCCAGTCGGCCGCTTCAAGGCAAGTGCCTTGTATTGCTTTGACCTTCAGGGGAAAGTAGCGCGCCAGCGCGCGCAGGGAGGCTGGCTCCCACAGCCCCATGTGGTGCGGTGGAGCATTGAGGGCAAAGTAGGGATCGGCCCCATATACGCTTGGGGCACTGTTGGGCACGGCAATGATGAGCCGGCCGCCCGGCCGCAGGCAGGCAATGGCTGCTGTCAGAAAGGCATGCACGTCAACGATGTGCTCCAGAACGTGAAACGTGCAGACGGCATCGTACACCTGCGGGTGCGCTGCTGCGTGCGTCTCAATGGTTTCCAGGCGGGCGTCCAGCCCTTCCGCCCGGCATTGCGCTACAGCAGCCCGGTTGAGGTCCAGCCCGACGGCCGCAATGCGGCGGGCCGCCAGTCGCCGCAAAAAAAAGCCCGCGCCGCAGCCAATTTCGAGAACCCGGTCCGAAGGGCGCAGGTATCGCTCGGCAATGGCATGCTCCGGGCGGTCGGTGTAGTACCACGAAAAGCGCGATGCCAGTTGGGCATAGAGGTCTTCGCGCCCGGCCAGGGTGAACGGGTGGTAAAACCGATAACCGGTGCGTGCGCAAGCGTAGATGTCAACATGTGACAGCCCATGGAAGTACTCAGCCACGTCCAGACCGAAATCCTGCTGGTAGCGCTCGACCAGCCGTGAAGCTTCAAGAGCACCTACAAAGTGTGCCGGTGCGCCCGGAACGACCGGGCTGGTTACAGTCTGGGGACTCGTCTGGAGACTCATACACTGACCTCAACCGGCTGAACCGGCGACCACACGATGTCTTCGACATACGCAGCATCACCGGGATGCCGCTCATATTCAGCACGGGGCTGTTCGTGCATGGTGACTTCAAAAGCAAGAATCCCGGAAAGTTTCTCGATGAGCTGATTGGAGCGCCGGTTGGCCAGCCATGTCGTGACGGTGTAGCGCCCCATGTAGAGCCGCGGATGCGGCAGGTGGCATTCGATCTGGTAGTTTCCCTCTTCCAGCGGGCCGAATTCGTAGTCGGCTTTTGTCACCGGATTGACATAATGACACGCCAGCACTGGACGCTCCTGCTCATCCATGACTTGGAAGCTAAAGGCAAAATATCGGCTCGGTTCGGTGAAATGCAAAATGAAGCGAAAAGTCAGTGGGTAGCCCCATTCGTGCTGCCCATAGGGGCCGGAGGTGATGACGCTGGCTTGGGCAACGTGGCTATGGCGCGGCGGCGGATTGGCAACGTAGGTTGAAGTCGTTTCAGTAGCAAGGCGTTGCAGCCGCTCATATTCTCGGATCGCGCCGGCTGTGGGCCCGTCATAGACGATTTCGCCGCTGGAGAGCACCAGGCAGCTTGTGGTAAGCCGCCGTATGGCCTGCATGCTGTGGCTGACAAACAGTACCGTGCGCCCGTGCTGGGCAATGTTTTCCATCTTGCCGAGGCACTTTTTCTGGAAGCCGGAATCGCCTACGGCCAGAACTTCATCCACAATAAGGATTTCCGGCTCCAGATGGGCTGCGACGGCAAAGGCCAGCCGCATGTACATCCCGCTGGAATAAAAGCGCACGGGCGTGTCGAGAAACCGCTCGATTTCGGCAAAGGCGACGATTTCATCAAACTTGCGGGCAATTTCCGACCGGCGCATCCCCAGAATGGCTCCGTTGAGAAAGATGTTTTCGCGCCCGGTGAGTTCGGGGTGAAAGCCCGTGCCGACTTCCAGCAGGGAGCCGACCCGCCCATAGAGTTCTACGCGCCCGGTGGTGGGTTCGGTGATGCGGGAGAGGATTTTGAGCAGCGTGCTTTTGCCGGCGCCGTTGCGCCCGATGACGCCGACCGCTTCGCCGCGCCGGATGTCAAACGACACATTGTTCAGCGCCCAGAAGGATGTTTCTTCATCAGGGTTTGGCCGACGGCGGAAAGGAAACCGAAAGGTATCACTGATGGCTTCGCGCAGCGAGCGGTACGGGCCGCGGTTTCCGCCGCCAATGCGGTACTGCTTTCCCAAACCTCGGACGCGAATGGCAAGGTCATTCATCGGCAGGGCTTTCCTACAGCCGGTCAGCAAAGGTTTTCTCCATGCGGCGGAAGTAGAACGCCCCCGTCACCAGCAGGGTCAGTGAAGCAAAGACTGAAGCCAGCAGCGGCAGGCCCGGCGGCGCGCCGGCACCCAGCAGCGCCCACCGGAAGCCATCCACCACACCGCTCATAGGGTTGAGGTTGTAGAGCAGCCGCCAGCGTTCCGGCACGAGGCTGCCGGGATAGGCAACCGGCGTCATGAACATCCAAATCTGGGTGGCGAAGGGGATGACGTGCCGTACGTCGCGGTATTCAACATTGAGCGCTGAAGCCCACAGCCCGACGCCAAGGGCCGTCACCATCGCCAGCAGGACAAATCCCGGAAGCCAAAGGATGCCCCAGCCCGGTGTTATGCCGTAGTAGAGCAGCATCGGAACAAACAGGGAACAGGCCACGGCCAAATCCACAAGACCGCCCAGTACGCTGGCTAGCGGAATGACCAGCCGCGGAAAGTAGACTTTGGCAATAAGGTGGGCGCTGTTGACCAGACTATTGGAGGACTGCCCCAGCGCGTTAGCGAAAAACGTCCACGGAATCAGCGCCGCCAGGGCAAAAAGCGGGTAGGGAACACCGTCGGAAGGGATGCCGGCTAGCCGTCCGAAAAAGATGCTGAACACGAGCATCGTGAACAACGGCTGCAAAAGGGCCCAGGCCGCCCCCAGCACGGTTTGCTTGTAGCGCACTTTGACATCCCGCCAGACGAGAAAGTACAGCAGTTCGCGGTAGTCCCACAGTTCCTTTAGCTTGACGGCAACCCAGCCACGGGTAGGTTCGATGCAGATAACCGGCGAAGCCGGTGCGGAGCGTGCTGGGTCAAAGCCGGCGTGGGCGGTTTTGTCCAGTGAAGCCGTGGATTCCATAACTTTATGGTTAGAGCAGGCTGCCGCGCAGCGTCAACAAGAAATGAGGAGCTTTGGGAAGCCCTAAGCCTCAGCCGCAACTACTTGCCAATGCAGAAAGTCGCAAAGATGCGGTCAAACATATCTTCGACGCTTGTTTCGCCGGTAATCTCACCCAAGGCGCGCAGAGCACGGTGAAGTTCCGTCAGCGGGACTTCCTCTGAGTGACCCTCGGCAAGCAACGCGCGCGCATAACGGAGCGCTTCGGCTGCTTCGGTCAGGGCAGCGGCGTGACGGGCGTCTGTCACTAGCCAATCCTGGCTGGTGTCGAAGCTGCTACCGACGGCGACTTGCTGGATAGTGGCCTTGAGTTCAGCCAGACCTGCCCGCGTATGCGCCGAAACGCCAACAACCGGGCAGGTGAGATCGTGTTCATGCAGGAACGACACAAACGGCGCTACTGACGGCATCAGGTCGAGCTTGTTGACAACGCAAATGGCCTGGCGCTGGCGCAGGTGCCCGATGACCTGGGTTTCGTCCGGGTGCGGGCCGGCTGCTGCGTCCACGACGAACAGTACGATGTCGGCATCGGCCAGCGCCTGGTAACTCCGCTCAACGCCCATCCGTTCGACAATATCCGAGGTGTCGCGGATGCCGGCAGTGTCTATCAATCGGACGGGGAGCTCGCCAATCGAGGCAACTTCCTGCAAGGTATCGCGGGTTGTGCCGGCGATGTCGGTTACAATGGCCCGGTCGGTATCGAGCAAAGCATTGAAAAGGCTGGATTTACCGACGTTGGGGCGGCCGACGATGGCCAGTGACAACCCTTCGCGGATGAGCCGTCCGGCACGGTAGGTTGCCACCAGTTGACGCACCTGGGTTTCGAGCTGCGACAGGTCTTCTATCAGCGTCGCGCGCGAATGCGTATCAAGCTGTTCTTCGACAAACTCCACAGCCGATTCGAGGTGGACAATCGTCGTCAGAAGCTGTTCCTTCAGTGGTTGCAGCCGGGTGGATAGCGCACCGCGCATCTGCTGGGCAGCCAGCCGTGCCTGGTAGGTTGTCTGGGCGTGAATGAGGTCGCGCAGTCCTTCGGCCTGAGCAAGATCGAGGCGGCCGTGGCGTACGGCGCGCAGAGTGAACTCACCGGGCCGGGCCGCCCGCGCACCCTCCCGCAGAGCGCAGGCGACGAGGCGATGCAGGACAACCGGCGCGCCGTGGGCATGCAGCTCGACGACATCCTCGCCGGTAAACGATCGCGGAGCTGGGAAATAGACGGCTAGCCCGTCATCTACGATTTCGTCCAAGGCAGCGTCCAGAAACACACCGCGCAGCAAGCGAAAGGGGTGCTTGTCCAGCGACCGCCGCCCGTGAAAAAGGGTTGTGCCGATGTCGAGCGCGCGTTCACCACTGAGACGTACGATACCGATGCCGCCGTGGCCGGGCGGGGTAGCAATCGCAACAATCGTGTCCTGCCAATCGTAGGTTGGCATCAGCCGCATTATGGTGCGCCGGACGGCCTGGACGCCGCAGGCACATTTGAGTGAGGACGTTGTTGGGCAAGCTGCTGCCGGGCTACCGGTTCAAGAACTTTCCAGACGTTGTCGGCGACGATGGCCGCACCGCGCGCGTTGGGGTGGAGACCATCTTCCAGGTTGAGGTCTTCCCGTCCTGCAACACCCTCAAGCAGGGACGGGATGAACGGCAACTGGTACTGCTGAGCCAGCTTACGGTAAACAGCCTCAAACTGCGCCCCGTAGTCAGGGCCAGCTTCGGCCGGAGCCTTGAGTCCGGCAAGGATAACCTGTGCACCCCGCGCTTTGACACGTTCGATGATGGCGCGCAGGTTGGCTTCCATTTGGTTGAGAGGAAGCCCGCGCAAACCGTCATTTGCCCCAAGGGCCACGATAACGATGCGCACATCACCGTCCAGAGACCACTCCAGTCGTTCGACGCCGCCGGCTGACGTGTCGCCGGAAATACCGGCATTGATGACATGATAGTTCAGTCCGGCAGCGTCCAGCTTGTTCTGAAGCACGGCAGGGTAGCTGGCTTCGCGTGGCAGACCAAAACCAGCCGTCAGGCTGTCGCCAAGGACAACGATGCGTGGCCGAGCACTAGATGCGATCTCTGCCGGCGCTGGTGCTAAGACGGGCAAGGCTTCAGAGGGCTCTGTCCCAGTGCGGTTGCACCCGCCGGTAAGCAAACTGCCACTCATCAACAATGGGAAGACAATTATTAGGCTGCCAGCCCAACTACACCGCGCTTTCATGGGAGTGTTCTGTAGCTTCATGGGTGCTCGCTGCAAAGAAGCGTTTCAATATTAGCGCATCTTGGTGCTGCTGGTGTGTGTTTTCGCCAACCTGACCATAGGGCTGCAAAAATAGCCGGTAGAGTGACAATCCTGAAACTCGCTGTCTGGCCGGGCAGCAAAGGCAAAAAGCTGATATTTTTGTGGGTAGGCAATCCGAATGTATGCCAAGCTAATAGCTTGGTGGAGTGTTCTGAATGATTGAGCTAAAGCAGCTTTCAAAGCAAGCTTTGAGCGGGCAGAGCCGCCTGACGATTCTTCATACGCTTGATCTCTTCATTCCGGCAGGACAGTTTACGGCTATCCTCGGCCCTTCCGGGAGTGGGAAATCCACCTTGCTGGGCCTGATGGCCGGGCTGGATACACCAACAACTGGCGAGGTCATCCTTGCCGGAACCCCTATCACACGCCTTGGGGAAGACGCCCTAGCTGCATTTCGCAGCCGGACCATCGGGTTTGTCTTTCAGGCGTTTCATCTGATCCCAACCGCGACGGCCTTAGAGAACATCCAGATTCCTATGGAGATTGCCGGGCGACGGGATGCCAAAAAGCGTGCCAAAGCTTTGCTTTCTGCCGTAGGCCTCAGCGCGCGGGGGCATCATTACCCGGCGCAACTTTCTGGCGGAGAACAGCAGCGAGTTGCCATTGCCCGCGCCTTTGCCAATGAGCCGCCGATCTTGCTGGCTGATGAGCCAACCGGCAATCTGGACTACGCCAATGGCATGCGCATTTTTGAGTTACTGTATGAACTCAATCGGTCCACAGGAACTACCCTGGTTTTGGTCACGCACAATGAGGAGCTGGCACGCGCTGCCGACCGGACGATTACCTTGCGCGATGGGCGTATTGTCCACGACAACCTCAGGCTTTCGATTGAGCCCTTTCCTTCCAGTGGCTAGGAGGTCTCTTCATCTGCGTCCTTTTTAGAAGGGCGCACCAGCGCCAGAAACGCCTGTGCGGCTCGCGACAGAGGCGATGAGTACTGGTAGACAACGCGCAACTTGCGCGCCAGACGCATTTCCCGAACAGGAACCGCAGCCAACTGTCCCCGAGCCACTTCGGCAGCCACACACAGGCGGGGAAGCAGGCTGACGCCAATCCCGGCCTCAACCATGCGCTTGATGGCCTCGAGAGAGGGGAGCTCGACGGTGATCCGCAGTGGTGTCCGATGGCGGGCAAAGGCTTCGACAACCTGAAGCCGATACCGCGAGATGACGTTGTGTGCGATAAATGTTTCCTGCCCAAGTTCCCGAATGGAGACCGAGGTACGTCCGGCCAAGGGATGGTTTGGAGCCGTAACAAGTGCTACGGCGTCGGTGGCAATGGTCAGGCTGCGCAGCCCAGTTTCCGGCGGTGCAAAGCTAATCACTCCCAGCTCAACGCTGTGCCGCAGGATTTCTGCCGGTACATCACTGGCCCGGCAGCGCTTGACCTCGACATGCACGGCCGGATACTTGCGGATAAAGCGCTCCAGCCAGGGCAGCAGGTAGGTCACCGTCTGTTCATTAGCCCCAATGACCAACCGCCCGGCCGCGAGGGCATCAAGTTGCCGCAGCGCTTGGGTCGTTTCGTCGCGCAGGTCGAGCAGGCGACGGGCGTAGTCGTACAGTAGCCGCCCAGCTTCGGTCGGAATGACGCCCTTTGAGTTACGGTCAAGCAGCGCTGCACCAAGTTCGCTTTCAAGCTTTTTGATGGTTTGGCTAACGGCTGCCTGGGTGCGTCCTAGCCGGCCGGCGGCTCGTGAAAAATGCCGTTCCTCGACGACAGTGACGAAGACTTCAAGCTGCGATAATTCCACAGGGCATGCGTTTTTTCTCTTCAGGTGGCTTGATGTTAGCCGGATCGTTTATGGGTGGACAAGTGAAGGCGAGGTATGTATTCATTCAAAGCAACAAAAAATACAGCTTTGTGTACTTTTGTTCACCTCAACTTTGCTCAGCAACGCTAGGCGCACCCGGAAGTAGCCTTTGCCGTCCAGGTTCGACGGTTGACGGGCGCCGAAATTTGCCTGAGTTGCCCCGCCATTGCGATGACACTCCCGCCTACCATTTTGATTGTGGACGATGAAGCGTACATCCGCGACTTGCTCGTTTCCGTACTGAGTTTGGAGTACAAAGTCTTGACGGCTGAGGACGGCGTTGAGGCGTTTGAGGTTTACAGCCAACACCGGGAAGCCATTCAGTGTGTTGTTACGGACTTGTTCATGCCACGTATGGACGGCGAAGAGCTCATCGGACAGCTCCATGCAGAGCAGCCTGACCTGCCTATCATCCTCATTACTGCCCTTCAGGATGAAGCGCGGCTAAACCGGCTGCGGGAACAGTCGAATGTGACGGTCATGCCCAAGCCCTTCAATCTAGGGCAGTTGCGGAGTGTTCTCCGCCAAAGCATTACCGAACGGTAGCTAACACCGAGTGCCCTGCGTGGGTTGTGTGTCGGCTTGGCAACTGCTCTACGCTGGCCTTGGGCGGGTCCTACGTCCCGAAGATGGCATCCTTGACGCGGTCGAAGAAGCCTTTGTCTTCGCTCTTGCGGGCAGCCCGGTGCGTCTCACGCTTGGGAGAAGCAGCTGCGAATTCTTCAAGAAGGCGTCGCTGCTCCCGAGTGAGGTTTGTTGGGGTAACGACCTTGACAACGACAAACAAATCGCCGACCTCACCCGACAGCGACGGTATGCCCTTACCTTGCAAGCGGAAGGTCGTGCCAGTCTGGGTCCCTTCGGGAATCTTCAGGGTTGTGTAGCCATCTAGCAGCGGGACTTCGATTTCTGCCCCGAGGGCTGCTTCAACAAAGTCAATGGAGACCTGGCAGAGGAGATTGTTGTCCTGTCGTTCAAAGATTTCATGCTCGCGAACATGGATAACTACCTGCAGGTCGCCGGGCGGTCCGCCGCCGATGCCAGCTTCACCTTCCCCACTAACGCGCAGTCGCATCCCGTCGTCTACACCAGCGGGTACTTTGACCTCGATACGCTTTTCGCGCCGTACTCGTCCCTCGCCACGGCATGTACGACATGGGATACGGATGATTTGCCCTGTCCCACGGCACTGGGGGCAGGTGCGGGTCACGCTAAAGAAACCCTGCTGGTAGCGTACTTGTCCTACACCGCCACATGTCGAGCAGGTTTCGGGTGCGGTGCCGGGGGCTGCGCCGCTTCCACGGCAGTCGCTGCACGTTTCCAGCCGTGGAATGCGGATTTGCGTGGTGACGCCTTTGGCAGCCTCTTCAAGGGTAAGCTCTAGGTCGTAGCGCAAGTCTGCGCCACGCTGTACCTGGCTGCTGCGCCGTCCGCCCGTAGGACCGCCAAAACCAAAGCCGAACAGGTCGCTCAGAATATCTTCTAAGTTCTGGAAACCGGCAAACCCGGGGCCAAAGCCACCAGGTGTCGCACCAACGCCGGCGTGCCCATAGCGGTCATAACGCGCCCGTTGTTCAGGGTCTGAAAGGACGGCATAGGCTTCTGCCGCTTCCTTGAACTTTTCCTCAGCAGCAGCATCCCCGGGATTTTTATCCGGGTGATACTTCATTGCCAGACGGCGATAGGCCTTTTTGATGTCTGTTTCCGTTGCATTGCGGGCAACGCCCAGCACTTCGTAGTAATCCCGTTTGGTTGCCATGCCTTGATCCTTCCGAACCGAGCGAGGTTGACCTCAGCCCACATCCACTGAGTTGGGCTGGGTGGGCTCATCAGACGCCATGCCGTACCATTTCTGCCAGGCGTCATTCCGTCAACATCTTCACGCCACCGGTTTCCGGTGGGGGCGTATCGCCCGCCGGCATGTTGAACATGGCATTGGTAATGATCTGGGCTGCCTGTTCAAGCGCTTCCAGCCACTGTTTGACCACCTCTATGTCTTGGACGTTGAGCACCTCTTTGGCGCCATTGAGCGTTTCACGCACGTAGTTTTGCTCTTCGTCCGACAACATCCAGCCAAATTCGCCAAAGGAGCGCTGAGTATTTTGCAGCAGCCCGTCCAGGCGGCTTTGCAGCAAGATAAGTTCTTTCAACTGGCGGTCTTTTTCGGCATTGCGCTGGGCTTCGGCAATGAGGTTGGCAATCTCGCCGGGTGAGAGCCCTGAGGAAGGGGTGACCCGCATGTTTTGTTCGAGACCGGTGGCTTTGTCGCGCGCTGAGACCTGCACAATTCCATCTGCGTCAATCTCGAAGGAGACTTCGATTTGCGGCACACCCCGCGGAGCTGGGGGAATCCCGATCAGCTCGAACCGCCCCAGTGAACGGTTGCCTTTGGCAATTTCACGTTCTCCCTGGAGCACGTGGATTTCCACCGTGGACTGATTGTCCACCACTGTGGTAAAGGTCAGCGACTTGCGCACCGGGATCGTCGAGTTGCGCTCGACAATCTTCTGGAAAAGTCCGCCTCGAACTTCAATCCCCAGTGAAAGCGGGATGACATCAAGCAGAACAATGTCTTTGACCTGCCCGGTAAAGACCCCGCCTTGGATTGCTGCGCCAATCGCCACGACTTCATCCGGGTTGATGCTTGCATTGGGTTCGCGTCCGAAGATTTTCCGGACGCATTCGTGAATGATAGGTGCGCGGGTCTGCCCTCCAACAAGAAGGACTTGGTCAATGTCTTCGGGCTTTAAACGGGCGTCCCAGAGTGCTTTTTGGCAGGGCTCTACTGTGCGTTCGACCAAGTCTTTGACCAGTTCCTCAAACTTGGCGCGGGTGAGCGTGATGTTGAGATGTTTCGGGCCGGTAGTCGGGTCAGCCGCAATAAATGGAAGGTTGATATTCGCTTCGAGGGTGGAAGAGAGTTCACATTTGGCGCGTTCGGCAGCTTCCTTCAAGCGTTGGAGCGCCAGGCGATCCGTGCGGAGGTCAATGCCGGTTTCCCGAAGAAATTCTTGGATGAGCCAGTCAATGATGCGTTGGTCAAAGTCTTCTCCCCCTAGGAAGGAGTCGCCGCAGGTGGAGAGTACTTCAAAGACGCCGTCGTTCATCTCAAGAATGGACACATCAAACGTGCCCCCGCCTAGGTCATAGACGGCAATCTTCTCGGATTTGTGTTGTCCGACGCCGTAGGCCAGCGCTGCCGCTGTAGGCTCGTTGATAATCCGCTGAACATTGAGACCGGCGATCTTCCCGGCGTCTTTCGTCGCTTGGCGTTGAAAGTCATCAAAGTAAGCCGGAACGGTAATGATGGCTTCTTCGACTGGCTCACCGAGAAAGTCTTCCGCCGAGGCCTTTAGCCGCTGCAAGATGATAGCTGAGATTTCGGGTGGGCTGTACGCCCGTCCTTGCGCGCGTACCCAAGCGTCGCCGTTTGAGGATTCGCAAATCTCGTAAGGGCAGATTTCACGTGCGCGCTGCACTTCCGGCGAGTTGAACTTGCGGCCAATGAGCCGCTTGACCGCATAAATCGTATTGGATGCGTTGGTAATCGCCTGCCGTCGTGCAATTTGCCCCACGAGCCGTTCGCCTTTTTCAGTAAAGCCGACAACCGAGGGCGTGGTGCGTCCCCCTTCCTTGTTGGGGATGATTTGCGGAGTGCCGCCTTCCATGACGGCAACGCAGGAGTTAGTTGTGCCTAGGTCTATACCGATGACTTTGCCCATACTGTTAGTTCAAGGCATGCCCCGGAGGACATGCGTGAAGGTAAGGAATGTTCAAAGAGTGTCCTGCGAGGTCTGCCTAACAATTTGTGCTGCTAAACGCTCATGTTGCCGGGCGGACAGCGACACAAACCATCGCCGGGCGCAGTAACCGGTCGCCAAGCTTATAGCCGCGCTTGAGTTCAGCCAGAATGGTGTTGGGTTCATGCTTGTCGGTGGGCTCGGTGGCAATTGCCTCATGAACTGCGGGGTCAAAAGCCTCACCAACCGCCGGAATCGGCTCGACGCCGAAGCTGGATAGACTATCTAGCACCTGTCGCTGAATGAGTTCAACACCAGCTAGGAAGTCAGCTAGCGTGCCTCCTTCTGCCCGTCCCGTTGCCAGAGCACGCTCAATGTTGTCCAAAACTTCCAACGTGGCTAGCAACACGGTCTGCTTGCCACGCTCCATCGCTTCGGCCTTTTCACGTTCAGCGCGTCGGCGATAGTTGTCAAACTCTGCCATCAACTTTTGGAGCTGGCCTTGGAGCGCGTTTTTCTCAACAAGGGTTTTCGAGAGCTGCTCTTGGACGATCTCAACGTGGCGGCGGGCAGAGTTGGTCTGCTCACGGGCGCGCTCGAGGTCCTCTTGCAGGCTGGCCAAATCCATCAGAAGTTTGATGGTTTCGTCTTCTGAGAAGCTGCGACCGGAGCTCCGGGGAGGTGTTGCCGAAGCAGCTTCTGTTGCTGGCAAGGTAGCTTCGCCTACCTGACCCTCCGGCGTTGGACAAGTAGGTGAGCTCACTTGTGGCATGGCCCTGGTTTCTACTTGGCTCTCATCTAGCTCCAGAACCTCGTTTGCCGAAGCTGGAGGCTCGCTCGATTGTCCCTGCGCTGACGGCAAGTCGGAAGGTGCTGCAGAGAGGGGCGCTTCCGATCCCTTCTTCTTTGGGGGCGCGGGCTCGGCCGAGACAAGCTCTTCGGGGAACTCAATTTCAATGGTACGGCGTTTTTGGGGGGCTACATCTAGCTTCGGCATGACATTACCAGCAGGAGTGTTCACTAGCTTGTCCTCCTCAAAGCACTACGCGCATGAAGAAACCGCCGCCAGCAGGTCAGTACGGGGTTTTCTTACAGAGTCTCACTTCCCGGAATAAGTCCCAGTGGCCGGGAGTGTTCGGGCATTGCTTTCACCCACCAACTAGCGGGCCGCTACTTGAGAGGTTGACGAGTTGGATATGACCTCCAAAATGGCCAAAAAAGGGTTGTCCGACACGCCCCGGCGAAAACGGCACCGAGCTATTCTCCAGTAAGTGGTCGAACATTTTCGCCATGTAGCCCACCAGCCGCATAACACGCCCGTACTTCATGCGCATCGGGCCGACAACGGTGAAGCTTCCAACCGAGTCGTGACGGTAGTGGAACGGTGCCGTGACGATGGCACAGTCGCGCAGACCGGGTACGTGATGCTCCATACCAATCTGCACCACAATACCATGAGTGGTTTCGGCTTGCGCCAGGCAGGCATTGATGATTTTGACCAAACGCCCTTTTTCCTCAAACATGCGGAAAAGCGCGCGCATCCGGGAGGCATCGGCAAACTCTGGGGCGTCAAGCATATTGACCGTTCCATCAACATACACTTCTCTTTCAGAAGCGCCGTTACCTAAGTCCCGGTTGCATAGCATCAGGGCGTTTTTCAGTAGCCGGTCGTAGAGATGCTTTTCTTCGGACATTCGCTTGAGCAGCTCAACGCGAATGTCGGCCAGGCTCCGTCCAGCAAAGTTTTCGCTAATGTAATTGGCAGTACGCTCGAGCTCACTCGGTGAAAGGTCTTCGTCGAGGTGGACAACAAAGTTGCGTACCAAACCCGTACGGGAGACCGTTACCACCAAAACGCGCCGGGCTTCGAGGCGGATAAACTCGATATGTTGCAAAATATCGCGGGAAAGTGGCGGTGAAAGAACAATGCCCACGTGCGAAGACAAGTTGGAGAGCACGTGGGAAGCGCGCGCCAAAACATCTTCCCCCGTTACTGTAGGGTCTGAAAACAAGCTGCGCCAAATGATTTCTTCGTCCGTGCGTGACGGCCGTGCCTCGAAGTTGGCTACGAGGGTATCTACGTAGTAGCGGTAGCCTCGGTCGGTTGGAACGCGCCCGGCTGAAGTATGGGGTTGGGTGACATAGCCTTGTTCCTCCAAATCCGCCATGATATTGCGGATCGAAGCCGGGCTTAGCGCATGGCCGATTTGCTTGGAAAGCGTCCGCGAACCAATGGGCTCTCCTGTGGCAATATGAAGACGTACGAGTGTCAGGAGTAGCTCGTGACTACGTTCGTCAAGTCCTTGAACTGCCCGCCGTCTGCCCATAAACCATTGTTTTTCTTAGAAAAAATACCAGATCAAAGGTAGCATTGGTCAAAAAAGAGTGTCAAGCCAGGCTCCTTTGGCTATCTTTTCCGAAACAGCCTGCTTATTGCGCTGCCACGGAAGGCGTTGTCTGAAAGGATGAGGCTAAAGAGGTTGGCGGACGCTGAATGAGGTCAGCGAGGGCAGGATTAGCCAGAAGTTCAGGCACATCTGCTGGGCGGAGGCGACGGGGGCGATCACGCTTTGCGTCCACAATGCACAGAAAGCCAAAGGGTGTTGTCCCGTCATTGACTAGACGGTGGATGCAGTTTGCCCCAATGTAGGCTAAGTCGAGAAACCCGATTGTTTGAACGGTGTCACCCATCAATACTTTCCCTACCCCACGCAATCCAATGACGGCGTGGGCGTGCTCGTGGCATTCGAGGGCAGACCACCCCCCAGGGGCAATCTCAAAATAGCGAACTTCAAAGCTAATGCTTTCGCCTGCGTGCCCAAAGAGGGTCTGTCGGGTAATGCCGGCAAAGTCCCCTTCGGTTGCTGGTGTAGCCTGATAGGCTGTCAGCGGAATACCTGCCCAGCGGAAGGGCTCTGTACACGGTGTAAAACGACACACTGAGGCTAAGCTAGAGCCAGCATCCTGCTGACAACCTGAGGTTGGCGAATTTGTCAGTGTTTCCATAACAAGCTCCTGATATTTCCAAAAGTTGAGCTCGGCACGCTGCTGCACCCGACGGCGTGCTGTCGGACTTGTTTCTTGATCCTATGGAGGTGTTTTCTCCGGCGTCGAGGAAGTGGGCGGCGTTGCTACAGGAGGTGGTTGGTCAAGATCACGGCTGTCTAACGCAAAGGTTGCTCGGAAGCGTTGCGCTTCTGCCCGTTGCTCCGACTCACTTTTGACGAGAGCAATGAATTCTTCCACGCTGTAGTCTTCGGCAACAACATACGCCCGCACGACGAGCTTGATACCAAAGTTGCGGCTTGGGTCGAGTTCATAACCAAGACGGGTGCGGGCTGCCAATTCGTAAGTCTCACGCCCGCGTAAGCGAATCACTCGGTCGTACATGGCACGATATGCAATGGGCAACCTAAAAGGTGGTGTTTTGCCTCAATAAGAGGCTCATTACGTTTAGCTTTTTGGGTGTGTACGCTCGGCAAAAAGTCCTTTTCGGTGAGTAGTTTCCCAAAGCTTTCACCTATTTAGGTTAGCCTATAGTAGGCCCTAACAAAGTGAATGCATCGCACGGCACTGTCAAATGAACTTACCCAGGTAGCAGCTTGAAACCACTGAAACAATCCACGAAGATGATAACCATGCGTAATGATTATCCTTTGCTGCTTCAAACCTTTAGTTGGTATTTTTACCGTTTTGTCTGGATTTTAGGCGTGTTGATCACAGGCTGGCTAGTGAGATCCGGCTTAGGGGAGATGTCACCTTGTGGGTCCTTTGGATGCCGGATGCCATCTAGGATACTCGGAGAAGTTGTTGCCGCAGCAACCAACCAGCGTCCCCGTGAACTGCGGCCGGTAGATGTGGTTGTCGCATGTGTGGAGGCTTTCTTTCGGGGAGACGATCCAGCTATCCGTGCTTTTTTTACAGAACGCGCCCAAGCTACGCTCTCCAGCTTGGCAACCAATGACAACGCTGCCTACAATGACATTCGGCAAGCCTTATTGGGTGGTCACCCCCTGAGCCGGCTGGCCGGGCAGGGGGTTCGCGTCGAGTCGGTCCTGACCGAAACAGGTACCCGCGAGTTGTTGTTGCGCTCCGGCACTCGTATTGTGGGCAGCATCGCTTTTCGGGACATCACGGAAGAAAACCTCTCGGTCGTTGAGATTCGTGCCTCTCTCAACAGCGAAGAAGCTCGGCCGGTTGTCATCAACGTCGTCCTGACTCGTGACCGAAAGCTCAAGGCCTGGCGCATTGTTGCCTTGTACGTGGCAGACTTTGGTGGGTTAACTGACGAACTTTTTGACCTTGATAGGCTGTTTGAAGTTCGCATTGCGGCAAACGAAGCTGCCGTGTTGCCTCTCCTTGAGCAGTTACAGGCGGCGCAAGCCCGCTATGCTCTCGGAGTAGGGCAGAATCGCTTTGGTACGTTATCTGAACTCCAGCGAGCTGGGGAAATAACCGGACTTGCCAACGGGCGGTACCGGGGCTACCGTATCGAAGTGGTAGTCAACAATCAGGCCGTTCCCCCGACGTTTCAAATTCACGCCGTCCCAGAGCGGTACCGGGAAACTGGGCGGCGCTCGTTCTTCATAGACGACAGTGGTGTGTTGCGCGGTGCTGACCGTCAAGGGGAGCGAGCGCGGCCGTCTGACCCTGTTATCAAGGGGAAGGATAGCGAAGCTGCAGAAAACGAAGGTGGCTGAGGCAAATGCCCCTTGATACCGGGATACGGAGGAGGGTGCTGTGACAAGTCCATTGTTACAGGGTGATCTGGTCCAGGATGCCCTACCAGATGTCATCCGGCGAATTTACACCCGCCGGCTCAGTGGCGAACTAAAAGTAACCCACCAAGCGTGTACCAAGTCCATTTACTTTGAGCTCGGTGCCATTGTATTTGCCCGAAGCGACGATCCCTCTGACCGCATTGGCGAGAGCATGATGCGCTACGGCATGCTGTCGCATGAGGATTTTCAACGGGCTTCAAAAGCAATGGCCGGTGGGAAAAGGTTTGGCCAAGTGTTGGTAGAGCAGGGGATCGTGTCTGAGCGCGACTTGGCAAATGCTGTTACCTTTCAAATCTTGGAAATCATCTACTCGATGTTCGAGTGGACCAGCGGACAATACACCTTCACCGTTCAAGAAAAGCCTGTGCCGGAAGACCTCCGGCTAGAACTCTCAACGGCGAACATCATTTTGGAAGGTGTTCGCCGTATTCGGGATTTTAGTGTTATTCAGCGCGGGATGGGTGATTTGAACCGCCTAATTGGCCCATCAAACAATCCTTTGCTGCGCACCCAGTCGCTCTCCCTCAAGCCCATCGAACGGCAGCTTGTAAACGGCATCAACATCCCCATGAACGTGTTGCAGGCCATGATGCTGGTCAATGCTCCCCCAAATGCTGTTCTTCAGGCTTTGTACGGCTTGATCTCAGCCGGGGTTCTTGAGCGCCACCCAGCACCTGTTGTGAACCGCGAAACCGGACAAATGGAGATTCCCGCCGAGCTTGTCGAGCAAGCTGTCAGTGCACCGCCGGTTGTTCCTCCGCGGGCAGCGGACGCTGCTGCTAAGCGAACCGGCTCTCTCAAAGCCGTCAACACGTTGTTGGCTATGCAGGCCCGGCTTGAGGCGACAAATGATCCGTATGAGATTCTTGGTGTCTCGCCCCATGCCACCCGGGATGAAGTTCGGGATGCCTACTATCGGTTGGCTAAGGACTTTCACCCTGACCGACACCTTAGTGCCACGCTAGAAACACGCCGCCAAGTGGAAACAATTTTTGCTCGCATTACCGAAGCGTACGAAGCAATCCGAAATGCTACCGACAAAGCTTCGGTGCTGACCCCAATGCCACTTTCTGCCGTGACACCAACACCCCGGGGAAGCGCTTCACCTGCGTCTGCTCCGTCTGTTGAAACTACTGCCGAGCGCGAAAGCCGAGCAGAGAAGGCCTTTCAGGAAGCCCGTGCCAAGATTGCGAACCGGGATTTCGCCGGCGCCATTACCCTGCTTCGAGAAGCAGTGAACCTCAACCCAAGCGTAGCACGCTATCATCTGCTGCTGGGAACGACCCTGGCTGCCCATCCTAAAATGCAACGGGAGGCCGAAGCCGCTCTCAAAAAAGCGGCTGAGTTGGACCAGTTCAACACGGCTCCTCTCATTGCCTTGGGGCAGCTTTATGCCCGCGCCAACATGAACATTCAGGCAGAAAAGATGTTCAACGAAGCCCTGCGCCTTGATCCTGACTCCAAAGCGGCGCGCAAGGGACTGGAGTCTATCAAGTCCAGTAAGGGCAACAAAGGCTTGTTCGATAAGCTCTTCAAAAAATGACGGCGTTGCCTGAAACCAGGCCGGTCCGGAAAGTATAGCCGACCGGGTTGCTGGGGTTGGTTGCAAGGGCGTAACAGAAGGCAAATGAAACCCCAGCCATCGCTTCTGCGCAGCCAGGAAGTAGTCAGGGGACAATCCCTATTGGTCTGCCATGCATGTGTGCCGATGTCGTCCGAGGCGCAGAAGTCAAACGCATCGCCAATAAGATGTGGCAGGCATCTGGCCCTAGTTGCGCACGGCAACGACGGTCGGGAGGTGAAAAGAGGGCTAATTGCGTCGCGTGATGTTTGACCATGGCTACTGATGAAGAGCTCCTGCGTGCGTTTCAGCAGGGCGATGAACAAGCATTTGCTGAGCTCTACCGACGCTATCGGCTAGCAATTTACCGTTTCTTTGCGCGGCGCTTGTCTTCTCCGGCACGAGCTGAAGAAATGTGCCAAGATGTATTTGTGGCCCTTGTTGAGCATGCCCAGAGTTGGCGAGGTGAGGCTTCGGTCAAGACGTACTTGTATCGAATTGCCTTCAACCGCCTGGTAAGCGAAGCACGCCGGAGTGAGCACCGGGTTATGGTCTCACCAGAGCCAACCGAGACCATGCCACCGGGCCGGGAACCACAGTCCACAGTTCTGCCAGATGCCCTGGTGGAAGCCAAAGAGCGGGTGCGGCTCGTGCGCGAAGCGCTGGGCCGGCTTACGCCTGAGTTTCGTGACACGCTCGTGATGAAGGAGTACGATGGACTCAGTTGTGAGGAAATTGCCAGTGTTCTGGGCGTCGCTGTGGGAACGGTCAAATCTCGCCTCTTTCGCGCCAAGCTGGAGCTAAAGCGCCAGCTAACGGCGATGCTCGTCTCGCCATCGGGTGAAGCTCCGTGATGCCGCTGGCTACCGAGCTTCAGGGGCAGTAAACAAAGCGTAGCAGCTATACAACCCGGTTGGTTTGCATTATCTTTCCAGCCTATTCGGTTGGTCAGTTTCGGTTTGTTGGCTTCCTGTTGCTCATTTTTCCTGCACAGGAGCGTGGTCGTCATGAACGATACCCAGCCGGTGACAACAGCGGCGGTAGAGCTGGTTTCCTCTGCTTGCGAAATCTCGCTGGCTGGAGGCACTGCACAGCGCTGGCTCTTTGAACTCGACATGCTGCTGCAAAGCATGGCGTGCTTTTTCAGAGTCGAGCTCCATCCGCTTTCAGAGCAGGGACGCGCTGCACTTGCCCAGCGAGACTTTATCGAAGAGCTGCGGATTGTACGCCAGTCACTGCTACGGATGAGCTATCTCTCCACAGAGCTGCTTGGAACAGTGCAAGCCGTACCCGCCAAAGGTGAGCCCACCCAAGCAGTGAGGCCGGCCAGAAGGGTCCCCACGCTGACCATAGCACTTTACCGGTTGACAGAGGCGCTTTTTGATGTGCGTACCATTGTGGATGATCTGGGGCGCACCAAGCCGGTGGGGTACCACACTTTCACTGCTGTGGGAAGGTTGCTGAATCAGTCCATCGAGCAGAGTGGCTTACGTCTGGCTGCCCAGGCAGAGCTACAGGTGCTAAGGCCTAGGATTCGTTCGGAGGCGTTGCGAAAGCTGCTGTCCGAGGTGCCAGACCTAGCCCTGCGCCAAGACTTGTGGCACATCTTCAGCAGTTTTTACCACCTCCTGAGCTACCTAGATTTCATTCAGGACGATCTGCGCCAGGATCGCCCGCTCAAAAGTACGCTTCCGATCTTTCTCTTGGTGCGTGCCGAAACGGAGGCGTTGATTGAGTTTATCGAAACCCGTCCCATGCGCCTTCCTAATCTCCTGCCTGATGTTAGCGATGCCTTTGATGCAACGGTGTATGCGCTGGAGATGGAACTACAGAAAATTTACGGACGGGAGTTGGTTGGTTTTGCCGAACTCAATCAAGCCCCTGCAATATACGCGCGCGTAGAGAATGCGCACGGTTTGCTCCGCGATTGCTTCCAGCAGTCGCTGGTAGCACTCGCTGTGGTTTTTGATCCAAGCTTTGACGGGGCAACGGCTTTTGAGGCGTTCCGAACCAAACTCGAACAATCCCTGCATCTGCGTGAGGACATCTGGCGTTTGCTCTGCCATCTACGCCGTTTTGAGTCGCGCCCAGAAAAAACAGCCGTCGCGCCGCTTATTGAGCGGATTACGCTTTTCCGGGACACCTCCTTGCGCTTCTTGATGTACAAAGACTGGGACGAATACGACCGTTTTTTAGATGCCGTTCAGTCAGCACGCAATCTTGAGGAACTGTTGAAAACTATCCACCTACTGGCAACCTTTCTAGAGACACTGCTCGGCCAGATCAACATGCGGGCAGTTCTGGCAAATCACCCCTTTGATTACCCACCGCTTGAGGACGAGTAGGTACTGCTGCCTTGCTTGGGGGATGCAATTCAAAGCTGAAGCCGTCTTGAATGTGCCTTGGCTGCGACAAATTGCCGGCTTTCCGGCGGCCGGGGTTGTGGTAGCCGTGTCCGGTGGGCTTGATTCAATGAGCTTGCTGCATGCCCTGTGGACGTGGTGCGGAGCTAATGCCACAAAGTACCTGCACGTTGCGCACCTCCATCATGGGCTCCGCGAAGATGCTTCTGCCGATGCGGAGTTGGTTGCGGAAACCGCCCGCCAAATGGGGTTAGAATGGACGGTAGAGCGCACCGACATTCGCCAGCTTGTGGCAACCCGTGGCGGCAATGTGGAAGCCGTGGCTCGGCGCGTGCGATATGCTTTTTTGCAACGGACGGCAGAACGCCTAGGAGCTGCCTTTGTGGCTACAGCACATACCCAGAGCGACCAAGCAGAGACAGTGCTGTTCCGCCTGATTCGCGGAACCAGTCTTGCCGGTCTAGCAGCCATTGCGCCGGTGCGCGCAATTGCTCCCGGATCGCAGGTGCAGGTGGTCCGGCCTTTCCTGTCTACCTCCCGCCGGCAGATTGAGGCTTATGCGCGTTACCACAGTGTGCAATTCCGGGAAGATGCAACCAACCGCGACCTTTCACGCGCACGCAACCGGTTGCGCCATCTGGTTCTGCCGGAACTTGAGCGGCTCAACCCGCAGGTAGGCAACGCTCTAGCACGGTTGGCAGAACATGCACGCGAAGACCAGCAGTATCTGGCAGCTGTGGCCCACGCTTGGCTGGAACGCCATGCCCGCCGGGCAGGCAGACGCTTGGCGCTGCCTGTATCTGAACTGCTTGCTCTGCCGCCGTCGCTTCGCCGCCGGGTCTTGCATGCTGTTGCGCAACGGGAAAAATATCCGGCCGTAGGTGCTCGGCACGTGGCAGCCATCGAGCAGAAGCTGCTGCCCAACAATGCCGTTGGAAAACGCGTTGACTTGACTGGAGGACGCTATGTACGGCGCGTGGCCGACGCGCTGGTGTTCACCGAAGTGTGAAGGTTGGCTTATATTGCAAGGTGAGCAGCTGCTGCTCCGTAAGGAGAACGACGCGATGGCTTTTCTCGAGAAAAGTCCTTCGTGTAAAGTGAAGGCTCAAGTTGGGCGTGTCTACCCCATACACGCCGCAATTGGAAAAGACCTTTTGGTCAGCTTCCGAGCAGAATCACCAACACCTTGAAACGGAAAGGCAGGCGCGACGTTGAATACGGCAGTCCGACAAGTATTTCTCTGGATCGTCATTATCGCTGGCGGTGTGTTGTTTTGGAGCTTGCTGCATCGCACAGGCCAGCTCAAAGAAGACAACCCTGACTATGCAACCCTGATCAAGAAGATAGACGCCAAGGAAATCCAAGAGGCCGTCATCTCGGACACAGAAGTCACGGGCAAGTATGTCAACGGCAAGCCGTTTCGGACCGATATTGTCGCTAACGTCGCCGGCGATCTGATGAAGCGCATGGCGGAAAAAGACATCAAGGTGCAGGGCAAGCCGGCAACAAGCGGAATATGGTTTACGGTTCTGCTTTACTACTTGCCAGTGTTTCTGCTGATTGGGTTTGTCTTTCTAATGATGCGCCAGATGCAGGGGAGCGGTAACAAGGCCCTGTCCTTTGGGCGTAGCCGGGCGCGCTTGCTCTCTAATCAAGCGAAGCGTGTCACCTTCAAGGACGTTGCCGGGGTTGATGAGTCAAAGGAGGAACTCCAGGAGATCGTTGAGTTTCTCAAAGACCCTCAGAAATTTCAGCGCCTGGGCGGCCGTATCCCCAAAGGCATCCTGATGATGGGGCCACCAGGAACCGGCAAAACCCTTCTGGCGCGAGCGGTGGCCGGGGAAGCCAACGTGCCGTTTTTCTCCATTTCCGGCTCGGACTTCGTGGAGATGTTTGTTGGGGTCGGTGCCTCCCGGGTGCGTGACCTGTTTGAGCAGGGGAAGAAAAACGCGCCGTGCATCATCTTTATTGATGAGATTGACGCCGTTGGCCGGCATCGAGGGGCCGGGTTAGGCGGTGGACATGATGAGCGGGAGCAGACGCTCAACCAGTTGCTCGTCGAGATGGATGGGTTTGAGTCGAACGACGGCGTCATTCTCATAGCTTCAACAAACCGTCCTGATGTGCTTGATCCAGCCCTGTTGCGTCCCGGCCGCTTTGACCGGCGAGTGGTTGTCAACCGGCCTGATGTCAAGGGACGCGAAGGGATTCTGGCCGTTCACACCCGCAAGATACCCCTTGGGGACGACGTGGATATCTCCGTCATTGCACGTGGCACGCCTGGCTTTACTGGCGCCGACCTGGCGAACCTCGTCAACGAAGCGGCCCTCAATGCCGCGCGCAACAACCAGAAGTTCGTCACCATGCGCGACTTTGAGTGGGCCAAAGACAAGGTCATCATGGGTAGTGAGCGCCGTTCGCTGGTGATGTCCAACGAAGAAAAGCGCAACACAGCCTATCACGAGGCCGGCCACGCGCTGGTTGGCATCAAAGTGCCAAATGCTGACCCTATTCACAAAATCACCATTATCCCACGTGGGACGGCGCTTGGTCTGACGCAGCAGTTACCTGAAGCTGATCGTTACTCCCACACCCGCGAATACCTTGAAGACCAGATTGCTATCCTGATGGGCGGTCGCCTAGCTGAGGAAATCTTCCTCAATCACATCACAACCGGTGCTGCGAATGACCTTGAGCGGGCAACCGAACTTGCCCGGCGCATGGTGTGTGAGTTTGGGATGTCACAACTCGGCCCACTGACCTTTGGCAAAAAGGAAGAACAAATCTTCCTAGGGCGCGAAATTGCTCAGCACCAAGACTACAGCGAAGATACGGCCATCAAGATTGACCAGGAAGTGAAGCGGATTGTCATGGAGCAGTACAACCGCGCACGGCAGATCATTCTGGATAACAAGGATGCCCTTGTGCGACTGGCCGAAGCCTTACTTGAACGTGAAACCCTGGATGCCATCCAGGTCCGGCGGTTGGTGGCGGGGCTACCGCTGGATGATGAAGAACCTACCGGAAGCAGCAGCTGCGAAGAAGTCAAGACCGATGCGGCGCGCCCGTCAGTGGTCAATCCGTTGATTCCGCCCGTCGCGGCCGGGGATAACCCTGTGACGGCATAGTTGCGGCACAGAGTCTTGCCTCCGATACTAGCGCGGAGGCTTTTTTTATTTATGAAGATAGGCCAAGCCACGCTTGATAAAGCCGGGTCTCGGTCGGCGTCGGCATTGCTACAGGACGCACCCGGAAATCTACGCGAGTCTCTTTCTGGAGCGTTACTGAAAATTCCCGTAGCTTACCGCGCCGAAATACAAGTACTTTGACCGTTTCGCCAGGCTGGCGTTTTTTCAACAACTGGGGCAGGGTGGTAAGGTTAGCCTGTTCATTGTCAATGGCTACAAGGATGTCACCTCGGTCAAGACCGGCTCGGAAGGCGGCTTCGCCAGGAAAAACATTGGCAATCACCGTCTGTTTCTCATCTCCGGTCAACTCAATGCCTAGCGAGGCTTTGGGTTGTGTTGGTGATAGTGTTTCGACAATTTCTAACCCAACGACAGCTAGGTACTCTTCGTAGGGCAGTTCATCTGTACCGTCTACGTAACGCGCAAAGAAATCTGCATAACTTACCCCAACCACCGCTTCGACGGCCAGTTGCATGCCGTTTTCAGGGTAACCGCGGCCGCGTTCTGCATAGGTGGTGTACAACCAGCGCATAACGTCATCGAGTGACTTGGCCCCGTTGGTGCGCCGCCGGATGTCAAGATCAAGTAACAGTGCTACAAGAGCGCCTTTGGTGTAGAAGTCTACCCGGACATTGTTGTCGTCTGGTGTCAACCAAGCGTCAAAGCTAGCGGCTGAAACCGGCGTGACCAGTCGGCCAGGGGCTCGTTGCTGAGCAGCAATGGTTGATCCCAGAGCACTCAAGTAATCTTCAACCGACAGCACTCCGGCCCGCCGGCACAACAAGTCATCGTAATAACTTGTAACACCTTCCACTACCCAGAGATTGCGGGTGTACACTTCCTGGCTGTAGTCAAAGGGGCCGAGTACATGTGGGCGAATGCGCTTGACATTCCAAGCGTGAAAAAATTCGTGGGCACTGATGCTGTAGAAACGCCCGAGCTGTTCTTCAAAGGCATTTGCAGGCACGGTGATGCTGGTCGAGTTCATGTGCTCGACGCCGTGAAAACGTCCACCGGGAACGATGTGGTACAAAAACCAGTAGTCGGTAAAAGGCGCTTCGCCGCCGAACATCTCTACCGTCACGGCCACAATGCGCCGTACAGACTCAACCAGTTCAGTCGGGAGACTGCCCACCAGCCCCTGGAAGGCCAAGTGATAAGTCGTGCCGGCATGGTCAAACCGGACAACGTTCAAAGTTGGACTAGCAATGCCCGGTGCATCTGCCAGGGTGTCATAATCAGGCGCCTCGTAAACAAACGGCTCGGCAACTTTTTTGAGGGGGTAAGCACACCGCCAGTCATTCGGCAACGTCAGTGAAAGGCGTGCCGGAAGGTCCTTTTTTCCAACGACATACATCAGCAGATTGGTGCCGTTCCAGTAGAGTTCTTCGTCGTTCCAGAGCGTCGAGCCGGCGTCAAGGGTGTTAGCATAGTAGGCATAGGAAATGCGGACTTCCCGGGCTGCACTACACTGGATGCGCCAAGTGGACTTGTCGAGCTTTTCCCAAGCCAGCGGCCGTCCGGCTTGGTCGGTGGCCCGAAAGTCACGGACGTTCCGCGCGTAGTTTTGAATTTGATACCGCCCCGGACGCCAAGCAGGAAGCGCAACGTCAAGATACTTGACCGGCTCTGGAGCAGCATAACGCAGCGTGACCGTGATGAGGTGACTGTTTGGAGCCTGTGGGACAAGCTCGTAGAGTACTGTTGACCGAGCAGGATGTGCTTTTGCCATTCCACTAAGGGTAAGAAGAAGACCGATCCCAGCGTGCCACAGAAGCCAGTGCTGCTTGGTACGGCCGAGGAGTAGTTGAAGCATTGTGCACAAAGCAAACCTCAGGAAAGGATTGGAAGGTTTACTCAACAGCAGATAATCTAGCTAAAGTCCCCTACGGCGGATAGCCATCCATTCCTAGGGAGGTTCGGTGCGGCCGTTGGCTGCGCTGGAAGGAAACCCATGAGTGACACACCGAACACCGTGCTTTATGACGTAGCCGATGGGATTGCTACGGCAACGATGAACCGTCCTGAAAAACGGAACGCCTTAGATGCTGGCATTTTGAACGGGTTGCGGGCAGCGGTGCAATCTGCGGCTCAAGACCCAGCCGTGCGTGTCTTAGTTGTGACCGGCGCCGGGAAGGACTTCTGTGCTGGGGCAGACCTGGCGGCTTTGGAGGCCATGAGCGACCAGGATGTCATGCATCACCTGGGAGATGCCGAAACCCTTGTGCATTTGTTTTTGGCGATGCGTGCTTGCCCTAAGCCAATTGTGGCGCGCGTTCGCGGTCGCGCCCTTGCCGGCGGCTGTGGCCTGGCCTTGGCCTGTGACCTTGTTGTGGCAGAGGAAACAGCACAGTTTGGCTATCCCGAAGTCAACATTGGTTTTGTCCCGGCCATTGTCATGGCCATTCTGCGACGTAACCTAGGAGAAAAACGGGCCCTTGAGTGGGTACTCACCGGAGAGATTATTTCAGCCCAGCAGGCTCATCAGTGGGCCTTGGTCAATCGCGTCCTGCCGGAGGATACCTTTGACGAAGCCTTTGCTGCTTATGTCAAGCAGCTTGCCGGCCGGAGCGGTTCAGCGATGCATCTAACAAAGCGGTTGCTCTACCACATGGACAGCCTGAGCTTTGAAGCTGCGCTTCGCAGTGGGGCCGATGTCAACGTCATTGCCCGGCACACGGCCGACTGTCGTGCTGGCATTGCTAAGTTTCTCAAGAAAGGTTGACGGCAAACTGGATGCGTGAACGGTATGCTCGGCAAGAACGATTTGCCGGAATTGGTCCCGACGGTCAGGCCCGGCTTGCCCAAGGGCGGGCACTGATTGTGGGGTGTGGTGCATTAGGCTGCACGCTAGCCGATATGCTCGTGCGGGCTGGGGTCGGTCTGGTCCGCGTTGTGGACCGGGATTTCGTCGAGTGGTCCAATCTCAACCGGCAAATCCTGTTTGATGAAGCCGATGCACAAGAACATCGTCCCAAAGCGCGCGCAGCCGAACAGCGGCTGCGCGCCATCAACAGCACCGTCAAGGTTGAAGGCATCATTGCCGATGTCGCGCCGGATACCGTAGAGGCCCTTGTCCTTGCGGCTGATGTGGTCTTGGATGGTACGGATAACTTCGAAACGCGCTATGTGCTCAACGATGCCTGCATCAAGCACGGGAAACCGTGGATTTATGGGGCTGCTGTTGGCAGCCAAGGCGCAACGATGACCATCTTGCCGGGAGAAACACCCTGCCTGCGGTGCGTTTTTGAAGAGCCACCGGAAGCTGCCCTGACGCCAACATGTGAGACGGCGGGTGTCATTTTGCCTGTCATCCATACGGTGGCTGCGGCACAAGTGGTCGAGGCCTTGAAGCTGTTGACGGGTCAAGCGGCTGCCTGCCGGCGTAACCTCTGGCAGATAGATGTTTGGAATGGACGACAAACGACACTGTCCTTGCCGGCCAACCGTCGCCGTGCCGACTGCCCCTGCTGTCAACTTCGGCGGTTTGATTTCCTGAGGCTTGAAAGAAATTCCTTGGCAACAACCCTGTGCGGTCGCGAGGCCGTGCAGGTGCGTCCAGCCCAAACCCCGTCTGCTCTAAGTTTTGACCAGTTGGCCGAACGCCTGCACCCCATCGGCGAAGTACGGCACAACGCCGATGTGCTGCGCTTCACCGTCGAAGGGCTGGAAGCCATACTGTTCCGAGATGGCCGTGCCATCATCAAAGGTACTTCCAGCCCTGACCGGGCGCGTGCTTTTTACGCCAGATACTTCGGGCTATGAACTGGCAGGTCCGTTAACTGCTTGCGCGCGCGCCATGACAAACTCGACCAGTGTCCCTACGCCGAAGCCGGTCGGCCCCTTGGGAAGGTGAGGTTTGTTCTCCATGTTCCAAGCCATGTTGGCAATATCGAGGTGAGCCCAGGGAACATCGCCAGCGAACTCTCGCAGAAACCACGCTGCCGTAATGCTGCCCGCGTATTTGCCTCCAACATTTTTGATGTCAGCAATATCGCTTTTGATAAGCTCGCGATACTCGTCATCAAGCGGTAGCGGCCACACCCGCTCATCGGCAGCCTGCGCTGCTGCCTGAAGTTCCCTGACCAAGTCAGGGTGGTGACTAAACAGCCCGGCATAACGAAGTCCCAAAGCTACGGCAATGGCTCCGGTCAAAGTAGCTAGGTCCACCATGCAAGTAACACCCAAACGGCGCGCATAGGCCATGGCGTCGCATAAAATGAGCCGTCCTTCGGCATCGGTGTTGATGATTTCAACTGTTTTCCCCAGCATGGTTCGTACCACATCGCCTGGACGGGTGGCTTTGCCGGAAGGCATGTTCTCACAGCTAGGCACAATGCCGATGACGTTGAGGTTGGGCTTGAGTTGGGCAATGGCCCGCATCGCTCCAAGAACGGCTGCCCCTCCGGCCATGTCATACTTCATTTTTTCCATGTTCTCGGCCGGCTTGAGTGAGATACCGCCGGTGTCAAAAGTAATGCCCTTGCCGATAAGGCCGATGGTTTCCGGTCGGGTGTTGGCGGCTGGTTTGTACCACACTACGATCAGCCTTGGCTCTTCGACCGAACCGCGTGCTACGGCCAGCAGGGCCTCCATCCCAAGGTCGCGCATTTTGTCTTCATTGAGGATGTCGGTTTGTAGTCCGACCTCATTGGCCATTTCTTGGGCGTGGTGGGCCAGTTCGGTAGGGGTCATGTGGTTAGCCGGTTCATTGACAAGAAACCGGGCAAAGTTGATGGCTTCCCCAAGAATGGTACCACGGTGGATGCCTTCAGCGAGGGCGGAGTCATCGGCGGTCTCACTAAGCAACGTCAATGTTTCAGCCTGAACCGGACGCAGGTCTTCCGTGCGGTAACAGTCCACGGCAAATGTTGCTAGATGAGCGCCGATAACTGCGGCTTGGGCAAAGGCCTGGGGTGAGAGCGGTCCGCGCCGCGGGATAAGCCCGAATTGCTTTGCTCCATAGGGACCAACTGTGCGGATGGCCGCTGCAACACTTTCACGGATCGTCTGGGTCGTCAGCTTTTCGGCCGCCCCCATCCCCATCAACACCAGTTTGCCGGCCGATGAGCCGGCTGCAAGGTGTAGAGCCAGAATTTGTCCCGGCTTGCCGCGCATTTCGGCCGTCCCGAGCACATTCAATAAGCGTTCACTGGCTACAGGAAAGCAGGCAATCAGGGGCTGCGGGTTGGATATATCGTCGGTAAAAACTGGGACGAGAAAGGCGTCAACCGTCGTCTGTTCCAGGGGTTGGCAACGGCTGGACAAGGTCATGCTTGGTAGCTCCAAAATCAGTTGGCAGGGTTGAGAGGTTCGCGATATTTTGATTTTGCACAGTTGGCTGTGCTATAGCGAGAGCATACGGAAAAAAGCCGCGCCGCCTGCAGGGGAAAAACAGATTTGGTCAACTAAGTGGACGATGTTCAATGTACGTCCAGCCGGGCAATAGAAACGCTGCAACCAAGTTTAGGCGTCCGATTCTGGACTGGTATCTCATTTCCCGCCGGACATTTTACCAAGTCATTGCAGGCTTTTTGCTGCTTGTTGGCGGAATTGTTGGGTTGTACCTCTGGAAGCGTCACCAAGATAACTTAGCCGGAGAATTTGAAACCCAGGGGGCGCGCTTGGTACAGGTCGTAGGTACGGTTTCCATCAAGCGGGCGCGTACTAACCAGCTTGAACCGGCCACGCTGAACACCCTCCTTGAACCGGGGGACGTCATTTATACCGCTTCGGATGGTGCTGCCGTCATTCAGTATGTTGACCGCAGCGTTCTGAAGATGAAGCCGGATTCAACGGTCATGGTTCAGGAAAACGCTAAGAACACCAGGACCGACCAGCAGGTAGTGCGTAACCGGGTCGAGGGCGGTACAGTCAATATTAGTACAGGTGCAATCCAAACGGTTGGGGATATCAACGAGCTGGCCTCGAAAAACATCAAGTTTAGTGTGGCACGGAACTCCAGCGCCGAGGTGAGCGTCTCAGGCGACCGCGTGCGAGTCAGTGTAGAACGGGGCGAAGTGCGTTCGACAACAGATCGGGGCGTAACCGAAAGTATCGCCACCAATACCAGTGTGGAGTATGAGCGCGACCAAAAAGTGGGGCAGTACACGTTGCTTGCGCCACCACGTCTGTCGCTGCCGGAAAATGCAAGTGTTATTCTGCTGGAGTACGGCAAGCCGTTACCGGTGACCTTCGCGTGGGGAGCCGTTGCGGAAGCACCCCGTTACCAGCTTCAAGTGGCTGATTCCCAATACTTTCTCGGTCGCGCATTGGTTTTTGAAAAGGACACCGAAACGCCTAGTTTCACATGGAACGTAGATTCGCAGGGCGGCACCTACTGGTGGCGGGTACGGGCTGTTGCGCGGGATGGTCGCCCTGGAGTGTGGAGTGAGGAATTTCGGCTCACGCTCATTCCCCGGCAGCCAGGAGCAGCAGACACCCCAATCTACATTGGAAAAGTGCGGGTATCACGGGTGGCAGCCGGTATTCACAATGTCTCAGGGGAAACCGAGCCGGGGGCGGAAATTCGTATCAACGGGCGTGTGGTTCCTGTAGACAGCCAGGGACGGTTTTCTATTATTCTTCCTGGTAGAACGTTTCGTATTGCTGCCCTGGATGCGCGGGGTCGGCGTGGTGAGAAAGTTGTCACTTACTGAGGGGACGTTGTAGAGGTATGTAGCTGTTCGGTTTGAAAGCTTACGAGACCTTGGAGACGTAAGAGGTGATTTCCGGCGGTCGGAAAAATGCTGCATCTAACGTACAGCGCTTCTTGACAATCACCAAAAAGTGAACAAGCTTTCAAAGGGTTCTAAAATTTCAGTGCCTTCGTAAACCATACTAGAAACTGCAAACAACAGTACTGCTTTGAATCTGTTGGTTGGAATCATATCTGACTGATGAAGCTGCGTTCTCTGTTCAATTACTTCTCCAATGACTTGGCGATTGATCTAGGAACGGCAAACACTCTGGTGTATGCCAAGGGCCGGGGTGTTGTTGTCAGCGAACCATCTATTGTTGCTATCAACAAGGTCACGCACCAGATTGAAGCCGTTGGTAAAGAGGCCAAAGAGATGATTGGCCGGACGCCGGGGAATATCGTGGCCATCCGCCCGATGAAAGATGGCGTGATTGCCGATTTTGAAGTGACGGAGAAAATGCTCCAGCACTTCATCCGGCGAGCACACAACGGGAAGTCGTGGGTGTCGCCACGGGTGGTCATTGGTGTTCCGGGTGAGATTACCCAGGTCGAACTGCGTGCGGTCGAAGATGCTGCCTATCGAGCGCGGGCGGCTGAAGTGTACCTGGTTGAAGAAGCGATGGCAGCCGCAATTGGCGCGGGGTTACCCATTACCGAGCCATACGGCAATATGATTGTGGACATTGGCGGTGGCACAACGGATATTGCCGTCATTTCACTTTCCGGCATTGTATACTCCCGCGCTGTCCGCGTGGCCGGCAACGAACTCGACGAAGCCATTGCCCAGTTTATCAAGCGAAAATACAACCTGCTTATCGGAGAACGAACTGCCGAACAGGTCAAAATTGAACTGGGGTCGGCTTACCGGTTAGAAGAGCGGCGCACAATGGAGATTCGCGGGCGCGATCTCATCGAGGGGATTCCCAAAACCATCACCATTTCCGATGATGAAGTACGGGAGGCAATGGCTGAGCCGATTGCCACGATTGTCAATGCCGTACGAGTGGCGTTGGAGCGGACACCCCCAGAACTTTCCGCCGACATTGCCGACCGGGGCATTGTTCTCACCGGTGGTGGAGCTTTGCTCAAGGGGCTTGACAAGCTCCTGATGAAAGAAACCCGTGTACCTGTGACCTTGGCCGAAAACCCGCTGTCGTCAGTAGTCCTTGGCACCGGCAAGATGTTGGGGGACTTTGAGCTGCTCAAGCGGGTGAGCTTGGGAGGTTCATACGCCAAGCACATGATTGCTAACTAGGTCGGAGGGCCAAATGCCACCTTTGCCCTCTCCGTTGCTGAGGCTTGATCCTGCACGTCGAGCGGCATTGTTGGTGGCAGCTTTGCTTTTGGCGCAGTTTCTCCTGATGTCCCTTCATGCGCGTGCCCGCTCCCTGGGGCAAAGCTTGCCCCGGACGGCGCTTCTAACCCTTCTTCAACCTTTTCAGAAAGCCTCTGACCTTGTAGTAAGCACTCTGGTGGCAACCTGGAAGGGGTATGTAGACTTACGCGGAGTATATGCTGCTAACCAACGCTTGCAGGCGGAAAATGACCGCCTACGGCTGTTGCTGATAGAGCGTGAGCGCGAAGCCCGCGAAGGACAGCGGTTGCGTGCTCTGCTGGAGCTAAAGCAGTCTTCCCCGTCGCCAACAGTTGTCGCTAATGTAATCGGTGGCGACGGCTCGCCTTGGTTTCGGCAAATCCTGCTAGACAAGGGCTCTTTTGACGGCATAGTTGTCAACTCACCGGTAGTCACTCCGCAGGGGGTTGTCGGACGGGTTGTTGCCGTTGGCCCAAATGTCGCCGTGGTGCAAACTATTGCGGATGGCCAAGCCGGCCTGGGAGCAACCCTAGCCACTTCACGAGCCAATGGCGAGTTGCGAGGACAAAATCAGCTACTGTGCCGGTTGGAGAGTATCTCTGGGCTAACCGAAGTCAGTGAAGGAGAGCTGGTATTGACAAGTGGGTTGGACGGTGTGTATCCCAAGGGGTTGGTTATCGGCACGGTGGAAACCATCGAACGAGCTTCCGGGGCTGGACTGCATCGCATTCAGGTCCGCCCAGCCGTACCGCTTGAACGCCTAGAAGAAGTAGCTGTCTTGCCGCCAACTATCCAGGTATCAATCTCTGGGTTGCTCCGGTCAGCCCCTTCGGCCAGGTCGTTGGCCAAGGGCAAGTAAAAGAAACACACACTATGTATCCCTTCTACCCATGCGTCAGTCACTTTCCCAACGCTGCGCAGGAGTAGCCCGATGGTGCTGGAACTTGGTCCAACTGCGCGCATTACCCTGGCCTTGGGGTTGATGATAGCTCTGCAAACTATCTTGGTCCGCCTACCCTACCTTGGTTTTGTGTTTGAGTATGTGGACCTTGTTCTCATTCTAACAGTTTTTGTTGGTATCCAACCGCGAGTGCTCCGGGCAGCTCTTGTTGGGATGACGGGTGGGTTATTGCAGGATTTGCTGTGGGGAGTGCTGTATGGCGCAAGCGGTTTTACCAAAATGCTGATTGGCTATACTTTAGCTGTTGTGAGCGTCAAGTTCTCACTGGATAGCAAGATAACGCGCCTGCTGGTACTGCCACTTTCTTCGGTCACGAATACCGGCCTGTTTGCTTTTTTCCTATACTTTTTTTCGATACTACCGCCGGAAACCACATTCCGGGATATTGTGCGAATTGGTATGTTTGCCTTGTTAGGGAACACCGTTGCAGGTGTGGTGTTGTTTCCCTTGGGCGATCGCTGGTTGGGTAAATGGATTGCTGTCCGCAGCACCGATGAACCTCTTGCCCCGCGTGCCTTCTGAACCAATCCGGGATTAGTGTTGCGGGTTTCGTTGGCCACCATCCCATGACATTGCACTTTGCAGGTCCACCGCCGTCTTTCAACTTGCGGCTCCGATTGATGGCGCTTCAGGTGGGTATTGTTGCGGCTTTTGTTGTCCTGGCGCTGCGATTGTGGAGCATGCAAGTTGTGCACCACGAAGACTATGTCCGGCAGGCTGAAAATAACCGAGAGCGAAAGATTCCTATTGTTGCACCACGTGGCAGCATCCTTGACCGCCACGGAAATGTCCTAGTGGATAGTCGCCCAACCTTTAGCTTGATGGTAAACCGAGAGGACATTCAGGACGAGGCTGAAACCATTCGTATTCTAGCAGAAGAGTTTGGGGTTTCACCGGAGTATGCCCGGCAACAACTCCGCTCGCCAGCAGCAAAAGTTCGTCCGGTGGAGGTCAAGTCCAATATCACCGATGCCGACCGCGCAAAGGTTTCAGTGCTAGATTACGAGCATCCTGAATTTCTCGTCGAGCTGCGTCCTCAGCGCAAATATCCCCATGGCGAGCTGGCCTGCCACGTCTTGGGCTATGTGGCAGAGGTCAGTGAGGCCCAACTCAAGCAGCCGGAGTTTGACTATTGCCGTCCGGGTGATAAGGTCGGGCAGGCCGGGTTGGAACGCTTTTACAATCGGCTGCTGATGGGGCGTGATGGGTACCGGCGCATCATTGTGGACAGTCGGGGCCGCTTTGTCCGTGAGATTGAGACGGTGCCGCCAGTGCCGGGCCAAGACATTGTCACAACCCTCGACTTAGATTTACAGCGAGTAGCAGAAGAGCGGCTCAAGGCTTTGAAGCTGAACGGGACGATTGCGGTCATAGACCCTCGCAATGGTGAGATGCTGGCTTTAGCCTCGATGCCAGGCTATGACCCGAACTTATTTGCAGCGGGCATTTCCCGGGCCGACTATGCGCGGTATGTCAATGACAAACACAAGCCGCTGCGCAATCGCGCCATCCAAGACATTTATCCACCAGGTTCAACTTGGAAAATCATCATGGCTGTAGCTGCTATGCGAGCCGGCGTGCTCAAGCCAACCGACCGTTTGCTGTGTGGCGGCGGGATCAATGTTGGCGGCCGCCATGTCCGCTGCATGGGAAATCATGGAATGCCGTCGCTGTCTACGGCCATTGCCAAGTCTTGCGATGGATGGTTCTACCGGTTGGGCATTAAGCTGGGTTTGGAAAATCTTCGTACTTATGCTTCGGAGCTGGGTGCTGGCGAGTACACCGGTGTTGATCTGCCGAACGAGTTCAAGGGGTATATCCCCAGCCTCGAGCTAAAAGCAGCGACAGTGCGGCGCACCATGCCGAATGCAACGCCGGCACAGTACCGTTGGACGGATGCCGATTCTGTCTATGCTTCAATCGGACAGGCAATGGTGCGTCCCACCCCATTGCAGATGCTGCGGGCAGTGGCCGGGATTGCCATGCGGGGTGAGCTACACACCCCACACTTTCTGCTTGAAGCCCGTCCGACCTCGGAATACCCGCGAGTGACCTTCACGGACCAAGTCAAGCGCATCGAACTTCCAGATGAGTGCTGGGATGCCGTGATCGAAGGGATGTGGGCCGCCGTCAACGCCGGCGGGACGGCCGCTGCTTCGGCAATACGCGATCCTGAAACGGGCTTTGAGATGTGTGGTAAGACGGGGACGGCCCAAGTTGTCAGTAAGCTCAAGGCCTCGAAACTCGAAGAACGCGACCACTCATGGTTTGTGGGTTTCGGTCCGCGGGAAAAGCCGGAAATTGCGGCGATTTCTCTCGTAGAGCACGGGGGATTTGGAGCCAGGGTATCGGCGCCAAATGTGCGAGCCATATTTGAAGCCTGGTTGCGGAAGAAAAAGGGCCTGCCGGTCGATTCAGTCTCTGCGCCGCCGGCAACCTCTCCGAAGGCATCTCTTCCTACCAAGGCACGTTGAGGTAAGTACACGGTGAAATCCAGCCTGCAGGAATCTCGCTGGCGTGACTTTGATTGGCCGCTGCTAGTCGCCATAACCCTGTTGTGTGGAATCAGCTTGCTGGTGCTTTACAGCATTGATGCTGCACCAGGCGAGGCAACTGAATGGCATCAAAAGTTCTGGTTTAAGCAGCTTCTGTGGTGTGGGATTGGCTATGCGGCCTTTTTTTGGGTAACACGTCTGAATTTCCAGCGTGTCTTTGATGCTGCACCGTACATTTATGCTGGAACACTGCTGCTATTGCTAGCGGTTTTGTTCATCGGTGTGAAAATCAACGGCCAGCGGTGTTGGATTCGGCTCGGTCCGTTAGGAACGCTTCAGCCCTCGGAGTTTGCCAAACTCGGAACCATTTTGCTGGTAGCACGGATTTTGCGCCCCCTTGGTCTCCAAGGGCTGACATGGCAACAACTGGCGCTGGTTGCGGTTGTAACACTGCTACCAGTTGTGCTGACGCTCCAACAGCCAGACACAGGAACGGCGCTGACCTTCTTCCCACCTGTTTTGGTCATGATTTTCTTGAGTGGTATTGCCATCCGGTGGGTTGTTGGGGTGTCACTTGCCGGTTTGATCCTTAGCCCACTGCTGTTTGTGTTTTTGATTGAACCACGGCTCAAGCAGTACCAGCGAGACCGAATCAATGTTACATGGAACGCTATTTTCCATCCCGAACGCCTCCGAGATCGACAGACCCGTGAGGGTTTTGGCTACCAGACTTTGCAGTCCATGATTGCTGTTGGATCAGGGGGGATTCTGGGACGTGGCTTTCGGGGCGGCACCCAGAGCCAAGGTGGCTTTATTCCAGCCCATCACTCCGATTTCATTGCTTCAGTAATTGCCGAGGAGTTTGGGCTGGTAGGGTCTCTGGGTGTTCTTGCGCTGCTTCTTTTCATCATACTACACTCTGCTAACGTTGCGGGACGTTCACGAGAACGATTTTCAATGCTCGTCTTGGCCGGCCACATGACGCTTCTGGCGTTTCACGTCATCGTCAACTTCGGCATGGTCGTGGGGCTGGTGCCCATCATTGGGATACCGTTACCATTGTTGAGTGCAGGCGGCTCATCGTTGTTGATGACACTTGTGAGTTTAGGCCTAGTTGCGAACGTGTACGAAAGGCGCTTCACAAATTAAGCAGGCTTGCTAAGTGGCACAAAGTCCCTGCTTGCCCTCGGCAAGGCTTCTCTGAAGCGTTGCTATAACACGGCAACCTTCAGTTCGGAGGCTTGGCGGAAGCTGCCAGACTGGTGATGTTCAAAGCGACGATGGGCCAGCAGCCTCTGCTTTGAGTGGATTTGACTTTTGCTTCATTTCCCTAACCAGTTCTCGTCTATCCGCAACAGGGTGTGGCTTTTCGGGACACTCAGCTCCAGGGGGCAGTGCCAGCATGTAACGCCTGCCGAGGCTGATGCGGCCTTAGCCTAGCTCCCTTTGCCGCTGTCAAGCGTGATGGAGCAAGTGCAGTACGTTCCCAGTAGGTCACACAAAAAAAACCTTCGAGGGATAGCTCCAAGTATGAACAAGGAAATGATCATTAGCGTGAACGCTTATGAAAAGCGGGTTGCGATTTTAGAGGACGGGGTTGTCGTTGAATTCTACGTCGAGCGGGCCGATGAATCTAAAGCGGTTGTGGGAAACATCTACAAGGGAAGGGTGCGTAAAGTGCTCCCCGGAATGCAATCGGCCTTTGTTGACATTGGGCTAGAACGGGATGCCTTTCTGTATGTTGGGGACTTTTTCGAGGAAACAGAAGAAGACCTCGATACGGAAGAAATCGTATCCAAGGCTCCGGCCGAGCGGGTTGAGCGCTTGGAACGGCAGCCTGAGCCCGGACACCGCGGAACCGAGACCCGAAGTGGTGAACGTGGTCGCCGCTCAGATGAGCTTCATGAGCCACCATCTGTAACAACAAAGCCCACTGGTGAAGCCGAGCTGGTAGTGGGCGTAGAACCAGCAGCAGAAAGTGCTGTTGTTGGCCGTGAGCAGGAAGGGGAGTCCGTCGAAAAGCCAGCCGGTGAAACCAAAATAGACACGCCGTTGTTGTCGTCCCTGCTGGGGGGTGGTGCTGGAACTCAATTCGAGCGGGTCAGTGACGAAGAAGAGCAGCCCACGTTGGAAGTGTCACCGCCCTCCCCTGAAGCAGAAGCCGGCTCGGCAGCAGAAGCGACAACGCCCTTGGTTGAACAGCTTCAGAGTGAGCGGGAGGCGCTAGCTGAGTCTCTCGAACCGGGCGCATCTCGCAAACGACAGCGGAAACGCCGCCAAGAAATCATCGGTGAGGAAAAGAAAAAGACTTCGCGTCGCCGTAGTCAAAGGGTCGAGGAAGAGATTGCTGCCCTGCTGGCAGAGGCAAAGACGACTGCAGCTTCACCAACGGAAGTTCAGTTTGAGCGGGTGCAGGACGAGGAGTATGCCGAAGAAGCTGGCGATCTACTCAAGGATGCCATCATTCAACAGAAGATCATCGCCCAAACCCGCATCGAGGAGAGTATCACCAAGGCTGAAGAACCAACTCCTGAACCAGTGGAAACACCAACTCATAGTGAGCCTCCGTTTGAACCGTTGACCCTAGGCTACGAGCGGATTGCTGACGACGATGAGCAGGTGGCAACAGCAGCTCCGTCAACGAGTACCTCAGCGGCAAGTACGCCAGTTGAAACCTCACCTACTAAAGAAGTTCCTGCTGTGGCCGATACAGTTGAAGGCAGGGATGCCACAGCGGTGGAGTCCAAAACTGGGACGACGGCAAGTGGCGACGGAGCTAGCGTGGAAGAAAAGGCAGAAGCCGACGCAGCCGGGGAAGGCGAAACAGAAGATGGCGCAGCGCAGCTCCAGGTGCGTCCCCCACAGTCTGAGTTTCCTTCACGACGCGGACGCCGGGGACGGCGGCGGAGCGGACGCTCCATCTCCACGGCAGGAGAGGAAGCTGTTGAAGCTGAGGATCGTAGCCATAGTCCTGGGGAAGGGAGCAACGCCATTCTTGAAACTGAAGGCACAGAGGCGCTTTCCCTGACAGACGCCCAAGGCGCTGGGGAGCTACGCCATGATCGCCCAGAAGCACTGCGCCGGCAGCCGGCTATCACCGACCTGTTGCGTGAAGGGCAGGAAATCATCGTTCAGATTGCCAAAGAGCCGATTGGTCTCAAAGGCGCCCGTATTACCTCGTACGTGTCACTTCCAGGGCGCTATCTTGTCTACCTTCCAACCATTAGCCACATCGGGGTGTCGCGCAAGATTTCAACCGAGCAGGAGCGGGCGCGGCTCAAACGCATTCTCACCACGCTCCGCGAGCGGGAAGGGGTAAGTGGCGGGTTCATCGTTCGGACAGCCTGCGAAGGATGTTCGGAACAGGACCTGTATGAGGACATGCTCTATTTGGTTCGCACGTGGCGTGACATTCGGCGTCGTGCCGAGCAGGCCCGTCCGGGAACCGTGCTCTGCCGTGAGCTGGACTTGGTCCAGCGTTTGCTGCGCGACCACATGTCGAGTGATTTTTCAGTCATTCGCGTAGATGATCCAGGCGAGTACGCCAATATCGTAGAGTTCATCAATCGCTTCCAACCGAAGCTAGTGGATCGGGTTCGGCTCTACACCCGCAACCGACCGATTTTCGAGGAATACAACATCCAGCCGGAAATCGAAGCCGCTCTCAAACCACGGGTTTGGCTCAAGTCGGGTGGTTTTATTGTCATCAATCAGACCGAGGCATTGGTGGCAATCGATGTGAATACGGGCAAGTTTGTCGGCAAGTCTGACCGGTTGGAAGACACCATTACGCGGACCAATTTGGAAGCGGCAGTAGAGATTGTTCGACAAATCCGACTGCGCGACTTAGGAGGGATCATTGTCCTAGATTTCATTGATATGGAAGATCGCCGAAACCGCCAAAAGGTGATGCAGGTCTTGGAGCAGGCGATGAAGGCCGACCGTTCGCCCTCCAAAATCACTTCGTTCAATGATTTTGGTCTCGTGGCTATTACGCGCAAGCGAGTTCGCCAAAGCCTCGAACGCATTTTGAGTGAACCCTGCCCCTATTGCGGAGGTAGCGGTATGGTCAAATCGGCCCAGACGATGTGTTATGAAATCCTATCGGATGCCAAACATCTGGCAAAGGAGAAAGCGGCTACAGGCCAGGCATTTAGCGAAGTGACCCTGCGCGTAAGCCCGCAGGTTGCGGCACTGTTGCGAGGAGCTGAAGCGCGTGTGCTACGCGAAATCGAGTTCAGCTTTGGCACCCCAGTGACCTTGCACAGTGACCCCAACATTCACCAAGAGCGCTATGATTTTGCATTTATGTAACCCAGGCAGTACCGGTCTTTGTGGTCAGGTGACACCTGGGTAACACCTATGCCCTGCGCGGCAGTGAGAAAAGTACCCGTGGAGGTCATCAAACAACAATGAACACACAACCAATCAGCACCTTTATCAAGCACCATTTTCGCCATTTCAATGCGGCAGCGCTTGTTGAGGCCGCTGAAGCTTATCGCCAGCATTTAGCCGCTGGTGGAAAAATGATGCTTACGCTGGCCGGTGCGATGAGCACGGCTGAGATAGGTTTGTCCCTAGCTGAAATGATCCGCCAAGACAAGGTGCATGCTATCTCATGCACTGGTGCTAACCTCGAAGAAGATGCTTTCAATCTCGTAGCCCACAACTTTTACGAGCGTGTTCCACACTACCGCGACCTGACACCACAGGATGAAAAGGCCCTACTGGAGCGACATCTCAACCGGGTTACGGACACATGCATTCCCGAAGGCGAGGCAATGCGGCGCATTGAGTCATTCATTCTTGAAGAATGGATGGCTTCAGAAGCCTGTGGCGAGCGCCTGTTTCCCCACGAGTTTATTTGGCGGATTCTTGACAACCCCCGTCTTCAGGCCAGCTATCAAATTGATCCCAAAGACAGTTGGTTGGTGGCAGCGAAGGAAAAGCGACTGCCCATCTTCGTACCGGGTTGGGAAGACTCCACGTTGGGTAATATGTACGCCGCGCATTGCATTAGCGGGCGCATCAAGAATGTTCACACGGTGCGGACAGGCATTGAATACATGATTGAGCTTGCCAACTGGTACACCAAGACCAGTGCCACGGCCTCGGTCGGCTTCTTCCAGATTGGCGGTGGTATTGCCGGCGACTTCCCGATTTGCGTTGTCCCGATGTTGCACCAAGACTTGGGCCGGGAAAACGTGCCGGTATGGGGCTACTTCTGCCAGATCAGTGATTCAACGACCTCTTACGGTTCGTACTCTGGTGCAGTACCAAACGAAAAAATCACCTGGGGAAAGCTCGATGTTGAAACGCCGAAGTTCATCATCGAGTCAGATGCTTCGATTGTGGCGCCGTTGGTATTTGCCTATGTCTTGGGTTGGTAGGGGCACCTCCCGCCAGCTATGACGGCAAAAACAGGAAAGTTACGCTTCGCTCGGTGGGGATGACACTGTAGGTTGGAAGCAGGGCCACATGTTGTGGCCTTCCAGCAATCCAGTCGTCCCCGCCTGTGAAGCGGATGCAACTTAATGTCTTACAACAAATCAATTCATGTAGTTCCAAACATGCCCCGCTCTCGATGTGCCAAGCCTTTGGCAGCCTGCGGGTCATGATGCGCGTTGAGGGCATTGTTCCAATTCTCGTCGGTAATGCCGGCTGCGTATATGGCTTGGATTTTGTGTCGCACTTTTATGCAGCACGAAAGTCCGTTCTAACGCCGGTTTATACCGCAGCAGACCTCACCAACGGCCGGATTGAGGACCGGACTCGCGCCGCAGTAGCTGAGACAATTGCCCGATTCAACCCCCGTATCATTGCCTTGATTACTCTGTGCAATGAAGAGACGGTGGGCTTAGCTATTGATGCTATTGCCAAGGACTATGCGGCTCGTGCCAAAGACGACCCGACCTTTCCGCTCGTCGTGCCCATGCACGTGCCGGGCTATGGCGTCAAATCCCATGCCGAAGCCAAGGATATTGCAGCGTCGCAGCTTCTAAAGTATCTCGTGGAACGGGAGGGCCCACCGCCGCGCCAGGCGGATACTGCTTCAACGATTGGGGAAGTCTTCCCAGCCGATCCGCTATATCTGGAACAGTTACTGGCCAAGATGGGGATTCGGCTTGTGGCTCATATTCCGTCGCGGACAATCGGGGATTTCTGCAAGGTGTTCAGTGTAGGGGTTAATGTGACCCTGCATCCGTTTTACACACGAACATGCGCATTGTTGGCAAAGTACAAGATTCCATCCATGGGTTGCACGCCAGTTGGTGTTGAAGGAACCCGAACCTGGATTGAGCGGATTGGCAAGGCATTCAATGTCCGTCCGGGCCTGGTTGAAGCTTTAGCTGAGACGGAATCCCAGGCTGTAGCTGAGGTTTTTGCACGGACACCGGTACGCGGGCGCATCATTGTCGCAGGCTATGAAGGCAGCGAACTGATGGTGGCGCGCCTGCTCATAGAAGCCGGTGCAGAAGTGCCCTATGTATCAACCAACATCGGGCAGACGCCATTTACAAAAGAAGATGAGGCGTGGTTGGCAGCGCGTGGCACGACGGTTGTCTTTCGCAAGACGTTCGACCAGGACGTGATTGCTGTAGATGAATACAAGCCTGACCTCGTACTAGGCACAACGGCTTTAGCTGCTTATGCCAAGGAACGCGGCATTCCGAGCATGTACTTCACCAACATCTTTGCTTCGCGTCCGCTGTTTCTGGCACAAGGGGCCCAAACGATTGCCGAGTTGGTCAGCCAGGCGATTGCGCGCCGCTCGACCTATCAGCATCTGAGAGATTTCTTCGCCGATGTAGACGAGCTTGAAGAAACCGCAGCCGAGCCACTGCCAATAGACTACGCGGTAGGTTCTACTATCTAGGGTAAAAGAATAGCCCCGGCTCACAAGGGGTTTACTTCCATTTTGTAAGTGGTAAGTGCCTGACGCCGTCTGTGGTTTAGAGCTTTGGCTTCCCCAACCAGACGGCGTTTTCTGAAGCTTTTCCTCAGGTCTAAAAAGCCAACCGCCACTGCTTTTTCAGCAGGAGGTTGCTTACAATCCTTTGCACGCGCTTGGAAGGCAAAAGCTTTAGAAGCCGCTAGGCCATTTGTCACAAATGAGCGTCGCTCTCTAGGGCTATAGCAGCAGAGAAGGTCACGCTCTTGGAAAGGAGCTACTTTGTGGTTTCTTTTGCCACTGGCAGGACAGATTTAGGAGGGACAAATTCGTTGGCTAGCATTGCATCAGGTTGGGACAAACACTACAAACGAAGAATGATACTGTCACCACAACCTCTTGCAGGAACAACGAATTATCTGACTCCTATGGCGCTTGCTTCGATTGAGGAAGCTATTGCCGACATCCGGGCGGGGCGCATGGTCATCGTCGTGGATGATGAAGACCGTGAAAACGAAGGCGATCTTGTCTGCGCCGCCGAGAAGGTCACACCGGACATCATCAACTTCATGGCCAAGTATGGGCGCGGCCTCATCTGTCTCTCGCTGACGGAAGAACGCTGTGACGAACTCGATCTGCCTCTGCAGGTGTCCAACAACACCTCCGGGTTTGGGACTGCCTTCACTGTCTCCATCGAAGCCAAACGGGGCGTGACGACCGGGATTTCAGCGGCCGACCGCGCCACAACGATTCTCACGGCCGTCAACCCGGCTACGCGCCCGGAAGACCTGGCGCGTCCCGGTCACGTGTTTCCCCTGCGCGCCCGGCGTGGCGGCGTGCTGGTGCGTCCGGGGCAGACAGAGGCCAGCGTGGACCTGGCGCGCCTAGCGGGCCTGACGCCGGCTGGAGTGATATGTGAGATCATGAATGATGACGGTACGATGGCACGCTTGCCGCAACTCATTGAGTTTGCCCGTCGGCATGGGCTGAAAATCATCTCTGTTGCCGACCTTATCCGGTACCGGCTTGCTAATGAAATCCATGTCCGCTGCACAGCCGAGGCGATGGTAAACTTGCCCAGCGGCCGGTTTCGCGCCATGACGTTTCGCAGTGACATCACCGATGAGGTGCATTTGGCACTGGTCATGGGTGAGCCGGAGAAGAAAGATGCTGCGCTGGTGCGTGTTCACTCACAAACCTTGCTCGGCGATGTATTTGAAGAAGCAAGTGATGAAGCCGGCCGCTGGTTGCGGCGTGCCCTTGACAAGATTGCTGCTGAAGGAAGCGGTGTCTTACTCTATCTCCGGCAGAAGCACGCTGGCACCCATTTGGAAGAACACCTGCGAGCTATTGCGGCCGGCCAGCCTATCGTGCATGGCAGTGTCCGGGACTATGGTACGGGGGCGCAAATCCTGCGTGCGCTGGGGTTACATCGCATTCGCTTGCTTACCAATCATCCTCGCCGTCTGACGGCGCTGGAAGGGTTTGGCCTGGTGTTTGTCGAGACGGTGCCCCTCGATGCATGACCGCTGGCGACACCTGGCCGGGTTCCTCACCGTGGCGTTTCTGGCTGGTGGGGTGCGCTTTGGCGTTCGGGTGGCGCGTGGCGATGCCACCTTCTGGGAACAAAGCTACGGCTTTTATTTCGATCTGGCCCAGAAGCTCGTCCGGGAGCACACCTTCTGTCTGGACGCGCTCACCTGCGCCTACTGGACGCCGCTGTATCCGGCATTCCTGGCGCTTGTCACTGGCGGCGAACGAAACTTTCTGTCCATTGCGGCCGCACAGTCGGCCGTTGGCGTGGTAACGGTCTGGTGCGCCTACCATTTGGCGCGGCTGTGGTTCAGCGTGCCGGCCGGGTGGCTGGCTGCTGTAGGTACGGCGCTGTATCCCTACTTTGTCGTCCATGACACGGCGCTTCAGGAAACAGGACTCTACACGGCAACCGTTGCCCTGGCGACGCTGGCGCTGGCCCTTGTGCCGGTATCCAGTCATCCACTGCGTCAGGCGCTTTTGGCGGGCGGTCTGACGGGCGTGGCCATCCTCGTCCGTCCTTCTTTGGTGCCGATTGCGCCACTGGCGCTTGGCTGGCTCTGGTGGAGCTGTCAGTCCACATCACCAGGTCGGCGGTGGCCGGTGGTTGGCGGCTATGTCCTGGCGTTGTTGCTCGTGCTGCTGCCTTGGCTGGCGCGCAACTGGTTGGTCGTGGGGCGTCCGGCGCTGACGACCCGCTTGGGACACTCGCTCTGGATAGGGAATAATCCCCAGACCTTTACCCATTATCCGGTCGAAAGCATTGACCGCAGCACGGCGGCGGCCTGGGCTGCCATGACACCAGCCGAACTGGCCGAAGTCGAACGGGTCACGCGCCGTGAAACGGACCTTGACGACTGGTTTCGCGCCCGGGCGTGGGCCTATATCCGGTCACATCCGGGGGCGACTGCCTGGGGAGCGTGCCGCAAGCTGGGCGCAGCGTTCTGGTGGCAGCTCAATCCGGTCAAAGGCCGGATGGAACAGCTCATCTATGGGGTGTCTTACGTGCCCGTGATGCTGCTGGCCGGAGTTGGACTATGGCTTCTGGGACGCCGGAAAAACTGGCCGGCGCTGCTTCTGTGCGTGGCGCACGTCTTGGCTTTCAGTGTGGTCACGGCGGTTTTCTGGGCGCATACCAGCCACCGGAGTTACCTGGATGTGTATTTCATCATCCTGGCGGCAGGGGCGTTGGCCTCATTCCGGCGACCGGATGCCCTGCCGCGCCTCACTTGGAGATAAAAAACTCCCTAGTATCGAAGTTTGTCGGAAGGACAGCGTGACGGCCCTACCTGCTCATGGTGAATCAGCTTGCGCCGGAGCCGACCGATACAGGATGTCATAGCCGCTCAACCTGGCCACTGTGGTGTACTTTTCAGAGAAAGCTTCCGGGATTCCCTCAACCTCCCACGCAAGATGTCTTATTTGCAGTACTCGCTTGACAATCACCCACTTCACCCGACGGCGCTCGGCTTCTTCTACAATCTCTTCTGGGGAAAAAGGCATAGCTGTGCGGTCAAAGATGACCATCGGAAGAGGATTGCGTCGCCCTGTCATCACGTAAAACGGATCCTCCTGCGGAACACATACCACTGGCTCGGATTCGGGAATGTATTTAGTCACAAAATCCAACAGTTCAAAAAAGTTACTGAGGTGAGGAACATGAACTGTAAAGCCACGGAATGAACCAGAAGTAACGGTTTGCAGTGTTTTTCCGCGCCTGTCAATGTAGCGTAACCGAATATTGCGATATACATAGGGAATAGCTGTAAGTGTCAGGGTGATCGCAAAAATCCAACATATCAGTAATTGCCATGGGTCATTACGTACTCTTACCACAGATGCTACCATAAGCACAAAAAGCGCCCATACTCCATAGGACGATTTGGTATGCCCTTGGGAAAGAAATGAAAAGAATGTCAAGATGACGGCTATCCACGGGAGCATCACCCGAACCGGTTGTGACGCCGACAAGACTGCCGGCAGTTGCCATAATCCAACGACCAGCGTGAGGATCATGACCGGAACCCACAGCGACAACAGCGGGTGATTGTATCCCACAACAAAAAGGCCTCCACAGAGCCAGGTTATGGTGCTCATCACGACAAAAGGCCCCAGCAAAAGTGTCGCACTTGCGGTTGCCACCCAGGACGGGCGCGCCCCCTCGCCTTTTCGCTGCCACAGCCACCACCCCAACACCATCAGCCCACCCAGCGCCCACGACTCATAGTTTCCATAAATCTCTGGGATCAAGACTAGACCCACTAATCGGCGGCTGGCAGAGGCAAACACCCACCGCCAGTAGTTGCCCAACCCACAGGTCAGCCCCAGCCACACCACCGCCCCAACCACGCCCGCCACCACTCCTGCCCCAAACCACCGCAAACCCACAACATCCAGCTCTGCTGTCCCCTCTGCCTTGCTCTCCCCCTTGCCCTCTCCCCGGCTGCCCGCCCCAGCACCTACCCACCGCCCACGCAACCACCCCCACCACACCACCACCCCAACCACCAGCAACACATACGGATACCCCACATTCTGCTTCCCCAACGCCGGCAACACCGCCGTCACCCCACCCAAAAACGCCACCACCGCACCCACCCGCCGCGTCGCCACCCACTGCAGCAGATTCAGATTCAGCAAGATCAATAAACAAGTATCCGGGTCATAAAACGGATGCGGATATATACAGTGCGGCGCCAGCCACACCAACGGCACACACAACGCCACCCCACTCCACCCCGGCACCAAAACCCGCACCAGCCCGTACGTCAACACCACATACACCACGTTCACCACCGTGCAGTACCACGCCGTCACCCCATAGCTAAACCCAAACACCCGTATCAGCGTCGCCTGCACGTGAAACGTCAACGGCGAATGCGGTAACCCAAAATCCCGGTACATCACCTCCCCCTGCGCTATCCGCCACGCCGTGTCCACGATGTAGGCATAATCCCCCAACACCCCAATCCGCCCCGTCTGCCACTGATGCACTACCCCAGCACCCACCCCCAAAACACAAACGGCAAGCCACATCACGGCTTGCCGCCACACCCCACGCACACTAAAAACCGAAACCGCGTCAGTCAATCCGAATGCAGATCTTCCCAAAATGTCCCCCCTGCGCCATCAGCTCAAACGCCTGCCGGGTCTCGTCAAGGGCAAAGATTTTGTCCACCACCGGGCGAATCTGGTTCTGTTCCAAAGCGCGGTTCATCGCCTCGAACATCTCCCGCGACCCAACGATGATGCCCTGCACGCGGATGTTCTGCATCAACACCGGCGCAATGTCGATTTCCCCTGCCCGCCCAGACAACACACCAATCAGGCTAATATGGCCGCCAAATCGGACGGAGCGAATTGACTTAGCCAAGGTTCCAACCCCGCCAACTTCAACGACGTGATCCACCCCACGACCACCGGTCATTTCCCGGACGGCTTTGTCCCAATCGGGTGCCTGCCGGTAGTTGATGATTTCGTCAGCTCCTAGAGCCTTAGCGCGTTCGAGCTTTTCGTCGCTCCCGGAAGTGATAATGACTCGGGCGCCGGCTGCTTTGGCAAACTGGAGAGCAAAGATGGAAACACCTCCTGTCCCCTGTACCAGTACGGTATCCCCTGGCTTGAGCTGCCCGTGAGTAATGAGGGCACTCCAGGCAGTCAATGCTGCACAAGGCAAAGTAGCAGCCTCTTCGTCAGTCAAGTAGTCAGGAACTTTGACGACTCCCTCCTGGGAAAGTGCACGATACTCGCTCAACATGCCGTCAAGTGGGCCGCCCAAAGTCGTTGCGCGGACTTTTTCCAGGGCCGGTTCACCAGCCGTCCACCCCTGGGCAAAAATCCCAGCTACCCGATCTCCAACGGCAACGCGCGTGACGCCATCCCCAACTGCTACTACCTCGCCTACACCATCAGACAGCGGAATCAGTGGGAGCGGCTGCTTGGGGTTATAAACCCCGGTCACAGTCATCAGGTCACGGAAGTTGAGGGAAGTTGCCCGCACGCGGATCAAGACTTCCCCATGCCTTAGCTCTGGGTGAGGACGCTCGGTCAAACGGAGGTGTTCAATCCCAAACTGGTCGGCAAGTTCAACACACTTCACAACAATGCTCCTCCTAAAACTGCAGGACTCAAACCTCAGCCCGACGAAACACCAACGAAACATTGACTCCGCCAAAACCAAAGGCATTGCTCATGGCGTAGTCAAGGGGCTTTTCGCGAGCCTTGTGGGGTACACAGTCCAACTCTACATCTGGCTCGTCGAGATTGACTGTCGGAGGGATGCGCCCATTCCGAAGTGCCAGTATGGCAACGACAGCTTCCAGCGCACCGGCCGCACCCAGTAGGTGACCGGTCATAGATTTGGTTGAACTCACTGCAAGTGAAGTTACGGCTTCCCCGAAAACCTGGTGAATAGCCGCTGCTTCGGCTCTGTCTCCAACCAGTGTGCCTGTCGCATGGGCATTGAGATAACCGATCTTGGTTGGATCAACTCCGGCGTCGGCTAGCGCCCGCCGCATGGCTCGCACCGCGCCCTGTCCACCTTCAGGAGGATGCGTCAGATGAAAGGCATCCGCCGATTGCCCAAAACCGACAATCTCCGCCAACGGTTGCTTGCCGCGTGCCAACGCATGTTCCCGTTCCTCTAGGACGAGAATGGCCGCTCCTTCTCCCATCACAAAGCCATCCCGCTGCCGGTCAAACGGACGGCTAGCGCGCGTTGGTTCATCGTTGCGGGTGGAAAGGGCCCGCATGGCAGCAAAACCACCGATGCCGGTGGGTGTTATGGCAGCCTCTGCCCCACCGCACAGCATCGCATCAGCCTCCCCTGCCTGGATAATGCGAAAGGCTTCCCCAATGGCATGCGCGCCTGAAGCACATGCTGTAGCTGACGCAAGATTTGGCCCCTTTGCCCCAAAGCGAATGGACACCTGCCCGCTGGCAAGGTTGATAATGGCCGAAGGGATGAAAAATGGCGAAACCCGGTGTGGGCCTTCGCGATGCAGCTTGGTATGTTCGCGCTCAATAATGCTCATCCCCCCAATTGCTGACCCAATGTGGACGCCTACTCGGGTCGCATTGTTGCTGTTGATGCGTAGCCCGCTTTCGTCCATTGCCTCATGAGCAGCAGCAATGGCGTAGTGGATAAAGGGGTCCATTTTCTTGATTTCTTTTTTCTCGATGAATATTGCCGGGTCAAACCCACGTACCTCAGCAGCAATGCGAACTGGAAACGCCGAAGTGTCAAAGCGCGTGATAGTGCCAATGCCACTTTTTCCGGCCAACAGCGCCTCCCAGGTACTCGGGACATTCAGTCCAAGGGGACTTACAATCCCGACACCGGTGACGACAACACGCCGCTTCATGACAGCAAACCTCCGCAGTTGGGTGCGAAGAGCACCAACCCCCTCGTGGAGACGCTTATCCGAGCTTTGCTTGGATGTAGTTTATGGCATCCTTCACACTCAGAATTTTCTCAGCATCTTCATCAGGAATTTCGAGCCCAAAGTCTTCTTCAAAACGCATAACGAGCTCTACCGTGTCAAGTGAATCCGCACCTAAGTCCTCAATAAACTTCGCTTCTGGTGTGACTTCACTTTCATCCACGCCGAGTTCCTCGACGATAATCGCTTTGACTTTTTCTTCAATGGATTGTTCTGCCATGAGTGAATACATCCTCTCTGGTTTCAAAATCTGGCGCCTGCTAGCCGAGGGCAAGCCTGCGCCGGTACACAAAGGCACGCCTAGCTTGCTCAATTGCCTGCCGCAACATCAGCCAGGGCCGTTGTCGTTGGTTGGATTGGCCGGCATTCCCCGCCAATCACCACCATAACTGGCGCACCTCTCAGCCGCCAGCCATCGAAGGGGCAGTTGCGCGCCTTCGATTGCCACCGACGCACATCCACCACAACCTCACGGTGAATGTCTAGTATTGTCATATCCGCTGGAGCACCAATTTGCAACGTCCCACCTGGCAGGTTGAAGGTTCGCGCCGGGCCAGTTGAAAACAGCTCAACTAGACGTATCAACGGAATTCCTTGTTGCCAGTAAAGCCGATCTAGCATCAGGCTTACGGCGCACTCTAGACCAATCACTCCAAAGGGCGCGTGCGAAAGCACTTGGTCCTTTTCAAGGATGGTGTGTGGGGCATGGTCGGTCGCAATGCATGTGACTGTGCCGTCGGCTACACCTTCGAGCAAGGCCTCGACATCCTTAGCCGTTCGTAAGGGAGGATTCATCTTAGCCAGCGGCCCCAACGTCAAGACGGCTGATTCGTCAAGGGTCAGATGGTGCGGGGTCACTTCACAAGTAATCGGTAAGCCTTCAGCCCGGGCGCGCCGTACCAGCTCCAGCGAGCCGGCTGTGCTAAGGTGCGCAATGTGAATGTGCGCGCCGGTCAGGCTGGACAGTATGACATCCCGTGCAACGTCTACTTCCTCGGCGGCACGGGTCATTCCGCGTACCCCTAAGCGTGTCGAGACCGCCCCTTCATTGATCACGCCGCCGGCTGCAAGGTCACGATTTTCGCAGTGATCAATAACCGGTAGTCCAAAGTCACTGGCGTACTCAAGTGCACGCCGCAAAAGATTGGCGTTGGCAATGCCATGTCCGTCATCGGACAAAGCCACGACCCCGGCTGCAGCCATTCCCCCAATGTCAGCAAGAGTCTCCCCTTGCAAGCCCTTCGTTACAGCGCCAATAGGGTAGACTCGGCAGGCAGCAGTTTCACGCACGCGGTCAAGAATGTAGCGAGTGACAAGCGGCGAGTCGTTGACCGGCAAAGTATTTGCCATGCAGCACACCGCCGTGAAGCCGCCGGCCACAGCCGCGCGTGTTCCGGTGGCTATCGTTTCCTTTGCCGTAAAGCCCGGCTCCCGCAGGTGCACATGAACATCAATGAACCCTGGTGCCACAACTAACCCAGTTGCATCGACCTGCTCTGTCTGGGGCGGGACCTCCAAGTTTGGACCTAGCGCTACAATCCGGCCCTCTATCACCAGAACATCCATGACCGCATCTAGGTTCTGGGATGGATCGCAGACGCGGCCATTGCGAATGACAACTGCCATGGTTAGACCTTTGCCAGGGTCAATCCTGTCTGATTCTGATACTTGCCTGCGCGGTCACTGTAGGAAACAGCGCATTCTTCATCTGACTCAAAGAAGATGATTTGAACAAACCCCTCTTCGGCGTAGAGCCGAACCGGCAAATTGGCAGCATTGTACAACTCAATGACAAGTCTTCCTTTCCAATCTGCTTCCAGCGGCGTTGTGTTCTGAATCAGCCCGCAACGCGCATACGTACTCTTCCCCAGCGCAATTGCCGTCACATTACGCGGTATCTGGAAGTACTCAATCGTCACACCCAACGCATACGAATGGGGCGGGAGCAACCAATACCGACTACCGTCGGCTGCCGTCCGCAGCGGAATGTCAAGCAGATTATCGGGATTGAAGTTTTTAGGGTCCACTTCCGTCCCCTGAATAGGAGAAAAGACTTTGAACTCATCCTGCGCCAGACGACAATCATAGCCGTAGCTTGACAGCCCAAAGCTAATGAGGCGTCGGTCTTCGACCTGGCGGATCAGTCGGCGTTCAAAAGGAGAGATCAGGTTATACTCTTCGCACATGCGAAGAATCCACTTGTCCGACTTAATCACGGTTGGTTCATGCAAAGCATAGTGGGATATACGTATCACAATAGAGCCTGATGATATGGCAGTTTGTCCCGTCATGCTCAAGCGCTTTCTTGCTGTTGCCGGTCTCATACTTCTGACCGTCCACCTTGGAGCCTATGCTGGCGCTGGGAAGAAGTCCTTTGGCTTGCAGCGTTTGTATTTGGTAAACACCCATGAAAGCCAGGCTGATCCGCTGTCGGAAGTAGCCTTGTACCGTCTTGTCCAGCGCCTACGCCAAGGACAGATAAGCACCGAGACGGCTATTCGGGAACTGCGGCAACGTGGCATTGCCTTTGAGCTTACAGATGAGATTTTGGCGCGTGTCCGTCAGCTTGGCGCCCCTAGTGCATTGATCACCGCGTTGGTCGAACTGGCGCTGGAAACAGCTTCGTCCTCACCACCCTCCTCACAGCCAGTTCGTACCGTACCTTCTGGAAATCTGCGTACTACCCCTCGGCCCTTCACCGATCAGGAAAATCTCTCGGACACTACGCCGTCAGATGACGAAGCTGCCCGTCTTAGCCAGCTTCCCTTCATCGAGCAGGCCCGATTTTATGCCCTTCGCAGTGTGGATGATCTTCCAGATTTTATCGTCACCCAAACCATCCACCGCATGGTGCGCGACAGCCGGGGGCAATGGCGCACACGCGATGTTCTTGAAACCGAAGTCCGGGTCGAAGGCGGGCGCGAACGCATCGAGTTACTGTCCATCAACGGGCGTCCAACCCGGCAGCGCTTTGAAGATGTTGGGGGGGCAACTTCTGTGGGGGATTTCTCCGTCCAGCTTGCCGCACCGTTTCTGCCCAGCACCAAAACCCGCTTCCGGGAAGCCAAGCGGGAACACTACCGGGGACGCCCCTGCCGCGTGTATGACTTTGTCGTCCCACAAGCAACCTCAGGGTACACCCTCACGGTACGGCTCTCTGACGGCACACCACAGCGCGTTCAAGTCGGCTACCAGGGCAGCCTGTGGGTGGACGAAGTCACAAAGCGCGTGCTGCGTATCGAGCACACAGCAACCAATATTCCGCCGGGCTTTCCGATGTCGCAGGTTGAGTCAGCCGTGGATTATGACTGGGTCACTATTCTTGATAAGTCCTACTGGATGCCACTAACGGCAGAGACCATTCAGGTGAGTGATGCCTATCGCCAAGCTTTTCGGAATGTTAGCGAGTTTCGGAACTACCGAAAATTTGAAGGCGACATCAAAATCATCGAGTAAAAGCCCATCATAAAGCCATGCCGCTCCGACAGTTTGTCCTCTGCCCTGTCCTGCTTTGGCTTCTGTTTAGCACAACCTCGGCGCAGCCATCATCGTCTGTGATCGCCATCCGCACCCTGCTTGACAACCAGGTTGCTGCCTGGAATCGAGGGGACCTGGAAGGTTTTATGAATGGTTACTGGCGCTCACCAAACCTGACCTTCATCTCCGGCGCGACCGTAACCAAGGGATGGGAAGCCGTCCGGGCGCGCTACCAGCAACGTTACCAGGCCGAAGGCCGTGCAATGGGGACGCTTGGCTTTCAGGACCTTGTCATCGAGATGGTTGGGCCGCGTGCAGCGCTAGTACATGGCAGGTGGCAAGTCACCCTTCCCGAACATGTTCTCTCAGGACGCTTTACGCTTCTCATACGGCGTCTCTCCGAGGGCTGGCGCATTGTTTACGACCATACCTCATGACAGGCAGGTGTGGTGCTGTGCTCGGGCAGTAGAGCAGTGGCTACGGAAGACACCAGATGTTGTCGCTTTTGTCTACAAAGCGAGTTTGCTATAACGAACGACTAAGGCTTACTCGATGTGCCCCGCATCGGTAGCTGTGATTTTCCATGAACCGTACCCTGCCTGCCGATTTCTCTATTTCACCAAATGTTCAGCCACCTGTTACCCCTACCAAGTGGGGTCTCTGGGACTGGTGTCGCCACTGGCAGCGGACGCTTCTCATTATCTGGGTGCTGGGGCGCTTTGCTTGGATGGTGTACCGCGATCTTCGCCGTGCCCGCGCACACCCAGACGGTAATCTGTCCGTGCTTCCGGACGAAAAGCTCGCTGCCCAAGCTGCCCGTCTGCGGGAGCAACTGATTCGGCTTGGCCCAACCTTCATCAAAATTGGACAAGCGCTGGCAACCCGGGCGGACTTGCTCCCGGTGCCGTTCATTCAAGAACTGGCCAAGCTCCAGAACCGTGTACCGCCGTTTCCAAACAGTGAAGCCTTTGCCATCATCGAGCGCGAATTGGGTCGCCCCCTTCACCAGCTCTTCCGCACAGTCGATCCAGAACCGATTGCCGCAGCTAGCTTAGGACAGGTCTATCGCGGCGTCCGGCACGACGGGCAGGAAGTGGCCATCAAGGTGCAACGTCCAAATCTCGTCGCCCGGATTAGCGAAGACATTGCCATCCTGCGTCGTCTTGCCCGGTGGATGGCTAGCTCGAAACGGCTCTTCAAAGGCAACGACTGGGTCGGGATGATTGATGAGTTCGAGCGCACGATCTATGCCGAACTCGATTACCGCAACGAAGGCCGCAACGCCGAACGCTTTCGGCGAAACTTCGCCGACTGGCCCCGCGTCTACGTGCCAACCATCTTCTGGGAACAAACAACCTCACGGGTCATCACCATGGAGTTCCTGCGCGGCATCCGTGTGACCGATCTGGAAGGGCTGGCTGCTGCTGGGATTGGCGCTAAGGAAGCCAACGAGCTGATGCATCGTACCTACTTCAAGCAACTGCTTGAAGATGGCTTCTTTCATGCCGATCCACACCCGGGTAACATTCTCATACTGCACGACGGGCGGCTGGCTTTTTTCGACTTTGGCATGGTAGGGCACATTTCGCCTACCCTCCAAAGCCAGATGGTCAGCGCCTTTTTTCACCTTATCGAACGGGATGCGCCGGGTATTGTTCAGGATTTGATTGGCTTGGGCTTCCTTTCCCCCGAAGCCGATAGGGAGGAATTTGCGCGCGTTGTTGAAGACTTATTCCGTCGAAAACTCGATGTCAATCTCTCAGAAGTGCGTTTCAAAGACTTGACGTATGAGTTGGGCGACATCATTTACCGCTACCCCTTTTCGACGCCTGCCTCGTTTACTTTCATCATCCGGGCACTGATGACCCTCGAAGGTATCAGCATCACGATGAACCCGCGCTTCAACTTCCTTGAAGTCGCTCTGCCCTATGCGCGCGATTTCCTATTCCGCCGCGAAAGCGCCCAACTGCGGGAAAAGGTCTGGGCCAGCCTGCACGACGCCCGCAACGGGAAGCTCAACTGGACGCGCGTGTGGAATCTTGCCCGGACGGCACTGGCGCTCTACTTTGCCTGAAAGGTTGTCCGTCTGCGGTGCCGCCATTCCGCCCAGCGGTCGCGCCACCACCGCCGCCAGCGGGTTCGCCAGCCTTGCCGACGCTTGTATTCGGCTTTGTAGTTGAGCTTTTTGGCATATATCCGCGCAGCCAGCTCCAGGCCCGTCAGGTCAATGGCAGCCAGCGCTGTGCATTCTTCCGGCGACAGCCCGAAGGCAGTGGCGGTGTTTTCTGGCGCAGCCAAAAACTGCTCCCGGAAAGCTTCATCGGCATAGAGCCGCACCAAAAAGGCTTCAAAGCGTGGTGACGACATCGGTACGTGCTTTTTGGGCAGCGCGCCCCCGTGCTAATGCAGTGCGCGCAACGTCGAGTTCATTGAGAAGCTCGGCAAAGGGCGGATAGTCACCGTCGCGCTCCAGGATGACAACCAGCGGCTGTGGCGTCCGCCGCGCCACTTCTGCCAGCAGGTCAAACACCGGTTGTGGTGTTGCATGCCGGTGGTCATCAAGCAGCCGCCGTCCCGGAAAGCGCGTTGCCTGCACCCACTTCCCGCCTGCCAGGTGGATGTAGCCAACTCGCTCTAAGGGGAGTCGGGCAATGGCTTCGTACGGGTCAAAATCAAAGTTACACGCGTTGGCATACGGGTTGTGTAGGTCGAGCAGCAAACTATTTTCCGTTGCCACTAGGGTATGCTGTAACCAAGTGACTTCATCGAGGGTACTGCCAGGTGGGTCAATAATGGTGGATATGTTTTCAACCAACGGGTCACTCCCGACAATGGCGCGCGCAGTTGCAAGATTGCGTGCCGTACCCTCAATGGTTGCGGCCGTTCGCGGTGGCGCGGCAAGGTGGCCGATCTCAATGCCACCACCGCGAACAAAGGCAAGATGCTCCGACCACAGCCATGGCTCGACCTCACCGATGAGACGGGCCATGTGGTCAAGCCGAACGGGGTCAACCGGTGCGGTCGAGGCCAACCCCAGGGAAACGCCGTGCAGCACCAGCGGCACTTGCCGCCCCAGCCAGCGCAACGCCTGCCGCTCCCTGCCCGGTGCGTCGAAGTAATCGTCGGCGATGACTTCCACCACCTCGATACGATCCAGGTTAGCCAGGATGTCGGCTGCCAAAGGGGCGCGCCATCCAAGACCGACGCGATCGGGCAGGGTTTCCACCATATCCAGTCACCATCAGACTTACGACCATCAGGCAAGTGGGAACAACAGTAACCTAGCTACAGCCACCACAGCCGCCGCCACAACTGCTGCAACTACCGCCGTCGCTGCTGCACGAACTGCTGCAGGAACTCCCACAGGATGAACTGTCGGTTGGAGCCTTGGGGAAGGCTTCCCGGACTTCAGGGAAAACCTCCGCCGGCAGGGCCGCGACACCATAGACACCGGCCAGCAGGGCAATCTGCGCCATCGAGGCGTTGGCTTTGAGGGTTGCGGCCTGGGCGCGCATCCCTTCAAACAGCGATTCCAGCGACTTGATGACATAGTTGCCAAAGCGCGTCCGGTAGTCTCCGATAAATGTCAGGGCCCAGATTGCAGCGACAACCATGATAATCACGGTAAAGCCGATGTTAGTGTACCCATACCACAAGGCAACCCCGATCTTGGTCAAACCGACAACCAGGATGAAAATCAGGGCAAACAACGCCCGACTGGTCCGGGCCTGTTTCTGGGCTTCAGAAGGCAACAAGCCGGCTTTCTCCAACTCTTCCTTGTAAAGGTCATCCACCTGCCGCTTGAGACCGCCCTGCTCGAACATTTCCTCCGGCTTCCGTGGGGTTGTGAAAAAGCGAAGTACGGCTCTTTCCAGAGGAAATGGCAGCGACTTCGCATCACAGTTCGGCGCAGTCACAAGCTGCTTCTCTCCTGACGACTCATTCTGCAAAAGCATCAGATGGCGGGCTTCGATGAGGACGGCTGTAGCCACGCGCAGGGCTTCGTTAGCACCTCCGCGCAGGTAGGCCAGTCGGTAGGGATCAGAAGTATCGAACTTCGTCAGTTCCCTGACCGGCTCGGCCACGATTCGCCGCACATACAGCATTGCGATCACGGTCGCACAAGCCAGCAGGTAAGCCAGCAGAAACGCGGTTTTGGGCAGGCAGATGATGACGACGGTGAAACACAGGAGCAGGGTAAACCAGGCGATGACAAACGCCCGGACCACCCAGGCGTCATCGCCTGTAAGAGAAGTCGCTTGGTTTGTGGTTGGGGTTACAGATTTCCACGGGTCGGAAGGCTTGGGCGTGCTGACTGGGTAGGAACTCATAGGCTACCTCCTGGCATCGAGCCTGACGTTATCAAGAAGCCCATCGGTCTGAGAGGCGATGACCAACGAAACATGACGCAGATGAACTGGTTTACCGCAGCTCCTCTCAGCTCTGCCATTTACACCATGGTACGCAGGCGATGTGACATCTTTGCTTAAGATTCAAAGACGCCAACCATGGCCAATTCCGGGGCAATGCCCAAACAGGACGCCCTAAAGCAGCAAAGGTACAGCAGAAGTGAGGGTGTTTTGCCCTATTCTCTCAGATTGAAGCGTCCGGCACGCAACCGTCTCCCGTCCGGGCAGCTTTCCCATCCAGCCTAAAACGCGATACCCTATTGGCTTGTTCAAATGTGTTTGGTCAAACTTGTATGGTTCCCAAAATCCCAAGTGCCAACGTGGCGTTACCGATGACACACGAGCTGTCCAATGAACCCCCGTTGAGCAACGAGGGAATCACTGATATTCCTGAAATACTGCCCTTGTTGCCGTTGCGCGACATCGTCATTTTTCCGTTTCTCATCGTTCCGCTTTTTGTACAGCGCGAGAAATCCCAGCGCGCTATCGAACAGGCGCTTCCGAACCGGCGCCTGCTTGTACTTGCTACTCAACGTGACCCGGAACGTGAGGACCCAACCGGTGATGATCTGCACCGGGTTGGCACGATTGCCGTCGTGATGCGTTCGCTCAAAACTGGTGACGGCCGAGTTCGCATCCTCGTTCAGGGATTAGCGCGAGCAACGCTTCTGCGCGTGACAGATGAGGCCGGTTACTTGCAGGCCCAAGTGCAGACTATTCCTGAAACACCCGTCGAGATGACCCTAGAAGTTGAGGCGCTTATGCGCGCAGTCAAAGGGCTACTCGAGCGGATCATCAACTTGGGTAAGCAAATTTCAGCCGAAGTGCTGGCTATTGCCACGTCACTGGAAGACCCAGGACGCCTTGCCGATCTGTGCGCGGCCAATCTCGAACTCAAGATTAGCGATGCCCAAGCTATTCTCGAACAAACCGATCCTGCGGCGCGTTTACGGCGCGTCCACGACTTGATGGCCCGAGAAGTCGGCATCCTAACCGTTCAGCAGGAAATCAGCCGCCAGGCGAAGGGCGAAATTGATCGCTCCCAGCGCGAGTTTTTCTTACGTCAGCAACTCAAGGCCATCCAACAGGAACTAGGCGAAGGTTCCGAAGGCGGTGATGAAATCGCAGCTTACCAAGAGAAGATTGCAGAAGCACGCCTCCCAGAACCAGCGCATGAGGAAGCGATGCGCCAGCTCAAGCGCCTTGAACGGCTTCACCCTGATGCCACTGAGGCCGGACTACTGCGCACGTATCTAGATACCCTCCTCTCACTCCCCTGGAATACGCTCTCAGAAGACCACATTGATCTCCAACACGTCAAAGCCGTCCTTGATGCTGACCATTACGGTCTCGAAAAGGTCAAGGAGCGCATTCTCGAAGCGCTGGCAGTACGTCGTCTCAAACCGGATGCCAAAGGACTGTTGCTGTGCCTAGTTGGGCCGCCCGGTGTTGGCAAAACTTCCCTTGGGCGGTCGGTGGCGAAAGCCATTGGGCGCAAGTTCGTCCATATCTCCTTAGGTGGCGTTCATGACGAAGCTGAAATTCGCGGGCACCGCCGTACTTACGTCGGCGCCATGCCTGGACGTATCATCCTCGGACTTCAGCAGGCGGGGACGAAAAACCCACTGATGCTCCTTGATGAAGTGGACAAACTGGGCAACGATTTCCGGGGCGATCCGGCCTCGGCGCTGTTAGAAGTACTCGACCCAGAACAAAACCACGCTTTTCGCGATAACTACCTTGGCGTGCCTTTTGATCTCTCAAAAGTCATGTTCCTGCTGACGGCTAACGTCACCGACACGATTCAACCGGCCCTGCGGGACCGGCTCGAAATCGTACGTTTGCCAGGCTATACCCAAGAAGAAAAGCTTGCCATTGCCCGGCGGCACCTTGTGCCCAAGCAACTGGCTGAAAGTGGCTTGACCAAAAAGCACTTGACCATTTCGGAAAGCGCCCTGCGGTTGACCATTGCCCGCTACACTCGTGAAGCTGGCGTCCGCCAGCTTGAACGCGAAATCGGCAAGATGTGCCGCAAGGTAGCGCGGCGCGTTGCTGAAGGTAGCAATGAAAAAGTCACCATTACAGCGGCTAACCTGGCCGAATATCTTGGCGTTCCAAAGTTCAAAACAGATGCCATTTTGCCTCAGGATCGGGTGGGTGTTGCGGCGGGTTTGGCTTGGACAAGCGTCGGTGGTGACGTGATGCACGTCGAAGTGCTCCTGCTGCGCGGCAAGGGTGGGCTGCTTTTGACGGGTAAGCTGGGTGAAGTCATGAAGGAATCTGCGCAGGCGGCACTGTCGTATGCCAAATCCCGGGCCCGTGAACTGGGCATCGAACCTGATGTCTTTGCCCAGCACGACCTCCACATCCACATTCCAGAAGGGGCCATCCCAAAGGATGGGCCTTCGGCCGGCATCACCATGGCAACAGCCATGGTTTCGGCGCTGTCCCGTCGCCCTGTCAAGCGTACCGTGGCTATGACAGGCGAAATTACCCTGCGTGGCGACGTTCTGCCCGTTGGCGGCATTCGCGAAAAAATCTTGGCAGCGCGACGGGCTGGCATCAAAACTGTCATCCTTCCGGCTCAGAACCAGCCAGATGTCAGTGACATTCCGCCGGAATTCCTCAAAGGGCTCAAGTTCATCTACGTGCAGGAAGTAAACGAAGTATTTGCTGCGGCACTTGGCAAGGCCGTGAAGACTTCGCCTGACAAAGGAGCAGACAAATGAAGCGCAAGCGCTGGATACAACTCATCTGGCTACCGGTGCTAGCCTGGGTTAGCTTGGCTTACGTTTCGGCGTCGGCTCTGAACACTGCTTTGAAAGTCACAGAAGATGGCCATGAATATGCCCCGCTGCAAACCGTCAGGCTTTGCTACAAAGACTGGACATACCCGGGGCTTGACGGCAAACCCATCAACCTGCGGACGTGGATGCAAGGCAAAAAACTCGTGCTGGTTGTGTACTTCGCGCCCTGGTGTGGCAACTGGCGCTATGAGGCCGAAGTTCTGTTGCGCTTGCACGCCAAATATCAACCGCATGGGCTGGGCATTATTGCTGTCAACGAATACGGCACGGCAGATGAAGCGAAGGCCTTTTTTGGTGAAGCCGGTGCGCCTTACCCGGTCGTGGTCGAATCGGAAGACCGCAGCCGGATTGGCGAGACCTCCCATGCGCTGTACCGGCGGATGACAGGTGACTTCCGCACTTACGGTTCCCCCTACAACATCTTCCTTGAACCGGCAGCGGTCATCGAAACGGGCGAGGTGCTGGCTGAGCAAGTCACAGTCGCTAATGGCGAACTCATTGAAGCCGAGGCCGAGGCGTTTATCCGTGAAAAGCTGGGCCTGCCGGCAGTTTCAACGCCAACGGTAGTTCCTTCCCAACTGGCTGCACCGACACCATAAAAGCCATCTACAGTCAATGACTGACCTGCTGCCGCGTCTTTCTGCCCAGGAACTCAATGACCTGCTGCACAATGCATTCCCGCTCGTGCCGCCTGGGTTGTTTTGTGTCGAAACCGTGGAACCCATGCGGGTGCGGGTGCGAATGCGCAAACTGGAGGAGTATGTTCGCCCCGGAGGAACGCTTTCCGGTCCAGCGCTGTTTACGCTGGCGGACACGGCGCTTTACATGGTCGTTCTGGCAATGTGTGGCCCCGTGCTGGAAGCCGTCACCAGTGAGATGACGATTCACTACCTGCGGCGGCCGGCAGCACGTGACGCCATTGGCGAGGCCACCCTTTTGCGACTGAGCCAAAGATCGGCTGTCGGCGAGGTTCTCATCCGTGTCGCCGATGATCCAACACCTGTCGCCCATGCTGTCGGAACATACACTCTTCCAAAACAGTAGTTCTCGGGCCACACCACCGGTAACAGCCTTGCGCGACGGTGTTTTTCCCAAAGACTCCGGCAAACCAGATTACTTTCCAGCTTCTTCAATCCCGACTCTGGTAACAAACAGGACTTTGGGTGATTTGTCGGCATAGGACAGGGAGCTTTTCCACTCATGACCCTTTTCCCTGTCCCGGACGTTGACCAGAAAGCCTTCCATTCTGACTATGTCGCACTTCCCAACCCTGAGAAGGATTTCTCCGACGCTCTCATCGGCCGACACAAGCGCCAGGTAGCTGATTGAGTTGTTGATTTCCCTGGGATCAATTTCGCCGGGGATGTAGCTGTAGTAAAACTTTTCGGAAATCTCATCAAAGAGAATATTTCTGCAATTGCAGTTACTTCCCATTTGCCGCCACCCGACCCACAACCTGATGGGGGCAATCATTCCAAGCGGGCTGGTAAAGTCAATTTCTGACTTCAAGACCCTGGCCCGGATGGCATAGTTGGCTAATGGTACGATTTCATATCCTTTGAACTGGAATGCAGTGGCTTTGGTTTCCGTCTGAAGTGGCTGGTACTTCAGCCCGTACTCTGACTCATCCACCTTCCTGATGGGCGGAGGTGTTTTGCTTACAGCCTCGGTTCTGTTTGCGCTGTTCCGATTTTCCGACAGCTTATTTCCTGCTTCTTCTTTTTCCAAAAGCTCTGAGGCTTGAAGCGAGTCCATGTTG